>Ga0315276_10002109_pt1 | contig 18068 bp, 11 predicted proteins | sample YL17G05_0_MG_FD_204542 | JGI IMG/M metagenome (GOLD analysis project Ga0315276, IMG submission 204542) | Sediment microbial communities from Yellowstone Lake, YNP, Wyoming, USA - YL17G05_0 | ecosystem: Environmental > Aquatic > Freshwater > Lake > Sediment | place: USA: Wyoming | collected... | reverse complement strand
GGAACACGGCGATCAAAATGTTGACGCAAGATACGTGAAATCAACGTCAAAGTCAACACCCAAATTCTGCGCGCACCGGCGCCGCGCGGCGGAATCACCGCTACGCGCCCGGACCTCCGATGCCGCCTTCGACCGAACGGTCAACGCAACAATAGGATCTTTCTGTCGAGCGTTCTACCCCGATACGCCATGCGGGCGAAGTACACGCCGCTCGGCGCGAGCGCCCCGCTCTCGTCGCGGCCGTTCCACGCCTCCGTCGAAGATCCCGGTCCGTACACCGCGTCCGCGATCGACGCCACCAGGGCGCCCCGGACATCGTAGATTCGAACCGTCACGCGGCCCGCTTCGGGGATATCGAAGGCAAGCGTGGTTCCATTGGAGAACGGGTTCGGCCTGGCGTGGTGGAACGCCGCGTCGACGATTCGAGGAACGGCGACCGTCACGCGGAACAGGTCTTGTGGTTCGGTCTCGAGCGTGGCCGCCGTGTAGGTGTAGGAATCTCCGGGACGAACGTCGCGATCCTCATATAGGAAGTGCCCCGGACCCAAACGGGTCAACCCCGCCGCGGGGAGGAGGACGGCGGCATCGCTTCCCTCCGGCGCGCGGGCGATCCGGATCAAACCGGGATCGAAATCGTCTCGGAGCCCCCACTCGATTCGGACGGATCCCGGAGACGCGACGGCATCGCAAAAGAGAACGAGCGTCGGCGTGATATCGGGATTCCCAAGAAGAACGACGATCTTTCCCACCGAGTACATCGCGTCGTGGGCCGCCCCGCTCGCGCCGATGAGAAGGTCTTCGAACGCGCCGGCGTCGAGCGGGCCGACCGCCAGGGAGTTTCCCGTGTTCTCCACCGTCGCGGCGCCCAGGATCGTCGTGATCCCCGTCTGAACGATCGCGAGATCGACGACGTCGGGGAAGACCGCCCGTCCAAACACGATGAGCACCACGCCCGCGTTGGACCTGGGCTGAAGCTCGCCGGGGACAAACGGCGAAGCGGTGGGGATCCCGATCGCGATGTCGTCCGCGACGTCGGAGTTCAGATCCCCGCATGCGAGAATCCGCCCGATCTTCGCGTTGGCCGACGGCCCGTCGATTCGAACCGTCATTGCCGGAGGGGAAGCGAGGTCGATCGTATCGGGGAGGCTCGCCGCGCCATTGAGAACGTACACCGAACCCGCGGCGTTCCTCCCGCCCGGCGAGAGCTCCGGCGATGCGATGAGGAGGTCGGTGACGAGATCCCCGTCGGTGTCGGCCGCGGCGAAGGCCGAACCGTTTAGCGCACCGGCCGCGGCGCCAAGGATCTTCGTCATCGGGGGGCCGTCCTCACGGAAGGTGTCGATCGTGTCGGGCAACGTCGCTCCGCCGGGAATCACGTATCCCACACCAGCCGATGTGCGTCCGAAAACCTTGGCTTCGGGCGCGCCGACGAGAATGTCGGCGACACCATCGTTGGTCACATCGGTTCCAACGCACGACGTTCCAAAAGTATCGTTCGCGTGCGCTCCATAGATGCGGATCCCCGCCCAGGGGAATGTGGCGAGGTCGATCGTAGAAGGAAGGCTCGGGTCGCCGTAGACGACGTACACCTTGCCCGCGAGCTGTCTTCCCTCGGCCGTGGCGAGCGGCGCCCCGGCGATCACATCGGCGAACGAATCGTCGTTCACGTCACCGGCCGACACGCAGTCGCCGAGCTTGTCGAGCATCGCCTCCCCCTGGATCCGCACGACGCCCGTGCCGGGCGACTGGAGATCGACGGTATCCGGGGGAACGTTACCGCCGTAGACGATGTAGACTTCTCCCGCGTAGAAGTTGCCGTTGGGGCTCGCTGAGGGGACACCGCATACGATGTCGTCATACCGATCGCCGTTGACGTTGCCGCACGCGATCTTAGAACCCAGCTGAGCGTTCGCTTCGGGGCCGAGGATCACTCTGACGTCACCCCGTTCGAGGGCGAGCTCGATCGGCGACGTCAACGTGTCCGCCGAGAAGACGATGTACACCGCCCCGCAGGAGCTCCTTCCCGCGTAGTCGACGCCGCGGGCGCCGATGATCATGTCGTCCCGGCCGTCGCCGTTGATGTCCCCGAAAAGGACGTTTTGCCCGGCGAAATCCTCGCCGTTGGCCCCGAAGACGTAGTAGTCGGGAGAGAACGCTTTGAGGTCGATCGTTCCGGCGGCCGCGGAGAGAGAAAACGGCGGCGCAATAAAGACGCAAGCCATTACAATAAATATGGTTGAACGAATCGTTGTTCTAGCCCGCATGAAATTTCCCCCCTGTGCTGAATACCTCCGAAGGCGCCGTGTAACACAGCCGCCGGTAATCACGTAGAGAACATAGCCCCAAGCCGAAGGTGATCGCGATGTTCGAGATGCTGACCGTATGCGCGGTGGTCTTCGCCGGTCTCGTCCTTCTGGCAATCGCCGCGAAGCTCGTGTTTTCGCTCATACTCCTCCCGATCCAGATCGGGTTTTTCTTGATCAAGGGATTGCTCTTTCTCGTTTTCGGGCTGCCCCTCATCCTGCTGACGATCGCGGCCGCGTCGATCGTGCTTCCCCTCCTCGCCGTCTTCGCGCTTCCGATTCTGATCGTCGTGGGCGGTATCGTTCTTCTGGTGAAGATTCTCACCTGAGCTTTTTCGAAAGATAACGTTCGAGCGCGTCCTTCCACAGGGGCATCACGTCGATCCCCAGGCGCTTGAGCGCCGCATTTTCGAGCACCGAATAGGCGGGGCGCCGCGCCGGAGCGTTCCACTCGGCGGCGGTCGTTCTTTCGATCCGCCCGCGCTTGCCCGAAAGCTCCAATGCAGCCCGGGCGAACTCGTACCACGAGCACTCGCCGGCGTTCGTCGCGTGGTAGATACCCGGTGGCGGCTCCGATTCGATGAGCACTCCGATCTGCTTGGCGAGGTCCTCGGTAAAAGTGGGCGTCAGGGTCTCGTCGCAGACGACCTGGATCTCGTCTTTTTCCTCGACGAGGGAAAGTATCGCGTCGACGAAGTTCTTCTTCTTTCCCCAGGACGCGTGGGTGCCGTAGAGACCGCTCGTTCTCAGGATGTAGTGACGTGGATGCGTGGCTTGAACGTAGTGCTCGCCGGCGAGCTTTGTGATCCCGTATACGTTGAGAGGTCCCGGCGTGTCGTATTCCTCGTAAGGCGTTTTCTTTTGTCCGTCGAACACGTAATCCGTGCTGACTTGAACCAGCCGCGAGGAGGCCGGGGTGGAGCGGGCCACGTGCCGGGCGCCGAGGGCGTTCACCTGGAACGCCTTGATGTCGTTCGACTCGCACCAATCCACATTGGTGAGGGCCGCGGCGTTTATGACCCAATCGGGCGCGGCGGCACCAAGCCTCTGGGCCGTCCGCACGGGGTCGAGGATGTCGAGATCCTTGTACGTGAGCGCCACGACGCGGTGAGAGGAAAACGCCTCCTGGAGGTCCATCCCGAGCTGCCCGTCGGCGCCGATGATCGCTATCGTTAGACGGTTAGTTTCCACTCTGTCCGGCTGTCCTTTCGGTCGGGGTCTTGTTTCGGATTTTCCCCGCGGCGATGAGAAACGCAACTCTCACCACATCCGCCGCGAAAAAGAAGGGAATCGTGAGCCAGTGGTACCAGGAGGCGTACCGCCGGTAAAAAATGATGCTGCTTCGGAGCTTCCGCGAGATCTTGGCCCGCCCGAGCTCGCCGCCCGTGCTCGACGAGATCTTGTGCCAAACCTTTCCCCCGGGGACGTACACGACCCGGAAACCGCTTCGCCTCGCCCGCATGCAGAAGTCGGTGTCCTCGTAGTAGGCGGCGAACACCGGATCGAGGTACCCGATGGTGTCGAACACCTCGCGTCTTGCCATGAGCGCGCATCCCGTCACGTAGTCCACGTCCCGTATCGTGTCGTAATGCCCCGTGTCCCGCTCGCGTATTCCGATGTGTCTCGATACCCCCCGCGAAAGAAAGACCTCGCCGCCGGCAAACCATATCCGGTCGGGCGGCGACGCATAGAAGATCTTGGGTCCGACGATTCCGATGTCGCCGGACCCCGCGATCACGTCGACGAGGCGGCCGACAAGAGCGGGACCCACCACGGTGTCGTTATTGAGCAACAAAACGAAGTCCGCGCCGGCATCGAGCGCCCGGCGGATCCCCGCGTTGTTCCCCAGGGAGAAACCGAGGTTCTTGGGGTTTTCGATGATCGCGACGCGCTCGCCGTACGCCTGCCTCACGGCGTCCACCGTGCCGTCCGTCGAGGCGTTGTCGACGACGATCACGAACGCGTTTGCGTACTCGAGCGCGTCGAGCGACTCGAGACACGCCATTGTGAGCGCCTTCCCGTTCCACGTGAGGACGACGACGGCGACCTTCGGTGTCGCGGGTTTCGTTTCCGCGGGATCCCCGATCTTTTCCGAGTTCGACATGTGACGAGGCGTTCAGGTTTTCTTCGCCGTGTCACGCATCCACGCGTGAGCAGAAAAGGCGACTCCGATTTGCCGGCGACATTTCCGAAGCCACTCGCCCCCGCGCGTCGAGAGAAAAAGAGCCGGATCGTCTATCTCCCCGGGACGGTTGCGAATCCCCTTCGTTGGGCTGATCGAGAGGCCCTCATTATAGTAGAGAGAGGGGGCGCCACGCCAGCCAAAATCGGCGAGTGGCCGGCGCGGCCGAGGATCCGCGCCGCCCGGGGGGCCAAGATAGCGGCAATCGGCTTGACGGTGCGCCGCCCGATCATTACCATGTCAGAGGTTCGGAATATCACGCCCTTTCCTTTGTCTGCTCCTCGCCCTTTCCAAGAGGTACGACCATACGAAATGACAGGATGGGAACCGGTTCGAAGACACCGGGTTTAAGTCAAAGCGGCGCTTCGCCGCGGGATTCCAAAACATGAAACGCTTTCTATTGATAGCGATCGTTCTCGTCGGCACGGCCGCCATCGGGCTCGCGGCTCTCGTTGTAAAACGTGTCCCCGCGGGGCACCAGGGGGTTCGTGTCGCGGAGAGCGGCGCCAAGTCTTACGGTCCGGGGCTTCACTTGATCCCGCCGTTCGCCGGCGCTTTCGTCGTCTATCCCGCCGGCGCGGTCGAGATGCGTTTCCCGAACGAGGGCGTGTATCAGGCGCTGACCAGAACCGGTGACGGCGCGGGTGTCGCCCTCGAACTGCGGTTCGACACGGGAGAGAAAAACGGCGAACGCATCTACCGCGAGTTCGGCAAAGACCTGTCGGCTCGCCTCTCCAACCTCGTGCGCGAGACGGTGGAGATCGAGACCGCGCGTTGGTCGCCCGAAGACTCGGCACCGGATCTTCTTGCCGCCGCCATCGTCGACGACATGAGACCCGCGCTCGCCAGCGCGGGGATCGCCGTCGTCGAGTATCGAATCGCCGCTTGGGAGGGTTCGAAGGGCGGGGCCGCCGCGGGTTCGGGTCTTTCGAAGCCGCTTCGAAAGGTGATCTTCATCGGCGTGGACGGCGGCGATTGGCAAATAATCCGCTCGATGATCGAAAAGGGCTATCTTCCCAACTTCAAGACCGTCGTCGAGAATGGAGCGACGGGACCCCTCCGGTCGATCGAGCCGATCCTCTCGCCTCTCGTTTGGACGACCATTGCGACGGGGAAGCTCCCCGAAGAGCACGGGATTCTTAGCTTTACGCTCGTGGATCAAGAAACGGGGAAACAACTTCCCATTACGCGAATGTCCCGGAAGGTGGACGCGCTCTGGAACATTCTCGGGGACCGTGGGCGTACGGTGGACATCATCGGGTGGCTGGCGTCATATCCCGCGGAAGAGATCAACGGTTTTATGATCACGGACCGCGCGGGATATCTCGCCTACGCGGGTGCAACCGGTGGAGGAGTGCTTGCCCCCGGGATCATTTCGCCGGCCGACCGGGCCGGCGAAATCGCCAAGCTCGTGGTCAAGAGCGAGACGCTCGAGTACGACGATTTCCGCCGTATGCTCGACATCGATCGCGACACGTTCGAGAAGGAGAAGGTAATCGCGTTCGACAAGATAAAACCGATCAACAATCTGATCATGCTCTACGCGACGGCGAGGACCTATCACGACATCGCGACACACCTTCTCGTCACGAATCGGCCGGATTTTCTCGGGGTCTACTTCGAGCTGTGCGACGCCGTGGGCCACCTGTTCATGAGCTACGCGCCGCCGCGTCTGGAGTGGGTCGATGAGAAGGATTACGAGAAATACAAGGACGTCATGCTCAACACGTATGTGCTTCAGGACCGCATGCTCGGCGAATTGATCGAATTGAGCGACGACGAGACGGTAATCATGATCGCCTCGGACCACGGGTTCAAGAGCGGACCCAACCGTCCCCGTCTCTCGAGCGATATCCAGGGCGGTCAAGCGGCGTTCTGGCACCAGCTGGACGGCATCGTCGCGTGTTACGGAAAAGGGATTCGCCGCGGCTACAGAATTGAAGGAGCATCGGTTCTCGACATCCTGCCCACGATCCTCGCGCTCCAGGGGATCCCGCAAGCCCAGGACATGCCGGGGAAGGTCATCATCGACGCGTTCGAGGACTCGCTGGCGTCTAGAGTCGATAGAACCGTCGTAGCCACGCTGGAGAGCGGCAAACGCGGCGAAGCCGGGGAGGTCGCAGCAACGGGTCCCGCCGATGAAGAGGCCTTGAAGAAGCTCGAGGCCTTAGGGTACATCACGCCGATGAACCCCAACGACTACAACAACCTCGGTCAGCGTCTCCAGCAACAGGGAGAGCACGAGAAGGCGATCGAGCAGTTCAAGAAGGCCCTCGCGATCAATCCGAATTTCCCGGGCGCGCTCAACAACATCGGGGTGAGTTACGGAAGGATTAAGCAGTACCCCCTCGCCGAGCAGTCTTTCCAGAAAGCGCTGTCGCTCAAGAAGAACGATGTCTACGCGATGAACAATCTCGCGATCATGTACCTGGAAACCGGCAGTCTCGATCGAGCGGCCGAGTACGGCGAGATGGCTGTTGGGACCGAGCCGAACTACGCAAACGGGCATTTGACGCTGGGGTCGATCTACGCAACCGCCGGGGACCTCGACCGGGCGGAGAGGGAGTTCGCGAAGACGCTCGAGCTCGACCCGGCCAGCCGGGCGGCGAAAACGAATCTCGAGAAGGTGCGCATGGAAAAGTCTCAGGGTGACGGCTCGCGTCCGAGGAGGTAACGGTTGAAGCGGAGAACGATACTCATCGTGATGGATGGGTGGGGATACCGGGAAGAGAGGGAAAACAACGCCGTCGCGCAGGCGTCGACGCCGGTCTTCGACGGAATTTGGACCGCTTATCCGCGGACAACGCTCGATCCCCACGGCCCCGCCGTCGGGCTTCCCGAGGGCCAGATGGGGAATAGCGAAGTCGGCCACCTGAACCTCGGCGCGGGTCGCGTGGTTTACCAGGACATAGTGAGAATCTCGAAGGCGATCGAGAGCGGGGAGTTCTTCGAGAACCGGGCGCTTCTCTCGGCGTTCGAGTCGGCGCGCGGCGGCCGGTTGCACCTCGTCGGTCTCGTTTCATCGGGCGGCGTCCACAGCCACCAGAATCATCTCTACGCGCTCGTCGAAATGGCGCGCCGGAAAGGTATCCACGACGTCTTCATCCACGCGTTGATGGACGGACGGGACACGTCACCCACCGCGGGGAAACAATTTCTCGCCCGGCTCCAGGACGTCCTCGACGCGAAAGGCGCCGGGAAGATCGCGACGGTCGTCGGGCGCTACTTCTGCATGGATCGCGACAATCGGTGGGACCGGGTGAAACGCGCCTACGACATGCTGACGCGGGGGATCGGAGAGAAGACGGAGGATCCCGTGGCGGCGCTCGGCGGATCCTACGAGACCGGTGTGACCGACGAGTTCGTCGAGCCGATCGTCGTGATCGATTCGCGCGGCGAGCCCGTGGGGACCCTGCGGGACGGCGACGCGGTCGTCTTCTTCAATTTTCGCGCGGACCGCGCCCGGCAGATCACCCGCGCTCTTACCGAGCCTGGGTTCGACGGTTTCGAGCGGGAGGTTTTCCCGAAGGTCTACTTCGTCAGCATGACGGAATACGACAAGCGCTTCAACCTTCCCGTCGCCTTCGGGCCCACCAACATGAAGAACATCCTCGCCGAAGTCGCAGCGAACGCGGGGATGACGAACCTCCGGATCGCCGAGACGGAAAAGTACGCGCACGTGACGTATTTCTTCAACGGCGGCCGCGAGATCGAGTACCCGGGGGAGGACCGCATTCTCATCCCGTCTCCCAAAGTCGCGACGTACGACCTGAAGCCGGACATGAGCGCCTTCGAGTTGACCGGCGCGCTGGTCAAGGCGCTCGCCGAGCGGAGACACGACTACATCGTCTGCAACTTCGCCAACCCTGACATGGTCGGACACTCGGGGATCCTCGAAGCGGCGGTGAAGGCCGTCGAAACGGTCGACATCTGCGTCGGCCGCGTCCTCGGCGCGCTCGATCTCGACCGGGACGTCGCGATCGTGACTTCCGACCACGGAAACGCCGAGCTCATGTGGGACCGCGAGACGAACGGCCCGCATACGGCGCACAGCACGAACCCCGTCCCGTGCATTCTCGTGGATAAGCACTACCACGGAAAGCTCATCGAAGGCGGATCGCTCCGCGATATCGCGCCCACGATCTGCAACTATCTGGGTATCACGCCGCCACGGGAGATGACAGGAAGGGATCTTCGGGCGGACGCTGCCCGGTGAAGCGCGAGTTCATTCGGCGGGCGCCTCTTCTCCGGACACGACGGGCTGGAGGTTTGTGGATCAGGCGCCGGATCGATCGCCGGCCTCGAGCGTCTCCTCCGGCCGGAATCGTCGAACCAGCCCAACCGCTCCATAAAAGCCAACCACGACGATCACCGGGTCGACGGGTAACCGTGCCTGTTCGCTCCCTCCCAGGTACGTTCTCATGAGGAAGTACGCGATCACCACAGCGATGAGCATGAGCGCCGGGCGGCTCCTGCTTCGGACGGCGTAGACGATCCCCATGAGAAAGAAGGGGAGCACGACACCGTAGTTCAGGATGCTCGCGAGGTTGTGCCGGACCGACCAAGCCTCGGCGCCGGGCGGCGCCTTGGTCGTGCCGGCCGCCCCGGTCTGCCCCGTCAGTGCGGGTTTCTGGCCGCGAAACTTCGCGAACCGCCAAAACTCGATCGCGTTGTCCTTGATGAACCGCGATCGCGATGCCCGGACGATTCTCCCCTCGATGTCGGCGATCTCCGTTCTCGGCTCGGTGACGGCGAGCTTGACCGGGCGGAGGAAACGCGCGGCCTCGAGACCGATGGGGAGCGGCTGCCGGTAAACGATGTAGTTCCGAACGGTCCACGGGATAGACGCGACGATGATCACGCCCAAAAACAGGAAGAGATACTGGATGTTGATATATCCGTGCCGCGTCTTGAAAAGAACGAACACGGCCAGGACGGGCAAGAGTAGGAGAAACTGGGGATCGACGTGTACGAGAACCGTATAAGAGACCCCCGCAACGAGCGCGTACCGCGTCCTGACGAACGGCCTGACGAGCAGATGAAGAACGAGCATCAACAGAAAGACGGCGAGTACGTCGCGCTCGAAGGCGTAGGATAGGTGCATGTGCCGCGCGTGCAGCGCAAACCATAACGCGGCGGCGACGGCGAGAGTCTGCCCCAACAGGGGACGCCCCAGACGGTATACGAGGAGGACGGTAAGCGCGCCGAGCGCCGCCTGCAAGAACGTCACCAGCCAGAGCTCTCTCGCCGACAGGACATAGAGCGCCGCGAGGACGACGGGGTACCCCGGCGAACGCGGAGAGTATGGCTCCGTGATCCATCGCGTTCCGGAGACGATTTGCTTTGCGTAACTGAGTTCCGATGTGGCGCCCGGGGTGAGGTCGGGTTGCGTGGCGAGAAAGGCCCCATAGAGAACACGAAGACCGAGGGCGATGGCGAACAAAACGAGAAGCGTTCTTTTTTCGGCGGACATACTCCTCCGTTCGAGTCCATCGAGGACACCCCCCGGAAACCCATTCTATCGAGGCACTTGGCAAGCTGTCAAACGTTTCTGGCGCGTTTTATGCACGACGCGTCGGTTGCGGCACATGACTTCTTGTGATATGGTCCATACGCTTCGGGCGGACGCGTGAAGGAGACGGTGGTACCCGGGCGTTGCCCGGCACGGCGGTATCCCCATCGACGCATCTTCCGCTTACTTTCCCTCAAACGATCGAAAGGTGTCACGCATCATGGGAATCCCATTCGTCGATCTAAAGGCACAATATAAGACTATTAAGAACGAAATCGACCCGGCGGTCTCCGAAGTTATCGAAAGCACCCATTTCGTCGGGGGCGAGAGGCTCGAGCGCTTCGAGCGTCATTTCGCCGGCTATACGGGGTCGAAACACGCGGTGGGGGCGAGTAGCGGCACATCGGCGCTCCATCTGGCGCTTCACGTGCTCGGTATCGGGAGGGGCGACGAGGTGATCACGGCGACGAACACGTTCATCGCCACCACCGAGGCGGTCTCGCAAACGGGCGCCGCCCCCGTTCTCGTCGATGTCGACGACAAGACCTTGACCATCGACCCGGAGAAAGTCGAGGCGGCGATCACGCCTCGGACCAAAGCGATTATTCCCGTTCATCTCTACGGTCAGTGCGCGGACATGGAGGCGATTCGCGACATCGCCCGGCGCCGCTCGCTCAAGCTCATCGTCGACGCCTGCCAGGCGCACGGCGCGAAGCTCAACGGGAGCCGCGAGGCGATCCTGGGCGACGTGACGTGTTACAGCTTCTACCCCGGCAAGAACCTCGGCGCGTACGGAGACGGCGGGGCGATCGTCACCGACGACGGCGACCTCGCGGAGAAGATGCGGAGCGTCGGAAACCACGGCCGTCTCGACCGGTACACGCACTCCGCGGAAGGTTTCAACTACCGGCTCGACGCGTTGCAGGCGGCGATTCTCGATGTCAAGCTCGGCCACCTCGACGAGTGGAACGAAAAGAGAAGGAGCCGCGCGAAACGCTACAACGCCGCTTTTACCGACGGTCTCGTCCGTCCGGTGATCGAGGGGACGGGCCGGTATCACGTGTATCACCTGTACGTCGTCCGCACGCCCGACCGCGACCGGTTGATCGAGGGGCTCGGGAAGCGGGGGATCTCCGCGGGGATCCACTATCCGGTGCCGCTCCACCTCCAGATCGCGTACAAACACATGAAGCTCGGGCCGGGAGCGTACCCGGTCGCCGAGAAAGCGGCGGGCGAGATCGTTTCACTCCCGATGTACCCGGAGCTCACGGACGAAATGGTGGACGAGGTCGTCGGCGCGACGAGGGAGATCCTCGGATAGACCGGCCGCTCGATGACGGACGCCGCGAGACGAACAACCACGGGGACCGGCGTCTCAGAAGCTCGATGTCAGGCTGAACACGTAGCGGAAGTCGGTCTCCTTGGTTTCTCCGTTGATCGCCGGCTGGTTCACGTAGAACGGGATGTCGAGACGGAGAAAGAGGTCCCAGAACGGGAGATCCCGCGCGAGCGTGAACCCGACCCCCGCGTCGAAGATCGTCTTGTCGAGAACGCCCTTGCTGAAAAGCGTCCCCACGCGCTCGCTCGTCGGGATCGGATTTCGTGAGTCGGTGCTCCAGCCCACGTCGGCGAACGCCCTCACCGAGATTTTCCCAAGGAACGTCTTTTTGTCCCGCGAGAGAACCGGTATCGGGCGACCGAGCTCGAGGTTCATAGCGACGAGCCGGTTGACGCCGAAGTCGCCGGCGAAGTACCCACGAAGGTTCCCGCCCCCGCCTTCGTGATAGTTCATGTCATCGAGGATCGCCCCCGGACTTCTCAGGAAAAACACCTTTTCCTCGGCGAGCGGACCGCCCCCGGCGAGATAGAACTTCTGTTGGTAGGGAGAGGGCTTGTCGGCGATCCCCCAGAAGAAACGGAAACGCGCGTCGGTGCTGACCAATAGGGGACGCGACTTCAACGCGAGCGAAGTCTCGAAACGCGTGTACTGGTAGTTCCCTCCGAACCAGTCGCGTCCGAAACGGAGGCCGACGTCGATCTCGCTGCTGAAGAGATCGAACTGCGGATCGACTGTGTAAAGGAAGTACGGGGCCAGGTCGGAACCGGTTTGATACCGCTCGGGACCCGGCGAGTACCGCTCATCCCTCAGTTCGTGGAAGTTGAACCCTAAGGTTACAAGATGGGTCGGCGGCCGCGAGAGCGCCGTTCTCCTCTTGTAGCGAATCTCGAGGGTACCGTCGTACCTCCCCTCCAATTTGTACCCGGATAACGATAAGCGCGTCCGTCCGCCGAAGAAGAGCGACGGCGCATCGAGAGCCGCCGAGAAATCGAGTCGGTCGCTCTTCACGCCGTAATAGAGGCCAAACTCGGCGCGGCGGATCGAGTAAGGATCTCGCCCCTCGAGATGATACCCCAGACGCGCTCCGTCGACGTCGTTGTACCAGGCGAAGGGACGATGCCGGATCTGGATGGCGTCTTCGGGGGAGTAGTCGTTCCTCGGCCAGTCGACCTGGAGCGCGTAGCGGTGGGGAAGAAAATTGTTGGTCATGTCGACGTCGAGTATCTCGTTGTCCGGGTTGAGGGCGGCTCTTTCCAATTTCTTCGGGTGCGGGAAAGTCTGTTCGATGGTCCTCAACCGTCCGGGAACGCTCACCGTATCCTGTGATCCGTCGGTGAAGGTGAAACGGAGACGGAGGGGCATTGCGAGTTCCCCGAGACGCTCGATTTTCACGTACGTGACATATCCGTTTCCCGTGTCGCTCTTCGCCGATTCCATCCAGGTGAGGCTGTAATCGCAGATCTTCCTCGTGTGGAGCCACTCCTCGAAGAACCAAGCGAGGTCCATCCCGCTCGCTTCTTCGCACACCGTCTGGAAGCGCGCCTCGTTCACGTGCTTGAACTTCCACCGCTCGAAGTACTCCTTGAGGATCTTGTCGAAATCCTCGTCGCCTACGACGTAACGGAGGGCGTCGAACATGAGAGAAGCCTGGTCGTACACCGTGGTGAAGTAGTCGTTTTTGAATTCCGCCGCGGGGGTGGCGATCCTCTCGCCGTAGCCCTCGCGAAGCAGCGGCACGACGGACCGCCTCGTGTCGCCGACCAGCGTGTATTGCGGCGTGACCTTCTGATACCAATTCCACTCTTTCTTATCGCCGTACGGACCGTAGCGGCCGGTGAGGTACCATCTCATGTGGGCGGTGGCGAATCCCTCGTCGAGCCACGCCTCAGCGTTCTCGTCGTTCGCGAGCAGCCCGTAGAACCAGTTGTGCGCCACCTCGTGGATAACGAGCGACTCGCTGACGTCGCTATCCATGACGAGCATCGGGTACTCCATCCCCCCGTCCATCAAACACTGGACGAGGCTCATCCGGGGATAGGGGTACAGCCCGACGCGCTCGGAGAGCCACTCGGCCGCGCGAACCCCGTGGACGAGCGTGCTGTCCTTCCATTCCTCGTTGTCCGAGTCGAAAAAGCTCTGGATGCCGACATCCTTCCAGGTCGTGTCCTGAACCGCGAAATCGGGGCTCGCGTTCCACGCGAAGTCGTGGACGTTCTCCGCGTGGAAATGAACCGTCTTGTACTCCGACTCCTTCTCCGCGGTGAAACCGCGCTTTCGCCCGCCCGGCCGGTTGAGCGTCCACCCCGCGTCCCCCTCTTCGAGCACCCCGGTGGCGGCGACGACGTAGCCCGCGGGTACGTCGATCCAGACGTCGAACGTGCCGAACTCGCCGTAGTATTCCCCCTCGCGGAGCTTTTCAGCGTGGAACCCTTTGTCATCGTATACGGCGACCTTCGGATACCACTGGGCGAGGTCGTACTGGTTTCCCCGGTAACCGGCGCGCTCGAACTGTCTCCTGATCTTTTCCTCGAAACGAAGCGTCACCTCCATCGTCCCGCCCGGGGGAAGCGGGTGGGGAAGGGTAAACTCGGCGACCGTCTCGTCGACGACGGGCGTTGCTTCGGTGTCGTCGATCTTCACCTCGAAGATATCGAGATAGCCACGGTACTTTTCGGGGAGGTCCAGAAAGGTTTTGTTGAACCGTCTGGCGTAGTCCTTCATCAACGCGGTGTTCTTCGATCGGAACGCGTTGGGGTAGAGATGGAGGTAGAATTTCGCCAGCGTGTCGGGGGAGTTGTTCGTGTAAACGATGCGCTCGGTTCCGGTGAGCATATGGTTTCGCGCGTCGAGACGGCAGTGTATGGCGTAACGGACAAACTGCTGAAAATAGTCTTCGGCCGCCGCGCGCCGGGCTGCGCACAGCGCCGCGGCGAGCGCGATCAAGAAGAGAAAACGCCTCATCCTTTTCCTCCGGCGGCGCGTCGTATCGAGCCCCAGGGCGGCCCCGCGCCGAGTCCCGTTGCCTCCCGTTGATAACGCGGTTCGTAGGAGAGCTACGTTACCACGAATGCAAACTGCCTTCTAGGTTTTCCGGCCGCAGAGCTTCGCGTGCTTCGGGCGGGGGTTGTCGGGCGGCTTCGGACCCTTCGCGGGAGCGAGCGAGGATCGCCCGCCGCGGGCTTTTTCGCCGATTGAGTGCGCGCGGGTCCTGTCGGCCATCCGCCCACGGCCGTGCTCGCTAGCGCTCCGCGCGGGCATGGGCTCCCGTGGCCGCCACCCGCGCGCCATTCACGCGCATCCGCGGCGGGAAGCCGAGCGAAGCGGAGCGCTGGGCCGGAGGCAACCACGCGACCCGCCGAACACGCGAAGCGGAGCGCTGGGCCGGAAGCAGCCCTACGACCCGCTGAACACGCGAAGCGGAGCGCTGGGCCGGAAGCAGCCCTACGACCCGCCGAAGACCCGCCGGCCGAGCCATCACTCCGGACGCGAGATGTCGAATTTTTTCATCCGGTAAAGCAGCACGTGGCGGGGGATCCCAAGAAGACGCGCGGCGCGGGTTTGATTCCAGTTGCTCCGTACGAGCGCGTCGACGACGGCGCGTTTCTCAATCTCGGGAAGCGTCATCTGAACGGGCGGGGCGAAATCTCCCTGTTCCTTCGCCATGAGATCGAGCTGGCCTTTTACTTCGGAGGTGCCGATGCGGTTGCCGGTTGTCATGAGAATGATCCGTTCGCAGAAGTTCTCGAGCTCGCGGACGTTTCCCGGCCACGGGTACGTCTGGAGGGTCTTCAACGCTTCGGCAGAAAAGGAGACGTTCCGCCCGCCGCCGAGTTTTCGTGCGAAGTGCGCGACGAGAAGCGGGATGTCGGAGACCCTTTCCCTCAAGGGCGGGAGCGTCAGAGGGACCACGTTCAGACGATAGAAAAGGTCCTCGCGGAACTCGCCTTTGCGTATGAGCTCCGGGAGCGGCCGGTTGGTCGCGGCGACCACGCGGACGTCGACCACCATGGGTTCTTCGCTCCCGACGCGCTGAACCTCTTTTTCCTGGACCGCGCGGAGTAGTTTCGCCTGCAAGGAAAGGGGAAGGGACCCGATCTCGTCGAGAAAAACCGTTCCACGGTGCGCGAGGTGAAACTTCCCCTCCTTGTTCCGGATCGCTCCGGTGAAGGCGCCTCTGACGTGGCCAAAGAGTTCGCTCTCGAGAAGATCGCCGGGGATCGCCGCACAGTTCACCGTGACGAGACGCGCGCCCCGTCTCGGGCTGTTGAAGTGGATCGCGCGGGCGACGAGCTCCTTCCCCGTCCCGCTTTCCCCGGTGATCAAGACCGACGCATCGGTGCCCGCCACTTTCCGAACCACGTCGAACACTCCCCGCATCGCCGGAGAGAGACCGATGATGTTCTCGAAATTGAACCTCTCCTCGAGCGACTCCCGGAGACTGACGTTCTCCTCTTCGAGCGCCCGCAGGCGAAGCGTCTTGTGCACGGTGAGTGTGAGCTCGTCGCGGCTGATCGGTTTTGTGAGATAGTCGGCCGCTCCGGTTTTCATCGCCTCGACCGCCGTTTCCACCGTCCCGAAAGCGGTCAGCACGATGACGGTGATCGATTCGTCGATCTTCTTGATCTCTTTCAGGAGCGCGATCCCGTCCATACCGGGCATCTTGATGTCGGTGAGAACGAGATCCGGACGGTCCTTTTCGATCATCGCGAGCGCCTCGGGGCCGGACGCGGCCGTACGGACTGCGTAGCCCGCCTCCTCGAGGATGAACCCCACGACCTTTCGTATGCTCGAGTCGTCGTCGACGATGAGAATCTTCCCCTGAGCCATGTCTACTCCTCGACGATGGGGAGAACGACCGAAAACCGTGTCCCCTTTGGTTGGTTCGCTGCGACCTCGATGTGTCCGCCGTGGTTCTGGACGATCGTATGCGAAATGGAAAGCCCCAGTCCGGTGCCTTTTTCTGAACGCGTAAAGAACGGATCGAAGATCCTTTCCATGTCCTCGGGGCTGATGCCGACCCCGTCGTCGATAAACGTCACGGCGATGTGCGGCCTTCCGTCCAAGAGGCGCCGCCGCGTCTCGACGGTGAGCGTGCCCCCGCCGCTCATCGCTGCGACGGCGTTCAACACAAGATTCAAAAACACCTGGTGGAGTTTCTCGCCGTCGAGAAAGACGGTGGGGAGGCTCTCGTCGAACTCGCGGATGACACGCACCTTGTTCGACGCCGCGTCGACCTCGATCTGTGACAAGACGTCCTCGACGACGGAGTTGATCCGCGCCGGTTTTCTCACGATGGGACGCGGTCGCGCGAAATTCAGAAAATCCTCGACCACGCCGTTCAGCCTGTCCGTCTCCTTGACGAGGATCTTCATCATCTCGTGTTTGCGGCTTCCCTCGGGGAAATCGTCGCCGAGGATCTCCGCCGACCCCTTGATCGAGCCGAGCGGGTTCTTGATCTCGTGCGCGAGTCCGGCCGCCATCTGGCCGAGCGACGAGAGGTGTTTCTCCCGCGCGAGCTCGTTCGCGAGGGCCTCGCGCGTGCGCCGCTCGCGGCGCTGGAGCTCGATGAGGATCCCCGAGGTAAGCCCGATCGCCGCGTAGAAAATCATCTCGGTGTATTCGCTCGCCGGGCTCGAGTGATGTTTTTGGACGCCCCACACGGCGTAGGGGAGCGTCAGAGCGGTAATGAAGAGCGCGATCCCCAGTCCCCCGCGGACGCCAAACCATATGGCGCCGAGAATGATCGGTATGTAACAGAGGCGGCCGTGTATGGCGTGAAAGAGCGAAGGATCCCCGTGGGACGGTTTGAGGATGAGGCCGTAGTGGAACGCGACCGTGACCAGAGAAAAGGCGATGACGGCGGCCGCGCGGTAACGGGGCGAGAAAGAGTACGCCATGCCTCAATCATGCGGGCCGGTTGGAGATTATTCAACACCAAAGGCAGATCCGGCGGATAACTGTCGCAGATTGCAACGCGTTTAGGCGCGCGTCTACCGGGAAACGGAATGCGCCTAAGGGACCCCCGTTCCCCGCGTGGTGGAGAGAGTTCCTCTCGTACCGCTATCGGCGCGCCCGGGCGCCCTCGCGGTTCATCCGGTCCGGTTGCTCCCCGGCGTTCCGCGTCTGTGGTGCGTTCCTTGCATTTGAGGCCCGAGCAAGGGAGCGGGGAAGGTTTCTTACCCTTCGATTTCACCATTCCTCGCTTTGGGATTTCCATAAATCCGCTCAACGGATCATTCAAGGAGGCTCTGTATGGCAGAGAGACATGTCCTTGTCATGTTTGTGTTTGTGCTCGGTCTAGCCGTGTCGGTCGGCCTTGCCTCGGCGAGCACGAATCTCACGGGAAGTCTCGAGGCGTACCGGGTGGTGGTGAACGACGAGGGGGTGGAGAAATTCTTACCGGCCGATAACGCCCGACCAAAGGATGTCATCGAATATCGTTTGATTTACACCAACACGGGCGACCAACCGATCCAGCAGATTCTCATCACTGACCCTGTTCCCATCGGCACTCAGCTCTTGCACCCGTCGGCCCAGCAACCCAAGACCGCGCGGGTCGAATTCAGCATCGACGGTGGGAAGAACTTCCACACGTGGCCCATTCTCGTCAAGAAGACGGCCGAAAACGGCGTGGAGAAGCTGGTCGAGGCGACTCCGGACATGGTGACGCACCTCCGCTGGACGCTCACCGAAGCGATACAGCCGGAAGGCGACATCACCCTGACGTACAGA
>Ga0315276_10002108_pt1 | contig 18068 bp, 17 predicted proteins | sample YL17G05_0_MG_FD_204542 | JGI IMG/M metagenome (GOLD analysis project Ga0315276, IMG submission 204542) | Sediment microbial communities from Yellowstone Lake, YNP, Wyoming, USA - YL17G05_0 | ecosystem: Environmental > Aquatic > Freshwater > Lake > Sediment | place: USA: Wyoming | collected... | reverse complement strand
AATCAGTGGTTTTATTGCAAATCCTGAAAGCAGATCAAGCTTTGAAACCCCTCATGTAAAAATTTCATTATCTCATGAAGATGGCAGTCCTCTTGAAATTATTGCGCTTCCACCAGGAGCTCAAACACGACAAAATAACGGTTTAACTATTGCATATGAATTAACTGCAATACCTGATTCTTCTGGAAGATTTTCAGTGCAAACCAGTGTCTCACAAACTGCTTTTACTCAAGGAACCTATCTAATAAAGGCAGAATATGCTGGACTGACAAAAACCATTATTGTTGGTATTGTCGATCCTTTGAAATTAAATGATGGGGCATTACTTAGTCTGAATAAACAAGTTTTTGGTCTAGGTGAAACTGTTCAATTGACTGGACTGATTCCTCCAACTAGTGATAATTCTGTATCAATTTCTCTTACAAAACCTGATGGCAGTACAATTAATTTTGGTGCTACTCTTGATAATCAGCATTTTTCTTGGTCATGGATTACACCTACTACTGAAAAACCTCTGGCAATAAAATTAGACGATCGTTCCATCACTACAACCAACTATGGCGTTTATAGAATCAATGTTTCAATTGCTTCTCATGTAGAAAGTATTTTCTTCAAAGTTTCTTCTGATCCTCAACATGACTCTTTATCTCTGACACCTTTGTATGTCTCCACTGAAAAATCTCTATACAAAGCCGGAGAAAAATTAAATGTTATCGGTAATGTTATTAAAAGAATACAGGGCTTGGAGGGATTGGTAATTCCAGATAGAGTCACAATACTTGTACTAGATAGTAAACCCCCATACAAACAAATCCACGAAGCAACAGTTTATCCTGATCAAGGTGGAAATTTCAAGAGCTCATTTGAATTACCGATAACTATTTTTCATGATGGTGAATACAAAGTAAAGGCATTATATTTAAACAAAAAATCAGAATCTACATTTAGTGTTACAAATGATTTCTCTTATGACTCCAGTGCAAAACTATCTCTTTTACTTGCTACCGATAAATCTGAATATCATCCTGGTGACACTGTAATTGTATCTGGTAAACCAAACAAGCTAATTTATCTTGAAAAATTTGATGTGAGTGTAATAAAGAAAAGTGATACTGATATCACATGCGGCTCATTTATCTGTGGCACTCATTTGGGCCCTGTGACTACTATTCGACCTAGCTCTTTGGGTTCATTTTCACATCAAATACAAATATCTAATTCCACTTCTAGTCTTGGATCATATGAAATTACGGTGGACGCTGGATTTGAAATAAAATCTATCCAATTTGATGTAGTACCGCGACCAATAATTAAAGCACCTGAAGAATCTTCATCAACTATTATTGAAAAAGTAATCCGAATTCCTGATGATAAAATATCCATTATTACAAATGAAAAAACTATTCAAGACAAAAAGATAGTGCCCAAAGTAATTTCTGGTTCATTACTTACTACTAGAGATGATCAATCAAATGTTAATCTTAGAGTTACTTCAGAATCTGGAATGTGTATTATTGGTCCTGAAGAAAATTGTCTTGTTAAAGACTCCACTAGAAAACCTGGACAAATCTATGATATAGTTTCAGTAGATGGTATTAGTCTAAAAGTTAGATATAGCGGTCCTGATGTACGCCTTGAAAAATTTAATATTCTTCCTGCATCTTCTACTGGATTTCTGCCTAATGAAAATTGGAATGTGGATGTAATCAAAGATGTTGATCAGATATCTAGATTCTATTATAAAATAAACTATAAACCGTTGGAATAAGTTCAAAAAACCATTAATTTCACCTATAATTAGTTGAATCTCCATGTTTTGATGTTTTATCAGGATGATCCAAAAAAATGTACAGCTGCAAAAATGGTGAAATTTGGAATTGCAAAAAATATCAAAAAAATAGGGAATAGGGGAATTGTTTTAGATCCTTTCTCTGAAAAAACACTTTTACCTAAAGATAAATCCTTGGCAAATACATTAATCGGAATTGATTGCTCATGGAATCTTGCTGAATTGGCATTTTCAAAAAACTTTAATGGGATCAAAAGAAAATTACCTCCTCTACTTGCTGGCAATCCCGTCAATTATGCAAAATTCAATAAACTAACTACTGCTGAAGCATTATCTGCATCATTATTTATTTTAGGTTTTAAAGATAAAGCACTTGAAATACTTGATAAATTCAAATGGGGTCATACTTTTTATGAACTAAATCAAAATCTTTTAGATGAATATTCTAAATTGGAATCTGAAGATCAAATAGATGTAATTCTAAAAGAATATGGCTTGACTGATTAACTTTTTAATAATTTTCTTTTTTTAACATATATTGTAATTATGCTGACGATTATGACTGGCACAATAAACCAAATAATTTCCAAAGAATTATTTTTGTTAAACTCTATATCTGTTTGAGTAATTTCTGGTAATGACACTTCATTTTCAACTGTTAAGAAACTTGTTGAATAATAATCTGGTTTTAACACCGAATCTGAAATTGCAAATATTTTTAGATCATTTGCACCTGTATTTAGCTTCTCTGTTATTTCTCCTGGGATTTTAATTCTTGTTGAATTTTTGTCAACTTTAATTGATTCGGATGATGCTAATTCTCCATTACCTCCTATCAAAAAATAAAGAATTGAATCAGTATGTAATGATTCTATGTTTATTTCTAAATCATTTCCTTTTTGAATATTGTTTGGTATTTCTACATTTACTATCTTTGGAAATTCAGTTGTTTCAAAATCTGACCAATGTCCTACTTTGAAAGGATATGTTTCATCCTCAAAAGCCTTGACAATAATGCTTCTTGCTTCTGGTGAATATTCTTTAAGATAAAATGGTCCATTGCTAATTACTGCATGATTATTCTTTTTAATCCAATCTGATGATGAGGTATATCTACTATCAAAATAACCAAAATTTGTTTCAAATGTTTTTAATGATTCTGGAATGTACTTTTCTTCTTTAAATTTGTCTAAATAACTTTGAATGATATGAGCATCATTTGGAAGTATTAATGACAACCAATTGACATTTTTACTGGTTGCGCCAGATCTTGAAAATGACACTTTGTCATCTATCACTGCCTGTTCCATTGCAGCAGTAATTTCCCAAGGCACTGAGCTCCATAATGATGCCCAATCTGCTATCTCATTCTCATCAAAATGCCAATAATTCACATAAACATCAATTGTATCTTCATCAACGGGTTCAACTCCAATTATGGTTTGAACACTCTGTGATGCGATGGGTGTGAATTCAGTGTCAAATGTTTTGTCATTCTCACCTACTTGTGAGCCCCACTCTATTGCAAAATATAATGAATGTAAAATATCATTCATGTCCATTTTTTTACCATTATGCCAATTACTAAACTTAAAATCAAATCTGACTTTACTTGTTGCTTGAGTACCTGGGAGGACTTTTTTCCACTGCTGCTCAACCGGATCCCACATTATTGTATTATTTGACACATTTAATTTCCCATTTGGTCCTGCCGTCTCCACATTCCAATTTGCTCTAATTGGAAATGTTTCTCCTGTGAATGGATGTTTGAAAGTAATAGGATCTGAAATTATTCCCCAAATCTGTCTGCTGTACTTGTCACTAAATCCCATTACTGGATTCCATGCTCCCTGATAGATCTCCTTAACACCAATGTTCAACTCTTTTTCATTATTCCTAGAATTTATTGGTGTAAATCTACTTGAAACTCCTGCTCCAAGATCATTTATCACCCCATCCATTTTCTCATTTGCAACATACTGATCAATTTTACTAGCTAGAAAAATTCTAACTGACTCACTAATTCCATCTGCAATAGACTCTTTAATCAAATCACTTCTTTCTTCTGCTGTCTGAAAATCTCCAGAGTAAATTTTTTGAGTTTCATTATCTAACTTTGAATTTGGGTAATTCCAATATGTTGGATCATTGAATCCTGGCATGTTTGAAAACCATGGGGCATACATCTGTGCTAGTCCAACTGAATCATATTTTACAAATGCAGATCTTGCCCAACCTTCTGTATATAGACTCCATTTCATTTCTGCTGGATCTGAGCCATACACCACAACAAAAGCTTTATTCAAATCTCCAAAATCCTTTTTAACAGTAAATCCGATTTTTTGTAATTCAGAAGCTAAAATTTCACCGATTGATTTTCTCACAGGATCATCGCTTCTAATAAAAATTGTGACTTCAATTGGGCTGTGATTAATCTCCCACTTGCCATTTTGTTTTATTGCTCCTTTTTCTTTTAATGCATTTGAGATCATTTCTTCTGCAAATGATGGATCGTATCTAAAGTTGAATGTCTCTAGTTGCTTTATGACGGTGAGGTATTCGGGATCTGAAGGACCATAATATGAGATCATAGGTGCACCGTATCCTCCCATTAATTCATTAACAATTAACTTTCTATCTACTAAATAATTTAATGCAAATCTAACAGATTTAATTGAAAATGGATTGAATTTATCTGATTCAGCTGGATTCACTAGAATGCTGTAGGATCCCCCGGCTGAATCAAACACTTTCAACCCCTCTCTGGATTTTTGGGCTTCTAATCTATCTGATGATATTCTTTCATAATAAATGTCCAAATTTCCATTTCTCACCTCTTCAAGTGCCGTGTTTTCATCTAAATATTGAGTGAATTTTACTGAATCAAAAAACACGCTTTTTTCTGCAAAGGAATAACCATACAAAGTTACAACTAAAAGAGCTAGTATGATTACTAGCAATAATTTCATAGATCTTATCTAATTTGGTTGTAATAAAACTTATTTTCATATGTCATGAAAAGTTATTTGAGTCCGTGTCTTTTCAATCACTGTTTGATCTTTTGATGAAACCCTTAATGGGCATATTCTATACAAAAATCCATCTGGTTGAAAATAATGCCTTTTTTCTAGTATCTACGTCCTATGCGGTACAAACTATTTTTTGATTTTACTAGATAGTTAATATGTTTGACAAAATCACGAAACAACTTTTTATGTGGATCTAATAGAGAAGATAAACATGACATCCAAAGCTGAAATCGAATCACTAGAAAACTCTTGCAATAACGTGCTATCCTTACCCAGAATTAGGTTTGTGGGAGTTTTGGACAATATGGGAAATAAAATAGCTGGTGGTTTTAAAGAAGGAATAACTTCGTATCTTGAAGATAAGGAGGATCGTATGATGTATGTCCAGCTAACTTTTGAGTATTTAATGAGAAAAGATTTTGATAAAAAATTAGGTCCTATAGACTACATTGTATCTCAAAGACAAAAAATTGTTTTGATTAGTATCCCGACAAGAAATTATTTGGTTCTGATCTCAGCAGATCGTGAAGCTAACGTTCAAGATATTATCCGTGAAGTGAATAAGGCATTCACAATGTTACCTGACATAAGACCTTAAATTTGAATAACTAATGACATTGACGATGTCTGTTTTAAGTATGATAAATTTCTAATTGATTTTTTGGTCGTGTCTCCTAAAATCTATATTGTATTGATTGTTAACAAAACCCAATATGACATTTAATCAAAACGTGTTATCTCAATTACATGGGATGGTTCCTGGTGGTATATCTGTTGGCGATTTTTCAATGATTACAAAAACAAATGATCTTAACTCCAAAAGAATTCTGGACGGGTATATCAAAAATGGAATAGGAAAAAAACAAGAAAACAAATATTATTTTGAAGATGCTGATAAACTGAAAGCCGCAATTGAATTAATAAAAAACGGTAGCCCGATAGATGAAATTGCAATTGCGCTTAACTGGAAGAATTTTGAAGGATTGGTCGCTGAAATGTTATTTTCAAAAGATTTTGCAGTTATAAAAAATCTAATTCTCACCAAACCTCGAATGGAAATTGACGTTATTGGGATACGATTGGGCATTGCCATGTTAATTGACTGTAAACATTGGAAACGTTACAGTTATTCTACATTAACATCTGCAGTAAAAAAACAAATTGAAAGGACAAAGCACTATGTATTAAAAACTAAAGGTGCAATAGCCGTACCTGTAATTGTGACTCTATATCAAGACAAATTGGATTTTATCGACCGCGTTCCTATAGTTCCAATTTTTCAATTTTCATCGTTTATAGATGAATTCTATGGGCATCTTGACCAAATGAACACTATAGAAACAAAGTAACTATGAATAATAATACACTCCCAATCATGAATCCCTTTGTAATTTTTAAGGAATTGTCCAGTGCTTTGGAATAATCCTCATAAATTCCCTGCCCCATAATTTTTACATCTGCTTCGTTTTCTAAAATTTCAAACTTTGCTACAGTTGTTTTTGATTCAGCATTCTTTGCAATCTCTAAAAACCACTTGGATAGTTTTTCTGCACCTGTTATCAATCCTAACTGGTAGTACCCATTTCTGTTTCTTGCTTTAACTGGAGCGTAATGAGTATCCGATGTACAAATTTCTAACAACTGGTAATCTTTCTTTGTAAAATTCTCTACAATTTTCTCTCTTACTCCATTTTCCATGTTGTTGGAATCTGCCCAGCCAAGGAAGTATTTTTTATTGTTGATTTTCAGACATACTATGCCCAGTCCACCCATTCCCAAATCTTCTGTCCATACATCCATGCCCTCTGAATTTGCATAACCGAATTCTATTGGATAGTGATCCTTTGTAATTAATGAATCCAAGCAAGATTTTGCTGCTTTTAGCATATCTTCTCCATCGTCTTTGGATATTTCTTCTCCCATGGCATTATGACAGTCAACAATCATTGTTCTAGTGTAGTTTCTATTTTGCGCATACTGCTCAATCTCTTTTTTCATGTAACTTGGAATATCTTCCATACCATGTGGCGATAATGAGAGAAACAGCAATGGATTATTTCCAAAAAGTAAACCGATAACTCTGGCCTTGTTAATTTGTACTGTGACTGGTTCTGTACATACCATTCCTTCTTCTCTGATTATGCTTTTATCTAGATTTTTTAAATAATTTTCAACCTCGTTTTTTGATGGAAGGTTCAATGAATGATCTGAAATACTATGCATTACCATTGCTGAAGAATCTAGATTTTTATAAATCAAATATGGAATATTACTTCCTCCAACTGGATGGTATGGTCCTGGATGAATTTCAGGTAAAACCATCCTAAATTCCGTGCTTCCATTTGCAGAGCGTAATCTTATTTGAGATGTTGATACTTTTGTTTTACTTGAACGCTCTTCCATGATTTCTTCAGCTTCTGTAAAATCATTACCTTGTGATGCCAAGTATGCCTGTATTGTTTTATGTGTACTTTCCATACCTGGCCTTCCAGCCCTGTCAGTTAACACAGACCATGCACTAGCAATGATCAAAAACACTACTCCGAATCCTATTACCATTGGATTTGTTAGCATTACATTCCACATTTCATAAGGGACCATCGCTAGAAACATTGCAAGCGGTTGTACCATGCATATTGCCCATGCTTTTCTTATGTCTGCCCCTAGAGTTGTGGTGAAAATTCCTATTCTAAAACTTGCAAATAGAAACATTCCGAATGATACGAAGAACAAAGATGTCTCTTTTGATAGTACAAAACTAGCAAGCAATCCCATCAATAATGTTGCAATCCATAACATATTTCCAAAAAGAGATGCATGTAGGCATTTTGAATATTCTTTTTTTCTTGTAAAGCGCGTATCAATTAATTGAGATAATGCTAAAACTCCCATCACAGCTAGAATTCTAAACCAAATTTCATCTGAGCCCAAATATCCAAAATACGTCGTAGTTGTAATGATTGCTGCAATTGCTAATGATCCTATGAGCGAAAAATAATGGGATGATGGGTTGATTAATGTAAGAGAAAACCTATTGTGGATATTTGAAACATCATCTGAAGATTTTTCCATTGAACTATCACGGAGTTATAAAAATATCAACTAACCATGAAACCACAATCAGGCTAATAGGAATCGAAACAACAATTTTTGGATCAATTTTGAATCCTTTAGTCTCATCTTCAAAGAATCTCATGAGACCTCCGCTTGATGCTGGTAATGGTGCTCCTTTCTTTTTACTACTCATCGCTGTTTATGAAATCTGGAATTTTGACATAAATACTTTATTGTTTGTTCTTTAACTTGCCGATTGTTTCTATGAGGGAATTAATTGACTTTAGAATCTCTTGTTGCTTTTCATGGCTTTTTTCTTGTTCTAACTCTTTGGATAATTCTAACATCTTTTGTTCTAACATTGTCTCCAATACCGTTTTTTCTGGTTGCTGTTTTATTTCTACTGGGATTTCTTTTTTTTCAGGCTCTCGACCACAATTGATACATAGTGCATGACCTTCTTTCATCACTCTTACTCCTGAGCAGTAAGGACATGGTTCGCTGAGCAAAGTTGCCCCTTTTAGTAACATCTCTGCAGCCTTTTTTGTAAGATCTTTTGACACTGACTATGATTGATTTTTCTCTCTAAAAAATATCATTATTTTGTAAATCAACTCATTTCTCAAACAAGGCTTAATAGTGCGTAAAATCAAAATAATCTAGAACGTATGGCAGTAATTTGTAATACTTGTGGTCTACCTGAAGATCTCTGTGCTTGCGGCGAACTTGCTAAAGACAGCACCAAAATTATTATTCGTTTAGAAACTAGGCGATTTAAGAAAAAAGGAACTATGATTGAAGGACTGGACCCTAAATTAAATAATCTGGAAACAGTTGCAAAAGAATTAAAAAACAAATATGCTTGTGGAGGAACTGCGAAAGACGGATACATATTTCTTCAAGGTGATCATAGAGATACTATCAAAGACACCTTAATCCATTTGGGCTTCCCTGAATCTAGTATAGAACTTCATTAGACGCAAATTGTACGTATCTGATAAAATTCTTCAAATTATTGGTATTCCTCATTTGGCACTCTTGTCTATTATATTTGGAATGATGTTACTATCATTTCCATTTGGAGTGTTTGTTGTGTTTGATACCGATGTCGGTGGTGACATCAATTTTGAATATCCTGTAAGCAACTTTGATGTCTTTAAAGAAATTGGTCATCAACTTCATTTCGATATCCAAATCGGAGATATTTTTATTGTTCTATGGTCTGTATATGCTATTCTTTTTACAATTTCGATTCTTGGCCCTGACAAAGGATTTCTAAAAACATTATCTTCAATTCTTACCCACGGAAAATTAGATACAAAATCAAATTATTTGATTACCATCACACAATGGTTTTCAATTCTAATATTGATATCCGCAATTATTGACTTTATTCAGCAAGGGTTTGGAATAGTTAACATCCCTCCACATGTAGATAATAATTTAACACAATTTCTATATGTGAGCCTATCTCCCATTGTTGAAGAATTGGCGTTTCGGGTGATTCTTATCGGGCTACCACTTTTTTTCTTTTTTACCCATAAATTTTCTGTAAATCATTTTTTTAATTCTCTTTGGAATCCTAATCGTAATTTACATGTGTATGATCTTAGAAAAGTTTTGTTTATGGTAGTTTTAGGAGGCATATTTTTTGGATTTGCTCATATTCTGAGTGCTGAATCATGGAGCGAGGCAAAATTTGCTCAAGCAACTGCAAGTGGAATCATACTTGGTTGGCTCTACTTTAGATTTGGTTTAATTACTTCAATTCTTGTTCATTGGGGAATGAATTATTTTATATTTTCATATGTCAACTATATCTCACAGATTAATAATATCACGATTGAGGCAGGATTCTCACATTCTTTGATAAATACAATGGAGATAATATTTTTGATATCTGGAATATTTTCACTTTCTATATTGATACTCAATTATTTTAATTCCAAAAAAGTACCACAATTAAAAATTGATTAACAAAGTCAAAAAATTACCTATTTAAAATTTCATATTTTTTTATTGTTTTAGATATTGTTTTTTATTTTCTGAAATATTTGAAATTTCAATCAAAATTTACCATCTAAATTTTTTTCTCGGTTTCTCTTTTGCAGTTATTTTTTAAGCTAATTTCTATAGGTTTAGTGCAAGTTTTAGCCCTTTGTACCTATTTCTTATCGTGACTTCAGTTACTCCTGCTGCCTCTGCCACATCTCTCTGAGTTTTGTTTTCACCATTTGTAACACATGCAACATAAAGTGCTGCCGCTGCTAACCCCATCGGATCTTTTCCAGCTGAAATTTTTTGTTCCTCGGCAGTTTGTAATATTGTAGTGGCCTTTCTTTTTGTCTTTTCAGATAACCCTGCTTTACTTGCAATCCTAGATATGCATTTTACAGGATCAACTACTGGCATCTTCAAGTTCAGTTCTCTTAGTAATAATCTATAACACCTCGCGATATCTTTTCTTTTTATGTTGCTTGCTTGTCCAATATCTTTTAATGTTCTAGGTGTTTCTGTATCCCTGCATGCCGCATAAAGTGCAGATGCAATTAATGCTGAAATTGAGCGTCCTCTGACCAGGCCTTTCTCTAAGGCTTTACGATATATGTAAGCCGCTTTTTCAATAACTGGCTCACCTACTGCTAATTTGTCTTTTAGCCTATCTAATTCGCTAAATGCCTGTCTGAAATTCCTATCTACCGGTTCATGAACCTGACTTCTACTGTCCCACGTTCTTAGTCTTTCAATGGTGCTTTTCATGGCAGAAGTAAGTGGCTTTCCGGTGGCATCTCTATTTTGAGGATTGATAATAGTGGCCAATCCCATATCGTGCATTGCTAATGATGTTGGAACTCCTGCCCTGCTTTTGTTTTCTCCTTCGTTAGAAAACGATCTCCACTCTGGACCTGATTCATCCACTTTATCGCTAATTACAAATCCACACTTTCCGCAGAAATTTTCACCCGTGGTGGCATCTGTGACTAATGTGCTCTGTCCGCATCTTGGACATCTGTCCTTTGGATTTACTTTTTTAGCCATTTTTTATTTCACACGAATTTTTTGTAATGATATTTAACCATTGCTAATTAAATCTTATAAGTCTGTTGCTGATCGGACAGCAAAAACGCATATTGTGAACTAAACTGTTTTTAATCTAAAACATCTTTAATTTTCTTTGCGATCTCTGGTTTTTCATTTTGTTGAAGGAGAAATTCCAGATCCTCTAAATTATCTACATCTAACATTATTCTTTTTACAAAAACAAGCGCTACATTTCTTGTAACCTCTTTTGCGGTATTCATGTGAATTTTATAACTGTCCTCATCATAATGCGTAGTCATTAAATTTATTGGCATTCTTACCAGTGCGTTTGTACCGTCAAATCTTCTTGACGGTACAACTATTGCAAAATTTGGAGGGGTCATGTAGTTTAAAATAAAATCAATATCTTGAGTTTTGATATATGGTATATCTTGCGGGAAAATAATTGATGCATCAAATTCATTTTCTAAAAGATATTTGTCTGCTAATGCAATTGCACTATTGACATTTTTTTCATCATTGTCTATAATGGATATGGCATTATATTTTCTACCTATTTCAATAGCTCCTTTTTCTTTGGTAACAATTATTGTTTTGTAAATATGTGGAGAAATTGATAACGTATACACTATCTCTTCTAACATAATTTTACATAGATCTTCTTTTTGTTTTGTCGATAAACTTAAACGTGTTTTTGCTAGAGAGAAAGTCTTTACAGGAATTATTGCCGCAATTTTCAAATTATACGTGAATCTGTTTTAAAATGAAATTTGCTAATGCGTCTTCAGCTAGTTTGTTGTTCATGGTAATTTTTGTTTCATACACTTTCATATCTAGATTCTGAATTTTTTTTACAAACAATCTATCTTTTGAATCAACTACTATGTTGGAACATACATCTGAATACATTTTTGCAAGACCGTATACATTTGTTTCAATTCCAGCCGCTTCCATATATTTTGAGGCAGGTCCACTGATAGCTTTATCGCCAATTAGTGGGCTAACTGCCACAACCTTCTTTTTAATTTTTGAAAGTTCTTTCCGTATTCCTTTAATTTGTAACATTGGTCCAATGGATGTTAGTGGATTTCCAGGAGCTAGAATTACCATGTCTGCATCGTGAATCGCGTTAACTGCTTCAGGATTTGGACGTGCTTTATCTGCACCAATGTATTGAATTCCTATGACTGGATCTCTTCCTCGATGTTTTACCCAGTACTCCTGAAGATGCAATTCTCCTTTGTCTGTGGTTATCCTTGTTTCTATGCTGTTATCTGTAACTGGAATGATATTTGCACTGACTGCAAATTTTTCACACATCCACTTTGTTATATCGCTCAAATTTTTGCCATTTTTTAACATGTTTGTTCTTATCAAATGAGTTGCGGCATCTCTGTCTCCAACTCTAAACCATGTCTCTTCTCCGAAGACTTCCATTTGTCTTAGAAAATTGAACGTATCTTTTTTTATCCCCCACCCTCTTTCCTGATCAAGTAAATCGGCTAGACCGTAAACAATGGTGTCTATATCTGGGCACACGTATAATCCATAAAGCCAGTAATTGTCTCCTACATTGCTTATTACGTTAACTTTGGATTCTTGAGCTACTAGACCTCTAACTAGCTTCACTGAACCTGTTCCCCCTGCTAATACTGTAATCATTCCATATACCTCTAAAACTGTAATGTGGTGTGTTGTTACTCCATATTACTTTTTCAGAAATTTACGATCTAATTTTTGAGGATAAGTTTATTACTTTGAATTCTGAATTTTATTCGTGTCTAAGGCTATGTTTTTAGCTGTTTTGCTTGGTGGATTGATTGTAATTGGTTCAAGTTCATCGGTTTGGGCTGCTCAAGTAGATGCACGAATAAATCCAAATGCCGAAAAATCACCATTTTCATATAATTACCAAAAAACCGTATTTATTGAATATCCAAACGGCGGAAAACTATTTGATGAGCTACATGAAAAGGAATGGAGAGTTAATGCTACTGCGGATGCAACAAATCCGGGAGTTCAAAAATTAATTGCTAGTCTTAATCAAAAACTTCAATCGGATGGAAGTCACGCAAGAGTTTCAGATCTTAATGTATTTTATGATTTTCACCTTAAAGGTAGATCTATGAATACTTCGGTTGATTACAGGATAGTCTTGGAAGGTATTTTAACTGATTATGTAATTACAAAAGATCAAGTTAAAACCATTGTTGATATGGGTTGGAGAGGGATGAGCACTAATGATCCCGTTGTAATTGATGGCGTGGAAATTAATTTACCTATATCAATTTTAAAAGATAAAGAGCCGGCAGTATATGCCATCCTTGCGGGGACCGAGGCTGATTCAATTCTGTCTAAAAGTATTATCAACGCAGATTTTATTTTAGAGCAACCAATGGCTAATTGGCACTTTTTGTTTGATGCTACTGGCATCAATGTTGATGCCGCTAGATTTGGATTGGATGAATCTATTTCTGGGTTTGTCGTATCTAAATGGACAATGGGTGAAAGTAGTCTTCGAGAAGGCAGGCAAGTAGAAAGAACCTTTGAATCTGAAATATCTGCTGATCAAAATTATGTAGTCCGAAGTGTCCAATCTTCTGATCAAGGAAATATCTCTGCGATTGGATTTGGTGCACTAGATGTATTGGATGGTTTGGAAATTGCGGGAATTACACCAACTCCACCATCAGGGTATGCAACAACTTCAACTGGTGGATTTCCAATAACAATTGTATATGGAATGTCTGGCATGGCTGCAATTGGTGGTATCGCATTTTTCATTTTTAGTAATAGAGCATTAAAAAATCAAAAAGTTGGTCAGCAAGGTATTGACCCCGGTAAATTAGTAAGCTATCAAACAAGTGCCTCTTCTGGTGGTTATCAGACAAATCGAGGTGAAGCACAACTTGTAGATGATTCTGATTATGCAAAAACTAGAAGTGTATATGAAGAGAATCAAACTAGTCCCCCATCTATTGTCGATGAACAAGTAAAACCCAAGGGTGGAGCACTACCAAAAGGTTTTGAAGCAAAAAATGAACCTGATAAATCTAAATCAAAAGGAACTCTCCCTAAAGGCTTCTAATCTTCTAATGTATCTCAAAATTCATCATCTATACATTCTCAAGTTCCTATGATGTAATTAAAAATAGTAATGAAAATTTGTGTGTGCTGGGAGTAACCCTCCTTCTGTTTTCACGATATTTCGCTTTGCAGCCTACCTGAACTCAGTACAGGATCTTATAGTTCTGTTTGGCTTTGCTCCACGTGGGTCGGCATTTTTCATTCTTTCTCTGGAAATCTCAGGTTTTGCCATCACAGTGCGCCAGGTTAGATTATTTTCTGTTCCGTTGCCAATCATCTCTGATTATCCATCTCCGGATCACATTTCCTGTATGGAGGGAGGAGTTTCCTCTGCCGTAGCAGCGTGTCGTGCTCCAGCTCACACAAATTATCTATATTTTTATTTTATTTGAAGATTGCCTTTTTGTTTTTTCAATCCACTTACAAGATTGAATAATTGTCTGACTGCTAATTTTGGATGACGTGTTGCTAGTTTTACCATATTTGCCAATCCAAAATCTGCTTTAATAAAATCTAAAAATTCCTCCGGCCTTAATTCTTTAATTATATCCAACTCCCTATCCCATTCTTCATCTGATAATTTGATCCATCTATCTTGAACTTTTCTTGCAGACTTGATTTTAGCTTGAATTTCACTTCTCCAATTTTCTTCATAAGGGTACAGTGATGCTTCATCAGTGTTTCCTGATTTTATTGCACGTGATGCTATTTTTCCTGCAACCCTCCCAAATTTTATTGCATATCTAATCCCTTCTAATACCAATGGATTGGCTTGACCGGCAGAATCTCCTACGAGAATCAAATTGTTATACACTGTCTTTCTTGATAATCCATCATTTGGAATTAATCCATAATGAAATTCGATTAGGGTAATTTTTCCCAGATTGCTAATCGGACCCATTTTTGAATCAATTAATTCTTTTAATCTCTCAGTAGGATCCACTGTAGATTCTGGTTTTCCTACCCCGACTCCTATTCTTACAATATTCTTTCCTACTGGAAAAATCCACGCGTATCCTGCTGGGGAATATTTCTGACCTACCATTAGCCACCATGTTTCTTGATCTACGTTCTCTGCTTTTACTTCGTATTCTGCCCCGGCGCCAAATCTCTCCCACTGAGTTACAAATCCCATAGATTTTGAGATCGTTGAAGAAAATCCACTAGCGTCAATGATAACTTTGGCATGAAATACGATTTCGCCATCTTTGCTTGTTCCACTCACTCCAACAATATCTCCGACATTATTTTTTATCACATTACTGATGTTGGTTTTGAGGAAAATATCGACTCCCTCTTTTTTTGCCTGTTCTGCTAGCCAACGATATGTTTTTCTTACATCTAAAACTGCAGCATGTGGAACTGTATCGCTAATTGTTACTGTATTATTTGGTGAACAAAATGAATAATTTCTAATAGGGTTGTAGCAATCATCTGGAATGCCAAATTCTTTCATGTTTTGTATCCATGTTACTCCACTGGTTCTAACTGTTTGTGCGATCACTTCCTCTCTTTCTACAAGGGCAACTTTAATTCCATTTTTTGATGCCTCATATGCTGCTGAAGAACCTGCAGGTCCTCCTCCTACAACTATTAAATCATAATAATGTTCTATTGCCAATTCTTTTACTTTTCTAATCCTGTGATATAATATTGATCTATTGTTTTATCTGGATTTCGCGACTATTTTTTTAGAATTGGAACTCCCTTAACGTCATTTTCTCTCTCAGAATCAAATGTGTTCATGTGTGTTGGATCTCTATGCATAAAGCTATGTGTCTCTCCACTCTTTTTCCTACAAAATTTTTCATGAACTGTTTTTTGAATTTTTAGTGTGTCTTCATTTTCATGAAATAGGTGTTTTCCGCAATCTGAACACGTTAATTCGGGCATGCTTATGGTGGATATTAAATCTATTTAGATGTTTCAGAAATACGCTTTAATTTTTTCTTGTTTTTAATCCGAAACTTTAGATGTTTAAGTTACCCATGTATGTTTATGGCAGAATCTGATATTGGTTCTTTTTTAATGTGGTCTGTAATAACTGCAATAATTATGTGTATGACCGGTTTAATGTACACTGTCTTTACACGGAAAAGAAAGAATTAGGGTATTCCATTTGGAAATCCCACATGACATTTTGTTATTGCTTTAATTTTTAGTAAAAATTCATAACGTACTTTTATCTTGATAATTAAATCTTGATTCTAAACTGTTTTTTAAAATATTGCCTTGAACGAATTATCCTTCGGATGCTGTTTTTCCACCATCTACATTGAGAACAATACCTGTGATCCAATTTGCTTCATCTGACGCTAAAAATAATGCTGCATTTGCAACATCTACTGGTTCGCCAATTCTTGCTAGTGGTAATCTTTCTTCGAGAACTTTTCTTGCTTGTGGATCATCAAGATATGGCTTAATCATACCAGAATTAATTATTCCTGGATTTACACAATTACATCTAATATTCTTTCTTGCATATTCTACTGCTATTGATTTTGTGAACATGCTTATTGCTGCCTTTGTTGCAGAATATGCTGCCAGGTGTACTCTCGGTATTGCTCTTTCGCTTGAAATTGAACCGATGTTGATGATCACACCTTTTTTTGCGTCAGACATTTTATTTAGAACTGCTTTTGTCATGTGAAAAACCCCAAACAAATTAACATCAATTAATTTCTTAATTTCAGAATCTGCCATTTCATGAAAATGAATAGGATCATTAATTGCTCCGGCATTATTGACTAAAATATCGATTTTACCATACGTGTTGATTATTTGACTAACTGTATGGATCACTTGAGATTCATCAGTCAAATTACATGACATTGATGCCGTGGATTCTTTGTTGCCAATCTCATTTCTGGCTTTTTCCAACCCTTCTAACTTTCTTGCAATCAGGATCACTTTGGCACCTTCTTCTACAAACCTTTTTGCTATACCTTTACCAATGTCACTTGATGCGCCTGTAATTATTACAATCTTGTCTTTTAACCGCATATAGCAATTTCACTGGCATAGTTTATAGAATTTTTGGTACATTTCAGCCGTGATCTTTATTTTTTTTGTTATGGCCTGTTTATTTTTTTGATGTATGCCAAAATTCCCGTGTAATCTAACTTGCCAAAACCATTTGTGACTGCCTCGGCATACATTTCATCAGCTTTTTCTATCATTGGCAGTTTGACTCCAAATACTTTTGCAGTTTCTGTAATGGCGCTTATATCTTTTCTCAAATTTGCAAGGGTGAACGTAGAATCAAATTTGCCCTGTATCATTTTATATGCTTTATTTTCACTCATCCCCGTTTTAAAATTAGTTGAATTCAAAATATCGAGAAATATTTTTGGGTCTACACTTGCGCTCCTCATTAAAGTAATCCCCTCAGATAGTGCAAGCGCAAGCATTGTGATTTGAAGATTCAATGAAAGTTTAACCAAATGGGCTGTTCCATTTCCTTCCAAGAAAAATATCTTGCTAGCTATTTCCTCAAAGACATCTTTGAATTTGTCAAATGTTTCTTTATCTCCTGATGCAATTAACACTAATTCTCCAAGAATTGCTAAATTTGGACCTCCCATGACTGGTGTGTCTAGTTTCATTATTTTATGTTCTGAAAAAATTTTTGTAATATTTTTTGATTCTAATGGACTTATCGTACTCATATCTGCAACTGTTAATCCCACGTGCTTTCCTTTGAGAATTCCATTGTCCCCAAACGAAATTTCTTTAACTGCTTCGGCATCTTTTACAATTATAATTATTAATTCTGAATTTTCAGCTACTTCTTTTGGCGAATTTACTATTTTTGCTCCTTTGTTTTCTAATTCAATGGTTTTTTCTTTTGTTCTATTGTATACTGTTAGATTAAAACCTGATTGTAATAAATGCAAACCAACTGCATTTCCAAGCATTCCTGTCCCAACTATCCCGATTTTTCTTATCAAGTACATCTCCTGGTTCTAATTAAATTTTTAACGACGTTCTTCATTTTTTATTTCCCACTGACCATTACCAAATCTTGATGCTTCAAACTCTATTTGTCCTATTGTTTTTTCATCTTT
>Ga0315276_10002106_pt1 | contig 18075 bp, 17 predicted proteins | sample YL17G05_0_MG_FD_204542 | JGI IMG/M metagenome (GOLD analysis project Ga0315276, IMG submission 204542) | Sediment microbial communities from Yellowstone Lake, YNP, Wyoming, USA - YL17G05_0 | ecosystem: Environmental > Aquatic > Freshwater > Lake > Sediment | place: USA: Wyoming | collected... | reverse complement strand
CTCGTTCGTCCCCGTCCCGTATTACATCGCCAACCAGTCGACCGCCGTAGAGCTGGGCAGTGCGGACGCTTCCTATTCCAAAGGGGAACTCTTTTCCGTGTATGGCCGGTACGACTATGATTTCAATTTCAAAGAGACCGCCCGGGGGCAGGGGGGGGTGAAGGTAAGCGTGACGCCCGAACTCGCCCTGACAGGGGACGTCATCTACCGCAGGCCGCACATTTCCTATAACTCCATCTTCTCCGCCTTCACGTCGAATTCGACAACGGTTGTCGATGGGGGCGTGGAATACGGATTTTCGCCTCTCCTGCGGGCCTTCGGCAAGGTCGGGTACGTCTCCTACACCGACGACAAGAGCATGCGCTGGACCGCAGGGCTCAACGCGATGTACGGGAGCGTGAGCTACACCGGAGGCAGCGGCTACGCGGGCGAGCTCACCTCGTTCAGCCTGCAGGGCGCCTACCCGCTCTTCAACAGGATGCTTGTACCGACCCTGGGGGTATCGTACGCGTCGTACCGGCTGAGCGCCGACGCAGACAAGGACAACGCGCTGTCGCTCCTGCTGGGTGCCACCGTCCGTCCCTCGAAGAATTTCTCGTTCGACGTGCAGGGTCAATGGATGAAAAATGCGATCTATGACCGCGACATGCGGCTGCAGGTGAAACTGATGTACTGGTTCGCCGAGCGGCTGTCGCTCTTCTCAGAGGAGGTACAGTAATGAGACGCCGGTATTTGATTGTCGCGCTGATCATCATCGCCGCCTTGGTGACCGCCGTCGCCCGAAAATCCTCCGCTCCCGCAGCGTGGTCGGAGAACGGCGACCAGAAATCAATCAAGTTTTCACACGCCTTCCATGTCACGGAAGCGGGTGTCGCGTGCATCGACTGCCACAAGGGCGCGGCCACCAGCACGAAGGCGTCGGACAATCTCCGGAGCGGTCACGACAACTGCGTGGGCTGCCACGAGGAGCAGATCAACAGCGCGTGTGGGTACTGCCACAGGGACACGACGAATATCCATGCGGCCCCCGCCCCGCCGCGGGATATCATGTTTTCGCACGCGGCGCACACGGCGATGAAGGGGGTGGAATGCGCGAGCTGCCATCCCGGACTCGACAAGATCGAGTACGCCGGTCCGGCGAACATGCCGGCAATGACGACGTGCACGACATGCCACAACAACGTCAGGGCGACCAGCACCTGCGAGTCCTGCCACACCAGCTTCACGAACCTGATCCCGCGGGATCACCTCCTCGCGGACTTCAAGAAGCAGCACAAGCAACGGAGCCGCCTCGGGGAGCTTGACGTGAGCTGCGCCACCTGCCACACGCAGAACTTCTGCGCCGATTGCCACGCCGGGGCGTCGTTCATCCAGTTCGGTCGCAGCGCGCTCATGACCGAGCCCTCCCCGCGGAGCTCCTCGAGCAGCGATTCGCCGCAGCAGATGAACCTGCAGATGGCGCACTCCATGAACTACCGCTACACGCACGGGATCGACGCGAAAGCGAAGACGTCCGACTGCGTCAGCTGCCATTCGACGCAGAACTTCTGCGCGGAGTGTCATGCCGTGGGTGACAACCTTACCCCCGGTCAGACGCCGGCCTCCCACGTGAGCCTCGGGTTCACGACGGTGGGTGTCGGTTCGGGGGGAGGGCGGCACGCGGAGCTGGCACGGCGCGACATCGAGAGCTGCTCGAGCTGCCATGATGCGCGCGGCGGCGATCCGGTCTGCATCACCTGCCATACCGACGCTGACGGGATCAGGGGAACCGATCCCAAGACGCATCCCGGTGGGTTCATGAGCGGGGAAGAGAACGGCGCGTGGCACAGCGACCCCGGGGCGGCCTGCTATAACTGCCACACCGATATGAACGCCCAACCCGGGGGCGTCGCCGGCAAGGGCTTCTGCGGGTATTGTCACGGACCAAAGTAAGAGTGAGACAACCATGACACAGAGAATACTCATCGTTCTGATGACTGCGCTGCTCGCACTCTCCTGCAGCGAACTGAAGACGGACCTCCCTGCCCCCGTGACGACAGGCGTCAAGGTGCACGAGGCGGGATGGGCCGAGAAGACGGCGCCGAATTTCCACGGGAGGACGCTCGAGACCATGGACTGGGACGATACGGCATGCCGGACCTGTCACGCTTCCGATTACAGCGGCGGGTCGAGCGGGGTGTCATGCTACAGCTGCCATCCGCCTTATCCGCATTCGGTGCAATTCGCCCGCGCCGGGGGCAGACACACGAACTACATGCGTGCCATGAACTATCCGCTCGCGCAGTGCCAGACCTGCCACGGCGTCACCTACACCGGAGGTGCCATCCTGACTGTTTCCTGTGAAGGGTCGGGTTGCCACGCGGATGCCAGTGGAAACCCCAAGTCCCCTGAGTCATGCAATACCTGCCACGGAAACTTCCCCGCGCCGGCAAATCTGACGGGCCTCGCCTACCTCCTCTCCTCGGCCCCCCCGAAGAGTGTGGTCGGTGATACCGCCACGACCATCGCAGGGGTCGGCGCGCACCGGGCGCATCTCGTGTCGGGAACCCTTGGGAAAACGGTGAAGTGCCAGGAGTGTCACACCGTCCCTGCAGGAGTCAACGATGCCGGCCATCTCGGAGCGCTCCCGGCTGAGGTGGCATTCAATGACACGCTCGCGCGTCTTGTCACCGCCCGGGGAACCATTACCCCCGCCTACAACCCGGCCAACACGAGATGCAGCAACACCTACTGTCACGGCACCTGGACGATCCGCAAGGCAGCGGCGCCGGCAGGCAACGAAGCCATCTATACCGACAGCGTCATGGCGGGGGCAACGGCGACGCCGTCCTGGGTGGCGGGGACATCCGACGCACAATGCTACAGCTGTCACGGTCTGGCGCCGGTTCGCTCGACGCCGGCCGGCCATCTTGACTTCGCGCTGACTGCCTGCTGGGCCTGTCACGGCGATGTCATTGATCCCAGCGGTGTCATCCTGAACAGGTCAAAGCACATCAACGGGTGGGTCGACCTGAACAGCAACTGGGTGAGCCACAAAATGCAGTAACGTTTCTCCCCCTTGCATCGGACAACCACGAGGAGCAAGGCCATGGTGACGGAAGAGGAATACTGGGAAGCGCTTCAGGCGAAGATCTGCGTCAAGTGTGCCGATGGTGACGGTCAGGGGGGATGCCAGATCGGGGAGGGGAAAGACTGCGCGCTGAAGATGTACCTCCCGCGGATCCTCGAGGTCGTCAACTCGGTCTACAGCGCATCGATCGAACCCTACGAGGAGCAGTTGCGGACGAGGGTGTGTGGTCACTGCGTCCACCAGTCTGCCGACGGGAGCTGCCATCTGCGTCATGATATCGACTGCGCTCTCGACCGATACTACCCTCTCATCGTCCAGGTGATTGAGGAGACCCAGCTCAAAAAGCGTCTGGGTACAAAGTAGGGGGGGGGCGCGGTTTCCTCTTTTTATCTGTCAGTTTGCCTTTTTCACTCCTGCCAACACATTCTTAGGGATTGGAAGATCCCTCTCTCCCTCCCCCCTCCACGCACCAAAACTGCCCCTTATTTGTCCTAAACAGTGTCTATCCTGTCAGGTTCGTGGCACGCATGTTGACGTAGCTTCCATGGGATACAACATGGGAGGTGTGATGACTGTTCTTGGAAACATCGTGTTGATGGCGGCTCTCATCGCATCGGCTGCGTCCGGCGCGCTCTACATCCGCCAGGCGTCGGCCGGGGGAGGCCCACTGATCCGCCCCCGGCAGCTCCTGGGCGCGGGCACGCTGCTTGTGGGGTTGGCTTCGTTGCTTCTTCTCATTCTTCTCCTCCGTCACGACTACTCCAACGGGTACGTTTATAGCTACAGCGACAGATCTCTCCCGCTGCACTTCCTCATCTCAAGTTTTTACGCCGGACAGGAAGGGAGCTTTCTTTTCTGGGCTCTTTGTTCGGCCCTGATAGCGTTGGCGCTGCGTGGTTCGACGAGGAAGCGGGGAGATGAAGCGGCGGTGATGGGGGTTTACATGGTCGTCCAGACCTCTCTGCTTATCCTCGTGGCTGCCAAGTCTCCTTTCCGGACGGTGTGGGAGATGTTCCCGCAGGCACCGGCGACAGTTCCCGCCGACGGGCACGGCCTCAATCCCCTTCTGCAGAATTTCTGGATGGTGATCCATCCACCGGTCCTCTTCCTCGGCTTCGCCGCGATGGCCGTGCCGTTCAGCCTCGCCGCCGCAGGTCTCTGGAGGAGGAACTACGCCATCCTCACCGCGCAGGGATTTCCCTGGGTACTGTTCGCGACATCGGTCCTCGGACTGGGGATCATGCTCGGAGCCTACTGGGCGTACGGGGTTCTGGGCTGGGGGGGCTACTGGGGTTGGGATCCGGTCGAGAATTCCTCGCTCGTTCCCTGGCTGACGGCCCTCGGCCTGCTCCACACGATGCTGGCGCAGCGACGCACGAACAAGTACACGAAGACAAACTTCGCCCTTGCGCTGGTCTCGTTCCTGCTTGTCATATACAGCACGTTTCTCACCCGCAGCGGCATCCTCGGCGACGCGTCGGTGCACGCCTTCACGGATCCCGGGGCGGCGATCTTCTGGCTCCTGCTGTGTCTCCTCGCCCTCATTGCCCTCGCCGGTATCGCCCTCCTTGCCGTACGCTGGAAGGAGATGCGCCCTGAGTCGGGGGACACGCAGCTCCTCACGCGTGAGAGCTCGCTCGGGGCGGGGACGATCATGCTCCTGCTGAGCGCGGCGGTCGTGCTGTTCGGGACGAGCCTGCCGATTTTTTCGACGACACGGGTCGAGCCGTCGTTCTACGACACCACCCATCTTCCCATCGGGATCCTCATGGCGCTGCTGATCGGATTCAGTCTGACCATGCAATGGGAGACGCAGGACGCTCTGGCCACGCTCCGACGATCTCTGATGGCCATGGGCGCGTCCGTCATCTCCTGCGCGGTCCTGTTCTTACTCGGCGTGCGCGATGGCATGGCGTTAGTGCTCATCGGGACGTCGCTCTTTGCGCTCGTTGTCAATGTCGACGTGGGTGTCAGGATCGCCCGCGGCGATCCCCGTTTCCTCGGCGGGAAGTTCGCGCACGCCGGCATCGCGCTCTTCTTCATCGGCGTGATTGCCTCGGGGAGGTTCGCAACGAAAGAACATGTCGCCCTGCCGCTCCATTCGCCGCGTGAGGTGCTCGGTCACACGCTGACCTATACGGGATACGCCCCCGCAGGTGACGGGAAGTTTGCCTTCAGCGTGAAGGTGGAGGGGAAGGGAGAATCGTTCACGCTGGCACCGGTCATGTTCAACGCCGGCGAACAGGGGACGATGCGTAACCCGGACATCGCCTCTTTCGTGACGCGCGACTATTACGTTTCGCCGATCAGCCTCGAGGAGGGTGAGGTAGCCTCGGCGGGCGAGACGTACACCATCGAAAAAGGGGCAACCGTCTTGATGGGGAACGTGAAGGCCCGTTTCGTGAAATTCGATATGGATGGACACGCCCTGCAGGGGATGAATGCGGGGGGGGGCATGGCCATCGGATCGGTGCTGGAGTTGAGTGAAGGGGCGCGCAAGGAGACCGTTGTGCCGGTGGTGGTCAACGGCGACGGTCGCCGGGAGGCCAAGGCATCCCCCTCCCGGCTGATGAACGCCTCCCTCATGCTGGTGGGGATGCACGTATCGACCGGCGAGTCCCCCTCGTCCGTGACCGTCCAGGTGCAAAGGCCGGAGGCGGCTCCGGGAAGACCGGAGACGCTGGTGATCGAAGCAAGCATCAAGCCGTTTATCAGTCTCGTGTGGGGCGGGACCCTTCTGATGATGGGTGGGTTTGTACTCGCCATTCTCAAACGATCGAAGGAGTCGTGATGGATACCGTGGTGTTGAAGAAACTGCCGAGTAATGTTCCGGGAAAGTTTTTCACGACCGAGGAATGCGACGGATGCGCGTATTGCGCATCGGTGGCGCCCGACAACTTTGATTTCGAGCGGGAATCGAACACCTATTTCGTGGCGCGGCAACCGCACTCGTCCGAAGAGGAGGATTTCGTCAGGGAGGCGATGGATGATTGTCCGGTCGACGCCATCCGGACCTCCGAGGAACCCCCGGTTGACCCGTCGAAATGAAAACGACGGTGTTTGACCCCTTGACGACCCCCTGGGAGGTTGAGGAGAACAATTTTCCGGTCACCGGGACCCTGGAAGAACAATTCCTGTTCCTGCTCCGTTATGTCGTCCTTTCTCCGTCCACGCACAACACGCAACCGTGGCGGTTCTCGGTGTCCGGGGAGGGGATTGCGATCTACGGCGACTACACCCGGCGCATGCCGGTGATCGATCCCGATAACCGCGAGCTCCTGATGAGCATCGGGGCGGCCATTTTCACCCTGCGCGTGGCAGCCGAGCGGTTCGGTTGTGACTGTCGCGTGGCCTACAACTACAGCGGCGACAGCGAACGCCCGCTGGCGGTCGCGGGGCTCGCGCCGAAAGTGTCGCTCACGCACGGAGGAGACTCCCTCGCATCGCTCTTCCCCGCCATTCGCCGTCGGCACACCAACCGGACGGCATTCCTCATCTCCCGCATTCCCGAGTCGCTTCTGCGTCACATTCGCGGCCTCGACGCGGGAGGCCAGGCATCGCTTCAAGTTTCGACCGACGGCAGGGTCAACCGTGACGTGGGCGACCTTGTGGCGGCCGCCGAGCGGATGCAGCTGGCGGACCCCGCCTTCAGGGGCGACCTGGCTGAATGGATCCGGCCGAACCGGACGCAGAGGCCCGATGGAATCACGGGAGCCGCGCTCGGCATGAACAGCGTGGCCTCTGCGCTCGGGGCCTGGACAACGAAGACCATCGATCTCGGACGGTTCAAAGCGGCGAACGACAAGAATCTCTGCGTCGAGGCTCCGGCGCTGGTGGTGCTCCAGAGCGAGGATTCGGTCCCCCATTGGCTCGAGACCGGCGAGCTCCTGCAGCTGCTTTTGCTCACCCTCACCCGTGAAGGCCTTCATCACAGCTACTTCAACATGCCCGTGCAGGTGCCGGATCTCCGCGTGCGGTTGCGTGCCCTGCTGGGAATCTCCGCCTGGCCGCAGATTCTGATCCGGGTCGGCTTCTCGCTGACAGAGCCCGCGGTCACCCCACGCCGTCCCGTGGCGGACCTGATGTTCACACGGGCGGTACCCTGACACAACCCTGATCAACGATGTCACGAAAGCTACCGCCATGGCAATGAAATCGAAAGATGGGAAAGCATCGAAAGAGACCGGCTACTCGACCGAGGCACACCTGATCTACGGTCGGATGGAGGATCCGCGGTGGGACTACAGTCATCATCTTCTCCCGCCGATCACCTCCTCCGCAACCTACCGTCTGGACAGTGCCCGACGCGGCGCCCAGGGGTTCGCGGAATTCGCCCACTCGAGCGATGAAGTCACGGTCGAGAGCAGGGCGCCGATCTATATCTACGACCGGCTCGGTGAACCGAACAAGGATATGCTCGAGGAGAATCTCGCCTTCGCCGAGCGGGGAGATATCGCCGTGACGTTTGCCAGCGGCATGGCGGCGATCGCGGGGGTGCTCGGGGTTCTGACCGGAGCCGGGAGCGAAATCGTCGCGCACAAGACGATTTACGGCTGCACCTACTCCCTCCTCACGAACTGGTATCCCCGCCTCAAGATCAGCTCGAAATTCATAGACTTTACGGACCTCGACGAGGTGCGCCGTGCGATAGGAAAGAACACCCGGGTTCTTTACATGGAGTCCCCCACGAACCCGACACTGTGGCTGACCGACCTTCAGGCCGTTGCCGGCATCGCCGCGGAGCTCAATGCGTCGAGGACGGAAAAGGACCGGATCTACACGGTGGTGGACAGCACTTTTGCGACGCCGTTCTGCCAGCGCCCGCTGACCCTCGGGATTGATTTCGTGGTTCACTCGCTGACCAAGGCGATCGGGGGATTCGGGACGGACATCGGCGGTGTGGTGGTCGGACCGAAGTGGAGCCGAGACATGCTGATGCTCTACCGGAAGGATTTCGGCGGCGTGCTGTCGGCGAAGAGCGCCTGGCCGGTGCTTGTCCAGGGACTTCCGTCCCTGGCGGTCCGCATGCGCCAGATGCAGCAGACCGCCATGAAGGTGGCTGAGTTTTTGTCGACCTGTCCGGAGATCGACTCCGTCCATTACCCGGGGCTGCCGCAGTTCGCCCAATCGGAACTTGCACGACGGCAGATGGTGGACTATGACGGCGCCTTCGCTCCCGGCGCGATGATCTATTTTGTCATGAAAGGAAGCTCCGCGGCCGCGGCACTGGCGAACGCCGAGAAGTACATCAATCATATCGCGACCGATGCGTACTGCATCACGCTCGCGGTCAGCCTCGGTAACATCCGGACGCTGATCGAACACCCCGGATCCATGACGCACTCGGCGTTTCCGCCGGAGGTGCAGGTGGCAAAGGGGCTCGACCCCGGGGGGATCCGTCTGTCGATAGGTCTGGAGAAGGCCGACGATATCATTAAAGATCTCGCATTCTCCTTCGATGCGACACGATAAACCTGCAATGGTCCCACAAAAGGGTTGATCATGCACTACAATTCTATTTCGCCGGCTGTCAAGCGGAGATTCGAACGGAAATTCGTCACGCCCGCCGAGGCGGTCTCCGTGATCCAGTCCAACGATCGCGTCTACATTCACCCCGGCTGCGCGGTGCCGGAGGTGCTGGTCGATGCGATGGTCGAGCGGTATGCCGATCTGCGTGATGTGGAAGTCTGCCATCTCCTCGGCGTCGGCGAGGCGGCCTATGTCCGGCCGGAGATGAAGGGGCACTTCCGCCATAACGCGTTCTTCATAGGCAAGAACGTCCGGAAAGCAGTCTGTGACGGACGCGCGGACTACACACCCATCTTTCTCTCGGAGATCCCCGCGCTGCTCTACAGCCGCCAGTACCCGGTCGACGTCGCGCTCATCCAGGTGTCGCCCCCCGACGAACACGGCTACTGCAGCTTCGGCGTGGGGGTGGAATGCACCAAGGCGGCGACGGAGGTGGCCAAGATCGTCATCGCCCAGGTCAACATGTGCATGCCGCGCACGCTCGGTGACAGCTTTATCCACCTAAACAAGATCGATTATTGCGTGGAGGTCAGCACGCCATTGCGCGAGCTTCCCCAGATGGAAGGGGACGAGACGCCGGAGGAACTCGCGGTGTACAAAAAGATCGGCGAGAACGTGGCCGGCCTGGTCGAGGACGGTTCGACACTTCAGCTCGGGATAGGTCGCATCCCCGACGCGACGGTAAAATTTCTGGGCGACAGGAAGCATCTCGGCATCCATTCGGAAATGGTCTCGGACGGCATTATCCCGCTGGTCGATTCAGGCGTCATCACCAACATGCGGAAGACATTGCTCCCGGGAAAGATCGTCACGTCGTTCGTGCTCGGCTCCCAGGTGCTGTTCGACTTCATTGACAACAACCCGGCCATGGAATTCAGGCCGACCCAGTTCACCAATGACCCGTTCACCATCGCGCGGAACAGCAAGATGGTTGCGATCAATTCGGCGCTTGAAGTCGATCTCACCGGGCAGGTCGCGGCCGACTCGGTGGGATACAATCTCTACAGCGGTTTCGGCGGCCAGGTCGACTTCATCCGCGGCGCCGCCAGGTCGGAAGGAGGGAAGCCGATCATCGCATTCCCCTCGACGGCGAAAAACGGCACCGTCTCGCGCGTGACAACCTGTTTGAAGGAGGGGGCCGGCGTGACCACCACGCGAGGGGACGTCCATTACGTGGTGACGGAGTTCGGCGTCGTGAACCTGCACGGCAGGACCGTCCGCCAGCGCGTGGAACTGCTGATGAGCATCGCCCACCCCGCCTTCCGGGAGGAATTGGAGTCGTTCGCGAAAGAACATCACTATCTCTAGGGGGATGTGCCGATGGCACAAGGAACCGTATCATTCGACATCGAGACATGCAAAGGGTGCGAGCTCTGTCTTGAGGCCTGCCCGCAGGACAGCCTCCAGCTTTCTCCCCGCATCAACGCTCAGGGTTATCATTACGCTGTGCTGATCAAGGACAATTGTACAGGATGCACCAACTGCGCCCTCGTCTGTCCCGACGCGGTGATCACCGTGTATCGCGAGAACAGGAAAAAGGGAAAGGTGCCGGTGGCGACGATCAGCAACGTCACCCGGGATATCACCGTCACGATTGACGACGAAAGGAAATGACCGTGAGCGACATCCAGCTGATGAAGGGAAATGAAGCCCTCGCGGAAGCGGCGATCCGCGCGGGATGCAACGCCTATTTCGGCTACCCGATCACGCCGCAGTCCGAGATTCTCGAGTACCTCACCGAGGAGGGCCGCGGCCGCGGCATGATCGTGCTCCAGGCCGAGAGCGAAGTGGCGTCGATCAACATGGTGTACGGGGCAGCGGGGGCCGGCGCACGCGCCATGACATCGTCGTCAAGCCCGGGCATCAGCCTGATGCAGGAGGGGATCTCCTATATCGCCAGCGCCGAACTCCCCTGCCTGATCGTCAACGTGAACCGGGGGGGGCCCGGTCTCGGAACCATCCAGCCATCACAGGGGGATTACTTCCAGGCCACCAAAGGAGGTGGTCACGGCGATTACCGCCTGATCGTCCTCGCACCGTCCAGCGTCCAGGAAATGGCGGACTTCGTGTATGAGGCATTCGATCTGGCCGACAGGTACCGCAACCCGGTCATGATCCTGGCCGACGGAGCCCTCGGACAAATGATGGAAAAGGTCGCCTTCCGGTCCTACGACCCGAAAGAGCACATTCCTCCAAAACCCTGGGCGACGACCGGCAAGCCGGCCTCCCGGCAACGGAATGTCATCACGTCGCTTCACATCGAGCCCGAAAAGATGGAGCAGATCAATATCCGGCTCCAGGACAAATACCGCCTTGTCGCGGAGAAGGAGACCCGTTCGGAGTGCTTCCTCACCGACGACGCGGAATACCTGATCGTCGCATACGGCCTTGCCGCCCGCGTCGCGAAGAGGGCGGTGGAGATGGCCCGCGCGCGTGGCATCAGGGCGGGGCTCCTCCGTCCAATCACCCTTTTTCCCTACCCGAGCATGGCCGTCCGCGAACTTGCCGAACGGGTGCGCGGCGTTCTTGTCGTCGAGATGAACGCCGGGCAGATGGTCGAGGACGTCCGCCTCGCGGTCGAAGGACGGGTCCCGGTGAAATTCTACGGCCGGATGGGAGGCATCATTCCGGCCCCGGACGAAGTCGTCCGCGCGCTTGACGCGCTGATCACCGAGGATGTCGCGCACCATGCGGAGGCGTACTGACATGGGAACAGAGATGAATGATCCGATCGCCGCGGGGCTTGAATGCGTCTACGAGCGTCCCGCCGAGACGCTCACCGACACGCGCCTTCACTACTGTCCCGGCTGCGGCCATGGCGTAGTGCACCGTGTGCTGATGGAAATCATCGAAGAGCTCGGGATCCAGGAGGATACCATCGGGGTGGCGCCGGTGGGATGCTCGGTCTTCGCCTACCATTACATGAACATTGACATGCAGGAAGCCGCGCACGGGCGCGCCTCCGCGGTGGCCACGGCCGTCAAGCGCATCCTTCCCGCCAAGTATGTTTTTGCCTACCAGGGGGACGGCGATCTCGCGGCCATCGGCACCGCCGAGACGATTCACACCGCCAACCGTGGGGAGAACATCCTCGTCGTCTTCATCAACAATGCGATCTACGGCATGACAGGCGGCCAGATGGCTCCGACCACGCTGCTCGGCATGAAGACCACGACATCCCCTACGGGAAGGACCGTCGAGACCGCGGGGTTCCCGCTGAAGATCACCGAGATGATCGCGATGCTCCCCGGCGTGTACTATGTCAGCCGTCATTCGGTCCATACGCCAAACGCCGTGCGGCAGCTGAAAAAAGCTCTCACGAAATCGTTCCAGTATCAGAAGGAAAAGAAGGGGACCTGCTTCATCGAGGTCGTCTCCAATTGCCCCTCGGGCTGGAAGATGACCCCGCTCGAGGCGAACAAATGGCTTGAGCAGAACATGCTCCCGCTCTATCCCCCCGGCGAAATCAAGGCTCCCCATTAAGAGGAATCGACCATGAAACACGAATTGCTCATTGCCGGATTCGGCGGACAGGGTGTTCTTTCCATGGGCATGACGCTGGCGTATGCGGGGATGGTGGAGGGGAAGGAGATCAGCTGGATGCCGTCGTACGGACCCGAGATGCGCGGCGGCACGGCGAACTGCATCGTGATCGTCTCGGATGAGAAGGTCAGCTCTCCGATCATCAACACCTTCGACACCGTGATCGCTCTCAACCAGCCCTCACTCGACAAGTTCGAGCATGCGGTGCACCCCGGAGGCTTGCTCGTCTACGAGTCCACGAGCATCATCGAGCCGCCGACACGGACGGATATCCGTGTCCTTCCGATTGCCGCGGCGGAGGAAGCCGCGAAGATGAAAAACGCCCGCACGATGAACATGATTGTTCTGGGGGCCTTCATCGCATGCACGCACGTCGTCGGCATCGGCGCGGTCATGGAAGCGCTCAAGAAGGTGCTCCCGGAGCGTTACCATCACCTGCTGCCGTTGAACGAGACGGCGCTGAAGCGCGGGACAGATCTCGCGAACGCCGAATCAAGTTCCGTTCTCACCATGTGAGGAGGATCCATGGATCCGAAATGCGTCCACTCGTGCAAAGGTCTCTGCAATGCCCTCACCGCCGCCGAACAGCGCGAGCAGCAGGCCGTCGACTTCTACAGGGAATATGCGGTCCAGTGCGATTACCCCGACGTGCGGGAGCTCCTCGAAGACCTGATCAAAGACCGGGAAAAGGGACTGGCGATGTTGCGGGAAAAGAAGGAAAATCTCGCCGCGAAGTTCGATGTCATCGATAAGATCAACGACAGCTTCTCCTGATATGCCCCACCAGACACACGACAACCTGAACTGGAACGAGATGTCCATTCAGGACATCCTCAAGCTCGCCATTGCCGATGAAGAAGAGGCGCGCGACTACTATCGCCACGCGGCCGATCTGACCGGCAACATGCACACACGTCGGGTTCTGATCTCCCTCGCGGACATGGAGCAGGAGCACGCCGACACGCTGCGGAAGGAGCTCGAGGAACTTCTTCTGCAGCGGGATCTCGAAACCGGCATCGCCGACTGACCAGCACGCATCTCACCCTCGCCCAAGGGGATGCCCTCGCGCGCTCCGGGACGGCCGACGTTGTCGTTTCTCTCATCCTTAGAATGACGGAAAGATCTCTATGAGCACATATAGAATCGCATGGCTCCCTGGCGACGGCATCGGGGCCGACGTCATGGAGGCGGCGCGCATCGTCCTGGACGCGCTGCATCTGGACGCCGACTACGTCCTCGGGGACATCGGATGGGAATTCTGGTGCAGGGAAGGGGACCCTTTCCCCCCGCGCACCGTGGACCTCCTGAAGAGCGTTGACGCCGCGATGTTCGGGGCGATCACGTCAAAGCCGGTGAAGGCCGCCGAGGCGGAGCTCGTCCCCTCCCTCCAGGGCAAAGGACTTGTCTATCGATCTCCGATCGTCAGGATGCGGCAGATGTTCGACCTCTACACCTGCCTCCGTCCCTGCAAGGCCTACGCGGGAAATCCTCTGAACTTCAGGGAGGGAATCGATCTGGTGGTCTTCCGCGAGAACACGGAGGACCTTTACGCAGGCGTTGAGTTCAATCCCGTGCCGAAGGAGCTCTCGGAGCTTCTGACGGCACTCTCCGCCCCCTTCGGCGCGTTCAAGAACGTTCCGAACGACCAGTATGCGATCTCCTGCAAGATCAACACGAAGAAGGGTTCGGAGCGGATCGTCCGTGCCGCATTTGAGTTCGCCCGTACGAACAAAAGGAAGAAAGTCACCGTTGTCCACAAGGCGAACGTGGTGCGCGCCACCGACGGCCTCTTCTTCGAAGAGGCGAAGAAGGTGGCCAAAGACTTCCCCGACATCGCGATGGACGACGCGAACGTGGACGCCATCTGCATGTGGCTCCTCAAGAACCCGTTCAACTACGAGGTGCTCGTGGCGCCGAATCTCTACGGCGACATCATCTCGGACCTCGCGGCCCAGATGGTGGGGGGGCTCGGGTTCGGGTGTTCGGGGAACATCGGGACGACGGTGGCGGTCTTTGAGCCGTCGCACGGTTCGGCGCCGAAGTACGCGGGTCAGTACAAGGTGAATCCGATCGCGACCATCCTGGCCGCCAAGATGATGCTGGACTGGCTCGGTGAGACAGCAATGGCGCGGAAAGTTGAAGACGCGACGGCGGCCGTGATCAGGGAAGGCAGCGTCCGGACCTATGATATGGGAGGGGATGCGACGACTCTCGATATGGCGCGCGCCATCGCAGGAAAGATCTGACACCGTGAGCGGCATGAACAACATCACCATCCATGACGTCGGCTTCCGCGACGGGCTCCAGATGGAGCGCCAGACCGTGCCCACCGGGCAGAAGCTTGAGTGGATCCGGCGCCTCATGCTCTCAGGCGTCGACATCATACAGGTCGGCTCGTTCGTCCATCCGAAGAAGGTGCCGCAGATGGCGGACACCGACAGGCTCTTCGCCGAGCTGACGGCGGGGGAGAGACCCGGCAACGTCACCCTCTCCGGGCTCGTGCTGAATGAAAAAGGGCTCGAGCGCGGGCTCGCCTGCGGCGTCGGGATGTTCTGCATGGGGGTGTCGGCCAGCGAGACCCACAGCATGAAGAACACCGGCATGTCGGTCACGGAAGCCACCGGCCGTATTATTGCGACGGCGCGCCAGGCGGAAGCCGCCGGCGCCACCGTGCAGGTCTCCGTCCAGTCCGCGTTCGGGTGCGGATTCGAGGGGCGCGTTCCGCCGGAACGGGTCATGGACATCGTGCGCCGCTACCTGGAGGCCGGCCTGAGGAGCATCAGTCTTGCCGACACGGCCGGGCATGCGATGCCCGATCAGGTGGAGAGGATGTTCACGGATGTCGCCGCGCTTGACGGGAGCGCGGGGCTCGCGTGCCATTTTCATAACACCTACGGACTCGGGCTTGCCAATACCTATGCCGCGATGAAGGCGGGCGTGACCTCGTTCGAGTCCTCGGTCGCCGGGCTCGGCGGTTGTCCCTTCACAAAAATCGCCGGCGGAAATGTCTGCACGGAGGACTTCGTCCACATGCTGCACCATATGGGACAGAGAAGGGATGTGAAGCTGGAACATCTTATCGCGCTCGCGGAGGAGATCAGCCGTTTCTTCGGGAGGGAGATGCCGGGGACCGTGTACAAAGTAGGAGGATTCGCAAATGCCGGTGCGTAGCCTCCGCTTCCTGCTTCTGGCCTTACCGGCTCTTTGCCTGCTTGCCGGAGCCGGGATCACACCCCTGCACGCTCAGTACGCGATCAGGTCCCCCTACCTTCTCCATCCCGAGAAAGCGATCGGGTACGTCGACAGCTGCGCTGCATTCTGGATACCGGTCGAGGACCCGGTCAACGGCGGGTTCTTTACCAACGTTGACCGGACGGGGAATGTCATCACGGCCTGGGGAACAAACAAGAACCTGGTCAGCCAGAGCCGTGACGCGTACGGGTTCACGCGAGCCTTCATGCTCACGGGGAACGAAGGGTATCTGACGTATGCGAGGCACGCGCTGGACTTCATGGAGGCGCACGCGTGGGATCAGACCAACGGGGGGTGGTTCGGCAGCAATGACATGGTTGGCAACCCCATAGGTCCGACCGCCCCCAAAACGGCATTTGACCAGCATTATGCACTTCTCGGGATCACCTCATACTACGAGGCGACGCGGGACACGATGGAATGGCGCTGGCTGCTGAAAGGGTACGGCAGTAACGAGCAGCATCTCTGGGATGCCGGAGCGTCCTCCTTCGGCTATTATGACAATGCACCGTACAACTGGTCGGCCCCGACGGGGAAGAGCTTCAACGCAACGGTCGACGCCATTACCACGCATCTGCTCTCTGTCTACCTCCTGACGGGAGACGATGTGTACAGGACCCGGCTTCTTCAGGTGAGCCGCAACATCCTCGACCACCTCGTGCCGAGCATGGAGGGGCAGATCATCGGCTTTGTGGAGAGCTACGGAACCGATTGGAGCTGGGACAACGCGACCGCCAACAACAACACCAGAACGATCATGGGGCATGTTCTCAAGACCGCCTGGTGTCTCGGCCGCATGCACCAGCTTTTCCCCGATACCGCCTACCTGAATGCCGCCGAGAAGCTCGCGGGTCAGGTCTGGCTCAAGGGGTATGACCATGATTTTGGAGGGCCGTACAAGGACTACGACCGCGTGACGGGAGTGATGTACCTGTACGGTCAGGCGGATTCGGCGAAGGCGTGGTGGCAGATGGAGCAGGCGGTCACCGCGGGCCTGATGCTCTACGAGATCACGGGAAAGCCGGAGTATCTAGAGATGGCGGACGAGACGCTGGATTTCTTCATGACCTACTTCGTCGACCACCAGTACGGGGAGGTCTATGCGGATCGCACGCGGCGCGGCGGGCAGATCTGGGGGAACGAGAAAGGCAGCAGCGGCAAGGCGGCGTATCATTCCACCGAACTCGGGTACTACGTCTATCTGTACGGCAATTTGTTTGTGAAGCATGAACCCGTCGTGCTCCACTACATGTACACGGCCGATGCGACCGACAGAAGCGTCCGCATGAATCCGGTGGCATACGCATCATCGAAGTACAGGCTGAAGCAGGTTCTGCACAACGGCGCCGCCTACGCGGATTTCGACGCGACCGGGCGCATCCTTCATCTCCCCCCGGGTACCGGCGGGCACTTCACCGTGACGTATGAGCCTGTGCCGCCGAACGCAGTGACGCAGAGGGGTGAGGTGCCGGCGACGGTGGGACTGGCGCAGAACTACCCGAATCCGTTCAATCCCTCAACGACGATCAGTTATCACCTGGCGGCGGCCGGCGATGTGACCCTCAGGGTGTACGACCTCCTGGGCCGAGACGTGGCGACGCTCGTCGACCGTCCCCAGGGGGCGGGACGGTATCATGTGACCTTCGACGGACGCGGACTGGCGAGCGGCGTGTATATCTATCGCCTGAAGGCCGGTTCGTTTGTCGAGCAGAAGAGAATGGTGCTCCTCAAATGAGTATCACAGGAGAGGAGGGACCGTGACGATGCTTGCGGGAATACGAGTCATTGACCTGACCAACGTCCTTTCGGGTCCGTTCGCGACGCTGCATCTGGCGCTCCTGGGGGCCGAGGTCATCAAGATCGAGAACCCGGCCGGCGGCGACCTTGCGCGCAAACTGGGATGCGTGCCCGAGTACAACAGCAAGCTGATGGGGACGAGCTTCCTGGCGCAGAACGCGAACAAGAAATCGCTGACGCTCAATCTCAAGTCCCCCGCGGGGAGAGAAATCTTCAAAAAGCTTGCGGCGGCATCCGACGTCGTCGTGGAGAACTTCCGCCCCGACGTGATGAAGCGTCTGGAGCTCTCCTACGACATCCTGAACGGGATCAACCCCCGGCTCGTGTACTGCGCCATCTCGGGATTCGGTCAGACGGGGCCCGACGCCCTCAAACCGGCCTACGATCAGATCATCCAGGGCCTGAGCGGCGAGATGTCGATCAACGGCGACGAACGTCTGCACCCCCTCCGCGCGGGGTTTCCCGTCTGCGACACCGTGGGGGGGCTGAACGCGGCGTTCGCCATCATGGCGGCGTTGTATCACCGGGAGCGGACGGGGGAAGGGCAGTTCATAGATGTGGCCCTGCTGGATTCGATCATGCCGCTGATGGGATGGGTGGTGGCGAACCTGATGATCGGCCGGGAGGCGCCGGTGCCCATGGGCAACGACAATTTCACGGCCGCTCCGTCGGGGGTCTTCCGGACGGGCGACGGGTACATCAACATCGCGGCCAACAAGCAGGAACAGTGGGAGAGCGTGGCGGACCTGCTCGGCGTGCCGGAGTTGAAACAGGACCCGCGTTTCAAAGAGCGGGACGCCCGGAAGAAGAACCGGAAGGATCTCACGCCCCTGCTCGAGGCAAAGCTCAAGGAGAAAGAGACGTCGGTCTGGGTCGACCTCATG
>Ga0315276_10002104_pt1 | contig 18082 bp, 15 predicted proteins | sample YL17G05_0_MG_FD_204542 | JGI IMG/M metagenome (GOLD analysis project Ga0315276, IMG submission 204542) | Sediment microbial communities from Yellowstone Lake, YNP, Wyoming, USA - YL17G05_0 | ecosystem: Environmental > Aquatic > Freshwater > Lake > Sediment | place: USA: Wyoming | collected... | reverse complement strand
CCGAGCCGATGCTCGGCCATGATTCGCGCAAGATCGTCATTGACGAATGGGCAGGGATGTTCGTGGCGCTGCTATATGTCCCCTATTCAATTGAAATGTATGCCGCCGCGTTTGTGGCTTTTCGCGTCTTCGATGTCCTCAAACTCTGGCCGGCGCGGCAACTTGAGAAACTCCCCAGCGGACTGGGAATCACCGCCGACGATATTGCAGCCGGAATTCACACGATCATCTTCGTACAGATTGTCATTTACGTGACGCAGCGGTTCGTGTAGCTTGGCTCAGGAGACAGTTGAGGCTGAACCATGGAAGTTGAGATAATAGCAGTCGGCGACGAGGTTCTGCTCGGCCACATTGTGAACAGCAATTCGTCGTTCATCGCGCGGCAATTGTCCGATCTCGGATTCTCGGTGAGGCTTCACACCGTAGTCGGCGACAATGTCGAAGCTATGGAGGAGGCTTTCCGCCTCGCGCTCAAGCGTTCGAAAGTCGTGGTAGTCACCGGAGGCCTGGGACCTACCGACGATGACCTAACCAAGCGGGCCATTGTGAAGGTTTTCAAGCGAAATCTGATTCTCAACGACAACATCCTCGAGACCATCCGTCAGCGGTTCACCAGTCGGGGTATGGAAATGCCCGCACTCACCCAGAATCAGGCTCTTTTGCCTCAGGGAGCGACTTTCTTCCCCAACAAGTTTGGTTCGGCAGTGGGAATCTGCATTGCCGAGCAGGGGAGAGTGTTCATCGCACTGCCCGGTGTGCCGGTTGAGATGCAGCAGATCATGACCGACGAAGTGATCCCGTACCTGGCGTCGCTCAATATCGGGCAGGCCATCAGCGCGATCACGCTTCGCACTACGGGTATCGGCGAGTCACACCTTTCGGAAATGATAACCCCCAACCTGCGACTGGAACCGGGAGTCAAACTGGCCTACCTGCCGCACTATGGTTCGGTCGACCTCCGAGTAGTAGCAACCGGCGCGACAAAAACCGAGACCAACGAAAAAGCGGAACGCCTGGCGCGTCATATCGAGAAGATGGTAGGGAATTATGTCTTTGGGCGCGGTGAAGAAACGCTGCCGGCTGTGGTCGGACGCCTGCTGAAAGACAACGACAAGACTCTGGCAGTGGCCGAATCATGCACGGCGGGGCAGCTTGGAATGGAGATCACCGATGTGCCGGGAGCGTCGGCGTATTTTGTCGGCGGTCTGGAGGCATATTCCAACGATGTCAAGATCGCTCAACTTAGCGTTCCGGAAGACATTGTCGCACAGAATGGCGCGGTCTCGGAGGAGTGTGCGCTGGCGATGGCGACCGGCTGCCGGAAACTTTTCAAGAGTGACTATGCGCTTTCGATCACCGGTATCGCCGGACCCGACGGCGGCACCGACGAGAAACCGGTGGGAATTACGTTCATAGGCCTCGCCTCGGCGCACACCTCATATGCGAAGATGTACCGTCTTGGTATCGACCGACGCATGAACCGCACCCGCGCCGTCAAAGCGGCTTTGGAGCTGCTGAGGAGAGAGATACTGGACATAAAGTAGGTCGGGACCCATGTGGCCCCGACAATGTACCTATAACCCATGACACCCACCACCCTCCTCGGACTCATCGCCGGCGCCTGTACGACTTTCGCGTTCCTGCCGCAATTGCTCAAGATCTGGAAAACGAAATCGACCCATGACATCTCGCTCTGGATGTACGTGGTGATATGCACCGGCATCCTGCTCTGGCTGATCTACGGAATTATGATCGACTCGCTGCCGGTGATTCTGGCCAACGCGGTCACGCTTGTAATCGCGGCGATGATATTGATCCTGAAGATTAAGTACCGGTGAAGTTCAATATGTCGAAACCGCCCCGCCAAAGACGGGGCTGGTTTCGACCTACTTTAATCGATACAACACAAAAGACCTCCGCAGCGTCTGCGGAGGTCTTTGCTTTCAAAGCAGGGTTTTGCTTAGGCTACGCTGCCGCGCCACCCTTGATTCGCATATTGTAGAACGAGCGGTACACGAAAGTCACCGCCACGAGGAAGAACACCAGCGCGAGGAAGAGCCGGGTCGATGTTGGCAGTTCAATCGCCAGCTCCACGGCCAGCACACCAAACAAAGTGGTGAACTTGATGACCGGGTTCATGGCGACCGACGATGTATCCTTGAACGGATCGCCCACCGTGTCGCCCACTACCGTCGCGGCATGCAGTGGAGTACCTTTTTCGCGAAGGTCGGTCTCCACGATCTTCTTGGCGTTGTCCCACGCGCCTCCGGCGTTGGCCATGAAAATCGCCTGGTACAGACCGAAAATGGCAATCGAGATCAGATAGCCGACAAAGAAGTACTCGTCAACACAGGCAAACGCCAGGGTTGTGAAGAAGACCGTGATGAAAATGTTGAACATGCCCTTCTGGGCGTACTGAGTGCAGATTTCCACGACCTTTTTGCTGTCCTTGACCGAGGCTTTTTCGGCGCCGGCGTCCAGCCGGATGTTGGCTTTGATGAACTCCACGGCACGATAAGCACCTGTCGACACCGCCTGAATGGCAGCGCCGGTGAACCAGTAAATTATCGCGCCGCCGGAGATCAGGCCCAGCAGGAAGGGCGCGTTTAGCAGCGAGAAATGATACCCGGCCGCGGTCAGCATTGCCCCAATATCTTCCAACGTTGTGGCCGCACCATGTCCTGCACCGGCCACCCGCTGAGACAACAACAGAATAATTGAGAAGATCAACGTGGTCGCCCCGACCACGGCGGTGCCGATCAGCACCGGTTTGGCCGTTGCCTTGAACGTGTTGCCCGCGCCGTCGTTCTCCTCCAGACACAGCTTGGCTCGCTCGAAGTTCGGTACAAATCCGAAATCCTTCTTGATCTCTTCCTTGATTCCGGGAAGCGTTTCTATCATCGACAATTCATACACCGACTGAGCGTTGTCAGTCACCGGTCCATAAGAGTCGACCGCAATCGTAACTGGACCCATGCCGAGGAAACCAAACGCCACCAGGCCGAAAGCAAACACCGGCGCGGCCGCCATGATGCCACCGAGACCCCAGGTGCTGACACCCCACGCGATGGCCATGAGCGCAACAATTGTCAATCCCATCCAGTAAGCCGAGAAATTACCCGCGACCAGACCGGACAGGATGTCCAAGGACGCGCCGCCTTCGCGGGCCGCCGTGACCACTTCCTTGACGTGACGGGACTTGGTCGACGTAAACACCTTGACCAGTTCCGGTATAACCGCCCCCGCCAAAGTGCCGCAGGAGATGATTGAGGCCAGTTTCCACCAGAGTGAACCGTCACCCAGTTCCGGCAACATCAGGTAGGAGATCAGATAGGTCATGATGATCGAGATAATCGACGTGATCCACACCAGCGTGGTAAGCGGGGTTTCGAAGTTGAAAGTGCTCAAGGTGCTGTATCTGGCCTTGGCAATCGCGCCGTTAATCCAGTAGGAAACAATACTCGTGGCGATCATCATGACGCGCATGACAAATATCCAGACCAGCAATTGCACTTGGATGGTCGGATCAAGCACGGCCAGGAGAATAAACGTGATCAGCGCCACGCCGGTCACGCCGTAGGTTTCGAAGCCGTCGGCGGTCGGACCGACCGAGTCACCGGCGTTGTCACCGGTGCAGTCGGCGATCACGCCCGGGTTGCGGGCGTCGTCTTCCTTGATGTTGAAGACGATCTTCATGAGGTCGGAGCCGATATCGGCGATTTTGGTAAAGATACCGCCGGCGATACGCAGCGCGGCTGCGCCCAGAGACTCACCGATCGCAAAGCCGATGAAGCAGTACCCGGCTAGGTGTCCCGGCACGAAGACCAGAATGGCTAGCATGATGATCAACTCAATGGAGATGAGCAGTGTTCCAACGCTGATACCGGCGCGCAGCGGGATCGCATAAGTTGGATAGGCCACGCCGCTCAGACTGGCGAAAGCTGAACGCGAGTTGGCGAAGGTATTGATACGGATACCGAACCAGGCAACCGTGTAACTGCCGCCGATACCGATCAGACTGAACAATAGGATGATAATCACGTTGCCTGCGCCGACCGGTCTGAGCCAGCCGAAATAGACCATCATTATTATAGCGATGAAGGCCCAGAGAAGCAGGATGAACTTTCCCTGGGTCAGCAGGTAGGTCTTGCACGTTTCGTAAATAAGCTCCGAAATCTCCCTCATCGACTTGTGCACGGGAAGCTGGCGCAAACCTGAATAAGCAAACCACCCAAAAACCATGCCGAGAAGACAGACTACAAAACCGCCCATGAGGAGGTTGTAGCCGTTAATCCCGAAAAAGTCAACCGTGCTGAGATCTGGGACGACAATATCCGCTTCGCTCGCTCGGCTGCTGGACGCCAGCGCCAGAAGCATGAGAGCGGGAACGGACAACCGCATTAGTTTTACCCATCGAGACTTACAGAAAACAAGTCCCAACCTGCTCATAATAACTCTCCTTACGTAAGTTCAAACAGCCGCGCAATCACTCAGGCGTTCCCGTTCAGCGATCAAAGCAGCAGTGTTCTATCGCTAATGGTTCCGAGTGCCCAAGCCGGACTAACCCACCGGCAAAGGTCCGTCAAGTCTACAAAAAGTCCGGACCGAAAACAACGATTTCTATGTGGGAAAAAACCGGCAGATGTGGGCATCTGCCGGGCACGTGACCGAGTAGGGCGGGTTTGCCTCAAACCCGCCAATGCCATTACCGCTTGATATTGTAGAACGCCGACAAGCCCGGATAAACCGCATTGCGGCCCACCGTCTCGCAGATGCGCAGCAACTGGTTGTACTTCGCAATCCGGTCCGTCCGGCACATCGAGCCGGTCTTAATCTGCCCAGCGCCGGTGGCTACGACAACATCGGCAATCGTCGCATCCTCGGTCTCACCCGAGCGGTGCGACACTACCGCCGTAAAGCCGGCTTTCTGCGCCATGGCGATCGTGTCCAGCGTTTCGGTCAGCGTTCCGATCTGATTCAGCTTGATCAGGATCGAATTGGCACTACCCTCTTTGATCCCACGGGCCAGACGCTTAGGGTTGGTGACGAACAGGTCGTCACCGACAATCTGAACTTTCTCGCCCAATTCCTCGGTCAGCATCTTCCAGCCGGACCAGTCGTCCTCGGCCAGACCGTCTTCGATTGAGATGATTGGATACTTCTTGCACAATCCGGAGTAGTACTCAACCATCTGTTTGCTCGTGAGTTTCTTTCCCTCGGCGGCGAGATGGTACTTCTTCGTTTTCGCGTCGTAAAACTCGGTCGAGGCTGGATCGAGCGCGATCATGATATCCTTGCCCGCCTTGTAGCCGGACTTGCCGATTGCTTCCATAATGACTTCGAGCGCTTCCTCGTTGGACTTCAAGTCCGGCGCAAAACCGCCCTCGTCGCCGACCGCAGTGTTGTACCCTTTACCCTTCAAAACCTTCTTGAGATGGCCGAACACTTCGGCGCCCATCTGGAGAGCGGTCGGGAAATCCTTCGCGCCGACCGGCATGATCATGAACTCCTGCAGATCGACGTTGTTATCGGCATGCTTCCCGCCGTTGAGGATGTTCATCATCGGCACCGGCAGAATCTTGCAGTTACACCCTCCGATATATTCGTATAGAAACCGTCCACGGCTTTCCGCCGCCGCTTTGGCGGTCGCCAGCGAGACGCCGAGAATCGCGTTGGCGCCGAACTTGCCTTTATTTTCGGTGCCGTCCATCCTGATCATGTAGTTGTCGACTGCCGCCTGGTCGAACGGGTCGATCTCATCGGCAATCAGCGCCGGACCGATCTTGTCGTTCACATTGGCGACTGCGGTCTCAACTGACTTGCCGAAATACTTCGTAGCGTCGCTGTCGCGCAGTTCGACCGCTTCGTGAGCGCCGGTGGAAGCCCCCGACGGCACCGCCGCGCGGCCCATCGTGCCGTCGGCCAGACAAACATCGACTTCGATAGTGGGGGCGCCCCGGCTGTCGAGAATCTGTCGGGCGTGGATATACTGATAATCGGACATTTGAGAATCCTTTCTAATCGTACCGCTATAACCTGTGGGAACTTATCGGCAGGCAGGCGCGGTGACAAGATATTACTTGGGAAAAACGTAGGGCGGCGATTGATAGTTGTCCGCCATGGTACACGCACCGGACCAGAGAAACCCACCGAGAAGGTGGACCGACCAGGAGAGTAACGATCCGGTGGAAATAGCATCTACGCCCGGCCGGTCTTCTTACAAATCCCTTGACAATATACTCCTTAGTGTATAAGTTCCCAATGACAAGGGCGGTTCATCGAAGACCATCACCTAAACGTGAAACTGTATCGGGCTATGAATCTGACTACAGGCCGGGATTCGTCAGTTCGTTGCATGGGATTGATCCGGATTTCAATCGCAAAAGGTTTGCGGGTAACTGATGACGCGAACTGTCCGGATCGACACACAGTAGTGCAACGGGTGTCTTGGCATTCTGTATTGGTTTCGATGACCTGATACCTGAAGGGAGGTAGTTCTCATGAAAGTGAGAAAGCTTTCACTCTTTATCCTCGGGTTGACGCTCATTTGTGGGCAGCTTGCGTTTGCCGACGGTGGCCCCGCTGACCTCGGACCGGAAGACATTCACAGTGTTTCCAAGATCGGATTGAATCAGAAGATTCTTGTGATCTACGTCCAGGCCAATGATTACCGCATTCTGCCTGCTGATCTCGCAACCCAGATCACTTCGGAAGATACCAAGGTCACCGACTTTGCCGACTGGTACAATGAGACCTCGTGGGGCAAGACCACATTCGTTGTTACTCAGCAACGCGATGCCGGCGGCAACTGGTATACGCTGCCCGAAGGGATTCTCGATTACATCCGTCCTTCGGCCATTCCATCGATGGAGTCCCGCGACGCTGTCCAGGCCTCGGCAACCAACCCGACGCCTCCGGCCTCAGTTACCGCGGCGGCGGCCGCTCCCAGCGGTTCTGATCCGGCAAGTGATTTCGATGCAACTGAGGCGGGGAACTACTGGTATGCCGTAGCCAGTTTCCGAAACGGCGTTGAATCGACTCTCAGGCGCGTCGGTGCCGCGCTGACCGTGGCCGAGGGGGATATCGTAAAACTTGCGATCACAAAGGCGGCAGCTAATGACGTAGATCGCTACCTGGTTTACCGTACCGACAAGGGAGCAGCCGACCTGCTCGGTAACTACAAGCGCATAGGATATGCCGACGTCGCTGCAGCTACTGACGAGTACATTGATCTGGGAACTTCTCTGGATCGTCTCGCGGACCATTATAAACTCCTGACTGCTGCCATGACGGCTGCAGACGCTGACGTTGCTAACTACGAAGATTACAATGCCGTCATAACGATAATCTATTCGACCTTCCTGCGCGGGCAGGCTTCGGGCGCGCAGACGTTCACGATAGGCGGCACGTCATTTAAAATACAGACGATTAATCAGTCCTCAACTACCGGGTTTGGTCGTTTCACTCACGAAATTGGTCACTGGATAGGGCTCCCCGATGAGTACGACCCGATTACTGCGGGAGGACGTGGTTATTGGACAACCATGGATGGCGCCGATGATCGTGAGTACGCGGGCTGGGAAAAGGACTATATACTGGCCTGGATCACCAATCCTCCGAACGTCAAGGCGTTAAGTCGCCCGGCCGTAGGCAGCCCGGACCTGAACGCGACCTATAAGGTAGTGCCGACGGCGATAGAAGAAACCGCTGGAGATACGTATACTGCGATCAAAATCAATTCATCGGCGTCCGTTAACTATTACGTTGAAGGTCGCGATGCTATCGCCGGCAACGTCAGCGATGCCGGTGCAAACAATCAGGTTGTCGTTATGGAAGCAGTCGACGCCTGGCCTCCGGGGCTGTATCCTAAGCGCAACCTGAATGAGCAGAAAGTTATGACTGCCGGTGCGGCGGCGCATAAACCGGACCCTTCAATTGAGATCACTTACGTCAGCAATAACCCCGGACCGCCGGAATCCTACAACGTCAACGTCAAGATCAAAGCCCCGGAACAGCCTGATCCCAGCATTACGCCCTGGGGCGCTCCCCCCTGGGAAACGATAGACGTCTGGATTGACAGCGAGCGCGAAGGCGGCGGTTGGGATGATCCGGCCACAGCAGTCCTAAAACCGAGCAACGGTGAAGCTGCCTGGGTCAATCATGTCAACCGCATATATGCGAAAATCGCTAATGTAGGACATGGCGACGCGACCGGCGTTAGCGTCCGGTTCAAGGTTAACACTCCCGGAGGTATAGGCGATGCCGGTCAGTTTGTTGATCTTGTTACTCCCGCGTCGGTCGATATACCGGCAGGTACGTCGCGAAACGTCTATGCCGAATGGACACCAACGGTCGGTTCGCACACCTGTATCCAGGTTGAGATCGAACATATCCCCGGTGAAGAAGATATCTATAACAACTTCACCCAGGAAAACGTGACTCATTTCTACAGCGGGTCTTCAAGCCCGTGGCATGCGGTTACTTTCCCGGTGCGAGTAGCGAATCCGTTCGACGAGCCCAAACGCGTCGATCTGGAAATCGATGGGCTGAAGACCGGTTGGAACGCCCGCCTGTCAAACAAATGGGTGGATCTGGCACCAAAGTCTATTAAGACCATCGACGTTACCATTACACCTCCGGCTGACGCGCAGGAATGCACACAGTTGAACCTCGATCTGTACGGCATGACCCAGATTGACGACTACATTCAGGTCTACGGGGGCATGAATCCAATCGTTCATCTGGCTAACCCGATCAAATTCGAGAGACACGGCGTCGCACCGGCAAAACCGAACCCAAAAGCAAATACACAAGGCTACAACAGCAGATGGATTTACAACACGGGTGGTCTAATTAATCCTGTGTTGGCCGGTGTCGAAATCGCCACGATCATTACCAACCCGCAGGGTAAAGATGTCGTCTATTTCGATACTACCGATGCAAACGGCACGTTCGACAATACTTTCCCGACCGACCGGCCGGGTACCTGGGCGGCGTATTCTTACTATGCGGGTGATAGCTGTAACGCTCCAACGGAGAGCGAAAGGGTTGTTTTCACCGTACCTTATCCCGGCATTGATTGGAGCAGATGGTGTTGCTTGATTGTGATAATTCTGTTGATTATCATCCTGCTCATCCTGCTCATCCTGATCACAATGATTCGAAGACAACGATACTTGAGAGCTTAGTGCGTAAAGACTGGCTGACTCTAGAAGGGATAGGCATCCAAGGCGATGCCTATCCCTTTAATCACTCAACTCCATCGTGAAAGAGGGACTGCAATAGTCATTGTTTTTGGACTGGTGGCCACCTTTTGGTGGTGCCATATCGCGGTGCCCCATCCGCTTGCGGTGGGATTAGATTTTGACTCATTGTTCATGTTCATAGAATTCAGTTCATTCTAAAATAGTTCGTTCAGACGACATTGTCACCAATAAGGTCACCACGCGTCAAGTGGCTGGGTGACACTCCTCGGCCGGGTGACGCTCCTCGCCGGGCTGCACGTACCGGGCAACTCGCACCCAATCACTGATCTGTGAGACATCAGCCTCTCCGCGTTCATTCAGCCCTACAAGCCCTCCTCTTTCCCGCATTGCACGGAAAAATGTTCCGGCGATAGTAGCCACATAGGTTTCTTCAGCGAGTAAGTCCACACGCTAACCGTCTGAATCATAACGACATCCCTGAGGGGCCCGCTGTTTGGCATAGGCCTTGCCATTAGGGCAGTGGGAAAATGTTGTTTTTGGAGCGTATTAATGGCTGCTGAAGCTGACAAGACGAAAGAAACCCCGAAGCCGGAAGAGGCCGCACAGGCCAAGACCGGGAGCTTTCTCAAGAGCGGTCTGGTCAAGTACCTGTTGTTTGGCGCAGGCGGGCTGGTCGCCGTGCTGGCAGTCGCGTTCGGCACGCTCATGCTTCTCGGTGGCAACAAGTCGGCTTCCGAGCAAGGTACCGATGCCAAGGCCGTGACCGCTTCTAACGAATCCGGCCCACAGAAATCGCTCGATTCCGTCGGCGACAGCCAGTCTTCGGAGATCGATTCCATTCAGTCTCTAATGGAGCAGGGGGGTGCTTCTCTCGATGAGATGCTGGCGACTATCCAGTCGCTCGACTATGTCCCAGCCGACAAGTTACCTGCTGCGGAGTCGGTAGACGTGGCAAACAGTGATTCCGCACAAGCGGTAAGCTGGATCGAGCAGGAAAAAGCGCGCCTGGCGGATCGGGAGAAGGAACTCGACGCCCGCGACAAACAACTCAACGTACGCGAAAGCCAGGTAAAGCAGATGATGCTGGTTCTGGAGCAGGCTGAATCGTCCCGCATATCCAAGCTCGCCAAGCTTTACGACGGCATGGACGCTAACGTTGTAGCCAAACTGGTAGCCAATCTTGATGATGAAACCGTGGTGGCGCTTCTGCCTCGTATGAATACGAAAAACGCGTCGGCCGTAATGGGGCTCATGCCGCCAGTGCGTGCCGCCAAGTTGTCCAAACAGATGATAACAATTGCTGAAAACTGATGATTCCGGAATCAACCAACATACTCGACCAGTTGCTGGGCGGATTTGAGACCAAACCTTTTGGACAGGTTGGATCATCCCGTGTGACGAGCAAGAGTGGGCTGTCGGGGCAACCGTTCGGCGATATTCTCGGGCAGATGCTGCTCGGAGGTAATCCTCTCGTTGATTCCAACTCGTCTCAGATTGTTGAAAGCTTGTTTCCGCCGAACGACCAGCCGGTTGCACAGGATGGGGCTCCGGCTGGTCCAACGGTGGATGTTACTCAATTAATAGGGATAGCTCCTCAGGTAGTCGGGACGACATTGTTGGCATTACCGGGTAGTACTGAACCGCAGTCACTTCCGCAAACCGATTCCCGACCTGATGCAAAGTTGGCAGACATCCGCTTCCCATTTGCTGGTTTGCCTGTTACCCGTCTCGATTTCGCCCAGTCACTCTTAAGTAATGAGAAGTCACTCAAGCCGGCGGTCTATGACGTACTCGGATCGAGTGTTGAAGGCGGGCAGTTGGAACTTACTCTGGCACCGCAAGGCGAAGCTGCCAATCAGGTCAAAATATCAGTGCCTTTGTCGGTGCTCGCCCAGGCGATCTCTGATCAAACCGGACAAAACGCTGCAGTTCCGACAGGGGCGATGACACAATCGACCAGCGACTGGCTGCTCGGCGATAAAATGCTGGAGATGGATCGGCTGTTCAAGGCCTTGAATCTCAAGACACTTGAAATCCATGAACCAACGCCGCTGATAACGGGTAAAGTGGTGCAAGCTCCGATAGAACTGACCCTCATCGGTGAGAATCAGGGTGCTCGTATCGCCATCACGGCCAAAATCAACAAGCAGGACATGCTTCTGAAGACAGCCCAGGACTTCGCAGGCAAGCATGCCCTTGCAGGCGCCGAGACCGGACCAGTTCTGGAGAACGCAACGGTGGGGGGAACTTCATCGGAGCAACAATCTGACGATTATCAGATGATGTTCAAGAAACCTCAGTTTGATGGCGGGTCCTCTCTCACGAAGAATCTGCTATCCGACGTGAGGCCGTTCACCTTTGATACGAGTTTGTCTTCAGTCAACAACCTGGACACGCTGGCGCCGGGTGCCAGCTCAACGGACAGCGCGGCCATGCCGTCACCGGTGAAACTCACCTTGCCGGATACCATCACGAAATCGTTCTTCTCGCAGGGGCAGACGATCATGATCCGGATCGAACCGGAAAATCTTGGCCCGGCCCGTCTCAACCTGGCGGTGCGTGATCAGATGTTGACCGCGCGGGTGACCGTAGATACCCCAATGGCCAAGCTGGCGGTGGAGAGTTCGCTGAATCAGTTGACGGATCAGTTGTCACGAGCGGGGATACAGGTCGATCGTATTGACGTCATGCTGAGCGACGGCGGAACCCGGCATCAGTTCCAGGATCACCGCCCGTTCTGGTCGCAGACTCGTCGCATGCGCCAACCTAAAGATGATGACAGAATGCAATCCGACGCCATGTCGATACCGATAACCATGCTGCCGCCTCGCCAGTACGTGGGAGCGCAGGGTGTGAACCTGCTGGTATAGGAGAAGGAAGTTATGTCGTTCATATCACCAGTTGCCGTTGATGCCAGTGGGGCCGAACGCAAGACCGGCAGCCAGCAGACGCTGGGGAAAGACGATTTCCTGCAATTGCTGGTGACCAAGCTGCAGTATCAGGATCCGTTGAAGCCGATGGAGGACGAAAACTTCATCGCCCAGTTGGCGCAGTTTTCCACGCTTGAGCAGATGAGCAACATCTCAGACGGCATTAAAACGTCGAATCAGTGGGACTTCATGCAGATGCAGTCGCTCAACAACGTGATGGCGTCGGGTCTGATCGGGCGCGAGGTCAAAGCCGATTTCAGCGGGGTGTATCTTGACGCCACCAATCAGCCCAGAATTTCCTACACTCTGGATCGCGACGCAGCGGCAATCAAGTATGAAGTGCGGGACGAACAGGGGAACCTGGTGACCACCCTCGACGAAGAGAATGTTGAGGCCGGAATCGGGTCTATCACGTGGGATGGTAAGGATAACCTTGGCAACCGTGTGGCCGAGGGGTACTACACGATCAAGGCTACGGCAACCGATGCCGACGGTTCGACGTTCACGCCGACGCTTGAAATCACCGGTGTGGTATCGACCATCAAGTATCGTGACGGAGCGGCCTATGTGCTGATCAACGGCATGGAAGTGGCGCTCGGTGACATTCGCTCGGTGGGAACACCGGAATGAGTTTGCCTCTGATGAAAGTTAATGCGATGGGCATTGGAAACGCTGTCAAGATCAACAACTACACGCGACCAGTCGATTTGCTGGAGATCGCGCAACGCGGGAAGCCGGTGGCAAACGCCAACCAGTCGTCACGCAGTTCTTTCAAGGAAATGTTCTCTGCCGAGTTGGCGACAAGTCGAGAAGTCGTATTTTCCAAACATGCCAGTCAACGTCTGCATTCACGAGGAATACAGTTGTCCGACGAACAGCTCGGTCGCATCGCCGATGCGGTCGACAAGGCGGCCGCCAAAGGTTCACGTGAAACGCTCGTGCTCACCGACGATGCCGCGCTGGTAGTCTCGATAGAAAACCGAACCGTCATCACGGCTTTTGATCGCGAACATCTGCGCGAAGGCGTAGTCACTGCGATTGATTCGGCCGTGATCATATAGAGATTACGATGAACAAGAGTAAATATAACAAGCTCACTTCAAGGCTGGACCCCATTGCAGATGGGGAGGTCTTGCGTGTACGCAAGGAGGTAGATGCACTATGATGGCATCATTGTTCGCAGGAGTATCCGGGTTAAAGAACCATCAGGTGAAGATGAACGTGATCGGCAACAACATTGCCAACGTCAACACCATCGGTTTCAAACCCGGGCGTGTGAATTTTCAGGAAGCGCTCGTTCAGACCACAAAAGGGGCCGGACGTCCCAGCTCACTCATGGGCGGCACCAATCCACAGCAGCTCGGTCTGGGCATGCAGGTGGGCACGATCGACAACATGTTCCTGCAGGGCGGTCTCGAGACCACCGGACAGATCACGGATATGGCCATTCAGGGCGCGGGTTTCTTCATCCTGTCAGATGGCAACAACAACACCTTCTATTCACGGGCCGGTTCATTCGGATTTGACGCCGGTTCGAACCTGGTCGACCCGGCCACCGGGCTGTTCGTCCAGGGCAAGATGGCGGACTCATCGGGAACGATCCCGTCTCTGGCGACGACCGGCAACATTGTGCTGCCGTTTGGTCAGCAGGATCCGGCCAAGTCGACCGAGGTTATCCGGATGGCGAACAATATCGATGTGACCGCTACTGACTCGATTGCAACACTGCATTCATCGGGGGCGTCAGGGGTGTCCGAAGTCAGTGGGCGTGTGCTTGATGGTGTCGGCGGTCAGCACGATATTGAAATCACTGGCACACAGGCAGTCAACGCCACGTTTACCGGCGACACGCTGGGGAACGCGGGCGACGGGACTAACACTGTTACATCCGGTGTGGGTTCGACCATGAGCCTGGGCAGTCTCGGTGTAACCATTTTTGACGACTTCGGCATTGCCGTAGATGGCGGCAGCGAACAGAGGGTGTCAGGCCTTACCGCTACTTCATCGGTACAGGATCTGATAAACGCTATCAATCAGATCTCCGGTGTTACTGCTGAGTTGGTCGGAGGGGAAATACGAATCATCCGCGACAAAGCTGGCGACAACCTCGAGTTTGCATTTCAAACGATGACTGCCGGTCAGGTGACGCTGCACGCCAACGGTGGCGCGACTGCCGGCAATATCTCAGGCGTCATCTTCGGATTGAACGGCACAACATTCCAGTCGGCAGGTGGCGCCGCAACCACCTTTGCGGCCACCGACACGTTTACTCCATCGCGCGGTTTCGGGGCTGCGGCTGGGCCCGTTGTCACGTCGTTGGAGCTGGTTATCGATGAACGAACCGGCTTGACCACGGGGCTTTCCGGACTTGGCGGCGGTGGTGTGGAAATCAAGACCGACTCAGGTGGTTTGCAGGCTACCAGCGGCGACAACCTGGTCATCGATACGGCTGACACGTTGCACGCCGCATCGATAAATGTCTTCGATTCGCAGGGTGGCAAGCACACCCTGACCATCGAGTTCTTCAAGTCCATTGTCCCGAACCGTTGGGAGTGGACAGCCAGCACGCTCGGAGTCGAAGATATTACCGCCGGCAAGTATGGCTATGTTTCGTTTAACCGTGACGGGTCCCTTAACTCGTTTGAGTATTTTGGCGGCGCCGATTCGATCATCATTGATCCGCGTAACGGCGGCGACCAGATGGATGTCCGGGTGAACGCCGGTTCAATCAGTGGCTTTGATGGGCTGACCGGTTTCTCCGGTCAACACACAGCGTCGATTATCAACCAGGATGGATACGGCCTCGGTTTGCTGGACAAAATCGCCATCGATGAATCCGGCAACATCTCCGGCATCTTCACCAATGGTGTAACCCGTATTCTGGCGCAGATCATGTTGGCTGATTTCAACAACCAGGCCGGTCTGGTGAAGGCGGGTCGTTCGCTGTACCAGGAATCGCCCAACTCCGGTGACGCTATTGAAGGTATCGCCGGCGCTACGATCTCCGGTACGATTACCTCGGGCGCTCTGGAATCTTCGGCCGTTGATATCGCCCAGGAATTCACCGGCATGATTACGGCGCAACGTGGTTTCCAGGCCAACGCCCGGATTATCACTACGTCGGACCAGATGCTGGATGAACTGGTAAACCTCAAGAGATAGTGAATAGATGATTCGTGTCACCCGCATAAACGACGCTGAGTTGGTAGTCAATTCCGACTTGATTGAGTTCCTGGAAGCGATTCCCGAAACCATGATCACGCTGACGACCGGCAAGAAGATCATGGTAAGAGAATCCGTGGATGAGATCGTCCAGCGGGTGGCGGCATTCAAGCGAGCGGCGTCGGCCCGGGTGGATATCCAGGGCCGAGCCGCCATGTCTGATGGGAGATGACCATGGCTCCGGATGACGAGAAGACGACGGTGCAGAAGACCGAGGATACCCCCAAGGATAAGCCCACCAAGAAGGGTCTCAACAAGCTGATCCTGTTCGGAGGAATCGGCGTGGGTGTGATTCTGATCGGTGTAGTCCTGGCGCTGTTTGTGTTGAAGCCGATGATGTCCGGTTCTGACAGCGGCGAGAAAGCCGCTCAGGTCGGACAAGGCAAGTCCAATGCTGATGCTCACCAGGCCAAGCCGGAGCCGAAGAAGAAGCCGGCTAAGAGCGGCGGCCACGGCGAGGCAGCCCCGGCAGCGCTGGTCTATGCCATCAAGGATATCGTGGTAAATCCGGCAGGTACCGGCGGAACACGCTTTCTGTCTGTGTCCTTCGGTTTTGAACTTGACTCGCCGGAATTGACGGCGGCGTTCGAAGAACGCGAACTGGCAGTGCGCGACGCCTTGATAACAATCCTGTCCTCAAAGACAGTTGCTCAGTTGACCGACGCCAAAGAAAAGGAAATAGCTCGCTACCAGATCAAGAAGCGTCTGGAGCAGTTGTTGAGTACGAATGAGATCACCGGAGTCTACTACACGGATTTCGTGCTGCAATAGGAACTATCGCCGTGGCCAAGATTCTCTCACAAGATGAAATTGATGCCCTGTTGACGACGGTTTCGTCGGGCGAATCGGATTCAGGCGCAGCCAGCCAGTTTCACGATGAAAAGCTGCGCTCGATTGTCGCCTATGACTTCAAGCATCCGAACCGCGTTTCCAAGGACCAGATTCGTACTCTGGAAAACATGCACGACAACTTCGCGGGGCATTTTGCCTCGGCGTTGTCGAGCGTCATGCGCACCGTGGCCGACGTGGACCTGGTGTCGGTTGACCAGATAACGTACTCCGAGTTCATCATGTCGCTGGTGACGCCATCATGTACGTATACCTTTGCCGCACCGCCGCTTGATGGTGTCTGCCTGGTCGATTTCAATCCAACCCTGACGTTCTCGATTATCGATCGCCTCTTCGGCGGGCGTGGAAAGATCATGGAAACCGAACGCGAGTTGACATTGATCGAACGGTCAGTCATGGCCAATCTCGTGAGCCGGATGTACACGGAGCTGATGCGTTCCTGGGAAAACCTGGTGCCGATCGAGATCGAGCAGAAAAGCTTCGAAACCAATCCGCAGTTCATACAAATCGTCCCTCCGGGCGAAACGGTGGTGGTCATTTCGTTTCAGATCAAACTGTTTCAGTCGACCGGTCTGCTGACGATCTGTTACCCCTACGTTTCGCTCGAGCCGATTGTGACGCGACTGTCGGCCCAGAACTGGATCGACGCCACAAAGAAGAAGAATCTGGAGAAAGACCGGACGACTAATGTCCACAACGTGAAGCAAGTTCAGGCCCAGATGGCGGCGATACTTTTGAGGTCGACGCTCAAGATGCGGGATTTTCTGGAGTTGAAACTGGGTGATATTGTACCCTCCGAGATGAAACTCGATGAACCCGTCGAAATCACGGTGAACCGAAGAAAGAAATTTTATGCCCGGCCGGGATTGGCAGGGAAGAAACGCGCCGTCCAGGTGCTTGAGGTGCGCGACAATATCGCCGAGGAGATAAGAAATGACTGACGATCAGGAAAAGGGACTTTCTTCCGAGTCGGGAAATCAGGACGACCTGAGCAGTTTGCTGCAGGATGCGGTGTCCGGTGATGCCGACGCCGACAGTCTGGGTGAGGCTGCTTCGAATGGTGTTGCATCCGATTCGGATAAGGATTTCAAGGTGACCAACGAGAGCGATGCGGACGAAGGGGACGCTGAAGCCGCCATGCTCAAAATGCTGGAGGACCTTCCGGCGGCGAACTCTCGAGTCAGCGCCGATGACATAAACTTCAGCTCGGCCTCGAAGGCAGAGTTCCAGCAATTGCAGCAGCCGGTCTCGGGACCGGAGTCGCGCAATATCGAATTGCTGATGGACGTGGATCTGCCGATCGCCATCGAACTCGGCCGCACCAAGATGTCGATAGCCGATATTCTGGCCCTCGGACCAGGCTCGGTTGTGGAACTGAATAAGTTGGCCGGGGAGCCGGTCGATTTGCTGGTGAATCAGCGGGTAGTTGCTCGAGGCGAGGTAGTCGTGGTCGACGAAAATTTCGGACTGCGCATCACTCAGTTGATGACTCCCGAAGAAAGGTTGCGAGCCCTTGCCGAAGAATAGTCAGTACCGACGACGGATCATTGTCACGATGGCCGTCATGGCTGCACTGGTTCTCGTCGGTGTGACCATGATGAAGGTAGACTCGGCCGACGCCCAGCGCGAGTTGCCCGCAAACGGCAGCGCGGCTCAGTCGGACCCGCAACCTTCTGTCGAACCGGCGCAGCCGATTGAGAGCCCGGGCGTGGTCGGTGCAATGGTCAAAATGATCTGCGCCCTGGCGCTGGTGATCGCGCTGGTCTACGGTGCCCTCTACATGTTGCGGCGTTTGATGGGACGTCGCTTGAAAGGCTCCGGCGGCGCTGGGTCGCTGGAAGTCCTGGAGACGACCTATGTGGGACAGCACAAAGC
>Ga0315276_10002103_pt1 | contig 18087 bp, 20 predicted proteins | sample YL17G05_0_MG_FD_204542 | JGI IMG/M metagenome (GOLD analysis project Ga0315276, IMG submission 204542) | Sediment microbial communities from Yellowstone Lake, YNP, Wyoming, USA - YL17G05_0 | ecosystem: Environmental > Aquatic > Freshwater > Lake > Sediment | place: USA: Wyoming | collected... | reverse complement strand
ATCCAGACCCGCGTCGAGCCCGAGGCCGTGATCCAGGTGGCGCGTTTGACGGGCGAGCCGGGCGCCCGGCTCACCTTCGATCAGGTGCTGCTCGTGGCCGACGGCGACTCGATCGCGGTCGGACAGCCCTACGTGCAGGGTGCGAGCCTGACGGCCGAGGTCGTCGAGCACTTCCGCGGCCCCAAGATCCGCATCTTCAGGTACAAGCGCCGGCAGGACTACCGGAAGCGGCGCGGTTACCGCGACGACCTCACGCGCCTGCGCGTGACCGGCATCCAGCGCTAGGGAGACGTCATGGCACACAAGAAAGGCCAGTCCTCGTCCCGGAACAACCGCGAGTCGAACGCGCAGCGCCTGGGCGTGAAGCGCTTCGGCGGCGAACGCGTGCGGTCCGGAGGCATCATCGTGCGGCAGCGTGGCACGAAGTTCTTCCCCGGCCTGAACGTCGGCATGGGCAAGGACCACACCCTGTTTGCCACGATCGACGGCCACGTCAAGTTCGTCCGCCGCAAGGTCCACGTCCTGCCGCCGGTGACCGTCGAGGCTGTCGAGACCGCCTAGGCTCTGTCTGAGAAGCCGAGGACAAGGCGGCGCGGGAGCGACGAGCGAGTCGTATTCGCAGGATACGTCGCAGCGAGGAGCGACCAAGCCAACGCAGTGATCGGGTCTTCAGACAGAGCCTGGCTCCCCGGCTCCCCACGCCGCCCAGCCCCGGGTCCGAGACCCGCAGCCGGGCGGCGTTCGTTCTGGGTGACCGCCACCGGGCGGCCTCCGTCAGGGAGCCCGCCGGGGCCCGGGCCAGGTCCGCCCCGCCTCCGCGTTTCGGACCACTTCGCCGGGTGTGCTAGTCTGCCGCTCCGTGCGCAAGCATGGCCCAACCAGCACCCGCGCCGTCCCGGGGGAGAAGATGCCCGGCGACGGCGTGTCGCGTTTGCGGCGGGTGCCGCCGTCCTCCGACCCCGGAGCCCGCGTTTGACCGGCACCGTCCTCGCCGTCATCCCCGCCCGTTTCGGGGCCACGCGCTTCCCCGGCAAGCCGCTCGCGGTGCTGTGGGGCAAGCCCATGCTCCAGCACGTCTGGGAGCGGGCGCGCGCGGCGCGCGGCCTCGACGAGTTGCTGATCGCGACCGACGATGAGCGCATCGCCGCGGCGGCGCGCGGCTTCGGCGCCACGGTCGAGCTGACCTCCTCCGGCTGCGCGAGCGGCACCGACCGCGTGGCCGAGGTGGCAAGGCGGCGGCCGCTGGCCGGCCTCGTGCTGAACCTGCAGGGTGACGAGCCAGAGCTTGAGACCGAGGCCGTCTCGCGTCTGGTCGAGGTGATGCGCGGCGAGGAGTCACTGCGCATGGGCACGATCGCGCACCACGAGCCGGATGCCGCACTGCTGGCCCGGCCCGAAGTGGTCAAGGTGGTGGTGGACGCGGCCGGCTTCGCGCTCTACTTTAGCCGTGCCGACCTCGCGGAGGGCTCGCGAGGCGGCCCGGCGTTTCGTCACGCCGGTGTGTACGCCTTCCGCCGTGACCTGCTGCTCGAGTTCGCCTCGTGGGCGCCGGGCCGGCTGGAGCAGGCCGAGCGGCTCGAGCAGTTGCGCGCGCTCGAGCGCGGCGTGCGCATCAGGGTCGTGCTGGGCGAGCGCCCGTTCGCGGGCGTGGACACGCCCGTGCAGTTGGAGTCGCTGGAGAGACGCGGGCCGCGCCCCTGAGGGGCACCCTGGGCGGAGACCCTCGTGGGAAGGGGAGGCACGGAGATGCCGAAATACGTCGTGGTCACCGGGGGCGTCGTGTCGTCCCTGGGCAAGGGGATCGCCGCGGCCTCACTGGGGCTGCTGCTCAAGGCGCGCGGCCTGCGCGTCACGCTGCAGAAGCTCGACCCGTACCTCAACGTGGACCCCGGCACCATGAGCCCGTATCAGCACGGCGAGGTCTTCGTTACCGACGACGGCGCCGAGACCGACCTGGACCTGGGCCACTACGAGCGCTTCACCGGCACCTCGGTGACCCGCAGCCACAACGTCACCGCCGGCCAGGTCTACGATACCGTCCTGTCAAAGGAGCGGCGGGGCGACTACCTGGGCCGCACCGTGCAGGTCATCCCCCACATCACCGACGAGATCAAGCGCCGCATCACGAGCCTGGCGCTCACTTCGCAGGTTGACGTGGCCATCATCGAGATCGGCGGCACGGTGGGCGACATCGAGTCGCTGCCGTTCCTCGAGGCGGTGCGCCAGCTGCGGCTCGAGCTGCGCCGCGACACGTTGTTCGCGCACGTCACGCTGGTGCCCTTCCTCAAGGTCGCGGGCGAGGTGAAGACCAAGCCCACCCAGCACTCCGTGCGCGAACTGCGGGAGATCGGCATCCAGCCCGACATCCTGCTGTGCCGCAGCGAGGTGCCACTCGACAGCGAGGTGCGCGAGAAGATCGCGCTGTTCTGCAACGTCCCCGCCGAGGCGGTCATCGGCGCCACCGACAAGCCCTCGATCTACGAGGTTCCGCTCATGTTGCACGAGGGCGGACTCGACTCGTTGGTGGTTCAGGGGCTGGGCCTCGACACCGACGCGCCCGACCTCAGGGCCTGGAACGATTTCGTCTCCCGCGTGCGCGCCCCCGAGAAGGAGTGCGAGATCGCGGTGGTCGGCAAGTACACCCACGTCCGCGACGCCTACAAGAGCCTCATGGAAGCCTTCGTCCATGCCGGGGCGGCCAATCGCGCCCGCGTCCGGCTCCGCTGGGTCGAAGCGAGCGAAGTCGAGACGCGCGGGGCGGCGGCATCGCTGGCCGAGGTGGACGGTGTGCTCGTGCCGGGCGGCTTCGGTGAACGCGGCGTCGAGGGCAAGATCGAGGCGGCGCGCCACGCGCGCGAGCGAGGCATCCCGTATTTCGGCCTGTGCCTGGGGATGCAGGTCGCCACGGTCGAGTTCGCGCGCCACGTGGCGGGCTGGCATGAGGCCCACTCCAGCGAGTTCGACTCGCACGCCGCGCAGAAGGTGATCGACCTGATGGCCGACCAGGAAGGCATCAGCGAGAAGGGCGGCACGATGCGGCTGGGCTCCTACCGCTGCGCGCTCAAGCCGGGCAGCCTGGCCGCCCGCGCCTATGGCCGGACCGAGATCGAGGAGCGCCATCGGCACCGCTACGAGTTCAACAACAAGTACGCGGCGCAGCTGCAGTCGCGCGGGCTCGTGCTGTCGGGCCGCTGCGTGGGGCGTGACCTGGTCGAGATCGTCGAACTGCCCGACCACCCGTGGTTCCTGGCGGTGCAGTTCCACCCCGAGCTCAAGTCGCGGCCGCACGATCCGCACCCGCTGTTCGTGGACTTCGTGCGTGCGGCCCTCGAGCGCCGGCGCGCGCGGCTCGGCAGTGACGCGCTACTGCGGGACGGAGCGGCGCCGGGGGACGCGACGCAGCCGGGGCCGGAGCCGTCCGCGGCGCCGGCGGCGGGCGTACAGGCGCCGCGCGGGCGCGACGCGTGAACCGCTTCCCGATCGGCAACGCCGAGGCCGGCGGGCCCAGACTGCTCGTGATCGCGGGGCCCTGCGTGGTCGAGAGCGCCGAGTCGTGCCTCGAGGTGGCCACGCGGCTCAAGGCGCTGTGCGCCGAGCGCGAGCTGCCCTACGTGTTCAAGGCCTCCTACCGGAAGGCCAACCGCTCGAGTGCGCGCTCCTTCGACGGACTCGGCATGGGCCATGCGCTGGCCGTGCTCGACCACGTGAAGCGCGAAACGGGCGTGCCGGTGCTCACCGACGTGCACGAGGTCGCCGAGGTCGCGGCGGTGGCCAAGGTGGCCGACGTGCTGCAGATCCCGGCGTTCCTCTGCCGGCAGACCGCGCTGCTGCAGGCCGCGGCGCGCACCGGCCGGGCGGTGAACGTGAAGAAGGGGCAGTTCCTGCCGCCCGGAGACATGCGGCACGCGGTCGAGAAACTGACCCTGGCGGGCGGCTCGCGCATCCTGCTCACCGAGCGCGGCACCAGCTTCGGCTACGGTGACCTGGTGGTGGACATGCGCGGCCTGGTCGTGATGCGCGAGTTGGACTGGCCCGTGGTCTACGACGCCACCCACAGCCTGCAGCGGCCCGGCGGCGGTGAAACCGGCGGCGACCGCGGCTTCGCCTTCCCGCTCATGCGAGCGGCCGTGGCCTGCGGCGTGGACGGGCTCTTCTTCGAGTGCCACCCAAACCCCGCGAAGGCCCGTTCCGACGCCGCGACCCAGTTGCCGCTCGACCAGGCCGCTGCCTTCCTCGACGCCGCCGCGCGCGTGCGCGCCGCCGTAGGAGAGCGGCCATGACGGCGCCGCGCGCCGCCTCCGGCGGATCCCCCGGTCCGGTGCGCATCCTGTTCCTCGACGTGGACGGCACGCTCACGGACGGGGTCATCACCGAGGGTGTGGCGGGGGACCTGCGCAACTTCTGGGTGCGGGACGGCCTGGCCCTGATGTGGGCGCGGGACCTGGGGTTGCTGCCGGTGGTGATCTCGGGGCGCGCGTCACCGGCGGTCGAGAGCCGCATGCGAGACCTCGGGATCGAGTGCCACCTCGACATCAAGGACAAGGTGGCGGTGGCCGAACGCGTGATCGCCCGCGAGGGGGCACGCTGGGAGGACTGCGCGATGCTGGGGGACGATCTGCCCGATGTGCCCCTGCTCAACCGCGTGGGCTGGCCGATCGCCGTCGCCGACGCGCAGCCCGAGGTGCTCGCGCGGGTCCGCACCGTGACGAAGCGGGGAGGGGGGCGCGGCGCGGGACGCGAGGCCGTGGAGCTGCTCCTGCGGCACAACGGCACCTGGGAACAGGTGCTGCGCCGCTACGAGGTGCGGTGATGAGGCGCGACCTGATCGAGCTGGCGCGCGAGGTGGTGCGCGGCGAGGCCGCCGCGATCGCCGGCCTGGAGGGCCGGCTCGGCCCGGAGTTCCTCGCGGCGGTCGAGTGCCTGCACGGCTGTCGCGGCAAGGTCGTGGTCTCGGGCGTGGGCAAGTCCGGGCTGCTCGCCCACAAGCTCGCGGCCACGCTCACCAGCACCGGCACGCCGGCGGTGTTCCTGCACCCGGCGGACGCCCTGCACGGCGACGCGGGCCTGTTCGCCCCCGGGGATGTCGCCCTGTTCCTCTCGAAGAGCGGAGCCAGCGACGAGTTGCTGGCGTTGCTGCCCTACCTCGAGCGGCACGGCATCCCGCTGGTGAGCATCGTCGCGACCCCGGGCTCGGCGCTCGGGCGCAAGAGCGGCTTCTGCCTGGTGACGGGCCCGGTGCGCGAGGTCTGCCCCATGGACCTGGCGCCGACGACCAGCATCACGGTGGCCCAGGTGATGGGCGACTGCCTGGCGGTGGCGCTGCTCGAACGGCGCGGCTTCAAGGCCGGGGACTTCCGCTTCCTGCACCCGGGCGGCGTGATCGGCCGCTCCGCGGCGCGCCGCGTCGAGGAACTGATGCACGAGGGCTCCGCGCTGCCACGGGTGGGGGAGAGCACGCCCCTGCGCGAGGTGATGCTCGAGATCATGGACAAGCGGCTCGGCGTCACGACCGTGGTGGACGGCACCGGCCGGCTCGCGGGCGTGGTCACCGACGGCGATTTCAAGCGCATCCTGCTCAAGCACCCGGACCCCTGGGCCCTCACCGCGCGGGAGGTCATGGGCCGCGAGCCGAGCACGATCGCGAGGGACGCGCTGGTGGCGGCCGCGGTGCGTCAGATGGAGGAGCGGCCGGCCGGCCCGATCACCGCGCTGGTCGTGGTGGACGGGACGGGCGCGCCCGTCGGTGTGCTGCACCTGCACGACTGCCTGCGCGCCGGGCGGTAGCCCGGAACAATGAGCATCCGGCCGCGACCGCGCCGTCACCCGGGCGTCAAGTCCGGGGTCGCCCGGACCGATAACCCCTCAGGATTTCAACACCAAGACGCGCTGGCACTTGTCGTGCTTGCGACCCACCCCCCCCTTTGTTAGCGTGGGCTTCGACGTGATGAGCCGGGCACCCTCGATTCCCAGGGGACGTTCGTCCCCCCGCTTCTGCGGCCTCCCTCCGGGGGCCGTGGGCCTCGTGGCGTTGGCGCTGCTGCCGTTCATCCTCGCGGGCTGTGGCACGGAGCGCTCCAGCGTGCCATCGCGGGCCGCCGGCGAGCTTCCGGACCAGGAGGTGAGCGATTTCGTCCTCACCGAGACCGACCAGGGTGCCCCGCAGTGGAAGCTCTATGCCCGCTACGCAGCCACCTACAACGTCCGCAACGTCATCGTCGCCCGCACCATCCGCGTGGACTTCTTCGATGAGCAGGACGCCAAGTCCTCCGAGCTCACCGCGCGCGAAGGCGAGATCCAGCTGCAGACGCGCGACATGACCGCGCGCGGCAACGTGGTCCTGCAGACGCGCGAGGGCACGCGCATGTCCACGCAGGAGATCCGCTTCCTGAACCGCCAGCAGAAGATCGTCTCTCCGCTCGAGCAGATGGTGCGGGTGGAACGCGGGGGCGACGTGCTAACGGGCTACGGCTTCGAGAGCGACCCCGGGCTCAAGCGCTACGAGTTCAAGCGCAAGGTGGAGGCGACGGTGCAGACCCGCTCCGGCGGTGGAGTCCCCGCGCGCAAGGGCGGCGCCCGATGAGCGGCGACGGCGACGGCGGCGATCGGCCCGCCCTGGACCCGCCAGGCAATGGCGGCGGCGCCCGGGACGTCCCGATGACGTCGCCGGGCCCGGCCGAGGGCCTGGTGGCCAGCGGGCTCGAGCGTTACTACGGGCGCTGGCGCGTGGTGGACGACGTGACCTTCCACGTGCGCCGCGGTGAGGTCGTGGGGTTGCTCGGACCGAACGGGGCCGGCAAGACCACGTCCTTCTACATGATCGTGGGCTTGCTCCAGCCGAGCCGGGGGCGCATCCTGCTCGAAGGCCGCGACGTCACCGACGAACCCGTCTACCGGAGGGCGCGGCTCGGGCTCGGCTACCTCGCTCAGGAGTCGAGCATCTTCCGCCGCCTGACGGTCAGCGACAACGTGATGGCCGTGCTGGAGACCATGCCCCTCACCGGGGCCGAGCGCAAGGCGCGGCTGAAGCAGCTGCTGGAGGAGCTGAACCTCACGCACCTGGCGGACCGCATGGCCACGAAGCTCTCGGGCGGCGAGCGCCGCCGCGTGGAGATCACGCGGGCCCTGGCGCGGCAGCCGTCCTACATGCTGCTCGACGAGCCCTTCGTCGGCATCGACCCAATCGCGGTAGCGGAGATCCAGGACATCGTGGATCGACTGCGCCAGCGCCGACTCGGGGTGCTCATCACCGACCACAACGTGCGCGAGACGCTGCGGATCACCGACCGCGCGTACATCATGTATGAGGGCCGCATCCTCCTGCAGGGGACCTCGCAGGAGCTGGCCAACGACTCGAGAGCGCGCGAGATCTACCTGGGCGAACGATTCAGTCTCTGACACCAGCCGCCGGACGGAGCCGATCCGATCATGGAAATGAAACCCTCGCTGAACCTGAGCCTGCGGCCGGCTCTCATCATGACGCCGCGGCTGCAGCAGGCGCTCAAGCTGCTGCAGGTGCCGACGCTCGAGCTTCAGCAGATCCTCAAGCAGGAGATGATCCAGAACCCGCTGCTCGAGGAGGTGGACGAGGTCACGGAGAACGAGGACCTCGCCAAGGAGGACTCTCCCGAGGAGAAGGCCAACGAGGAGGCCGAGGACCCGACCGAGGAGGACCCGATCGACTGGTCGGAGTACATGCAGGATGGGTCGCTCGACCGGGTCTACGTGCCCCAGCAGGAGACCTCGGTGGAGTTCCTCGAGAAGGTGCCGATCACGCGCACCTCGCTGGCGGAGAGCCTGATCGAGCAGCTCCACTTCCTTGCGCTCTCACCGCGCGACCTGATGCTGGCGGAGTTCCTGATCGGCTCGCTGGACGAGCGCGGCTGGCTGGCGACTCCGCTCGAGGACGTGGCGCAGGCCACGGGTCAGCCGCTCGAGTTCTGCGAGCGGATCCTGAAGGTCATCCAGGCGCTCGAGCCGGTGGGAGTGGGGGCGCGCGATCTGAGGGAGTGCCTGCTCATCCAGCTCGAGGCGCGCAACGAGCGCGACACGCTGCCGTGGAAGCTCATCCATGACCAGTTCAACAACCTGGTGAACCGGCGCTTCCCGGAGATCGCGCGCCAGCTCAAGTGCACGCCCGAGGAGGTGCAGACGGGGGCCGACGCCATCGCTACGCTGAACCCCAAGCCGGGGCTCCAGGTCTCGAGCGAGGATCCCAAGTACGTGGTGCCCGACCTGGTCGTCGAGCGCGTGAACGACGAGTACCTTGTCATGCTGAACGACCGGCACCTGCCCCGGCTGCGCATCTCCGCCGCCTACGAGGGCGTGATGCACGGCAAGAAGAAGTCGGAGTGCAGCGCCGGCGAGGTCAAGACCCGCGAGTACATCCAGGGCAAGCTGAACTCGGCGCGCTGGCTCATCCAGACCATCGAGCAGCGGCGCCGCACCATGATCAAGGTGATGAACTGCATCATCCGCGAGCAGCGGGACTTCTTCGACAAGGGGATCGCGTTCCTGCGGCCGCTCACGCTCCAGCAGGTCGCCCGGCAGATCGACATGCACGAGTCCACCGTGAGCCGCGTCTGCAGCGCGAAGTACGTGCAGACGCCGCGCGGCGTGTTCGAGCTCAAGTTCTTCTTCTCCAGTGGGCTCGAGACCGAGGACGGCGAGGACGTGTCGGCCCGGACGGCCCGCGACACCATCAAGACCCTCATCGACGAGGAGGCCAAGACCGAACCGCTGTCCGACCAGCGCATCGCCGAGCTCCTGCATGAGACGGGGCTCAAGATCGCCCGGCGGACGGTGGCCAAGTACCGGGAACAGCTCAGCATCCTGCCGGCGCGGTTTCGCCGGCGCGTGTGACAGAGTCCTGGAAGGGAAAGGATTCCACGATGCAGATCAGCACGACCGCTCGCCACTGCGAGCTCGATGCCCAGGTCCGCGAATTCGCTCAGCAGCGTCTGGCGAAGCTCGAGCGCTTCGCCCGTGACATCCAGGAAGCCCGTCTTGTCGTCACCGCCGAGAAGTTCCGCTATGCGGCCGAGATCACCCTGCGGATCAAGCACCACGAGATGGTGAGCCGCGAGGAGTCGGACACCAGCAAGGTGGCCATCGACCAGGCCGCCCACCGGCTGGAGCAGCAGCTCCGCCGAATCAAGGACAAACGGACCGACCACAAGGGAGTCGTTCGCGAGCTGCCCGGTGTCGCCGGCGCCAGCGATGAGCCGGAGCCCGGGTTCGACCAGGAGTCGGACCTCCGGTCCGGCACGGAGGACTAGGACCGCCGTGGAATCCATCAGCCCTGCCCGTCTCTACGAGGACCAGAGGGAGGAGCTCCACCTGGAGCTCCTCACCGAGTCGCTGGCCTCGCGCCGCGAGATCACCGTGAGCGACACGAATCGTCCGGGTATGGCGCTCATGGGGTTCGTCGAGAACTTCCTGTCAGAACGGATCCAGATCCTGGGGCAGACCGAGTTCGCGTATCTCGCGACGCTCCCCGAGGCGAAGATGCGCGGGGCGGTGGACCGGCTGTTCCGGTTCTCGATCCCGCTCATCGTGGTCTGCAAGGCTCTCAACGTGCCGGCCTACCTGATCCAGCGGGCGAATGAATGCCAGGTGCCGCTGCTGCGCACGCCGGAGAGCACGACGCCGTTCATCCACAGCCTGGTGCTCTACCTGGACCACATGTTCGCGCCGGTGACGACGGTCCACGCCTCGCTCGTGGACGTCTACGGTTGCGGACTGCTGTTCACCGGGCAGAGCGGGATCGGCAAGTCGGAGACCGCGCTCGATCTGGTCGAGCGCGGCCACCGGCTGGTGGCCGACGACATCGTGACCATCACCCGGCGTCACGGAGGCATGCTCGTCGGCAGCGGGAACCAGCTGCTGCGCCACCACATGGAGATCCGTGGGCTGGGCATCATCGACGTGCAGTCGATCTTCGGCATCCGCTCGATCCGGCTGCAGAAGCGGGTCGAGGTGGAGGTGCAGCTCAGGGAGTGGTCGGACCAGGAGAGCTACGAGCGTGTCGGGATCGACGAGCGCAAGACCGAGATCCTGGGGGTGTCCATCCCGCACGTCGTGGTCCCGATCGTCCCGGGGAAGAACATCACCGTGATCGCCGAGGCCCTGGCGCTCAACTACCTGATCAAGATCTACGGCGGATACTCGCCGGCCGAGCGGCTCAATCAGCACCTGATCGAGCACATGAAGCGCAAGAGCGCCGCGCGCGCCTGGGTGCGCGAGGACACGGAGTGACCCGCATCCCGGCGCTGCTGGTGACGCACGCAGATCTCGGGGCGGCGCTGCTGCGCGCCGCCCAGCAGGTCTACGGGCCGGTCAGCGACGTCGAGGTCCTCTCGAACTCCGAGTTCTCGCGGGCCGACCTCGAGAACGCCATCCGGGGACGCGTGGCAGGCTGGACCCATGGCGGCCTCGTGCTTACCGACTTCCCGGGGGGCTCGTGCCAGCAGTGCGGCCTGCTGGCCGCGCGGGGCAATGCCGAAATCGTGGTGGTCACCGGGGTGAACCTGCCGGGCCTGCTCGACTATCTGCACAACCGCGAGCAGTACCCCGTCGCCGAGCTGGCCGAACACCTCATAGCCCGGGCGCGGGACAGCGTGCGCGTCCAGCACGCCCGGTCCGAATGAGCTGGTTGAACCAGCGGGTGGACGACCGGCTGGTACACGGGCAGGTCGTGGTGGCCTGGGGCTCGGCGCTGCGCCCCGCGAGGCTCTACGTGGTGGACGACCAGGTGGCCGGCAGCCCGTGGGAGCGCGACCTGCTCGTCTCGGCCGCACCGGACACCGAGGTACGCGTGCTCACGGTGGCGGAGGCCGCGTCCGCCTGGGAAGCCGAGCGGAGCGCACCCGGCGGGGCGATGCTCCTGTTGCGTGACTTGCGCACTGCACGTGCGCTGGTCGAGTCGGGGGCCGATGTGCCCGCCTTCACGCTGGGCGGCCTGCACTACGCGCCGGGCAAGGGCAAGATCGCCGAGTACGTCTACCTGGACGAGGCCGACCGCGAGGACGCGCGCGCGTTGCTGCGGCGCGGGGTGAAGCTCGAGGTCCAGGACGTGCCGGCCACGCGGCCGCAGGGGCTGATGGCCCTGGACCCGACCGTCGCGCCGTGAGTCTCCAGGTCTTCGCCACTCTGCTGCTGGGGGGCGTGGCCGTGCTGGACGCCACGCCCATCGCCCAGACGATGCTCTCGCAGCCGCTCGTGACCGCCACGCTGCTGGGCGCGATCTGGGGCGAGTGGCGCGTGGCGCTCGAAGTGGGCGTGGTGCTCCAGATCCTGGCGGCGAGCACGCTGCCCATTGGCGCGCGTACGCCCGAGGACTACGCCTCGGGCGGGGTGGTGGGCGCCGGCGTGGCGCTGGCCATCGCCTCGCGGCAGCACTTCCTCATGCTGGACGATGCCGCGGCGCTGATGGGCGTGCTTGCCGGGCTCGTCACCGCGACCTTCGGCGTGCCGCTCATCAAGTGGCAGCGGCGGCGCAACGAGGGCCTGAGCCGCTGGTGCGAGGCCGAAGTGCGGCGCGGTGATGCGGGCGCCATCGGTGCCGCGCAGGGCGCGGGAGCCGTCCTGGCTTTCGCGGTCGGTGTAGGGTACTGCGCCGGCTGCCTGGCGCTCGGAGTGTGGCTCTTGGGTCCCCTGGCGGGACGCCATTCCCTGCGACTCGCCCGCGCCTGGACGCTGGCGCAGCCGCTGTGGATCGGGCTCGGCCTCGCCCAGCTGCTCCAGGCGTTCGTGCAGCGGCGGCTCATCCGTGCGGCGCTGTTCGCGATGGCGATGCTGGCAGCCTGGCTCCTCCTCATGGTGACGGGGCGCTGATGGGCAGACTGAAGAGCCGGGATCTCTGGCGCATGGCGCTGCGCAGCCTGTTCCTGCAGGCCACGTTCAACTACGAGCGCCAGCAGGGGCTGGGCTGGGCATGGGCGCTGCAGCCGGCGCTGGAGCGCCTCTATTCCGATCCGGCCGAGGTTTGTGAGCGCCTGGCCGAGCACACCGCCTACTTCAACACCCAGCCCACGCTCGCCTCGCTCGCGCTTGGCGCCGTGGCCGCGCTCGAGGAGGGCCGCGCGGCGGGCGAGGGGCCGGACGCCGCGGCCGTGACGCGCATCAAGGGCGTGCTCGGCTCCTCGCTCGCCGCGCTCGGGGACCGGCTCTTCTGGTTCACGCTGCGGCCTTTCGCCGCTCTCCTCGGGGTGCTCGTGGCGCTCGGTGGCTCGTGGCTGGGGGCAGTCGCGCTCTGGGTGTGCTACAACATCTTCCACCTCGGGGTCCGCTTCCTCGGGGTGGGTTGGGGGTACAGGGTGGGGACCGCGGTGCTGGACCTGGCGCAGCGGCGGCGCTTCGAGCGCCTGACCGGTACGATCTCCCTGCTGGGCACGATGCTCACGGGCGTGACGACGGCCTGGCTGCTGGTGCCCGGCGGCCAACCCCGCCCGCTGGTGTTCCAGGCGGTGTTCGTGGCCGGGCTTGGACTCGGGCTGGTGGCCGCCGCGCGGCCGCGGCCCTCACCGACCGAGTGGGCGCTGGGTGTGGGCGCACTCTGTGTGGCCGCCGCGTGGTTTCGGTAGGCCGTGATGATCGCATCGACGTGGATTCTCCGGGGGAGCCGAGTGTGACCGAGGCCGAACTTCTGATCCGCAACCAGCTCGGGCTGCATGCCCGGGCCTGCGCGCTGTTCGTGAAGACGGCGGCCCGGTTCGCCTCGGAAGTCGCCGTGCGCCGCGACGACCTCGAGGTGAACGGCAAGAGCATCATGGGCGTCATGATGCTCGCAGCCGAGGAGGGCAGTACTATCCGGGTGCGAGCCGAGGGCCCCGACGAGCGCGAGGCGGTGGCGGCCCTGCGCGAACTCGTGGACGGCAAGTTCGGGGGAGAGCCATGAAGTTCTCCGGCATGGCGGCGTCGCCCGGAGTGGGCGTGGCCCCCATCCATCGGCTGGAGCGCGAGGAGTTGGCGGTGTGCGACACGCCGGTCCCCGCGCGGTCTGTGGAGCAGGAAGTGGTGCGCTTCCATGACGCCCTCGAGGCGTCGCGCGCGGACCTCACCAGCATCCGCGACCGCATCGCCCGTGAGCTGAGCGAGGCCGAGGCCGAGATCTACGGCACTCACCTGATGATCCTCGATGACCCCGACCTGGTGCGCGCGGTCGAGCTGGGCATCCGCAAGCAGCACCGCAACGCGGCCTGGGCGTTCCGCGCTCACATGGCGGGCGTGGCGGCGCACCTGGCCGGCGTGGGATCGGAGCACCTGCGCGAGCGCCAGTCCGACGTGCTCGACGTGGAGCAGCGCGTGCTGCGCTACCTGCTCGGTGACGGCCACCGGGCGCTCTCCGTCCCCGAGCAGCCCTGCGTGCTGGTCGCGCACGACGTCGCGCCCAGCGAGATCGCCCTGCTCGACCGCGAGCGCATCGTCGCCATGGTGACCGAGGTGGGCTCGCGCTCCTCGCACTGCGTCGTCGTGGCCCGCGGCCGGGGCATCCCGGCGGTGGTCTCATGCCGGGGCGTCCTGCAGCACGCCGCGAACGGCATGGTGGGCGCGGTGGACGGCTTCCGGGGCACGGTGGAGCTCAACCCTGACGCCGAGACCACGGCGTTCTTCGCCGCCTGTCGCCAGCGGATCGAGGAAGAGAACCGCTCGCTGCTCCAGATCCAGGACCAGCCGGCCGTCACCCTCGACGGGCACGGCATCGACCTGGGCGCGAACCTCGAGCTGCCGGACGACGTCGAGCGCGCGCTCACCGTCGGGGCCGCCAGCGTCGGACTGTTCCGCACCGAGTTCTTCTACCTCGACCGGCTCGAGCTGCCGCCGGAGGAGGAGCAGTACCAGGCCTACCGCAGCGTCGTGGAACGCATGAGTCCGCGCCCGGTGCTGTTCCGCACCATGGACGTCGGGGGCGACAAGGTGGCCTCGTACCTCGGCGCCGTCCACGAGAACAATCCCTTCCTCGGCCGACGCGGCATCCGCCTCTCGCTCGAGTTCCCCGAGGTGTTCCGCACCCAGTTGCGGGCCGTTTACCGGGCCAGCGCCCATGGCCGGGTGCGCGTCATGTTCCCGATGGTCTCGAGCCTGGACGAGCTGCGCAGCGCCCGGGCGATCTGCCACCGCGTGCGCGACGAGCTGGCGCGGGCAGGCGTGCCGCACGACCCGGAGCTGGAGATCGGGGTCATGGTCGAGACCCCGAGCGCGGTCTGGATGGCCGATGCGCTGGCGCGCGAGGCGAGCTTCTTCTCGATCGGTACGAACGACCTGACCCAGTACACGCTGGCCATTGACCGCGGCAACGAGCGGCTCGCGCACCTGTACGAGCCGCTCGATCCCGCGGTCCTGCGCAGCATCCGCCACACCGTGCAGGTCGGTCACGCGGCCGGCCGCTGGGTGGGTGTCTGCGGGGAGATGGCCGGGGACCCGCAGATCGCGGTGCTGCTGGTCGGGCTCGACGTGGACGAGCTGTCGGTGGCCTGCTTCGACCTGCCACGCGTCAAGTCGGCGATCCGCGGGGTGACGCGCGAGGGCGCCCGCCGCCTGGCCGAGGAGGTGCTGGCGCAGTCCACCTCGGAGGCCGTGAAGGAGGTGCTGCGGCGCCACTGCGACGCATTGCTGCCCCGGGGACTGGGCCGCCGCGGGGTCCCATCATGAGCGTGCTCGAGCCGCCCTACGGCGAGCGGGACCGCCGCGGCATGGCCGCGCGCATCGAGGGCATCCCGGAGCAGATCGAACAGGCGCTCGAGCGGATCGCGGCGCATCCCTGGCCCGCGCCGGAAGGCGCGCCCGCGCGGCTCGTCGTGGGCGGCATGGGCGGGTCGGCCATCGCCGCCGATCTGACGCGGGGGCTCTACGAGGACCGCCTGCCCCGGGCGCTGGAGGTGGTGCGCACCTATCGCTGGCCGGGCTGGGTGGCGGGCGATGCGCTGGCGCTGCTGTCCTCGTACTCCGGCGACACCGAGGAGACGCTGGCGCTCTACCACGACGCCGCGCGCCGCGGAGTGCCACGGCTCGCGCTCACCACAGGCGGCGCGCTGGGCGCGCTGTGCGCCCGCGACGGCGTGTTCGCGCAGCCGCTGCCGCCGGGCTCGCCGCCGCGCGCGGCGCTGTTCGCCTCGTGGGTCGCGCTCACCAGCCTGCTGCACGCGCTGGACTGGATCGAGGACCCCGTGCGGGGCTGGCGCGAGGCGGCGCAGTTGCTGCGCGAGCGTGATGGACAGCTCGGGCCGGCCGCGCCCGAGGCGGGTAACCCCGCGAAGCAGCTGGCACGCGCACTCGTGGGGCGGCTGGTGTACGTGTACGCGGGGGCCGGCCCGCTCGAGGCGGTGGCCCTGCGCTGGCGGCAGCAACTACACGAAAATGCTAAGGTGCTCGCTCATTCGGCGGTGGTTCCGGAGCTCGACCACAACGAGATCGTTGGTTGGGAGCGTCCCGGGGCCCTGCATCGTGGCATCGCGGTGATTGCGTTGAACGACCCCGAGGACGCGCCGGAGATCCGCGCCCGGCTTGCCCTCACGGCCGGCTACGCGCGCCGCCAGGGCGCCGCGGTGCACGAGTGGGAGGCGGCACGGGGACCGCGGCTGGCGCGGCTCGCCTCGCTCGTGCAGTTCGGCGACTACGTGAGTCTCTATCTCGCTCTGCTGGGGGGGGTCGATCCGACCTCGATCCCCAGCATCGACGAATTCAAACGGCGTCTGTCGAGCCGGAGGAGTCCTCCAGCGTGACGTCCGACATCATCGCCGTCATCCCGGTGGCCGGCGTGGGCACGCGCCTGCGGCCGCACACGCACACCCTGCCCAAGGTGCTGCTGCACGTGGCCGGCAAGCCCATCCTCGCGCACATCCTCGACGACCTGCCCGGGCTCGGCATCCGGCGCGCGGTCCTGATCGTGGGCTACATGGGCGACCTGGTGCGCGAATACGTGGGCGCGCACTACCAGAACCTCGAGGTGGAGTACGTCGAGCAGCCCGAGCCGATGGGCCTGGGCCACGCGGTCTCGTTGGCCGCGCCATTCGCCGGCGACGGCCGCCTGCTCATCATCCTCGGCGACACCGTCTTCGCGGCCGACCTCAAACCGGTGCTGGCCGGCGGCGTGAACAGCATCGGCGTGAAGGAGGTCCGGGATCCGCGCCGCTTCGGCATCGTGGAGCGTGATTCCGGCGGCCGGGTGACGCGCCTGGTCGAGAAACCCGAGCAGCCGGCCTCGAACCTGGCGATCACGGGCATCTACTACTTCGACCGCGGCCGTCCGCTGTTCGAGGCGCTCGCGGAGCTGCAGCGCCGCGACCTGCGCACCAAGGGCGAGTTCCAGCTCACCGACGCCATGCAGTTGCTGGTTTCGCGCGGCGAGGTCATAACCACCTTCCCGGTGGACGGCTGGTACGACTGCGGGAGGACCGAGACCCTGCTCGAGACCAACCGGGTGCTGCTCGGCAAGTGCGACGTCGCCCGGCCGATCGCCGGCTCGCTGGTGCATCTGCCGGTCTGCATCGCCGGCGACGCCGTCATCGAGAACTGCATCCTCGGGCCCCACGTCTCGGTCGCGGCCGGGGCCCAGCTCCGGAACGCCGTGGTCCGCGATTCCATCATCAACGAGAACGCCACGGTCGAGGACATCATGCTCGAGAGCTCCGTGGTGGGCGTGAACGCCGTGGTCCGCGGTGGCTACCGCCGCGTCAACGTCGGCGACTCGAGCGAAGTGGACTTCACCTAGACTGCCCGCGCCGGGCGCCCGGTGGCCCCGGCCATTCCGACTAACCCCTGACCCGATTAGCACTTCTGGAGAACGTTCACATGGGCGCTCGTCACCTCTTCACCTCGGAGTCCGTCACCGAAGGCCACCCCGACAAGATCGCCGACCAGATCTCCGACTCGGTGCTCGACGCGCTGATCGCGCAGGACAAGACCAGCCGCGTGGCCTGCGAGGTGCTGGTCACCACCGGGCTCGCCTTCGTGGCGGGGGAGATCACCAGCCGCGGCTATGTCGAGATCCCCTCGCTGGTGCGCCGGGTGATCGGGGAGATCGGCTACGACCGCGCCGAGTTCGGCTTCGACAGCCACACTTGCGCGGTGATCACGGCGATCGACGACCAGTCGCCCGACATCGCCCTGGGCGTGGACAAGGGAGGCGCCGGTGACCAGGGTCTGATGTTCGGCTTCGCCTGCCGCGAGACCCCGCAGTTGATGCCCCTGCCCATAATGCTCGCGCACGCCATCACCCGGCGGCTCGCGCACGTGCGGCGCAGCGGCACGATCCCCTACCTGCGTCCCGACGGGAAGTCGCAGGTCACCATCGAGTACGACGATGGCAAGCCGCTGCGGGTGGATACCGTGGTGGTCTCGAGCCAGCATGCGGACGGCCTCAGGCACTCGGTGATCGAGCGCGACATCATCGAGAAGGTCGTGATGCCGGTGCTGCCCAAGCGGCTCCTCAAGCGCGACCGGAAGCCCAGATTCTACATCAACCCCACGGGCTCGTTCGTCAAGGGCGGCCCGATGGCCGACACCGGACTCACCGGGCGCAAGATCATCGTGGACACCTACGGCGGCGTCGGCAGCCACGGCGGCGGCGCGCTCTCGGGCAAGGACCCGAGCAAGGTGGACCGCTCGGCCGCCTACGGCGCGCGCTACGTTGCCAAGAATCTGGTGGCCAGCGGCTTGTGCGACCGCGCCGAAGTGCAGATCGCGTACGCCATCGGCGTGCCCCAGCCCGTGAGCATCATGGTGGACGCGAAAGGCAGCGGGAAGGTGAGCGACCAGAAGCTCACGGACCTGGTCTACAAGCACTTCGACCTGTCGCCGCTCGGGCTCATCCAGGCACTCAAGCTGCGCCGGCCCATCTACCGGCTGACCGCGGCCTACGGCCACTTCGGCCGCAGCGAACCCTCGTTCACCTGGGAGAAGACGGACAAAGCGCGGCTGCTGGCGAAGAGCGTCGTCTAGAGTTCTGCGACCTCCGAGGGGCCGGCGCGGAGCACCGCGCCGGCCCCTTCGCCGTGGTGCTCCGCTGCAGGACCGGGCTGGAGCGGCCGGGAACATCCGAGAGGGCGGCACGGCGGCGGCACGGCGGAGCGTCGCCCGACGCCGGACGAC
>Ga0315276_10002101_pt1 | contig 18099 bp, 20 predicted proteins | sample YL17G05_0_MG_FD_204542 | JGI IMG/M metagenome (GOLD analysis project Ga0315276, IMG submission 204542) | Sediment microbial communities from Yellowstone Lake, YNP, Wyoming, USA - YL17G05_0 | ecosystem: Environmental > Aquatic > Freshwater > Lake > Sediment | place: USA: Wyoming | collected... | reverse complement strand
ACCTGATCCTCACCGTGTCGATACGCGCCGACGGCAGCGTCGAAAAGGTGGTGATCGAGCGCTCGTCGGGCAACCGGGTGCTCGACGCCGCGGCTACCCGGATCGTCGAGATGGCGGCGCCGTATTCCGCGTTCCCGTCGGAGATCCGCCGCGATACCGAGATCCTCGACATCACCCGCACGTGGACGTTCGCCCGGGGCGACGAGCTGCGCAGCGACTGAGCAGCTCCCGCAATGACCGACCGCTACGCCGTGATCGGCAACCCGATCGCGCATTCGAAATCGCCCGAGATCCAGGCGGCGTTCGCCCGGCAGACCGGGCAGGACATGAGCTACGAGCGGCTGCAGGCTCCCCTCGCCGGCTTCGCCGCGACGGCGATGCGATTCGCGCGTGAAGGCGGCCGGGGCGCCAACGTCACGGTGCCGTTCAAGCTGGAAGCCTTCGCGCTCGCGCAGGCAAGGAGCGCGCGCGCCGAACGCGCGGGTGCCTCCAACACGCTGGCGTGGCGCGGCACGCACTGGTTCGGCGACAACACCGACGGCGTGGGTCTCGTCCGCGATCTCACCGTCAACGTCGGGGCGGCACTGGCCGGCCGCGATCTCCTCGTCCTCGGTGCGGGCGGCGCGGCGCGCGGCATCCTCGGGCCTCTGCTCGCGGCGGGACCGCGATCGCTCGTGATCGGCAACCGGACGGCGGCGCGCGCCGAGGAACTCGCCCGACTCTTTGCCGCCGAGGGACCGATCGCGGCACGGACCTTCGGCGATCTCGGCGGGCGGCGTTTCGATCTGGTGATCGACGCGACGAGCGCCAACCTGACGACCGCGGGCGACGGCGATGCCGCCGCGCTCCTGCCCTGGCCGGAAACGATCTTCGCCCCCGGTGCGCTCGCGTACGACCTCAAGTACGCGGCGCTGCCGACGGCTTTTCTGCAGTGGGCGCGAAGGCACGGCGCAGACCGTGCGGTCGACGGTCTCGGCATGCTGATAGAGCAGGCGGCGGAGAGCTTCCTGCTGTGGCGCGGCGTGCGGCCGGACACAGCGCCGGCATTCGCGTTGTTCCGCTAGCCGGGCCATTCCGATGCTGACCCGCGTCCTGGCGGTTGCCTTGTCCGCGCTCGTCGCGCTCGCGTTGCTCTGGATCGTGTGGATCGCCGCGCAAATCCTCTGGTACCGGACGCACGCGCCGCGCGAAACGGCGTTCATGGCGCAGCGGATGGAAGAAGCGCGCACCCGGAACCCGAAGGCGCAGCTGCGCTACCAATGGGTGCCGTACAACCGCATCTCGCCGCATCTCAAGCGGGCGCTGATCGCCGCCGAGGACGCCAAGTTCGTCGAGCATGACGGATTCGACTGGGACGGCATCCGCAAGGCGCTGGAGAAGAACCGAAGAAAGGGCCAGATCGTCAGCGGTGGTTCCACGATCACGCAGCAGCTCGCGAAAAACCTGTTCCTGTCGCCGGCCAGGAGCTACGCGCGGAAGGCCGAAGAGGCCGTCGTCACGGTCCTGCTCGAATTGCTGCTGCCCAAACGGCGGATCTACGAGCTCTACCTCAACGCGATCGAATGGGGCAATGGCGTGTTCGGCGCCGAAGCGGCAGCGCGGCGCTACTTCGACGCCAGCGCCGCCGACCTCACCGCCGAACAGGCGGCAAGGCTCGCCGCAATGACGCCCAGCCCGCGCGTGTTCGAGCGCAACCCGGGCTCGGACTATCTCTCGGGCCGCGTCGCGACGATCCTTGCGCGGATGCCGGGGGCCGCGATCCCCTGACGGGCGCGGAGTCCGCCGCAGGGCGGCCCGCGGGAGTAGAATGCGCTCCGTCTCCACTGCCGGCACATCGCTCTTGGTCGCGCTCCGCTCATGCCCGATTTCACCGACACCGTTGCGACCGAACGGCACGCGGCGCGCGCCAGCGTGCAGGACGAGCTCGCCGAAGTCACGGCGCTGCTGCGCCGGCATCGCCTGGTCGAAGGGCTGGTCCACGCGCAACTGAGAGACTCGTCGGCCGCCGCCAATCCGGAATTGACCGAAAGCCCGGTCTACAAGCGCAGCAAGGCGGCGCTGCAGGAGAAGCTCGACCACCTGCACCCGGCCGACATCGCCTACATCCTCGAGGCGCTGCCGCTCGGCGAGCGGCTCTACGTCTGGGATCTCGTCCGCGCCTCCTGCGAGGGCGACATCCTGCTCGAGGTGTCCGACGCCGTCCGCGAGTCGCTCATCTCCTCGATGGACACCGAGGAACTGGTCGCCGCGACCGAGACCCTCGAGGCGGACGAAATCGCGGAGCTGGCGCCCGATCTCCCGCAGGAGGTGATGGACGATGTGTTCCAGAGCCTGCCGGTCGAGGAGCGCGAGCAGTTGCGCGCCGCGATGTCCTTCGACGACGACATGGTCGGCGCGCTGATGGACTTCGAGGACGTCAGCGTGCGCCCGGATGTCACGCTCGAGGTGGTGCTGCGCTACCTGCGCCGTTTCGACCTGCTGCCGTCGCAGACCGATCAATTGTTCGTCGTCGACCGCGAAGAGACTCTGCTCGGCGTGCTGCCGGTGCACCGGCTGCTGGTCACCGACCCGGACGTGACGGTGGGAGAGGTGATGCTGCCGCCGGCGGTCAAGCTGCTGCAACACGAAAAAGCCGACGAAGCGGCGCACGCGTTCGAGCGCTACGACCTCGTCTCGGCGCCCGTTGTCGACACCAACGACAAGCTGGTCGGACGGGTCACCGTGGACGAGATTCTCGACTTCGTCCGCGAGCGGGGGCAGGAGGAAATGCTGGCGCAGGCCGGCCTCCGCGAAGAGGAGGATGTCTTCGCGTCGGTCTGGGCGTCGTTTCGCAACCGCTGGGCGTGGCTGGCGATCAACCTCGTCACGGCTTTCATCGCCTCGCGCGTGATCGGCGTGTTCGAGGGTTCGATCGAAAAGCTCGTGGCGCTGGCCGCGCTGATGCCCATCGTCGCCGGGATCGGCGGCAACTCGGGCAATCAGACCATCACGATGATCGTGCGCGCCGTGGCGCTCGGCCAGGTGGCGCTCGCCAACGCGAAACAGCTGGTCAGGAAGGAGATCACGGTCAGCCTCGTCAACGGCGTGATCTGGGGCGGGGTGATGGGGCTCGTCGCGACGCTGCTGTACAAGGACGTCAAGCTCGGTCTCGTGATGGTGTCGGCGATGACGCTCAACCTGATCCTCGCTGCGTTCATGGGCGTGCTGATCCCGATGATGCTGCTCAAGTTCGACCGCGACCCGGCGGTCGGCTCGTCGGTGCTGATCACGGCGGTGACCGACTCCGGCGGGTTCTTCATCTTCCTCGGGCTCGCCACGGTGTTTCTGCTGTAGCCTGCTTGCCGCAGCCCGGGTCGAGCGCCAGCGAAACCCGGGGCAACGGTGTCCATTGCCCCAGCCACCCGGGTTTCGCTGGCGCTCAACCTGGGCGACGCCGGTCGGTGCGCGGGGAATAAGCCGCCGCCGGGGCCTGTTGGCGCAGGTGATTCCGACCATTCGACAGGAATTCGCATGATGTGCTCGTTCTGCACGCCGCCCGTCGCACCTGCCGCCCGACGGCTCCGCCGCGCTCCCCTTGCCGCCGCCTGAATCCGCCGCCGGGCTTCCGCATCCGGAACTGCTCGCCGCGATCCCGCGGCTGCGGCGGTACGCCCGCGTGCTGTGCGGCGATGTCACGCGGGCCGACGATCTCGTGCAGGACGCGCTCGCGCGCGCCTGGGAGAAGCGGGCATTGTGGAAAGCGGGGTCCGATTTGCGGGCATGGCTGTTCACCCTTATGCACAACGTGTTTGTGAACCAGCTGGCACTCGCACGGCGCGAGGCGGGCAACGTGTCGCTCGACGCCGAGGACGGGCGCGGCGCGGCGTGGCAGGCGCCGGCGCGCGGCAACCCGTTTGATCGCATCGAATTGCAGGAGCTGGTCGCGCAGATGGGCAGGCTTCCGGTCGAGCAGCGCGAAGTGCTGCTGCTGGCGGCGGTCGAGGAGATGCACTATGCGGAGATTGCCGCGGCGCTGGGGATCCCGATCGGGACCGTGATGTCGCGGCTCTCCCGCGCGCGCGAGAAACTGCGCCGCATGACGACCGAGCCGCCGTCGGCACTGAAGGTGATCAAATGAGGCGCCCGACCCACGGCGCACAACTGCGATGAGCGCTGCCCCCATCCTCGAATCCGATCTGCACGCCTATGCGGACCGCCAGCTGGCGCCGGAACAGACCGCGGCGGTCGAGGCCGCGCTGGCGCGCGAGCCGGCGCTCGCGGCGCGCGTTACCGACATCAGCGCGCAGAACGCGGCACTGCGCGATGCGCTGGACCCGATTCTCGCCGAGCGCATCCCGGAACGGCTCCTCGACGCGGCGCGCCCCCCGGCCGCCGGCGCGGCGCGTGGTGCCGGCGCGGGGCGCTGGCGGGTGCCTCTGTTTGCCGCGGCCGCGACCCTCGTGCTCGGCGTCGCGCTCGGCTGGTTCGTTCGCGATGCGCTGATCGAACGCGCCGGCACGCCGACGACCTTCGCGCGGCAGGCGGCGTTCGCGCATGCGCTCTACGCGACCGACGCGCGGCGCCCGGTCGAGGTGTGGGCGGCCGAGGAGAAGGGACTCGTCACGTGGCTCACCAAGCGCCTCGGTTTCCCGGTGCGCGCCCCCGATCTCAACAGCGTCGGCTACGCGCTGGTCGGCGGCCGGCTCGTCGCCGGCAACGAAAAGCCGACCGGGCTCTTCATGTACGAAAACGCCGATAAGCAGAGGCTCACTCTGCAGGTGCGCAAGCAGGCGCCCGGCACGCCCGAAACCGCGTTTCACTATGCGGTCGAGAACGGCGTCGGCGTGTTCTACTGGATCGACGAGGAATGCGGCTATGCGATGTCGGGGAACATCGATCGCACGCAGCTCCTGTCGGTCGCCCGCGTCGTCTACGGTCAGATCGCGGCGCTGGACGCGGCGCCGAAGTAGCCTGCCTGACCGCGTTCCCCGCGGTCATGACGTCAGCGTCATGACCCCGCGCGGCGTGCGCAACATCGCTGCGAAACGCGTCTCGCGGTCGAAGGTCACCGCGATCGTGCCGTCGAGGCCCAGCGCCGCGAGCGCGGCGCGAACCGGCGCGGGGTCGCGGCAGGTGGCGGCGAGCTGCGCGAGCGTGACGCCGGATGCAGGCAGCGTGTCGGCGGGGTGCTGCGGGACGTCCCACTGGATGAGCGTCGGCACGATGCCGCTGGCAGGCAGCGTGCCGTTGTCGGGGATCGTGATCCGCCAGCGGTAGTCGCCGCGCGCCATCGCGTGCACGGGGCCGAGCGCCAGCAGACACCCGCCGGCGGCGCGATCGATGGCGTCGGTGCGTGCCACCCAGTGAATCAGCCGCGGCCGTTCCAGCAGCTCGGACTGCAGCACCGGATTGTCGAGATCGAACCAGCGCGGCCGCGGCGGTTTCGTTCCCTGCGGATCGACGGCGATGATCTCGAGGTAAACGCGCGCGCCAAGCTTGAGCAGCGCGTTGTGCGTGCCCATCGCGACGTGCCTGCCACCGGGCTGGGGTGCGACGCCGGTGACGGTCGCCACGTAGTCGATGCCGTCGGCGAGCGTGGTCGCGGCAACGACGAGATGGTCGAGCGTGGCCGAACTCGCCGTGGTGCCTCGCGCACCGGGTTTCGCGTCGCTCAACCCGGGCTACCCGGCCGATTCATCGGGCGCGAAATCGAGTTCGACGCGCGCGCCGTTCGGGTCGAAGAAGAACACTTGCCAGAGGCCGGTGCCGGTCTGCTGGCGGCAGGCGTAGTGGACGCCCTGCGCAGCGAGCTTTTCCAGCGTCGCGGGCAGGCCGGTGGCGGTGAACGCCATGTGGTCGATGACCCCGGGCTTCAACGCCTCGCGCGGCCTGCCGCCCACGATATGCAGGATTGCCTGTTCACCGGCATAGAGCCACGCGCCGGGAAAGCCCAGATCGGGCCGGTAACCTTCCGCGAGGCCGACGTGTTCACGATAGAAATCGACGGTGCGCGCGACATCGTCGGTCAACACGGTGAAGTGGTTCATTCCGATCGCCGCCATGTTCGTCAGTCTCCCGGATGTGCCTCGAAGGTCGCGAAAAAATTGCGTGCCAGCGGGTAGTCGTCCTCATCCCAGGGATGGAACGACGGCCGCAGGTAACGGCCGATGTAGCGCAGCGAATCGCGCAGCACGCCGTCGCGGATCCAGAACCCGTACAGGTCCCGCAGCGTGCGCCGCCGCAGCAACTCGCCCTGGCTCGCGAGCATCCACGCGGTCCCCGCGGACAGGATGGCGTAGAACAGCGGGAAGGTCAGCGCGGCGCCGGCCAGGCGCGTCAGGTAGCCCGGGCAGACCGCATCGAGCGCATCGAACGCCACCGCCTTGTGCTCGATCTCCTCGGCAAAGTGCCACTCGAACAACCGGCGCATCCGCGGATCGGCATCGCGGAGCAATTGCCGGTCGAGAAAGATGTGGCCGAAATACGCGTTGACGTGCTCGATGGCGGCGATGTTCGCCAGGTGCAGGCGCTGCGGCAGGATCGGCTCGACGATCCGGTAGAGGAAGGTATCGACGACGCGCGTGAAGCGCTCGGTGCGGATGCCGTCCCGCTGCAGGTTCTGCCAATAGGCGTTGTGGGCGTTGCCGTGCAGCGCCTCCTGCCGGAAAAACGCCGCCAGTTCCTCCCGCTGCGCGGGGTCGTCGATGCGATCGACGACGCGCTTGAGCATGCGGATGTAATAGCGCTCGTTGTCCGGGATCAGCAGCGTGTAGACATCGAGCGTGCGCGTGCGCGCCGGGCTGCCGTCGAACCAGTAGCGCGGCACGTCGGACGGAAAATCCCACGCCGCATGGCGCGGCGTGACGCGGACGTCGGCGGCCGGCTTCGGGCGGCCGTGCTTCACCATGGGTCCCACCTGGCGTGCAGTTGTCATGGTGTCGGTGATTCTGGCACGAGTGCGGGGAAATGGGGGCGCGCAGTCGACGGCGCGGCGCCGTCAGATCAGGATGATGTCGTACTGCTCCTGCGTGTAGATCGATTCGACTTGCAGCGAAATCGGCTTGCCGATGAAATCGCCGAGCTGGGCGAGGCTCTGCGACTCCTCGTCGAGGAAGAGGTCGATCACCGACTGCGACGCGAGGATCCGGAATTCGCGCGCGTTGAACTGCTTCGCCTCGCGCAGGATCTCGCGCAGGATCTCGTAGCAGATCGTCTGCGCGGTCTTCAGCTGCCCGCGGCCCTGGCAGGTCGGGCACGGCTCGCACAGCACGTGGGCCAGCGATTCGCGCGTGCGCTTGCGCGTCATCTCGACCAGGCCCAGCTGCGTGAAGCCGTTCACCGTGAGCCGCGTGCGGTCCTTTTCCAGCGCGCGGTTGAGCTCCGCGAGCACCGCGGCGCGATGGTCGGCGTTCTCCATGTCGATGAAGTCGAGGATGATGATGCCGCCGAGGTTGCGCAGCCGCAGCTGCCGCGCGATCACCTGCGCCGCTTCGAGGTTGGTCTTGAAGATCGTGTCGTCGAAGCTGCGGCCGCCGACGAAGCCGCCGGTGTTGACGTCGATCGTCGTCATCGCTTCGGTCTGGTCGACGATCAGGTAGCCGCCGGACTTGAGGGCGACCCGCCGCGCCAGCGCCTTCTCGATTTCGTCCTCGACGGAGTTCAGGTCGAAGAGCGGCCGGTCGCCGGCATGATGCAGGACGCGCTCGACGAGCGTCGGCGTGTATTCGCGCGCGAATTCCTGCATCTTGACGAAGGTCTCGCGTGAGTCGACGACGATGCGCGTCGTTTCCTCGGTGGCCATGTCGCGGAGCACGCGCTGCGCGAGGCTCAGGTCCTGGTACAGCAGCGACGGCGCGGGGACCTCGCGCGCCCGGGCGTTGAGGTCGCTCCAGAGCTTGGTGAGATAGGTGATGTCGTTCTGCATCTCGCGCAGCGTGGCGGTCTCGGCCATGGTGCGGATGATGAAGCCGCCGGAAAGACCTTCGGGCAGCAGCTGCTGGAGCCTTTCGCGCAGCGTTTCGCGCTCGGTCTCGTCCTCGATCCGCTGCGAGATGCCGATGTGCGAATCCTGCGGCAGGAAGACGAGCAGCCGCCCGGCGAGGCTCACCTGCGTGGACAGCCGGGCGCCCTTGGTGCCGATCGGGTCCTTGACCACCTGCACCAGCAGCGCCTGGCCTTCGTGCAGGATCTTCTCGATCGGGCGCGTATCGGAGCCGCCGTGGCCGTTCTGCCGGTGTTCCCAGATATCGGCGATGTGCAGGAACGCGGCGCGCTCGAGGCCGATCTCGATGAACGCGCTCTGCATTCCCGGAAGGACCCGCGCCACGCGGCCGAGGCAGATGTTGCCGACCAGCCCGCGCGCGCTGGCGCGCTCCATGTGGAGTTCCTGCACGATGCCCTGCTCGAGCACCGCGACCCGGGTTTCCTGCGGGGTTACGTTGATGAGGATTTCATGGCTCATTGCACCCGTTATAGCACGGGGAAACCGATCTGCGCGAGTGCCTCGGCGGTCTCGAACAGCGGCAATCCCATCACGCCCGAGTAGGTACCCTCGATCCGGCGGATGAACGTCGCCGCCAGGCCCTGAATCGCATAGGCGCCGGCCTTGTCGAAGGACTCCCCGGTGGCGACGTAGCGGTCGATTTCCCCGGCGTCGAGCTCGCGCAGCGTGACGATCGACGACGACGGGACGACGATGGTCTGCTCTTCCCAGCGCAGCGCAATGGTGGTCAGCACCTGATGCGCGCGCCCCGACAGCAGGCGCAGCATCCGCGCGGCGTCGGCGGCGTCGGCAGGTTTGCCGAGGACTACGCCGTCGAGAACGACTTCGGTGTCGGCGCCGAGCACGGGTCGCGGCGGCAGCGCCCGTTTCTGCATCCAGTGCCAGCCGAGGGAGGCCTTGGCGCGCGCGATGCGCTTGACGTAGTTGGCGGCGGTTTCGTCGGGGCGTGATCGCTCGACCACGTCGCGGCCGCGGCCGGCGGCCTCGCGCAACCGCAGTTCGGCGACGTCGACGCCGAGCTGCAGCAGCAGTTCGTGGCGGCGAGGACTTTTCGAGGCGAGGTAGATGGCGCGGGCGCTCATGATCGATGGATTCTCCCCGGGTTGAACCTTCTCGGCATGGGCCGCGGCGCCATGGTCAATCGCGATGGTAAGGGTGGCCCGCGAGCAAGCTCGCGGCGCGGTAGATCTGCTCGGCGACGACCACCCGGACGAGGCCGTGCGGCAGCGTCAGCGCCGACAGCGAGACGACCTCGGCCGCGCTCTCTTTCACGGCGTCGGCGAGTCCATCGGCGCTGCCCACGACGAAGGCGACGGAGCGCGCATCGTCGCGCCAGCGCGCGAGACGGTCGGCCAGTACCCGCGTGGTCCACGGCTGCCCGCGCTCGTCGAGCGCGACGACCAATGCGCCCTTGCACGCCGCTACGATGCGCACTGCTTCGGCGGCGAGCAGCTGCGCGACCGGCTTGCCGCGCGTGCGCGGTTCCGGCTTCAGTTCGACCAACTCGAGCGCGAATTCCCGCGGCAGCCGGCGCGCGTAGTCGGCCCAGCCCGTGGCAACCCAGTCAGGCATGCGGTGGCCGAGCGCGACGACGCGCAGGTTCATGAAGGGTCACATGAAATTGGGGACAGACCCCGTTTTGCCGCCGTTGGTGAAATTGGGGACAGACCCCGTTTTGCCGCCGTTGGAAATCGACGACAGACGCCAATTTCAAGCAGGGGCAAAACGGGGTCTGTCCCCAATTTCACCAACGGCGGCAAAACGGGGTCTGTCCCCAATTTCACTATTTGGCCGCGACGCGGCGCACCGGTTGCGGCGGCGCCCACAGCGCCTCGAGGTTGTAATACGCGCGCACCGTGGGTTGCATGACGTGCACGACGATGTTGCCGGCATCGACCAGAACCCACTCGCCGGCGGCCTCGCCTTCGACGCCGATGATGGTGGCGCCGGCTTCCTTCAGCTTGTCGCGGACGTGGCGCGCGAGCGCCTTCACCTGCCGGTTGGATTCGGCGCTGGCGACGATGAGCGTGTCGTAGAGGCTGGTGAGCTTGCGGACATCGAGGAGGGTGATGTCGCGCGCCTTGATGTCTTCGAGGGCGGTGACGGCGGTCTTCTGCAGCTTGTTAAGTCGCATCCTGGCCTGGGCGGTAGAGTCGATTGCGTTCAATATAGGCCAAAACCGCGGGCGGGAGCAAACCGCGCACCGCGGCCACATCGCCGCGGGACAGCGCGGCGCGGATCTGCGAGGCCGCGATCGGCCGGGGCGTGATCGCCTGCCGGACGATAAATCCGGCGGGAGATGCCGCCAGCGCGCGGCGGTCGGCGGTGTAACGCCGCTCCCACACCGCCGCGAGCGGCGGCGGCGGCGCGCCCTCGAACGCGGTGCCCGGCCGGGCGACGACGATGAAGTGCGCGAGGTCGAAGAGCTCCTGCCAGCGATGCCACGCCGGCAAGCCGAGGAACGCATCGGCGCCGATGATGAGCGCGAGCGGCCGCGCCGGCTCTTCGGCGCGCAGTTCCTCGAGGGTCAGCACGGTGTAGCTGCGGCCGGCACGCGCGACCTCGCGGCCGTCGGCGGCGAGGCCCGGGTAATCCGCGACGGCGAGCTCGACCATCGCCAGCCGTTCCCACGCGGGGGCCACCGGCACCCCGCGATGAGGCGGGTCGCCGGCGGGGATGAGACGGACCGCGGCCAGATCCATATTCGCCTTCACTTCCCGCGCGAGCTCGAGATGCCCGTAGTGGATCGGGTCGAAGGTGCCACCGAGAAGGCCGAGGGCAGGCGTCATGGAGCGATCATTGTAGCCACGCCGCGCGCGCCGGGCGCCGCGGACCGGCGACCTCTTCCGGGTGCTCCGGTCAGAACGACGAACCCGGCACCGCGAGGAACGCGATCTCCTCCGGCGTGGACGCGCGTCCGAGAATCGCATTGCGGTGCGGGTAGCGGCCGAAGCGGCGGACCACGGCCGCATGCTTCTCGGCCCATTCGAGCGGCGATTCGAGCCCGGTTTCCTCGGCGAGCCGGGAGAAGAGCGCGATCGAGCGTTCCTGCGCGCCGAGGTCTTCGGCGTGCTCGTAAGGCATGTACAGGAACCAGCGCTCGAACGACCCCAGCGCGCGGTCGTGCCCCGCGGCCACCGCGGTTTCGGCGACGGCCAGCGCGCGGGGGTCGCCGGCGAACATCTTCGGCGTGCCGCGATAGAGGTTGCGCGTGAACTGGTCCTGCAGCAGGACGAGGGCCAGCGCTCCGCGCGGCTCCGCGGCCCACGCCGCGCAGGCGCCGCCGAGTGCGGCTTCGACCGTCGCGCCGAAATGCGTGCGGATCGCGGCGTCGAAGGCCGGGTCCTTGCGGAACCATTCGTCGCGGACGGAGGTTCCGGCGCCCAGCCAGAAATCGAGGATGTCGTCGGCGAGGGGTTCCATGGTGTCTGCTATAGTACCAACAAGGCGGCTGCGCGGGCACCGCCGTTTTTGTTCGCCCCGCGCTCGAAGATCTCCGCCTGCCGTCGCCCGCGCCCATGCAGAAGACCTCGCACCGCGACATCTTTCTCCTTGCCTGCTGCCAGGCGCTGCTGCTCGTCAACAATGCCGGTCTCATTTCGATGACCGCCCTGATCGGCTACTCGCTCACCGCCGACAAGACCTTCGCGACGCTCGGCGCCACGACCTACGTTCTGGGCTCGGCGCTGGCGACGATGCCGGCGTCGCTGTGGATGGGCCGTGTCGGTCGCCGCCGCGGCTTCATGACCGGCTCGACGATCGGCGTCGCCGGCTCGGGCCTGGCCGCGCTGGCCGTCGGTCTCCACAGCTTCCCGCTGTTCTGCCTCGCGACGGCGGTCATCGGCGTCTACACGGCATTCGGACTGCAGTACCGGTTCGCGGCTGCCGAAGTCGCCGAACTGTCGTTCAAGGCGAAAGCGATCTCGCTGGTGCTCGCGGGCGGGATCGTCGGCGGCTTCCTCGGCCCGGAATCGACGCGCTGGGCCAAGGACCTGCTGCCGACGCCGTTCCTCGGTTCGTTTCTCGTTCTCGCCGCGGTCGCCGTGGTCGCGCTGCTGGTGCAATCGCGCGTGCATGTGCCGCCGCCCACGTTGGAGGAGCGCGCCGGCGGCGGCCGGCCCCTCGCGACGATCGTTCGCCAACCGGTGTTCATCGTCGCGGCGCTGGCCGGAGGATTGGGCTACGGCCTGATGAACCTGCTGATGGTCGCGACGCCGCTGGCGATGAACTTCTGCAGCCATCCGTACAGCGCCGTGGCCTTCGTCATCGAGTGGCACGTGGTCGGCATGTACGCGCCGGGGTTCTTCACCGGGTCGCTGATCAAGCGCCATGGCGTGCTGAAGGTGATCCTCGCCGGCGTCGCGGTGATCGCCTGCGGGGTCTTCGTCGCGCTGAACGGCGTGACGCTCACGCATTTCATCATCGCGCTGGCATTGGTCGGCATCGGCTGGAACTTCATGTATGTCGGCGGCACCACGCTGCTGACCGAAAGCTACCGGCCCGCCGAAAAGGCGAAGACGCAGGGCGCCAACGACTTGATCGTGTTTTCGATCATGGGGATCTCGTCGTTCTCGTCCGGCGCGCTGGTCTCGAGCGCGGGCTGGGAGCGGATGAACGCCGGCGCCCTGCCGGTCCTGGCGCTCGTCGCGCTCGCCGTGGCCTGGCTCGCCTGGCTGCGATCCCGGCGCAAGCACGCCGCGGCGGCGAGCTGAGAGGCTGAGAGTCTTTCGATCATGCCCGCTCATCACGCCAGAAGACGCCCGCTCGGCGTTGCCAATGCTCGCCATAGCCCGAGCTATGGCTGCGCTTTGCGCCTCGATCGGCCGCCTTCTGGCGCGCTGCTCGGGCACGCTCGAAAAACTCTCAGCCTCTGAGATTGTCCGCGCCGGGCGGCGGCGCTTTGGCCGGCGCCGTCATGCCCGCCTCGCGGTCAGCGTTCGACGATCAGCGGGCCCCGTCCGGAGCGCCGCCGCAGCCAGTTGATCGAGTCCAGCACCGGCGGTTGCATGACGATCCGCCGCAGGATAGCCTGCTTTCCCGGGAAGTCGAGCAGCATGATCCCGATGACGATCGTCAGGATGCCCTGACCCGGCAGCACCAGCAGCAGGAGGCCGGCGGCGACGAACAGCAGCCCGAGCACGTTCTTGCCGATCACGAAGATCAGTCGCACGATCGGATGCCGATCGGCCCACGGCATCCGGTGCGCCGAGCCGGGCGCGAAATAGTCGTGCGGGATCCGCACCACGAGCCACGGCACGGCGACGAGCGAGGCGACGAACGTGAAAGCGGACGAGGCGGCCAGCCACCAGAGCACGGTCTCGTTGCCTTGGATCCACTGCATCATGCGGAAGGGCTCGCGGTGAGGTCCGATTCTGACACCGTCCGGCGCTTCCTGGTTGCGGCGAACACCCGTGCCGGCGCATCCGCGCGTCCACGCGCCACGGCAGCGGGCGGACCGCCAGCGACGACCAGTCCGATCAGTTCGTCTAAGATACGCGTCACGATGACTGCAATCGATATCTCCGCCGTGGCCACCTGCGCGAGTCGCCCCCGATCGCCGGCCGGCACGCGCAGGCCAGCGCCAGGCTCTCGCCCGGGAGCGCTCGCGTGAATCCCATCCCGGCCCCCGACGCCCACGAGGAGTTGCGTGCCGCCGTTCGCGCGCTGTGCGGCCGCTTCGAGTCCGCCTACTGGCAGCAGATCGACGCGGCGCGCGGCTATCCCGAGGCTTTCGTCGACGCGCTCACCGATGCCGGCTGGCTGGCGGCGATGATTCCGGCCGAGTACGGCGGCTCCGGGCTCGGCCTCGCCGAGGCGTCGGTGATCATGGAGGAGATCAACCGCAGCGGCGGCAACGCCGGGGCCTGCCACGGCCAGATGTACAACATGGGGACGCTGCTGCGCCACGGCTCGGAGGCGCAGCAGCGCGCGTACCTCCCCGGCATCGCACGCGGCGAGCTGCGGCTGCAGTCGATGGCCGTGACCGAGCCGACGACCGGCACCGACACGACCCGGATCAAGACAGTTGCAGTGAGGAAGGGCGACCGCTACGTCGTCAACGGGCAGAAGGTATGGATCTCGCGCATCCAGCATTCGGACCTCATGATCCTGCTCGCGCGGACGACGCCGTTGAAGGACGTCGCGCGCAAGGCCGACGGCATGTCCGTCTTCATCGTCGACGTGCGCGGCGCGGCGGCCGGCGCGGTCCGCGGGATGACGGTGCGGCCGATCCCGAACATGGTCAATCACGAGACCAACGAGGTCTTTTTCGACGACCTGGAGATTCCGGTCGAGAACCTGATCGGCAACGAGGGCGAGGGCTTCCGCTACATCCTCGACGGATTGAATGCGGAGCGCACGCTGATCGCGGCGGAGTGCATCGGCGACGGCTACTGGTTTGTCGACCGCGCGCGCCGCTATGCATCCGAGCGGGTCGTGTTCGACCGCCCGATCGGAAAGAACCAGGGCGTGCAGTTCCCGATCGCCGAGTGCTACATCGAGGTCGAGGCGGCGAACCTGATGCGCTTTGCCGCGTGCGCGCTGTTCGACCGCGGCCAACCCTGCGGCGCCGAGGCGAACATGGCCAAGCTGCTGGCGGCGAAGGCCTCGTGGGAGGCGGCCAACGTCTGCCTGCAGACGCACGGCGGCTTCGGCTTCGCCTGCGAATACGACGTCGAGCGCAAGTTCCGCGAAACGCGCCTCTACCAGGTGGCGCCGATCTCGACCAACCTCATCCACTCCTATATTGCCGAGCACGTGCTCGGGTTGCCGCGCTCGTTCTGAACCCGTGCGCCCCCTGGACAACATCACCGTGGTCGCGCTCGAGCACGCGATCGCCGCGCCGTTCTGCACGCGCCAGCTGGCGGACCTCGGCGCGCGGGTCATCAAGGTCGAGCGCCTGGGTGAAGGCGACTTCGCCCGCGCCTACGACGAGCGCGTCCGCGGCCTCTCGTCGCACTTCGTCTGGGTCAACCGCTCGAAGGAGAGCCTGACGCTGGACCTGAAGCAGGCCGCGGCGCGAGCCGTGCTGCGGCAGCTGATCGGCCGTGCCGACGTGTTCGTGCAGAACCTGGCGCCCGGCGCGGCCGCGCGGCTCGGCCTGTCCGCGCCGGCGTTGCGCAGCGCGCATCCGCGGCTCGTCGTCTGCGACATTTCCGGGTATGGCGGCGACGGGCCGTACCGAGACCGCAAGGCCTACGATCTGCTGATCCAGAGCGAGGCCGGGTTCCTGTCGGTGACGGGAACACCGGCCGAACCGGCCAAGGCGGGCTGCTCGATCGCCGACATCGCCGCCGGCATGTACGCGTACACCAGCGTTCTGGCCGCGCTGTTCCAGCGCGAGCGAACCGGGAAGGGCGCCCACATCGACGTGTCGATGCTGGAGGCACTCGCGGAGTGGATGAGCTATCCGCTCAACTACGCCTATGACGGCGCGGCCCCGCCGCCGCGCTCCGGCGCCGCGCACGCGACGATCTATCCGTACGGCCCGTTCGCGACCGGCGACGGCAGGAGCGTGATGCTGGGGCTGCAGAACGAGCGCGAATGGGCGGCGTTCTGCGGCGACGTGCTGCAGCAACCGGCGCTTGCCGCCGACCCGCGTTTCTGCGGGAGCTCGCGGCGGCACGAAAATCGCGAGGCGTTGCGGGCGATCATCCTGGCGCGGTTCTCCACGATGAGCGCCGCGCAAGTCGTCGCGACCCTCGAGGCCGCGCAGATCGCCAGCGCGCACGTGAACGACATGGCCGGCGTGTGGGCGCACCCGCAGCTCGCGGCGCGCGGCCGTTGGGTCGACGTCGGCTCGCCGGCGGGACCGATCCGGGCGCAGAAGCCGCCGGGTGCGAGCGACGCCTTCGACTACCGGATGGACGCCGTCCCCGCGCTCGGCGAACATACGCAGTCGATACTGCGCGAGCTCGGCTATTCCGGGCCGCAGATCGCGCAATTGCGGGAGTGCGGCGCCGCCTGATGGGCGCGCATCCGCCACGACCCGTTCACCTCCCGTTTCACGACAATTGCGAGACCCCATGTTCGATTGGTTGACCTCACCCGAAGCCTGGATCGCGCTTGCCAGCCTGACCGCCCTCGAGATCGTGCTGGGCGTCGACAACATCATCTTCATTTCGATTCTTGTCGGCCGGCTGCCGGAGGCGCAGCGGCAGCGGGCGCGCGTGATCGGCCTCGGCCTCGCGATGTTCATGCGCATCGGGCTCCTGCTTTCGCTCGCCTGGATGATGCGCCTCACGGAGCCGCTGTTTTCGGCGCTCGGTGTCGACGTCACCGGCCGCGCACTGATCCTGGTCGGCGGCGGGCTGTTCCTGCTCGCGAAATCGGTGATCGAGATCCACAATTCCCTCGAAGGCGCGGAAGAAGGAGAACATGGCGCGCCGGTGCATGCCGGCTTCGTCGCCACGCTGGTTCAGATCGCCGTCATCGACATCGTCTTCTCGCTCGACTCGGTGATCACCGCGGTCGGCATGGTCAGTCAGATCGAGGTGATGGTGCTCGCCATCGTCGTCGCCGTCGGCGTGATGATGTTCGCGGCCAAGCCGATCGGGGACTTCGTCGACGCCCACCCGACGATCAAGATGCTCGCCCTCTCGTTCCTTATCCTGGTCGGCGTGGCCCTCGTCGGCGAAGGCTTTGGCATGCACATTCCGAAGGGCTACATCTACTTCGCGATGGCCTTCTCGGTGCTGGTGGAAATGTTGAATCTGCGCCTGCGCAAGAAACGCCAGCCGATGCGGCTGCACAAGCCGCTGGACTCGAAGGGACCGCAGTGATCGGCGGCGCAGCGAGCGCACACCGCGGTCCCGCCGGCCGCCGGGCGTGACGGGCGCCGCCCGTCCGCCTGTCAATCGAGGAGGGGTTCATGAAGCGCTTTGCAATGTCGGTGGTTCTCTGTGTGGCCGCATGCGCCGTCTCCGCGCAGCAGCCGATCGTGATCAAGTTCAGCCACGTGGTCGCGATCGACACGCCCAAGGGCAAGGGGGCCGAGCGCTTCAAGCAGCTCGCCGAGGAGAGGAGCGGCGGGCGGGTCAAGATCGACGTCTATCCCAACAGCCAGCTGTTCAAGGACGGCGAGGAGATGGAGGCGCTGCAGCTGGGCTCGGTGCAGATGCTGGCGCCGTCGGTCTCGAAATTCGGTCCGCTGGGCGTCCGTGAATACGAGGCCTTCGACATTCCCTACATCTTCCCCGACAAGGCGGTGCTCGCGCGGGTGACCGAGGGTCCGGTCGGCGCGGGGCTCTTTCGCAAGCTGGAGGCGAAGGGGATCGTCGGGCTTGCCTACTGGGACAACGGCTTCAAGGTGATGACCTCCAGCAAGCCGCTGCGCAATCCGACGGACGCGCGGGGGCAGAAGCTGCGCATCCAGTCGTCGAAGGTGCTGGACTCGCAGATGCGGGCGCTGGGCGCGATTCCGCAGGTGATGGCGTTCTCGGAGGTCTACCAGGGGCTGCAGACCGGCGTGGTCGACGGCACCGAGAACACGCCGTCGAACGTCTATTCGCAGAAGACGCACGAGGTGCAGAAGTACCTCGTCGTCACCAACCACGGCTACATCGGCTACGCCGTCATCGCCAACAAGAAGTTCTGGGACGGGCTGCCGCCCGACCTGCGCGCCGTCCTCGAGGGCGCGATGCGCGACGCCACCGTCTACGCGAACTCGATCGCGCAGCGGGAAAACGACGAGGCGCTGGAGAAGATGCGGGCCTCGGGGCGCATCGAGATCGTCACGCTGAGCGACGCCGAGAAGGAGGCCTGGCGCAAGGCGCTCGCGCCGGTGCAGAAGGAGGTGGCGCCGCGCGTCGGCCAGGAGCTGATCGACGCGATCCAGAGCGAGGCCGCGGCGCAGGGCTACAAGTGACGGTCGCGGCGGGCCGGTTGGGTTCCGCCGGGCTACGTCCGGATCTGCCCTGATCCGAACACCACCCACTTGCGGCTGGTGAGGCCTTCGAGGCCGACGGGCCCGCGCGCGTGCAGCTTGTTGGTCGAGATGCCGATTTCGGCGCCGAGGCCGAACTCGAAGCCGTCGGCGAAGCGCGTCGACGCGTTGACCAGCACCGAGCTCGAATCCACCTCGCGCAGGAAGCGCATCGCCGCCGTGTAGTCCTCGGTGA
>Ga0315276_10002099_pt1 | contig 18101 bp, 17 predicted proteins | sample YL17G05_0_MG_FD_204542 | JGI IMG/M metagenome (GOLD analysis project Ga0315276, IMG submission 204542) | Sediment microbial communities from Yellowstone Lake, YNP, Wyoming, USA - YL17G05_0 | ecosystem: Environmental > Aquatic > Freshwater > Lake > Sediment | place: USA: Wyoming | collected... | reverse complement strand
CCGGCTCGGATGGCTCGGCATGGCCGAACTCCTTGATGTGAGCCCTGTAATTAAGCCCCACGCAGACTATCTTTGTCGGGCGTGTGATCGGCGCAACGAATCGCACTTCGTCCTTTCCGTGGGAAGCAATCGCATCAACCTCTCCGCCGCACGTGACGACATCGATTAGATTCCCTGCCCCCAGCTCTTCTACGATATCCCCGATGACCCTGCCAGGGAGCACTACTCTGTCATCCCCCTTCAGAACGAAGGAGCAATACAGCATTCGATCAGCTCTTCTTCGAGAACATCTTCCGGATGCTGGCGCCGACCGACTCGATCTGCTCCTTCGAACCCTCTTCCCTCATCCTTTTGAGGTTCGGGAGGCCGTTCTCGTACTCTTTCATCCACTCGTCGGCGAACTTGCCGGACTGGACGTCCTTCAGCGCCTTCTTCATGCGTTTCTTGACCTTCGCATCCATTATGACAGGGCCGCGGGTCCTGCCGCCGTACTCGGCCGTGTTGCTGACGTTCTTCCACATGTATTCGATGCCGCCTGCCTGGATCAGGTCGACTATCAGCTTGAGCTCGTGAAGCACCTCGAAATATGCGATCTCTGGCTGATATCCCGCTTCCACAAGGGTCTCGAACGAGTTCTTGACCATCTGGGAGCAACCCCCGCACAGATCGACCTGCTCACCGAAAAGGTCGGTCTCCGTCTCCTCCTTGAAGGTCGTTTCGATGACTCCGGCCCTTGTCGCGCCAAGCGCCTTGGCGATCGCGAGTGCTGTCTGCATTGCGTTTCCCGATGGGTTCTGCTCGACCGCGACGAGCGCGGGGACTCCGAAGCCCTCCTCGAACGTCGTCCTGACATGCCTTCCAGGACCTTTCGGAGCGACCATTATCACATCCGAGTCTTTGGGGGGTACGATCCTCTTGAAAACGATGTTGAACCCGTGGGCGAAGTCGACGGTCGCCCCCTTCTTCAGGTTGGGCGCCACGTCCTTTTCGTAGACCATCTTCTGGAGCTGGTCCGGGATGAGCATCATTATCACATCGGCGCCCTTGACCGCTTCAGCGACAGGCTTGACCGTCATTCCGTCCTTGACGGCCATGTCCCAAGTCGGGTCCTTGATCAGGCCGATCACGACGTCCGCGCCGCTGTCCTTGAGGCAGAGCGATTGCGCGCGGCCCTGGATGCCGTAGCCGACGCAGCAGATCTTCTTCCCCTTCAACACATTCAAATCCGCATCTTTCTCGTAGTATATCTTCGCCATTCTGTCAATCTCCTTTGACTTGAACCATGCTTGCTTTCAGAGTGCGCTGATCGTCGAGATGTACTTCTGCGGCTTCGTCTTGTCTACGACTTCGTTCAACTCTTCCACAGAACCGGTCATCCTGGCCTTCCCGCTGCCGTTCATCAAGAGGACGTATGATTCATGCCTCGCCTCGTCGACAATCTCCGCCTCGACGACTTCCTGGAGCATCTTGAGATGTTCAAGCACGGCTTCGGCTTTCACCGGGTCCGTGACGGAAAGCACTATCCTCGATTTGTCCGCCTTCTCGCATTTCCCGACGACGATCGTCTCGACGTTGATCCGTTTCCTGTTGAACTCGCCCATGATCCGCTGCATTACACCGGGTTCATCGTGCACTAACATAGATATTACTGCCACCATTTCCAATCACTTCCGCTTCACTTATTGAACTCGAATTTACATCTCCCGCATATTATGTCCGAGGGTTTCTTCCCGGGAGGTATCATAGGCAGGGCGTCCTCCTCTGGATCGATCGCAACGTCGATTAGGAAGGCGACATCGCTCTTGACAGCCCGCCTGATCGCGTCCTTGAGCTCCGATGCCTTTTCGACCTTGATGGCGTCAGCCCCATACGCTTGGGCTAGCTTGACGAAATCAGGGACGTTTCCCAGGGTGGTCGCCTTATACCGCTTCTCGTAGAAAAGCTTCTGCCACTGCTTCACCATGCCGAGCCAGCCGTTGTTCATGAGGCAGACTATCACCGGGATATCGTCTTGGACGGCCGTCGCGAACTCGTGCGACACCATCTGCAAACTCCCGTCTCCGGCGACATCGACGACTGTTTTGTCCGGCTTCGCGACCTTTGCACCGATCGAAGCAGGGAACCCGAAGCCCATCGTCCCTAGCCCTCCCGATGTGATGAACTGCCTCGTCCCGCTCATCTCGAGGAAGTGGGCGCACCACATCTGGTTCTGCCCGACCTCGGTCGTGATGATTGCGTCGTCTGGAAGGTATCTAGAAAGCTCTTTGATGACCTTCTGCGGCTTGATCGGTTCCCCTGAGAAATCGAAATCGCATGCGCATGCGGCCTTGAGCTCCTTTATCCTGCTCTTCCATTCCGATTGCTTGATCGACCTGGATCGGAGTCCTGCGATCAGAGCGTTCGTCACCGTCCAGGCATCTCCGACGAGGCCAATGTGTCCCTTCACGTTCTTCCCGATCTCGGAGGCATCTATGTCGACATGTATGATTTTCGTGTTCCTCGCGAAATCGCTAACCTTGCCGGTAACCCTGTCGCTGAACCTCGTCCCTATTCCGAGCAGGACATCACAGTTGTGCAGGGCATAGTTCGCTCCTTGCTTCCCATGCATCCCGACGACGCCGAGGACAAGTGGATGGGTGTCTGGCACAACGCCCTTCCCCATCAGGGTCGTGACTACAGGGGACATCAGAATCTCTGCGAGCTTGAGTATCTCGGGACCTGCGTTGGACCAAGCAGCACCGCCGCCGACAAGGATCGCCGGCCTCTCGGCTGATTCAAGCAGCTTGACCGAATCCAGCAGGTGGCTGAGGTTTCTCCTTGGAGGAGATATCGGAAATTCCCTCCCCATCTCCTTATCTGGAACATCGGAAACGAGTACATCGGACGGGATGTCGACATGGACAGGACCGAATCTGCCGGTAGTTGCGATGCTGAAAGCTCGCTTGATCGCGTTCGGGAGCTGCTTCGAATCCATGACCCTGAAATTGTGCTTCGTGATCGGCATCATGATGCCGAATGAATCGGCCTCCTGGAAGGCATCGGCGCCGAGCATTCCCGTCGCGACTTGTCCGGTTATCGCGACCAAGGGGGACGAGTCCATGAAGGCGGTTGCAACTCCCGTGACCAGGTTGGTGGCTCCCGGCCCGGAGGTCGCGATGCAGACTCCCGGTTTCTTCGATGCCCTAGCATATCCATCTGCCATGTGGCCGGCGCATTGCTCGTGTCTGGCGAGTATGTGCCTGAATTTAGCGTCGACGAGCTCATCGTAAAGAGGAAGGAGGACTCCCCCGGGGATGCCGAAGGCTACCTCGACGTGTTGCCTTTCGAGGAGCTCTACGACAGCCCTAGCGCCTTTCACCTTTCACAACCTCCTTCAATCCAACCTATCCCGGAAGATGCCAGAAAATTCAAAGCATCTCACGGGCGCTCGATCCGCAGGACTACTAGCATCCTAAGCAAGCTTCCGAGTAGGACGTTGTCTGATTCAGCGGACCGAGTCATATTGGATGCGGATGACCGAAAGCGGTATAAAAATTTGTTGATAAAATGCTGGCAGAACCATGACGACGCTCCGGAACATCTCGATTTTGCATCTCGGAATCGGGTTGAATCACGAAAGAAATGTTGGAAAGCGCGAGAGACCGGTGTGTATATTCTTCCGATAATATATCCGACAGATTCTAATAATCGGATTCCGATTTCAGGACCAGTAGGGATGGGATTAGAGCGTATTCTAGTGTCTTGGCTAGTTCAGACCAGTTGGGAATAGGGGAATACCTAACCAACAATGTATCCAGGAGCATAGTCTATGCCCTGCTTCTCCAGCAGCCTCTGACAAGGGATGAGATCGAGACAAGCCCGGTCAGGGCGACGATGCGAGCCCTAGCCTATCAGGGGGAGAAATCGACCCACAAGGAAACGGATGTCGCCCATCTCAGGACGCTCCTGGCAAAGGGAACGGAATGCGGGATATTGCACGGATACAAATCAGGAGGGAAGAATTACTACTTCCTGAATTCTGATCTAAGACTCACTCCGAAACCGATAACTAGCATTCTTGGCGAATCAAAAACGATCTCGATCGACGTCGCGGTCGACAAAAGAGTCGGCGAGATCCTCGGGGAAACGGCCCTTCTACCAAACACCAGGGCTGCGAGCAGCTCGGAAATGCCGATCCCCCATATCGAGAGTGAGAAGAAATTGGTCCTCTGGCTGTCATGGCTGACGACCCCGATTAGGCGGGACATACTCTCGTTGGTCGCGCAGAATGGCAGGGTATCGAGACCGGACCTCAGAAGGCAATTGGGATTCTGGGCAGACAGGTTGGCGGTCTACGAAGGGGTGGCGACGAGCATCCTCTCTCTTGATGCTGACAAGAACCTTTCGTTCCAATTCGCATCTGTCAATCTTCTAGAGCACCACGAATCTTCGAGGGCGATGAGGTGGATCGAGAGGCCCCCCAGTTTCATGCTCTCAAGGAGCTACGAACCACTGACGTGCATACAGGGCGGGAGCATCGCGGCGGAGGAACTGAAGTCGAGAAGGACGAGCCCGATGATCGGTCTTGCGGAGCTCGAGGCTCAAGGGAAGGAGATTATCCCGCACAAAAGAAGGAGAACCATCGGATCGAATTTCCTGCAGATGGCTCACATGTACGGGGTGTTCGACATGATTCCGAAGTTCAGGAACATCAGTTCGTCCACACTGAAACCTGTCCCAGACAGGGTAGTCTTGAACAACGCGATCTCACCGTTCATATGGATCAACGAGACGAGAGCCGAAATCCCCGCGGAGATGCCGAAGCTGCCGACAGGCGGCGGTAGGTTAATCGCGCTGAGAAAACCTGTCCCGGAGGCGAGGGATATCCCTCTGATGTTGGCCAGGAAGCAGAACAGCGAGCTCATCCAGAACCAGATCGAGAAGGTGGAAAGAAGGCTGTCTGATTTCCAGCAGAGGAACTCCGTCACGGCGAATCAAACCGGCAAGGCTCCTCGACCCAACTTCGCTGAGGCAATACGCAGGACAACGGATTTCTATCCGGACCAACGGGCTCATGGAGCGCCTGTTGGGAAAGCTCCGGTGTATGAAGAAGATAAGGGCTCATAGGCAGGAAATTGGATGGGGGCTTAGATTGCTGTCAGACCGCCGTCGACGTTCAGAAACGCGCCGGTGATGAAGCTTGAGTCCTCAGATGCAAGGAAAACGACGGCTCTGGCCGCCTCTTCGGGCGTGCCCAGACGGCCGATCGGATGTTCAGCTGCAACCTTCTTGCAGTATTCCTTGAAATTGGCATTTATGCATTTGGCCTCATACCTCGTCATTGGAGTCTCGATCTCTCCGAAAAGGACTGCGTTGACTCTGATGTTCTCCCTTGCGTAGTCGACCGCCATGGCCTTGGTGAGCATCCCCACGCCTCCCTTTGAGGCGGAGTAAGCCGGATCGTTGTAGTCTGCAACTACTGCGTTGCAGGAGGCGTTGTTCACAATCACTCCCTTGCCCTGCTTCCGCATCTGCGGGATTGCATGCTTTGAGCAGAGGAAGACCCCTTTCAGGTTGACATTCATTATACGGTCCCAATCCGCCTCAGCGAGCTTGTCGACCGTGCCATGAACGAATATTCCGGCATTGTTGAAGAGTATGTCTAGTCGTCCGAATTTCTTGACGACTTTTGATATCATGTTCTTGACTTCGGATTCCTTGGACACGTCCGTCTTGATGAAGAACGCATCGAATCCCAGCCTCTTCAGATTGCGGATGGCTTTTCGGCCGCTTTCTTCAGAGATATCGGCGATGGCGACCCTGGCGCCCTCCTCTAAGAATGCCAATGCGGTCGCGAACCCGATCCCGGAAGCGCCTCCGGTGATTAACGTAGCCTTACCCTGCAGTTTCTTCATGCCTTCCACCTCAATGACGGCGAGCTGAGATTTCAATGGAGAATCTCGAAAGCTTTCTTATAATTATCGACGACAAGGGCGACGGTAGTCGTGCTGGTCCCTTTGCCCAGGATATGGATGGACTCGACGTTCACGCCTGACTTGGCAAGTCTCTTCGCCATCTTGCTGAGCTCTCCCGGCCGATCCTGAAGCTCGATGACCATGAGTTCGTTCTCCTTGAATTTCATGTTCGCCTTTTTGAGAGCCGACCGTGTCGACTGCTCGTCATCTGTGACGATTCGGATGATCGGGTTCTCGCATCTCTCGCTCGCGATCGCCATAATGTTTACTCCGTTCGTTGCGAGCGCGTCCGTGACTTTGGCCAGCTCGCCAGGCCGGTCATTGATTAAGATCTCAAACTGCCTCAAAGCTCTTTGTCCCCCTTAAACGGATAGACAAATCAACATTATGCTGACACGGGATAAAAGCCTTGGCTAACCTGCGAAAAGGGCTCCGCACCATTCCAAATAAATTATTATGCTAACATCCCTTCTCGGAGACGCTGTGAATCAATGAGGACGCTTCTGATACACGCTGACAGTTTCGAATATCGCCTCAAGGAAAAGACGAAAATGGCTGAAGACTGGTCGGAAGACCAGAAATCGGCTTCTTTCCGGGAAGTGCTAGTCGTCTTTGTCACTGTCGAGAAGAGGGACAGCGATATCGACGCGATAGCCAGGCAGGCGGCTGACGACATCGCGGAAGTCGTGGGCAGCGTCAAGGCGGAGAGAGTCGTCATCTACCCCTATGCTCATCTTTCATCCAATCTTGCAGACCCGTCTCAGGCGATCGAGGTTCTGAAGGCCCTTGTATCCAGAATCTCGGAGAAAGGGATCGAGATCCACAGGGCTGCATTCGGTTGGTACAAGAGCTTCGACATCAAGTGCAAGGGGCATCCACTATCGGAGTTGTCTCGGGAGATAGTAGCGACCCAGGGAGACAAGAGAGCGGCTATGGGGGAGGGGACTTACTCGGTGATGACCCCTGACGGCAAGCTGAAGGGGGTCGAGCATTACGCCGGAGACAAGAGCGATTTCGGCATCGTAGTAGCGAAAGAAGCTCTGAAGCAGGATTTCGGCGAGAGAGGGGAGCCGGAATATTTCAGGCTCTGCAGGAAGTTCGGAATCGCCTGGGAGGAGATGAGCGACTCCGGACACATGCACTGGGAGCCAAAAGCGGCCCTGATGTTCGATTTGATCGCCGACTATAGCACGGATATCGCCACATCGGTGGGCGTCCCGATCTATCTGATGAAAGGGACGAACATGTTCAATGTCCAGGAGCCCGCCGTAAAGGAGCATGCCGAGTTGTTCGGCGATAGGCTGTACATGGTCGAGGAGGGGAAGAAGAAGTTCATATTGCGCTATGCGGCTTGCCACCAGCAGTTCGCAATCATGCGCCGCTGGACCATGAGCTACCGGCAGCTGCCATTCGGTGCCTTCGAAGTGGCAGACTCATACAGACTTGAACAATCAGGGGAATGCCAGCTGCTGTTCAGGGTCAGGAGGCTCAACATGCCGGACCTGCACGTATTATGCAGGGACAAACAAGAGGCATATGAGTGGTTCACGAAGATACACGAGAGGATTTTCGAGGAGGCGAAGAAGATCGGCGTCGACTACGAGATGCTGATCAACATCTCCGGGAAGAAATCGTTCGATGAAAACGAGGAGTTCGTTCAGTCGCTTGTGAGGGGTAGAGACAGGCCGGCCTTGATCCATTTCTATCCAGACGGAGTCAACTATTACTGGACCGTGAACATAGAGTACATGATGATCGACGAGGGACGGAGGCCCAGGGAGATCGGGACCGTCCAGATAGATATCGGCAATGCGAAGCGGTTCGATATCAAATACACCGATACTGACGGAAAGCCGAACTACCCCATCATCCTCCACACTGCGATCATCGGCACCATCGAGAGATATCTCTACGCAGTCTTCGACGCAGCCGTGAAGAAGGAAAAGACTGGCGGGAAAGGCACTTTGCCCGTCTGGTTGAACCCGGAGCAGGTCCGTCTGATGACTGTCTCGGACGCCCATCTCGAAAGGGCGAGAACGATCGTCGCGAAGCTGCAAGAGAGCGGCATCAGGACGGGGCTGGATGATCGCTCGGAGACGGTCGGCAAGAAGGTCAGGGAGGCGAAGCAGGACTGGGTATCCTTTGCCGTTGTGATAGGTGACAGGGAGCTGACCTCGGATTCGATGAAGGTCTACGACCGAGGGGCGAACAGTGATATCGACATGACCGTGGACGCACTGATCGAGCTCGTAAAGAAAAAGACAAAGGGCTATCCGAACAGGCCGCTGTATTTCCCCGCCGAGCTCACGAAGAGGATCATCTGATTCATTTGTCCGGCTGGTCGCCCCAGATGAGCCTGTGGAGCTGCGGCAGCACGCGCACTTTGAGTTTTTCCCTAATGACCTTCTTTGCGAGCCATTCCAGATCCAAGCCGCCGACTGGCGTCATTATTATCGAACAGTTGATCGTGTAGTCTGCCATGATCTTCTTGGCGTAGAGATAGTCCTTCTCATCGGCTATTATGAACTTCAGCTGATCCAACTGCGAAAGAAGCTCGATGTTTGAGAAGTCCATTTTTTCGTGGACACCGGAGGAGGGGCATTTGATGTCCATGCTGATCATGACGTTCTCGGAGCAAGGGACCTCCTCCAGGGACATCGATCCGGAGGTCTCGAGCTGGATGAAGAGGTCCTTCCCGATTAGCGCGTTCATCAGAGTGACGGTCTCCTTCTGCATGAGAGGTTCCCCACCAGTCAGGCAGACGTAGGGCAATCTCGTCTTCACAACAGCTTCGAGGATCTGTTCGATGCTCATGTCTTTGCCCGAGGAGGGGGACTGCGCCTCGGTCGTGTCACACCAGCTGCATCGCAACGGGCATCCAGCAAGTCTGATAAATACCGTTGGAAGGCCCATCATCAGGCCTTCCCCCTGAAGGGATTTAAAGATCGAATGGACTCTCAGCATTTCTGCCAACTTTCCCGATGAGCTCAAGAGGTCTTGGCCTTCCTTGGCACAGCTGGCGCCAAAGCCGGATCGGAAACGCCTGCAGCCGCGAATCCCTTCTTCCGGAGCAGACAGGAGTCGCAGACGCCGCAGGGCTTGTTACCGCCCGAGTAGCAGCTCCATGTCTCTTTGAATGGGACGCCGAGTTCGGTTCCTTTCCGGACGATAGCTTCTTTGGACATCTTTGCAAGCGGTGCTAGTATCTCAACCGGATGACCTTCAACGCCACTCCTTGTAGCGATCTTGATGATATTTTCGAATGCATCGATGAAGGGTTGCCCGCAGTCAGGGTAACCGCTGTAATCAATAACGTTGACACCTATCACGATGGCCTCCGCCCCGATGCTTTCCGCCCACGCGGCCGCTATGGCCAGAAGCACCGCATTCCTGCCAGGGACATACGTCGTCGGAATGTTCGATCCGATCGTCTTCTCGTCCTTAGACGTCACGTCATCTTCGGGATTCATCAATGAGCTCTTCAGCAGCCTCGAGATAGGCAGATCGATGACTTCATGTTCCTTCGCCCCGAGCCAGATCGCAAGTCTCTTCGCGCTTTCGATCTCACGTGAATGCCGTTGTCCGTACGAAACGGTGAGCGCGTAGATATCATATCCTTGGCTCTTGATCATCGCGGCCGCAGTCACAGAATCCATACCGCCAGAGAGCAACGCTATGGCCTTTTTTGTCATGGAAGTTTTTCCCCCGTTACAGCTTGAGCGACAGCCAGACGGACTGCCCCATACCCTCTTCGACCTTCACCTGGAGATTCGTCAGGTTCTTGAAACCGACAAGCTTAGGCTTCAGCTTCTTTCCGACCCAGAGGGCCAGCTCTTCGGCGGAAGTCTGCTCGATGTCGAGAACCGTGCAGTCGCACAGCGGGACTTGATAGACGCTGTCGCTCGATTTCATCGTCACCGTGCCGCCCTTGATGGCGACGTTCTTGTGCCTCTTGGCGACGAGGAACTTGTGATCGAGCTCCTTGACGATGTCCCTCACCAGGTTCTTCAGAGTACCGAAGTCCATGATGACGCCATCAGAGCCTGGCTCGCCGTCGAGTCTGACGCTGATCGCATAGTCATGTCCGTGCAGCCTGCCGCACCTCTCGTGGCCAATCATAACGTGAGCCGCGGAGAATGTCAGGCGAAGCTGCCGACCATCGATCTCTAGCTGCATCTAAAAACCCTATGAGACGAATTTCGATATATACCCTTTTGAATGGCATCGTTCTGGGAAGGGGGAGAACCGACGAAATATAATTATTCATCAATCGAGATGTAAATTCTTAGGAGATAAAATGAGGGTATTTAGGGGGGAATCTGTTCACGGTACGATAATCAGAAGGGTATTTCGAGGTGCGGCAAATTCAGCATTGGCCTCCGTCGTCAGAAGGGGCGTTACACCTTTTTGACGGGTTGCGATCTTTCCCTCGCCGCACAGAGAGCTGCGGCCAATGCGATGGAATCAACGTATGTGCGCTTGTCTCTGGATGTGTCGACGAACACCCTGCCGATGTTCACAACGGGTGCTCCAACAGCACCTCCTCCGCCGAGGAAATAGAGCGATCTGAAGATCAGGTTCCCGGAAACCCCGTCTGGCGCAATCACGAAATCCGCCTCCTCGACGGCCTTCTCGATCAGGATATGCTCGTGCTTGGCCACGATACCGTTCTTGATCGCCATCTCAGTGAGGCGGTCCCCCTCTTCCAAGCTTCTCGCGATATCATCGCCCCTGTGCCCGTCCTCGGCCCTGCCTCTCGAGAGAATTGCGACGGCCGCACTAACCCCAAGGCACTTCAGGTATCTGACGCCCTGCTTCATAAGTTCGAACCTCTCCTCGATTGAATTGCCTTCGTCGATTCCGACCGGGGCGAGGAAGAATTGCTTCCCCTTGGAAGTCGACAGCAGTGCGACTCTCAGCACCCTCTGGACGCCATAGATGTCCCGGATTGCTGGAAGAACGTCGGTAGAGGAGAGCGTGCCGCGGACCGCGGCGCATATCTTCCGGTCTCGGAGGTCGGCGCTGAGCTGTCTTGCGTCTTCATAGATGACAACCTCAGGGAGACCTTGAAGATGAGCGGTTAGTACGCTTTCTTGAACGACTTCTGACCTGGCTCCCGATCCGATTCCGATGCGCCCTTTGGATTTCTTCGCGAGTTCGAACAAGCTGCCGAGATCAAGCATGCCGCATCACCACGTCGGTCGGGTCAGCGCCCCACTCATCGATCCTGTAGTCCGCCCATTTCATCTTGGAAAGCGCTATCATCAGTTCGATGGGTGTTCCGAGCGCGATATCATAGCTATCGCTGTCATCCAGTGCGATCCTCGGGCATGCGGTAGAGATATAGGCGTCGAGGCCGAGGTTCAGGAGAGCGTCGGGAGAGATCTCGTTCAATATCACCATATGGCCTTCCCTCCCCGAATCAATTATCGAGGACATCAACAGTTTGGCCAGGGGCATCCTCTCCTGGCCGGGTTTCGAGCTTACAAGTATCCCGATGGATTTCGCTTTCGATATAGCCTGTATTATCGCGAACCTTCTTCTTTTGAAGGCATCGATATCGATCTCTTCTGCGACAGCCGCGAACCTCTCTGGGTCGAGTATGACAACGGGCTTTCCTGTAGATAGCTTGAGGCCAATCGCGTGAAACCTGCCGCCCCCGAGCAAGAGGAAGGATGCAACTTTATCGGAGATGGCGTGGGCGCTCGAATAGTCGCATCCGAGAAGCAGACCGGGCTCCGGGACTCTCCGGTCGCCCTTGCCGATCATGGCCTTCAGCCCCTCTTTCTCAAGCATCGTCTTTGCATCCTTTAATTGGTGAAGATGTTGAGGAGTCGCCAGAAGACCGATCGGCGACCTCAGAAGGGGCTTCGCCGTCTTGATCAATTTCGGCAGATCGATGGAGATCTCGACGGGGAGAAATAGGATTGGCTTGGAGAGCTTGACCGCGGACATTTCCCAATGGCCGACCTGAATGACAGCGTCGACAAACTCGAGCGAACCACAAGGAATATCGCAGGATCCAAAGCAGGAATCGCCTGAGATTAGAACCTCGCATCCGAAACGCTCCTGTATCCTGCTGGATAGTATCGTCGCCTTCCTTTTGAGCCCAGATGGAAGCTGAAGGAGGACGGTCTTCGGCCTGACCCTTGACATTTCATTCTCGATTTTCTCGAGATCGATCTCCAGCCCGCCTTCCATCGTTTTGCCTCGCTTGTCTATTCCGAGCACGATATGTGACCCGGCAGATAACCTGAATGATGCGACTGCACGAAAAAGGTTCTCAGAGGTTTTTCAACCTGCGGCGTATTCCTTTCCTTTGACGACTTCGATATAGCAGGGGGTCGGCAGTTTGATCGCGGCCCTGTAGAGGGCTTCCTTCGCCTGCTTGAAGTAGTCTGGGTGTGTCTCAAGTGTAACGATGGATTGGTCCCTGGACACCCGCGCCGCTGTCCCGACAGGCTTGCCGAACGCTGCCCTCATACCGTCAGAGATACGGTCTGCTCCGGCGCCGACCGCGATCTTGTTCTCTCTGAGGACATTGTGCGGATAGACGAGGATCTTTAGGAAGTAGTTCGAGTTACCGACCTTCTTGGCCAGGAACCTGTTCGCACTGATTCTCGCAGCCTCGAGCGCGATGTGCCTTACCTGGCACTGCTCGGTGGCGTGAAGGACGAGCTTGACAGGGTACTTCCCCTTCGTCCCATGCTCGAACTGGGTAATCCTGGATGCAGGGACTCCTCCCATGTATTCCCTGCGGCAGTATGCCTGCCCTTTGATCTCCCTGTACATTGAATTGGGCTTGCGAGTCATCTGATTCACCGGCACTGTGCATTGCGAGAAATACGGTAGTCGTATTTAAAGGTGAATGGTCGAGCTGGTAGAGCCATCAATTGCCGGGAGGATGCTGGTGGTGTTCGGTGCGATGCCTCGCTGAGGACGAGCTGAGAAAATGTCTTTAAGTAGCCGCTAGATGGTTGCTGTCAATTGAGATGTCGAAGAGACGGGTCACCAAGAGAGAGGCGAAGAGCATCGCCTTTGAGCGCATCGAGATACTTTTCGGACTCTCTGAGAAGGAGATGAAGAAAGGGAAGCCCGAAAGGGCGAAGAGATATCTCGATCTCGCTCTGAGGATCGGGATGAGATACAAGGTGTCGATATCCCGCTGGAAGATGAAATTCTGCCCTGAATGCAAGGCATATTACCAGTTCCCCAAGACAGCATCGGTAAGACTGAGGAGGGGGCGCATCATCGTCACCTGCAATTCATGCGGCAATGTAGCGAGATACCCCTACAAGACTTAAAAAGGAGAATGCAAAGATGTCGAGAGAAATCCCGCACCAGCTGATCGTGCCGTCCGTCGCCATAGGGAAGAACGGCGTCACCGAAAAGGTCATCACAGAGATCAAGAGCCAGCTGAAACGGAAAAGGATCATCAAGATCAAGCTGCACGGCGAATCGAAGCTTAGCAGGCTCGAGGTCGCGAGGGAACTGGCGACGCGGACGAACGCAAAGCTCATCGATGTACGTGGTTTCACAGTCGTACTGACCAGGAAGAAGCAGAAACTCTGACGACGAACGATGTTTTTTTAACTGCCGAGCATCTTACGACCTTCGGCAAGAAGCATCTTCAGAAGAGGGTTTGAATGCTCGATCCGAAAATCATACGTGACGATCCGGAAATGGCCCGTCAAGCTCTGAGGAATAGAGGATACGATCTCGGGATTCTTGAGAGGTTCATCGAACTCGACAACCGCTGGAGGTCCCTGATTGATGAGGGTAACCGTCTCAAGGCCGAGAAGAACAAATGTTCCCTTGAGATCCCCAAGCTCCCGAAGGAGGAGAAGCAGAAGAAGATTGTCGAGATGCGGGCCATAGGCGATAAGGTCCAGCAGATGGAGAGGGAGCAGGCGGGGATCGAGAAGGAGAGGGACGACATCGTCCTGAACTTACCGAATGTCCCGCATCCGAGTGTCCCGGTCGGAAGTTCCGACAACGACGATGTGATCGTGAGGTCGGGCGGTCAGCAGCGCAAGTTCGATTTCAAACCGCAGACGCACTGGGAGATCGGCGAGCGATTGGACATAATCGATTTCGAACGCGGGACGAAAATCGCTGGCGCAGGATTCTACGTGCTGAAAGGCATGGGTGCGAGATTGGAGCGAGCACTAATCAATTTCATGCTGGACCTGCACATCAGACAGGGATACAAGGAGATTTTCCCCACTGTGGTCATAAACGACAAGGCCTGCTACGGAACCGGTCAGCTTCCGAAGATGAGGGAAGACATGTACCATATCGAATCTGACGGCCTCTGGCTGAACCCGACCGCGGAGGTACCAGTAACCAATCTGCATATGGACGAGATCCTGACGAAGGAACAGTTGCCGATCTACTACGACGCCTATCTCCCGTCATTCAGACGCGAGGCTGGGAAGCATATCGAGACGAAGGGGATTGCAAGGGTACACGAATTCAACAAGGTCGAGCTCGTGAAGTTCGTGATGCCGGAGACATCCGAGCAGGAGCTCGAGTCTCTGCTGAGCAATGCAGAGGAGGTCGTCCAGCATCTGGGATTGCCCTACCGAATAAAACTGCTATGCACTGGCAACCTCGGATTCGCGTCCTCAAAGACCTATGACATCGATGCGCACTCCCCCGGAATGGACCAATGGCTCGAGTGCTCATCCTGCAGCAATTTCACGGATTTCCAGGCTCGCAGGGCGAGGATCAAGTTCAGGCGCGAGGAGCATCTCAAGAGCGAGTTCGTCCACACGCTCAACGGATCTGGGATTGCCCTCCCAAGGACTATGATATCCGTGCTCGAGAATTTTCAGATGAGAGACGGAAGCATCGAGATACCTTCGGTCCTCCATCCTTATCTAGGCGGGAAAGAGAGAATCGAGTGATGACCGATCGTCCGCCATCGGGGTGTCTAGACGGATATTCCGCGGCGTGATAACCGTTTCATTTTCCTTTAATAATCATAGGCATGTGGCATTCCCGACATAATGAATGGAGATAGGCTAATCCAGGCCACCGGCAAGTGTGACAGTGAATTCGTTCTCTTGATAGGTAGAGCTTTCTTGCAGGAGCTGTCGCTTGGAAAGACGGATGAGGCCATCGCATTCGGAAGGGCGTTCTTGGCATTGAAAGCCGGCTAGCCGTTCCATCCGATCACGCCGGGACCAACCTGCCTTTCAACAGCCAAACATCCACCTTATCGCTGTGGATTGTCAATGGTTCGAGTAGATCCTCGCCTGGCAGACCGTCGAGATGAAGACCGAAGACTATGCAGTATGAGCCCAGGTCCCTACCGAAGAGAGATCCGAAGGTCGCGAGGTTCATCAGGAACGAACAGGTCAGCCTGATCTCCCCCATGATTCCGGCGGTATCTAGGATGCACGAAAGCCATTCAGGCGTTCCAATCCGGACGTAGGTGTCGAATCCGACATAGATCGCCTCAGCTGGATGAAGCTTGCCCTTCATGGCGAGCGAGACCTCTTTGTCCCAGAGGACCCTCCCGAAGATCTTCACGAGCTGCTCGGCGAACCAGATGATCATCTGCCTGATGAGATCCCCGTCGATGTGCACCCTAAACTTGAATCCTCCGCCCGCGGACCCCGAGAGATCGTTTATCCCTATATCGATGAACAGGTCGGCGTCCGTCACGAGGCTGGCGGCAAAATCCGCCACCTGACCAATCAGCTCCCGGAGGAACGAAGCTATGAGATTCTTGATGAACTCGATTGAAGCGGAGACGTTGTCCTTCTCGTCCTCGAAGGCGAGCATGAGGGAGTCGAAACATATCTTGGTAAGAAGGTCGGGGTACGTGTGGATCAGCGGATTGCCGTTAGATCGCCCTTTTGAATTATCGCCGAATTCCCATTTCGGCCCCCCGTCCCATCTCCTGTGCCATGTCTTCTGATCGTTGGTCGTGTCCGATATGAGAGGCGTCACATCGAGTGCCCGGCCGGACGGGGCTCTTAGCAAGATAGCGTCCCCTTTTGCGAAAGAGTCCTGTGGATCGCCGTTATCGAGCGATACCTGTGAGAAGGTGAAGACCCTGTAGCCGTTCGCAGGGACTGTTCCGGACAACTCGATGAATGCGATCTCTCCGTGAGTTGTCTCGAGGGAATATCCATCCACTGCTATTTCACGGTCGAGCGGGTTGTAGAGTTCCACCCATTCATGACCGGAATCACTACCGTGCGGGTTGAGCTCGACCTCGTTGATCGAGAGACGGTCAGTGATGGGAGAATGATATTTGAGAACGAACCCGGCATCAATCGATATCGAGATCCCGAGCTCAGGTACTGGGATATTGGAAAGTATCGCACCTATCCCCGGGATGTCTGACAGGCAGGCGGATGCCTCCTGATAGTCGTTCATCTCCGGGCTCCAAGCTTCCACATGCATGCCTTTCCAGTACCCATCTATTTCGAAGAGATGATCTCGGACGGCCATGAGCGGATCGACTCTCAGGGAGATTGTCAGGTCGTTGCAGACCACGGTCGAATTGGCGACAATGTCAATGCCGCCGTCGCTCAACTTAGCGATTCTAAAACCCATTGAGACCCTGATTGCCTTCAGATCCGTCACAACGATTACCCTCACGAGGTCCTTGGCCTTGCGGAAAAGGAGATCTGGAAGAGAGCAACTCACGATTACCGTGACAGGCCCGTACTTGAACCGCGCCTCGGCTTTTCCGAAAATATCGAGATGGAGCTCGATGAATTTCCATATCGGGGAGGAGCGAATCTTGTCGACGATCTCCTTGCATTTTGACACGAGCCAGTTGCCGAAATCTGACAGAAGTTTGGTCACTCTTTCGACAAAGGCGGAGACGTATCTGGATAATTCGGAGAGTGAATCGGTCAGGAAATCGATTGCTTTCTGGAAGGTCTCGAAGAGGGGGGAGATGAACGGCCATATACGGTTCTTCACTTCATTGAGGAGCTCTCCCGCATCCCCGAGCAAAGTGTTGCTCCGGTCATACTCCACATCATCTATCGGCCATCCGGAGACAGCCGTTATGGGAATCTCAAGATCGATTAAGACCTCGCCTTGACAGAGTAGACCCGAGGATAGCCTATCGCCCGCCGTCACCTTGACAATGCCGCGCGCCTCGACAATCCAATTGGTCTCATATGGGAAGCTGGTTGCGAGATCTGAGCTCGTATAATGCACGGATTTCGGTCTTTCCTTGCCCTCATAAGTCGGTGAGATTATTGATATGCAGAGCCTGCCGGCGGGATCGACGTTTTCGAGGGAATAGTGTGAAGAAGCCGCCACTTCGAATTTCTGCAGATAGGCGGGCGTGTTTGATAGACGGGGGATTACAGTCATTCTCCCCGAATCGTTTCTAGTGTTTCCCTTGAACATCTCGCGAACCAGGACAGTGTCGGCTGGACGATTTGCACCGACCTTTCCATCAGTGGACAGCTCTCTAGTCAAGTTTGAAATCTGGAGGGCGATCATCTCGGTCTGCCGATTCAGACCTCCCATCATGACCGAGTTGGGAATGCCGTCCGCGATCCATTTGACAATAGTCCCTGGCAGAGAGTTCGATGGAGCTGACGGAGCTTCGGTGAGGGCGTCGTCGAGCAGCATGATCATAGCCTGTTTCATTGCCAGCGAGATATCCAGAATTGAATTGTTCAGGCATTTGACCCATCCATTCTGAGAACTGCTGTTCATCCCCCTGAGCACTAATGCTTTGACCTCTTCCTTCCAGTCATCCGGCAATGCGGCGGGATTGTTTGAGATCGCAGTGTCGGAAAGCTTCTGCGCAATGGCGACCTTTCCAGCGGTGACTGCATCCCTGAAGGGGAAGAGCGAGTTCCATGAACGATTTATGAAATCGCGCAGGGACAGTGTTCCTTCGTCATAAGGTGAGATGGAGGATGTCGCTTCGCTGATTTGGAAATCAGCTGGGCGCATGGATTTCAATCCCGTTTGGAGTCGATCGAGAACTTCATTGATCACTGATTCGGGATTGGAAAGGGTTGGAGCGATATATTCGGCAGGTATCGTCCTCGCAAGGTCACCGCAGAAAGCAGTTACTATTCTCTCCACGACCTCGCCCGTGGATATTGTTTCTGCAGATAGCTCAGGCACGAATTCCTTCCACGCCTCGCTCCGCAG
>Ga0315276_10002098_pt1 | contig 18103 bp, 17 predicted proteins | sample YL17G05_0_MG_FD_204542 | JGI IMG/M metagenome (GOLD analysis project Ga0315276, IMG submission 204542) | Sediment microbial communities from Yellowstone Lake, YNP, Wyoming, USA - YL17G05_0 | ecosystem: Environmental > Aquatic > Freshwater > Lake > Sediment | place: USA: Wyoming | collected... | reverse complement strand
ATATTAATATTTAATTATATTATTTTATTTATTTAGTGTTTTTGGGGGTGTTTGGGGGTTGGGGGGGGGGGGGGTGGGTGGGGGGGCGCGCGCCGACCGGCGAGCCGCCCTCGCGCGCCCCCTCCGCCCCCCCGCCCCCTCCCTCACCCAGAACGCGACCGGCTGCACGTTGACCACCCCCCCGGGCGCCACGTCGGCCACCTCGAGCGCCGCGCGCTCGCCGCCGTGGTCGCGGCGGCGGCCGTTGAGCATGGCGTCGACGCGCAGATCCTTTAAAGCGCGCTGAAAGGGCTCGACTTTGGCGACGCGGTCGTACTCGCCCGTGTCGCGCAGGAACAGGTCGGAGCCGTGGACCTGCAGAGAAGGCAGAGGGTGTGGGCGGGGCGAGAGCCCTTCCCGCTCCGCGGCCCCCTCGCCCCCTCGCCTCTCCCCCCCCTCGCCTTGACAAACTCCGCCTTGCTCGCAAACCCCGCCGGCCGAAACACGCGCGCCGTGAAATCGTACGCTTGCTCCAGTTGGGCGAGGAGCGCGTGCGTTTCGTCGAACAGGTGAAACGTGTCGACAAAGATGACGGGGACCCTGTCGTTCGCCAGCAGCCCTTCCGTCGCGAGCAGGTGCAGGAGCACCACGTCGCCCGCAATGAGGGCGCAGGGGAACGCGGGGCGCACTGCGGCGTCGACCGCGGTGCGGATGACGCGGCGGGCCTGGGCCTCGAGAAAGTCGGCGCGGGCGACGGCTTCGGACGCGTTGAGCAGGTCGACGTCGAGCCCGCCCGCGGCAGCAGCCACGCGCCGGCGCCGGTCGAGGGCGGCGGCGCGGGCACCGGCGCGCGCAGGGGCATGGCCGCGCTGCGCGCGGGCGCCGGCGCTCGCGCCCGCGGGGCGGCCGGTCGTGGCTCGCATTGTCGACGGCGACTAGGGTGCGAGCGGGCGGCGGCGGAGGCGCGGCAGAGACTGGCCCCGACGCCCGCGCCCGCCCCGCCACTCCCCGCGCGCGCCACCCCTCGCGCGCCCGAACCGGCCGCCCCCGGATCGCGCCCGGCCCTCCCCGCGCCCGCCCCGGCCCGCCCGCATCGGCGCAGCCGCCGCCGAGCTCGACCCGCGCCGCGCGCATCGCAAAGCCGTGCGCATCGCCGTCTCCTCCCTCCCTCTCCACCAACCATGGACTTCCTGCTCGGCATTCGCGGCCCCGGCTTTGTCCTGCTCGCCTCCGACACGGCCGCGGTGCAGCAGATCATCACGATCAAGCACGACGAAGACAAGATCATGGAGGTCACCGACCGCCTGCTCCTGGGGCTCGCTGGTGAGGGGGAGAAAGAGGGAGAGGGAGGGAGGGAGAGGGAGGCGCGATCGTTTTGGCGCGCCCGCGGCGCGCGCGGCGACCCCCTCCGCTCCTCTCCCACCCCCAGGCGAGCCCGGGGACCGGGTCCAATTCTCCGAGTTTGTCGCCGCCAACGTGCGCCTGTCGGAACTGCGCAACGGGGCGCCCCTGTCGACGAAAGCCGCGGCGCACTACGCGCGCGGCCAGCTTGCGGCCGCGCTGCGCAAGCGGCCCTACCAAACCAACCTGCTCATCGCGGGCCACGACGCGACCGGCCCGTCCCTCTACTGGGTCGACTACCTGGCCACGATGCACCCGATGAACGTGGCGGGGACGGGGTACGGCTCGTACTTCGCGCTCGCGATGCTCGACCGCCTGTGGCGCCCGGACCTCACGCTCGCGGACGCGGTGGGCCTCATGGACAAGGCCATCGAGGAGGTGCGCAAGCGGCTCGTCGTGGCGCCGTCCGCGTTTGTCGTCAAGGTGGTGGACAAGGACGGGGCCCGCGTCGTCAAGACGGTGCGGCCGGCGGAGGAGGGAGGGGGTGGGGGCGCGGGCGGTGGGGGCGTGCCGGCGGTGGGCGTGGCGGGGTGAGTGCATTCACGCGAGGGAAAAAGGGCGGGGTGCGACAGCGCACTCGAAAACGGCGGGCCAGGCCCGCACAACGCCATGGCCACCTCCTCCCCTTGGCCCCTCCTGCCGCCAGACCTTCTGGACGCGGTCGTCGCCGCCGCCGGGCCGGGCGCGGCCGGAGCGGCGCGGGCGGCGTGCAGGTGAGGGGGGAGGCATCGGATGGTCGGCGACCGCGCGCGTGGGGGGCGCGCTCCGGCGGCGGGGCGGCCGCGGGCGGCGCCACCCGCCCGGCCAGGGTGGTGCCTGAATGCGTGCACGCTTGGGTGGAAGGACTGCTGCCCGGGAGTCCGCGGGGCGCCGCGCTCCCGTCCCCCGCGGCCGCGATGGCATCCGACCGCGCCACCCACCCCCCTTCTCCTCCCTCGGCAGCTCCTGGCGCGCCTCCCTGGACTCTGTAACGCTCTCCCTGGCCCCCCCAGTGCCGCTGGCGGGCGCGGCGCTGCGGGTGTTTCCTGCGCTGCGCGCGCTCGACTTGACCTGCGGGCGCCCCGTCGACGCCGGCGACTGTGAGGCGCTGGCGGGGGCGGCGAGCCTGACGTCGGTCTCCGGCCTTTTGCCTGGGGGCCGGACGGCGGACGAGGCGGCGGCCGCGCTCGCGTCGGCGCCGCGCCTGCTCGCGCTCGCGGGCGCGGCGTCCCTCACCGACGCTGGCCTGGCGGCGTTGGGGGACGCGGCGCCGGCGTTGACATCTCTCGCGGTCGAGGGCGGCGTCCTCATCTCCGACGCGGGCGTCGCGGCCGTCGCGGCGCGCGCGCGCGCCCTGACTGTGCTCGCCGTCCCGCTCCCGCCCCTCCCCCGCCCGTGCGCCGCCCTGGGCGACGCCGCGCTCCTCTCTATGGCCACCCTTCCCCTCCTCGCCCGCGTCAACTTGACCGGGTGGGCGCGCGCGTCGCCCGCGGGCGTGCGCGCGCTCGCGGCCGCGTGCCCGCTCACCCACCTCACCCTGGCCGCCACAGACGCCGCGTGCGACGCGGGGGTGCTGGCGGCCGTCCAGGGCGCGGGCGCGACCCTCGTCTCGCTCGTGGTGGACGCGCCGGCCGACGGGCGGCTGACCGCGGCGGCGCTCGGGGCCGCGGCACGCTCCGCGCCGGGGCTTCTCACCCTCGCCCTGCGCGGCGCCGACTGGGCCGCCGGCTTGGACGCGCGCGGGAGGCCGACCATGGGCGGGCGCGGGCCGGCGGCGGGGGCGTGGCTGCCCGCCCTGGCGTCGCTCGACGTCTCGCGCGCCGCGCGCTGCCGCCACCCCGCCCGCCCCGCCGCGCCGCCCCTGGAGCTGCTGGCCATGACCGCCGTCACGCATCTGACCGCGGTCGCCACCCCGCTCGGGTCGGCCGGCGCCGCGGCCGCGCTCGGCCGCGCGCGGCGCCTCGCCGCGCTCGACGCGCGCGCGGCCCCCGGCTTTGGGCCCGCGCAATTGGTCGCGTTGTCGTCCGCCTCTTTGACCCGCCTGGACCTGCGCGGGTGCGAGGGCCTGGAGGCGGCGACCGCGGGCGAGTGGGCGACCGCGCTCGCGTCCTCGCGGTCCACCCTCGCCTCCCTGTCCCTCACCGCCGCCTCGCCCAACTCGGCCGCGCTCGCCTTTGTCGGCTGCTTCTCGGACGACGACGCGAGCGTGGCCCCAGGGCGCGCGCTGGCGGCGTTGGGGCGGGGGGCGGCGCTCGACCGGGTCGTCCTGCGCGGCGGCGCGCTGACCGCCGCGACGGCGGCCGCCGTGGGTCGCCTGCCGTCCCTGACCTCCCTGGATGTGGCTGGGTGCTCGTCCATGCCCGGCGACGCGCCCTGCCTGGCGTCGCTGCTCGCGGCCGCGCTCGCGGCGGGCGGCAGCGGCGGGCGGCTCACGTCCCTCTCCCTGGCGCACACTGATGCCGGTGGAGCGGCCCTCGCCGCCCTGCTTGCCCGCACGCCGTCCCTCGCCACTCTCAACGTGGCCGGCACTTCTTTCGACGACTCCGACGCCCCGTCCCTCGCGCTCTGCCCCGCGCTCACCTCCCTGCGCGTCGGCGACGTCCCCCCCGGAGGCGGCCTGGGCGACGCCGGCCTGGCCAGGCTGCCGGCGGCGGCGCCGGGGCTGGTGGATTTGAACCTGCGCGGCGGCTGCCACGCTGCCCCCGCCGCGCTCACCGCCCTGACCTCCCTCCCGCGCCTCGCCCGCCTCGACCTGGGCGGCGCCGCCGGCCTGGACGGCGGGCGAGCGCTGCGCGCGCTGGCGGGGTGCACAGCGCTGCGCCGGCTGCGGCTCGCGCCGGCGGGGAGCGACGTGGGGGTGTCGCCCACGATGCTGCCGGCCGCCCGCCCGCGGGCGGCCGACGCGGCCGCCCTGCGCGCGTCTTCCCCGCGCCTGGCCACCCTGGACCTGGGCGGCGTCAAGCTCTCCGGCAGCGGCGAAGCGCTCGCCGCCGCCGCGCGCGTCGCCGCGCTCGGCGCCCTGCTCGACGCCCTGTGGGCGGCCGTCGCCGCAGGCGACGCCATTGCGACCGCGTGGAGGCGCGTGCGCAAAGGGGGGTGGACGGCCAAGGGAGGGGCGGCGGCGGCGTGCGGGTGAGACAAGCGAGCGCGGAGAGTGAGACTGCAATTTAGGGCGCACGGCGCACACACCACGCCCCACCGGGGCGCCCGCGCGCCACCGCCGCCTCGAGTGCCCGCGCGGGCGGCCGCCGCCCGCGCCCTGCCCAATCCCCGCCGCCAAGATGATGCGGGCCAAGCCGCGCGCCGGCCGCCGGGCCGCCGGCGCCCGGATGCGCGCCACTGCCGCCATCGCGGCGGTCGCTCTGGTCTGGCTGGCGTGGCCGCGGTCGGCGCGTGCGCCCGCGGCGCTCGCAGCGCCCTCGGCGGCGCCCCGATCGGTGCCCTGCTCGCTCGGCGTGGCCGACGCCGACGTGGCGCGCTACTGCTGTGAAGATGGCGGATTCGTGTGCGGCGCAGGGCTGGCGCGCGAGGCGGGCGGCAGCCTCGCCGCCCGTCGAGCGGGGGGAGGCACGACAGCCGCCACGACCCCCAACACCACGATCCCGTGCGCCGCCGTCAACGACAACTACTGCGACTGCCCCGACGGCTCGGACGAGCCCGGCACGAGCGCGTGCGCGGGCGTGCGGGGGGCGGTGGGGTTTGCGTGCGCCAAGGGCGGGCCCGTGCTGCCGGCGTCCCGGGTGGGCGATGGCGTGCCCGACTGCCCCGGCGGCGAGGACGAGGGTGGAGGTGGTGGGGCGGTGGCCGTGCGGCCGGCGAGGCGCGCCGTCGCGGCGGCGCGCGCCGCCGGCCCCGAGCTCGCCGCCGTCTCCTCCGGCGCGGCCTCCGGCGGCAGGCCATGGAGCGATGGCTAAAGAGCTTGTACTGGGGGAGGTTTTGCGTCGGGCGAGTGTGAGGGCGCAGTTGGGCAGACCGCGGCCGCGCCGCGCCCCCCACCCACTCTCCGCCCGCGGCGCCGCGGCATCGGGCCCCGCCCGCCCGCCATGCTTCACCCCCTGCTCGACCGCGCCACTTCCACCCGCCGCGCCGCCACCGCGCGCGCGGCGGCCGCCTCCGACCTCGCCCCCCGCCTCGCGCGCACCGCCGACCTGGCCGCGCACACGGGGTGTGTCAACACGGTCGCCTGGATCGACGGCGGCGACCGGCTCGTGACCGGGTCGGACGACCGCACCGTGGCCGTGTGGCGTGTGGGCGGCGGCGCGGGGGCGGCCGTCGAGTGGCGCGCGCAGACGGCGCACCGGGCGAACGTCTTCCAGGCCCGCTTCCTCGGCGCCAGCGAGCTGGCCACCTGCTCTGCCGACGGCCAGGTGCACCTGTACCCGTTTGGGGCGGCCGGGCCGCCAGGGGGGGGGGCGCGCGGCGGTGACGGTGCCCCCCCGCCCCACCGCCTCCTCTTCGCGCACGCCGGCAGAGCCCACAAGATGGCGCTCGCCCCCGACTCCCCCCCCACCACCCTCTACACCGTGGGCGAGGACGGCCAGTTTGCCATGGTGGACGTGCGCGCGGCGCCGGGGTCGCCCGCCGCCGGCGTCGCCTTCGCCGGCCGCTCCCGCGGCGGCCGCGTCCCGGTCGCCCTGTTCGCCGTCGCGGTCGACCCCACCCGCCCCCACCTGGTCGCCGTCGGCGGCGAAGCCTGCCTGGGGCGCGTCCTGGACGTGCGCGCGCTGGCCGCAGGCGGAGCCGGCGCGGCGCGCGGCGGCGCGACCGCGGCCGCGTTCCTGCCCGAGCACCTGGCGCGCGCCGGGCGGCGGGCGGCCAGTTTGGCGGTGACGGGACTCGCGTACGATTGCGCGGGGCGGCTGCTGGCCTCGTACAACGGGGACGCGGCGTATCTCTTTCCCGCGGGCGCCGCGGCACGCGGCGCGGGCGGCCCGGCGCCCGGCGCCTCGCGCGCGATGCCGCCCGACGAGAACAGCAGCGATGATGGCGACGAATGCGGTCCAGGCTCCCCCGCGGCTTCGGGCGTCCCGTTCGACGCCCGCGCCCCCGGCGACGACGCGGCCCCCGGCCCCGACGGCCTCCGCCGCTTCTGCGGCGCCATCAACGTGCGCACCGTCAAGGGTGCTGCGTTTCTGGACGCTCATGGCGACCATGTCGCCTGCGGGTCGGACGACGGGAAGTTCTACGTGTGGGCGACGGCCACCTCCCGCCTGCGCGCCGCGCGTGGCGCGGACGCCGACGTCGTCAACATCGTGGCGCCCCACCCGGCCGCGCCCATGACGCTGGCGACGTGTGGCATCGACGACACGGTCAAGCTGTGGGCGCCGGTCGGGGAGCGGGTCGCCGCGCCAGACGGCGCGGCGGCCGCCGCCGCGGGCGCCATGCCTGGTGGGGCGTTTGGGTGGGATGACGGGAGCGATGAGGAAGGATCGTCCACCGACGGCAGCGCGGGGGAGGGTGGTTGAGGCGGGGATTTGTGGTTTGTAGCATTGCTCTGTTTTCACGCCCACCAAAACACGCCGTCCCCGTCCACGGTCAACGCCGCGCCCTTGGGCGCAAACGAGCCTGCGCCCGCGCTCGCGCACGCGTCCGCCCACCAGGCCTCGGCGCGCGGCCCGCCGGCGACGCCGCCCGCGAGCGCCGGCCACGCGCCGCCCCACGCGGGCGAGGCCGGCGAGTCTGGCTTCGCGCACCCCAACCAGGGCAGCATGCCGCCCGGCGCCGGGCACGCCGCGTGCGGCGCGCCGGCCAGGACGGGCGTGCCCGCGCCGGCGGGTTGCCACGCGGTGACGAGAGGGACGGCGGGGCCCAAGGCGGTCGCCAGGGCGGCGGCCGCGGCGGCGGCGGGGCCGGCGTCGACGACCAGGGCGCCGCGCAGGGGTGCGGGCGCGGCCGCCGCGAGCGCGGCCGCGGCCGCGGCGTCGGCGACCGCGTGCGTGACGCCCGTGGCCCGCGCCGCCGCCCACCAGGCGTCAGCAGGGCCGGCGGGCAGCAGCGCACAGCTGCCTCCGTTGACGAGCGACCCCAGCAGGCAGGTGATGAGGGCGGCGGGGTGGGTCGGGCTCGCGCCCGCCCACGCCACCACCGCGTCCGACCCCGCGTCCAGCGCCAGGCGCGCCGTCGACGCGCCGCCCACGGCGGCGGCGACGGGGTGCATGATGAGCGCGCCCGGCGCCCCTGGCGCGGGCAGGAGCAGGAGCGGCGCGCCGGGCTCGACCGCAGGGCGCGCGTTTGGGGGGAGGCTAGAGGCGGCCGCCAGCGCCGCCCCGGCCCACACATCGCGCGCACAGGTCCAGGGCGTGTCGGCGACGGGGCAGGAAGGGACCTCGTGGACGAGCACGGTGTCTAGAGAGTGCGGGGTCATGGCGTCGTCCGCCGCGAGCGCCAGCGCCTCGTGCAGCTTTGCCGCCTTGACGTCGGACGATGTGATGGCGACGCGAGCGCCGGACGACATAATGGAGGCCGCCAAGTCGGCGGGCGAAGAGCCGGGGTCGAGGCAGAGCACCGCCGCGCCGGCGCCCGCGGCGGCGAGCACGGCGAGGCCCAGGTCGGGGCCGGAGGCCAGGCAAACGGCGACGACGTCGCCCCTTTGAACCCCGGCCCCACGCAGCCAGCCGGCCAGGCGCCAGGCGACCGCGTCGGCGTCGGCGAAGCAGAGGCCGCCGCCGGCGAAGGCGAGCGCTCTAGCCGCGCCCTGGCCCGCGTCGACGTGCCTCGTGAGCGCATTCGTCGTCAGACTGAGGCGGCCGCCCGCGAAGAAGGGGGGCGCGAACCCGGCGGGCGTCACGCGCGCGGCGCCGGCGCCCGACGCGGGCGCGTTGCGCCACGCGAGGCCGCCGGCCAAGTTTGTCCAGAAAGCGGCCGGTTGCGACGTCGACGCGGCGTGCAGGCGGTCAAACGCGGCCCTGTCCTTGATCGCCGAGTGCGCCGGCGGCGCCGGCGGCGGTTCGACCGGTGGCGGCGGCAGCGCCGGCTCCGCTTTCAGCACCTCTTCGGCCGGCGCAAAGCCGGGGACCGTCACCTCGCCCCCGCCGGCGCGCTGCCATAGGAGGCCGACGTCGACGTCGCCGCCGCCGTCGAAGCCGTCGCGCGGCGCGGCGCATGGGGGGCGGGGGGGGCGGCGCGCGCCCGCATTGCGAGCCGGCTCAAAGCGCGTCGCCGCGGGACGCCTGACGTGCATCGGCGGCTCGAGCGACGGGCCGCCGAAGACGGGAGAGTGGGCGCCGCGCCGGCAGGCCGCCTAGCCACTCCCGCGCCGCCCCGATGGCGCCCGCCGGCGGCGCGGCGCCGATGCCGCCGCTGCCGCCGCCCGAACTGGTGCCCGCGGACGCGGCCCTGGACGCGGCCGCGCGCACGCTCCCCGTCGGCGGCCTGCTCCACGGCCCCACCTTCTCCCTGCACGACGCCATGCTGGCGGTCGAGGTGGGGGACCCCAAATTGGATGCAGGGGCGCGCGGAGGCGAGGAGGAGGAGGATGCAGGGGAAGAGGAGGGCGCGTCGCCGGCCCCACTCGCCGCGCGCGCCGCGCTCGCCGCGCTCGACGATCTGGCCGCCCAGGAGGCCGCCTGGCACGCGGGCGGGTCGCTCGGGACGACCCTGCTGACGCACGCGTGGATGGTCGACCCCGGGAGGTGAGGCGGGGAGAGAGAGAACGCGGGGGGGGCGGCCGCGGCTCGGCGCCCTCGACCCTCCCCACCTTGCCAGCACGACGACCTCTTTGCTCGCCCACGCGGCCACCGCGGCCGCCATCGCCACCGCGCACGCCGCGCGCAGGGTCGTGACGCGGGCGGCGGTGGCCGAGGACGAGGACTGGCAGCTGCACCCCGCGCCGCTGCCGGGGCCGCCGAGGGCTGAGGACGACGCGGATGCGTTGCTGGCGGCGGTCGTTGTCGATTTGGACGCCGGCGGGACGGGCCTGGGGCTGGCGGCGGCGCCGAGCGCGGACGAGCGCAGCGCTCTTGCCGCGCGCGTCGCGCTGCGCGCCGCCGCGCTCGCCGCCGCGCGCGCGGCGGAAGCGTCCGAGCTGGGGGCGTTGGCGACCGCGGTGGAGGACGCGACGCGTGCGCTGCAGGCGGTGCGCGACACGGCGGCCGCGGCCTCGGTCGAGCGCGCCGCGCTGACCCCGTCGGCCGCGCGGCGCCGCCTCCCCCCCGCCCCCCCCCGCCCCGACCGCGTGATGACCCGGGACCAGGGACTGGCCGCCTGGTCCACCACCCTGGCCCACCTGGCCGCCGTCGCCGCGTTCCCCGCGGCCGCCGCGCGCGGCGGCGGCGGACTGCGCGGGGGCGCGCGCGCCGTGGCCGCCTTTGCCACCCGCCGCGCGGGCGCGTTGCCCCGGTCGGCCCTGGCGCTGGTGCTGGGGCTGGGGCTGGAGCCGCCTGCGGAAGCGGTGCAGGCAGAGGGTGAAGGGAGCGCGGCAGCGGCGCCGCCGCCGCCCGCGCCGCCCGCGCCGCTCGCGCCGTGGGCGCCCTCGCCCGACTCGGTCTGCGCCGACCTCGCCCTCCCCGCGCCCGCCTCCCTGCCGGGTCCTGCCGCCGCCAAATTCGTAGAGCAAGCGGTCCTGGGCCTGCAAGGCCACTTTGTGGCCTGCCTCCTCAACCCCGCCCGGTCCCGGCGCCGGCACCGGCGCTGCCTCGAGGACTGGGTGCACGTGCACCAGCACGCGCTCAACGCGGAAGCGGACGAAGAATTCGCTGCCTGGCTGACCTCCCCGGCGGGCTGGCCGTGGGCCCCCCCGCCGCCGCTCGGGCCCGGCGACCACCCGCACGCTGACGCCGCGGTCGCCGACCACGGGTCCCCGCTCTCGGCCTGGACCGAGGAGGCCGCCTGCCGCGCCGCGGCCGCGCACATGGGGTCGGGGTTCGGTCTTTCCCTCTACGCGCCGCACGAGGCTGCCCCCGTCCTGTGGCAGCTGGACCACGTGTGCCGGCGCTGGGAGCGGGCGGTGACCGCGCTCGCGGTGCGGTGGCCGTCGGACAGGGAGGTGGAAGGAGGGGGGAAGGGAGGCGGGCGCGCGCGCGGCAAGGCGCGCGGCCGCCCCCCGCCGCCGCCGCCACCTCCACCCGCCGCCGCCGCCGCCGCCGCCGACTCGGTCGCCGCCACCTGCCGCTCCTGGGCGGTCTCCTCCCTGCTGCGCGCCGCGGCCGGCCTCGCGGCCGCCGGGCACGCGCCGCCCGCGCCGACCGAGTTTGCCGGGGGCGAGCAACGCTTTGACGCCCGCTTCGCCGCCCTCTCCTCCCTCACCGTGCCCCCCGCGCTCGCGTACGAAGACTATGTGGCAAGCGTGGACGACGCGAGTGAGTGCGGAGAAGGCGACGAGGTTTTCGAGGGTGGGGAGAGAAGGTGGCGAGCTGCTCACGAACTTTCCCCTCAACATTCTTCCCTCCACCCCTCCCATTACCCCCCCAGTCGCTGCCGCCCCCGCGGCCGACCTCATGAAGTCGGGCCAGCTGGCGTGCGCCAGCGCGCGGGCGCAGGCGGCCCGGCTCGCGCCGCAGGACTGCCTCGGCGTGCGCGCGCTTGACGTGAGAAACGGGGGAGGCGAGTGGGGTGGCCGGGCGCGCCCGGGAGCCGCCGCCGCTCCTCCAGGACCCCACCACACCCCCCTCCCACCCTTTTCAGCCGGACGAGGGCGCGGGACTGGTCACGCTCCTGGGGCTGACGTCCGCGTCGCTCGGCCTGCTCGCCGCCGACGCGGGCGGCGCGTGGGCCCCGGCGTGGGACGCGGGCGTGCACCCGTGGCTGCCCGCGCTGCGGGCGGTGCGCGCGGGGGCGGCGGAGAAGGAGGGCGGCGGCGGGTGACGGACGGAGCGCGCGAGGGGTCGGGCGCGGCGCCCTTTCATCTCCTCACTCTTCCACCCCGCCCCCCCCGGGCACCTCTCCCCCCTCCCCTCACCCCACCATGGCCACCGAGGGCACCGCCCGCGCCCTGCTTAAGCCGCTGCTGCTGTGCGACCTGCGGACCGCGGCGCGCGCGCGCGGCGTGTCGCCCGCGGGGTCGCGCGAGACGCTGACCGACACGCTGGTGGCCGACATGGTGGCGACGAGCGACCTGTGGGTGGAGAAGGGGGGTGGGAGCAGGGGAGGCGCTGCGCGGCACGCGCGCGCGCGCGCCCCATGCCGCGCCATCTCCACGCCGCCGCCCACCCTCCGCCCACCCCCCACCAGCTCCCTGACCGCGCCCGGTGGCCCCCCGCCCCCGTCCGAGGGCGAGGCGGGCGACCACGCCGCCGCGCCGCGCGACGCGCCCCCTTCCCCCCCTTCCAACAACTACTCGCGCCCCCAGGGCCAGAACGTGGGCAACTACATGACAGGGCGCCCCACGAGCCGGGTGTTGGCGCCGCCGGGCGGGGCGAGCCAAATCTCGTTTGGGTGAGGGAGAGGAGGGAAGGAAAGGGTCCCGCGCCCGCGCTGCCTTCCTGCCTGCCCGGTCGCCGTCACAGTGTCCCACCATGGTCGTTTGTGTGTGCAATGCATGTTTTCCGGCGCGGCGACCACCCCCCTCGTCACGGCGGCGCGAGCGCGGCGCGCAGCGCGGCCTGCTCCCCCGCGCCAAACCCATGCCTCTCCAAATACGCCTCCACGCTGCCGTGCGCGGCCTCGACCCAGGCCAGGGCGGCGGCCAGGGCGGCGGGCGGGGAGGCTGAGAGGGCGGGGACGCCGGGGAGGGCGGCGGCGGGCGCGGCGCCCGACGCGCCATAGTCGGCCAGCACAGCGCTCCGGGGCGCCCCCACAACCGTGAGCAGCAGGGCCACGATCAATCCCGTCCTGTCCTTGCCCAGCTTGCAGGCGACCGCGACGGGGCGCCGCGCGGCCGCCTCGGCGGCGACGAGGCGCAGGGCGGCCACCGCTTCTCCCCCAAATGCCGCCAAGATCGTGACGTACATGGCGGGCAGGCCGGCGGCATTGATTTCGGCGAGCAGCAGGCGGCGCAGGCGCGGCACCGGGGGTTTCGCGCGCGCGAGCCGCGCGGCGGCAAAGGCGAGCGCGATCGGCGCGGCGCGGCGCAGGGGCAGGCGGGCGACGAAGGCGTGCGCGTAGCGGCCCCACTCTTGCAAGGGGACGTGGTGCACGGTGGCGAGAGGGTGGGGCGCGCTGTTTCCCCCCCCCTTGGCCGCCACGCTTTCGCTCGTCAGCGACCGCACCCGCACCCCGAGCGCCGCCGCCGTCGCGGCGCCCGCGTCCCGGAACTCGGTCGTGGACCGTAGGTCGATGAGAGTGCCGACGCCGAGCGCGGCGAGCGCGGCCGCCGCGGCGCGCGGCGCGAGCGCGAGCGGGCTTGCGCAGCGCAGCACGGCGCCCGCTCGCACCAGGCCCGGCGCCGCGGCCGCCACGTCGCGTGCGTTGGTCACGCCGGGCACGGTGGTGGCGCGGCGCCTGGGGCGAGGGACGGCGGTCGCCGCGAGCGGCGGCGGCAGCGGCGGGCCCAGGGCGCGGCGCCGCCACGCCAGGGCGATGGCCAGGAGAAGGAGGAGGAGCAAGGGCGCAATCATGGTGGTGGCAGGAGGGTGAGGCGGCGCGGGGCGGCCGGCGGCCGCCCCATGCGCCGAACGTGACTGCGCCGAGCAGCGCCGAGAGAGAGAGACGGCCCGCCGTCACACGCCCGCCCACCCCCACCCCATTCAACGAGTCGCATCACCCAACGTAGCACATGCGCTCGGTGCACCCTTTGAGCACGGCCATGCTGGCCGGCGCCAGGCGGTAGAGCGCCTTTGTGTGCACGCGCACGGCGGCCGCGTCGTCGGCGAAAACGCCGTCCACGGAGTCAAAGACGCCGTCCGGGGCGATGGGGGAGATGGTGCGTTCGAGGACGACGGGGGCGGCGTTTGGCGGGTTGTAACACTGCAGAAAGTCGGAGACCGACCAGTGAAACCAGCGCATCAGAAAGATGCGCAGCGCCAGGCCGTGCGTGACGAGCACGAGGGACGTGCCCGGCCCAAACCGCCCCGCGTTGATGTCGCGCACGAGGTGGTCTTCAAACAGGGTCATGCGGTCGTACACGTCCGCGCCCGATTCTCCGTTCGGGAAGCGGTAGAAGAAGCGGCCAAAGCGCAGGCGTTCCGCTTTCTCGCGTTCCTTGCCGGCCGCGTCCTGGAAGTTGCCAAAGTCTTGCTGTGGAGCGACGGAGAAAGGGTTGGGTTGACGTCAGCGCTGGGCCGCTCGCCCGCCCGCCCGCCACCCCACCCCTCCCCTCCCCGCACCTCGCGCAGCTGCACATCCTCCTGGCTCCTGACGACCACCCCCGGCGGAAACGCGGCCGCGATCGCGGCCGCCGTCTGCGCCGACCGCTTGTACGGCGACATGTAGACGTGGAGGCGGTAGGGGGAGTGGTCCGCCTCGAAGAGGGTACGCACCGCGTCGCCCGCGGCGCGCGCTTGAGATTCCCCTCTTTCCGTGAGCGGCACCTGCGGGTCGGGCACGATCGTGTAGGCCATTTCGTCCACGTTGCCCTGCGATTCCGCGTGGCGCACGAGCACGATGCGGCGGGGGAGGACGCGCAGGTCGCGGGGGGTGGCGGCGGTGGAGGTGGAGTGGAAGCGGGCGTCGAACTCGCCGCGCGCGCGCGCGTCGCGCGGCGAAGAGGACGGAACCCTTCCTGCCGCCGCTGTCGACGCCCCAATACCCGCCGCCCGCTCCAGGCGGTCGGCGACGTCCGCCGCCGCGGTCAGGGACGCGGGCGGCAGCGGCGCGCCGCCCGCGGCGGCGACCGCCGCGCGCAGGTCGGCCGCCGCGGCGGCGGCGGCCGCCGCCGCCGCCTCCTGGGCGGCCAGAGCGGCGTCCGCGCGCGCCAGCAGGGCGGCGACGCGGCCGTCGAGCGAGGCAGACGCGGCGGCGTCGCGCGCGGGCGACCGCGGGGCCGTGGTGGGGGCGCGGGCCGGTGCGCGGCGACATGGGCGCTTTGCGGACGCTCCGCGGCCGCCGGGAGCGGCCGCCGTGGCCTGCACGGCCGCGCCGACGCGCATGGCGCGCCCTTGGGCCGGCGGTTGGGCGGCGGGCGCGGCTGCGGGCCCGCGCAAGCGACGGCGGCCGCGAGCGCGACACGCGGTGCGGGCGGGCGCCGGGCGTCGAGGGCGGTGAAGACTGGGCCAGGGAGCGCTGCGCGTCGGAGGAGCACACAGCGCCGCCCTCTGCCCCGCCCTTTGCCCCCCGATGCGGCCCCGCGCCGTCGCCGGCCGCCCGGCCCGGCCGGCGCTGCAGGCGGCCCCCCGCGCGGCGCCGCGCCCGGCGCCCGCGCCGCCGCTGGCGCTCCCCGCGCGCGACGCCGCCGCCGCGGCCGCGTCCTCGACCGCGCCCGCGATCGCCGCGCCGGCGCAGGCGCCAGCCGAAGCGCCGACGGCGCACGCACCCCCCGCTGCGCGGCTCGCGCGCCCCGCCAAGTCCGAGATCTTTCTGTACCGCACCGACGGTCGCTCCTGCACCCGGGAGAGCGTGCAAGGTGGGTGGCGGTGGTGGTGGGAGGGGAGGCGGCGCATGGGGGCGCCGCGCCCGGCGCCAGCCAAGCGACCCCACCCCGCCCGACCCCCTCTCCCCACCCCCAGCCGGCGGCACGCTCAAGCTGGCCTACCCCTCCACCCAGCAACAGTTGCTCGTGTGGAAGACGCGGCCGCGCAGGTAGGAGATGGAAGGGGGAGCGGAGGAGGGAGGAGCGCTGTGCCGCGCGGTCGCCGCCCTTGTCCCTCGCCCACCCCGCCCACCCCCACGCCTTGCAGCGTCCTCGTCCTCAAGAAGCTAGGCGACGAGCTGCGTCCCCAGTTTGCGGCCGTGGTGCGCCACCTGGGCGCGGCGGAGCGCTTGCTCGTCCTCGTCGAACCGGCGGAGCTCGCGCCCACGGCGGCCGCCCTCGGCCCCGCCGCCGCCTCCTACCTCGACACCTACACCCCCGACGAAGCGGACGCCCTGCACGAGTGCGTGGATTTCGTCGTCTGCCTCGGCGGCGACGGCCTCGTCCTCCACGCGTCGTCCCTCTTTCGCCGCGCGATCCCGCCCGTAATCTCGTTCAACATGGGGAGCCTGGGCTTTTTGACAAACCACACGTTTGACGAGCACCGGGCCGCGCTGTCCAGCCTGGTGGCCGGCCGCGACGTCCTTGAATCGTGCAACGACGCCGACCCCGACGCGCCGGACGCGCCGCCCACCGCCGGCGTGCACATCACGCTGCGCATGCGGCTCGAGTGCCAGGTGCTGCGCGACGGGCGCCCCCTGGGCGACCCGGTGGAAGTGCTCAACGAGGTGGTCGTCGACCGCGGCGCGTCGCCCTACCTGACCAAAATCGAGTGCTGGGAGCGGGACCGGCTGATCACCAAGGTCCAGGCCGACGGCGTCATGCTGGCGACGACGACCGGGTCGACCGCGTACAGCGTGGCGGCGGGGGGGTCGATGGTGCACCCAAACGTGCCTGCCATCCTCTTCACCCCCATCTGCCCCCACTCGCTCTCCTTCCGCCCCGTCGTCCTGCCCGACTACGCCGAGCTCGAGCTCCGCATTGCGGGCGACATGCGGTGCTCGGCGTGGGTGTGCTTCGACGGCAGGAAGCGGCGGGAGCTGCGGCGCGGCGACTCGGTCGCGGTGCGCATGTCGCCCAACCCGGTGCCCACCGTGGCGGCCGCCGACTCCACCAACGACTGGTTTGACACGCTCAACCGGTGCTTTGGGTGGAACGAGCGGTTGGAGCAAAAGCCGTGGGAGAGCGGCGAGAGCGGGGAGATGGAGACGCTCACGTGACGAGGGGGCCAGGGGGGGCGGTTGATCACTGTGGGGGGGGCTGGTTTTGCGTATTGGTGCGTGGGCGCTCTGTTGCGGCCGCCCTCGGGCGGGCGGGCGTCCGTTTTTTTGGGGGGGGGGCGGCGGCAGCGCGCGCGTCGTCGTCGCTGTGGCACAACGCCCAGCTCCCGCCGCCCTCCCGCCCCCCCGAGCGGCGCGCCGGCCATGGTGCGATCGCGATACCAGAGGGCGCGGCGTGTGCCGGCGGCGCGCGATGGGGAGACCGCTCGCGGCGTCCACCATCCCGCCCCTCCCGCCCCCCTCTCCTCCTTCAGGCCGCGCCCGCCGCCCCCGCGTTCATGTACGTGCGCGTCAAGCGGAAGCACGCCACCGTGTTCCTGCGAGTCGACCCCGCGGAGACCGCGGCGCGCGTCAAGGAGCGGCTGCAGGAGCTGCTCCAGCAGGCAAGCGAGGAGGGGTTTGGTGGGAGGGGTGTGGGTGGCGTGTCGGGGGCGGACGCGAGAGAGGAGACCGCGCGTCGCCCACCCTTGTCCACCACGCCCCCTCGTCCCCAGCCCGCCGACGACATGCGCCTGCTCCAGGGCGACGCCCCCATCCCCGACGCCACGTCACTGGCCGACGCGGGCGTGGGCAACGACGCCTGGGTCGGCCTCGTCTTTCGCGACGCCGGGGCGCCGGGCGGGTGGGAGCCGGTGGATGTGGCCGAGTTTGACGTCGGCGGCGGTGGTGGGGGTGATGGCGAGTCGTGAAAGAGAGGGCGCGGGGCGGGGGAGAGCGTGTGTGTGCGTGTGTCTGCACTTGGGGCCGAGACGGCGACCCGACGCCGCCACACCTCGTCTCTCTCCCCCCTCTCACCCGTACAGCTTGCGCCGCAGCCAGAGCACGACGACGACGCCCCCGATCACCGCGGCCAGGGGCGCGTACTTGCGGACCATGGCTTGGCGGTGGAGCGCGACGGCGCGCGACCGGAAAGCTTTCGTCTCGTGCGCGAGGCTGGCGCCCGCGGCGGCCATGCGGTCCAGCCTGTCCCCTTGGCCCAGGACGTCGGCGATGTTGCGAGTCATGATGGACTGGACCTCCCCGAGCTCCGCGGTCAGCGCGGCGATGTTGCGCGCGTCGCGCGCGTCCGCGTACACGCGCCGCGTGCGCGCGATGAAGGTGTCGAACCGCACGAACGCGTAGGGGCGGGCGGCGGCGGCCACCTGGCCGCCGTACAGCCTGCCAAACTCGGACGCGAGTTCGTCCAGGTATTGAAACGCGAGCCGTGACGGATACCCCCGGTCCGCGCCCGCCAGGAACACGACCCCGTCGCGCAGGACGCAGTGAAAGGCGGCGGCGCCCGCGTCGACCGTCACGCGGTCGTCGCGCGCGGCCGGCGTCGCGAGCTTGGCCAGCACCGCTTTGGCCGACGCTTTCAGGGCGTCCGCGCCGGGGTCGCGCGCCGCGTCCAGGCCTTCGGCCAGGGGGAGGCCGTCGTGGGAGCGCGCGATGATGGTGAGGCGGACCATCGGAACAGAGGGGGCGGCCTGGCGCCGGCGCTGGCACGGCAGGCGGTCGAGCTCGGTCGGCGGCGACGCGCCGGGATCGAGCGCGCCGCGGTCGGCGCGGTCGGGCGGCCGCGCGCGCGCGCGCGCGATGGGCAGGGCGCGGCCGCGGCCTGGGGTGAGGGCGCGCGGTGCCGGAGACGCCGGTCGAGCCGCCGGGAGGCGCGGGCGCCGCGTCGAGGGGCGGGCGAGGAGGGGAGTGTGCGTGTCTCGACGCTACGCGGCCGCGTTTTCTTTGCCCCGCCCCGCACCCCCCGCGCTCCCCTCTTCCACCGCGCGCACGCGCGCCTTTTCGCCGGCCGCCCACTCGGCGCGCGCCGCGTCGGCGTCCGCCGCCCCCCCCCCCCGCGCGAGCGCGGCCGCCGCCGCGCGGTCGCCCCCGGTCACAGGGCCATCGTCCAGGTAGCTGAGCCCCGGGCACGCGGCCAGCAGGCGCAGCCGGCCCAGGGCCGAGGCCGCGGGGTTGCCCGACGCGTAGA
>Ga0315276_10002097_pt1 | contig 18104 bp, 8 predicted proteins | sample YL17G05_0_MG_FD_204542 | JGI IMG/M metagenome (GOLD analysis project Ga0315276, IMG submission 204542) | Sediment microbial communities from Yellowstone Lake, YNP, Wyoming, USA - YL17G05_0 | ecosystem: Environmental > Aquatic > Freshwater > Lake > Sediment | place: USA: Wyoming | collected... | reverse complement strand
TTCTGCCCTGGACACCCAAGTTGGCAACCGCTTCACTTACAGGTGATGGATCAGCAACGATATTCGTTTTACCAACCGATCTATATTCGGTGGACTCTGTTTGCGTGAGGAACACAGGTGAGATAATTTCCCAAGCTGTACTTTCCCCTGGCAAAACCTGGGGAGAGTACAGTTCGGGAACGAACAATTGGCTAGAGTACCCAAGTGGCTCACTCACCTTTGCCAAAGAGCTTATGGATGGAGAGATCTATGATCTCTTTTATCTTGCGTATTGGAATACGCCCCAAGCTTCTACTGACAATACATTTGTTTTGGAACCTCCTACTTATGCCCACTATGGTGTGTCGTTGTATGCTGCTGCCTACTGTTTAGTGCCGCAAGCTGCAAACGCTGCCGAAATGCGCCAATGGCTGACAAGAATCGATAGTGGCTCACCCGAGCACAATCCGATGATGAAGGCCGCTAACTGGTTGCTATCTCTATTTCAGTCTGAGATGTCAAGGCATCCGAAATACCAGAAGGTGCAACGATGACCCTCCCTAACGATAACATATCTGCCATGATTGTGCCCATGATCCTTTATCGATTGAAGAGCGATCTTGAGCAGAAACTGCAGATTGACACCCCTGAGGACAGTCCTATTCATGCCATACTCGTAAAAGTTGGTAGACTTCAGGAAAATCCTCTAAATGTAAACGTCAATGTGGCAATCTCTGGCGGTGACTCGGATGACCCTGAATTTCTTGATGGGCGCATCGATCACGATGCACTCAATCAGATTGGAATTAGAAATCTTCCCGTTGGTGAAGTTGGCGGCGGTATCTATTGGTGGCGTAGAGGAACAATAAAGTTCCAATGTTATTTTGTAAGGCAGAACTACGATGAAGATCGGGCTCTTCAATACGCATATGAGTTCTATGGATTAGTGCAAGGGTGTGTGGAAGATACAAACTTGACTGATCTTGTTGATAACTTTGGCGAGAGAGCGTATGCTAACCCATTTGTAGAAAGCTGCTCGTTCTTTGAGAGCGGTGGTGCTAACAAATACATCTGGCGTGGCAAACTCTCTTTTCGCTGTCTAACTTGGAGGCCGTAAGGTCTCAGGAGGATTTCTGAATGGCTGTAATCGCTCAAACTGGTGTTTTCTCTTTTGGGCCTCAAGCGGCTAAAGAAACTGTAGCAGCAACGTTCTATCAGCATCGGGCAACCGACATTGATCTTGCTGCTGTTTCCGACGACCGTTTAGGGCCTCCCGAAGTTGGTGGTATTCCCACACCAACCATCCCCTATCGTGCAGGCTTGCTCTGCACAGGCGGGGCTCTTATCAATCCACGCCTTGAGAGCACTCTTGGCTGGCTATTATATGGTGCTGTTGGTGCATGCACCACAACGGGTAACCTGAATGTGTTTGGAACCGCTTCAACAGGCGAGTTCTGCCATACGTTCAAGTTTAACTCGCTAACTGCAGCGGTTCCCTATATGACCATGCGCAAGAAGATCCCTGGGCAGCTTTCTACGGAAATCTCGGGTGAAACCTTCATGGACTGCAAGGTTGTAGGCTTCACGCTCAGTCTGCCAAACGATGGCCTGATCAATGCGCGTGTAGATGTGATTGGTCGTACCGTTGAATACACGGATTCTACTGGTGTGGCTGCATGGACGTATGGGAATACGAACATGGAAGATTACCAGTCGATTCCAATTGGTTCGATCACGGCTGGCTACGTGCAGATCCCCGGTTACTCGGCCTCAGACATGCCTATCACTGCTGCGCAGATCACACTGCAGAATGCGCCCCTGGACATGCGCCAAGAACGCGTATTCGGTTCGCCCTACATCGATGATATCACCGTTGTGGGTCGTGCCCTAACCGCTGATGTGGTTGTGAAGTGGCAGGATGCCAATCTCTACCGCTCGATCCTGACTGGCGCAACCAATGCGACTGTCTGGACTGCCATTCCCTTTGTGTCTAATCTAGATGTGTACACTCGTTCTCCTGCAAATGTTGCTGGAAAGAGTTTTCCCTATGAGCTGCGCATCAAGGCACCGAAGGTGATGTGGCAGATGGTTGGTGGTATCCGCTTGGCTGGCAATCAGGCTCTAATGATGAGACTGACCGGAACAGCGATCGCAAGCGCCACCGATTACTGCAGTTTTACCCTGGGTAATATGGAAACAGTTTACACTTGGCCTACAAGCTAACGAGTTATTCAAACGGGGGAAGAGGAAACTCTTCCCCCAAGTTCTTAGGAGAACAAGATGCCACTAAAACTTACAGCACCTATTTACAAGACATTCCGACTTGAAGAAACCGATAAGAAATACGGCGATAATGGTGACCCAACAACCATCATGGTCAAACAGGCTACACAACGAGAACACGAAGAACGAATGCAGCTTTTCTCTATTCTGAAACGTGAGTACGAAGAGGGAAAGCCTGAGACAATGACCCTGATTCAAGTCCTATCTCTCGAAGAGTTGAAACGACTTGAGGCGCGTCTTACCCTGGTAGCATGCAACATTCAGGGCGAGAACGGGGAAGCACTTTTCAAATTCAGAAGTGGTGACAATCCACGCCTAGACATGACCCCAACTCAATTCAACAATGCCTGGGGGCTTATGCCACCCGATGTTGCGAACGAGATTCATGCCAAAGTCCTTGAAGTGAATTACATGTGGACTGGCCTGGGGGAAGCACTCTAGCGGAGAAGTTAGACGAACTTCGTAATTATCTTCTAGATTATTACGGAAGTCTAAACGAATACCTTACATCGGGCAATCTCACGAATGTGGTGATACCAGAGAAGCCCGAAGCACTTCTTCGCGATGAGCAATGTCAAGCACTTGGATTGCCGCTAGTTGCTGGTGGCGTGTTGGATCAACCCTATATTTGGATGCAAGAGCTCGGGATTATTCGAGAAATACAAGCAATCTTTAGAGCACTTGAGGAGAAGAACAAAGCGCAACAGTAACAGAGGAGACACTATGCCAAGCTCAGTAGTTCTCTATGCAGACCTGCATATGAACAGCACAATGGGATTATGCAAGTCGGGAATACAACGAGATGATGGAGAACAATATCAGCTAAACGACATACAAAGATGGTTATGGGAAGTTTGGAACAAGACAAATGATAGAATAGATGAAATCACAAAGGACACAGAAAGATATAACTTCTTTGTAGGAGATACTGTAGACCTGGATGTTAAGGGACTTACAGACCAAGTAATCTCACATAACCCAACTACAACTCTAAAGTTAGGTACAGATACACTAGAACCAATTGTAGAAAAGGGTACTAACTTCTTTATCAGAGGAACTGAACAGCATGGCGGTACGAGTGGATGGGCAGAAGAAGAACTAGCTCGTGATCTAGGAGCCGAAAAAGATCCGACTACTGGTTCATTTTCATGGTGGCACTGGCGTGGTATGATTGAGAAAGTAAAGATGGATATTGCCCATACCTGGAACTCAGGCGGGCTTCCCTGGACAAGAGGGAACGCCGCAATGAAGCTAGCAGCACAGACGATATTCGAGTATGTAGAATGGGAAGAAGATCCACCTTCCATTGTAGCTCGAGCACATGCGCACAGGTTTGCAGACAGTGGTAGAACCTATAAAACAAGAGCAATCATGCTTCCCTGCTTTCAGTGGAAAACAAGTTATAGCTATAAGAAATCATTACAGAACTCTAACATGAGCATCGGTGCAGTTGTGCTAAAGTGCATTGGGAATGAGTATATATTCTACGATCTACGTTATCAACCAAGGAGAGCACCACTATGGTCGAAACAACAGATGATATCGACATAACAGAAGAGGACATGCTTGAGTTTGCCAGGAGCATTGCTCTTCCAAGGCGAAAGCCAGGAGAGCTAACATCGCAGACGCTAGCCGATATATCTGGTATTACAAAACGTTGGGCTTTAGATAAACTCACCAAGCTAGAAAAAGAAGGTCTAGTACGCAGTAAGTGGATCTACGAGAACCAGAAAAAAGTAAAAGCATTCGTTCCGATCAAAGGATCCTGGAAAGATTTGCTTGTGTAGGAGGCAATATGCCATACGGAGTAACTTCGAATCCAAGAAGTGAAGACTTCTTCAAATCTATTGATCTAACTCTAGAGTCTCTTCGAGACTATGGATTTGATTATCGTTCCATGGATCTTGGGAACGATGTTATGCGTTATGCCATTACTGGCCCCGTAGAAACTGATAAGCCTCTTTATCTAGACTTAGCACAAGGGCAGGATCTTGGTGGACGAGAAGGTGGACAAAGAGCCGTCGATCTTGTTTACGGAACTAATACCCGTAGACCATTTGGGCGTACAGAGATTACATCTTCCAGGGGAATGCCACAGTATTCAGATGTACTAAGTACATTTAGAAATTATGTTGCAGGTTCTTTTGGGCCATCCGAATTATATGGTGGCGATCCCAATACAATCTTCAATGAGCTTATAGCATTTGGTAATGTTGGACAGAAAGCACCTTACGGTGCTGGAAATGTTGCTGGTGGTGTGCCTATGTATGGCAAACTACATGGGCAGGCATTCGCAAGAGATATATCCAGGCAGGTTGGTGTAGGACTAGAATCGGAACAATCCAGGCAGAGTGCCTGGGAAGCAATCAATCAGCAGGTCAAGAGTGCTGGCACTGGAACATATTGGAGCGAGCTAGGTGCTCATCTTCCGTATAGCGAATCCAATCGTGGTGAACAGTTTGGGTCTAACTTCATGGCTCTTCGTCCAATTGGTGAAATTATGAACCTGGGTGGGCAGCCAGGAACCTTTGACTATAACATCATGGGGCTTGGCGAGAAGGATGTTAGCGCAGTAGCAAAACGTTTCCAGCTTGCAGAGGGAGTTCGTGAACGTGCATCCCTCTTTAGGCGTGGGGTTAGTGGTGGAATAGAGAGAGCAATGCCTGGGCCTGCGCTTGGTGGAAATACTCCATTTGGTCAGATGCCATTTGAGCAGCAGTCTGGTTATCGTAAAGCCAGCATGCTATATCCTGGCGAGACTGAACTTAGAGACTTGGTTGTCAATCCAGGATCACTAATACAGAAAGAGTCTCCGTTTCCTGGTGGTCTAGAAGTAATTAATTCTGCTCTAAAGGGATTCTATTCTGGTGGTTACGATACGCAGAAACCATATGAACTGAACGTACCCAATTTACGTGATTTACCAAAGACAAAGTTTGATTTTGGTATCTTCAAAGAAAAGACAAATAAGCAAGGCGTAACTACATATACTAAACAGCGTGATCTAAAAGGTGCATTTCTGGAAGCTGGTAGAACTGCTGTAATCGGAACATATACAACTCCCGATGAGGTTATTCATCCACTGCGTATGACAGCAGGTTCTTCCGATTTACTGTTTCCAGATAATCCAATCCTAAATCTTCCTGCTACGGAAAATCTTCTCACAGGTCGTGGGGCAATGATGGCTGGTCTTTCTAATATGGAAAGATTCCAGCTTGAGAGAGATAAGCAGCCCATACCAGAATTTAGACGAACTAATGAACCAGGACAGGGGCAGCAGTCTCTACAGCAACAAGTGCAGAATGTCTTTCCAGGCGAAGTTAGAACTCGCGGACAAGATATTCCAAATATTATTCTGCCAGTTAGCAAGGTCGCCGCTCTCTCGTATAAGAGTAACGCCGTGAAAGGTGTCTCTTTCGAGCCATCTGATGTTGATGTTATCAGAAAGCAACAGGCCGCAGTACAGGCTGGTGATGCTCAGGGAATTATCAATAGTGTAACGGGTGACGTAAAGATCGGGACAGGCCGTACGATGGGTACGTTTATGGCGTGGAACCCATACACTCAAGAGAAAGCACTTGAGCTACTTCCTGGTGAACTTGGTCAGAAAATGCCAGCAGTACTCCGACGGGAATACGAGGCAGCTACCAGGGAAAATAGAGTACCTGATAGTGGTATCGTTGGTGCTCAGTTTGCAGAATTATCAGGACATAAAGAGTGGGGACAGAACTACGGTTTTAGGCAGATGATCTCAGAGATGCGTATGCAAATGTTAGATCCATCTCGTAGAGAATATTCCATGAAGACTTTTGGTGAGGGTGTCTTCAAGGAAGAAGAAGTTCCATTTGTTGGTGTAGGCTCTTTCCAGATGCAAGACAAAGCTATTATGGAACGCCAAATCATGCAGGGTATTATGGAAGGGCCGGAGAATAGGGGAACCAATATCACGGAAGAGCAAGCCCGTACCAGGATGAATCAGATCTTCAAGTTCACCCCATTATATACAGGGCCAAGTGGAAGACTTCAGGAAGAAGGAACTACGCCAACAGAATATGGTGTAACTTCAGAGATAAGTCCTAAGACCTACTACAACAGGCAAAGAAAGTTAGCTAAACCACTAATGGATATGGGTTTCTCGAAGAAAGAGGTCAGGGCAATGGGAGAGGTAGAGATGGGGGCTGTACCAGTTACCAATGACAAAGGTAGAACGACTGGATACCAAGTAGAAGAAACCGTAGCTGCTTCGGAACTGAATAGATATTTATCTCGAAATAAATCTAATGTTGTTTCTTATACACCTACTAAAACAGCACCTCTTGAACAAACTGCTTGGTTGTTCAGCCAGAGGCAGGCTGCCGCTTATGGAACACTAGCTACGGGTATTACACCCGAATATAGAAGTGGTAACATCACTGCCAATCTTATGGATCGCCTTGCTGTCTCTGCTGTTGCTGGTGAAGATGCTGCATTTGAATTGGGACTAAATCCATCGCAATCACCAACTGATTCCAGATTATTATCACCTTCCGATCGTGCATGGCGTGAAGCTACAGAAATGTATCGATACAATAGAGATCCGGAAGCGAAACCACCATTCGAGACCACAACGATTACTGAGCAAACAGCTAGAAATGCTTTGGCAGTATTAGAGTCTGGAAAGATGGACTATAAAGCAGCCGAGAAAGCTCTTGGTGGTGGACAAGGATTGCTGTGGAATCCTCGTACTAATAGATACGCCATACGCCCAAGCTCTGCGGAAGTTATGGGAGAATGGGAGTTCGGTAATGAGGAAGAGACCGGAAAGAATATTGCTTTTGTAACTAGAAAGTATAAAAACTACCTGACTGATTTCTTGTCTGATGCCACGCCAGAAACGTCCAGGCGAATGGATCGATACGAAGAACACATCAGCCAGATTATAGAATCACGAGCAGGTACCGTCATGAAAAGCATGATGGGCACAGTAACTCCTGGTGTTGGTGGACGATATAACTACGCCAGTGGCGTATCTATCAATCAGGCATTAGTACAATCGGATGTGCTCAACCAGACGATTGCAGCCAGAGCAAAGGGCGAGGGGATGACTGTAACAAGTGCTCTCACGAAAAGGTGGGAAAGAAATGCGCTGCGAAATGGTGTTAGCTTAGCGAGTATGGCTATCCGTGATCCTGGTGTATCTACGATGGCTGCTATGCTGCTTGAGCCGATAACACCAGAAAGACTACTACAAACGAAAGGTATCTCTGCACCTGTTGGATCAAGAATCAAGAATGGTCGTCTTGTACCTGGATCTGTAGAATCGACAGGATGGGTGGCTGGCATGAATGCCGCCGTAAATATTGGCGTTGGCGACTACGATGCTGATCCTATGAAGATCTTCTCGCCATTCATAAAGTTCGACGCAAAGGGAAACATTGTTCCCCTTTCTAACTTCCAGGTTCCGTCATCCGAGCAAAGTCTCAATCTACAGGAACTTGCTTTGCGTGGTATGTTCGGGGGTGCTTCTGCTCCTGGTGGCAGCAAGAATGCTCTTGCTGAGCAGTATCGGCGCATGGCATGGGGTGCTGGTAATATGAAGAGCCAGATACCAGGAATGGATCGTGGTATCCAGTCTTATACTAGAGAGCAGCTTCTAAAGATTACGGGATCGAAGATTGGCGAGGCTGGTCTATTCAATCTTGGTGCTATGGGTAAGTCATACAACACAATGAGATCGCTGATGAGTGGTATGTCGGCTGTCTCTCTTCCTGAGCAGGAAATAAATACTGGCGTGAATGCTCTTGTGAAGAACTACCAGCACTATCTCGATCTCGAAGAGAAAGAAGGCGAATACTCTGCGGTTGAGAATATGCTTGGAACTGCCGTATTCACTAGAGATAAAGGTGACAATAGTTTAGGCGCTGCCTGGATGGTTGGTAACGATGAGTGGCGTAGTATTCAGGCAGAGAAGAATGCAAGTTTTGAGCAACAGCTTGGTCGTGGTTTTATTGGTGCAATTTCTGCCGATATCAAAACTGGACGAACAATGCCCGAGGCTGCTGCTTCTGTTCTATCTCAGCCAGGAGTAATATCGTCCAGTGAGATTATGGAACGAATGAGTAAGCGTCCAGGTCAGGAAACTGAAGTGTTGGCTGAACTAGGGTGGAATAAGGACTGGCAATTCTCAAAGACTGGTGCAGGGCAATCTACAATAGAGCGCCTAACAACCAATCTGGAAGGCGCATCCTGGAAAGAAGGACGCAAGGAAAAGATCATAAACGTGGAAGGAAAGGCTGTTCACGAGGCCACTAACAAACTCATGAACGAAGATGTCACGATGGGTTGGGGTGGTAACATGATGACTCCAAGAGAGATCTACGAGTCGGATCCTACCACTGTGACCCGCAATCTATTACAGGGCGCTAGGCGAAAGGGTGGCCCAATTCTTCCTACCGCATCTGCGCATCTTGCTGAAGTTGCTCGAAGAATGAAGGCGGCAGGACAAACGGTACCACGTCAACTTGAAGATACCATTATGCACACAGGTGGTTATGCTGCTTTAGCTGCCCAGGAAAGACAGGACGTATTTCTGGAACCACCAGCACAAGGAACACGTGGCAACTTCACGTGGATGGGGCCAGCGGAAGGAAATGTAGCCACAGAAGCACTCTCTAAAGAGTCCAGGACTGGTATCTTCTTCAATAAAGGAAGAGGCGAAGCTGTATCACAGGACAATAGCTTTACGGTTGGAAGCAAAGCATATGTAAATCCTGGTGGCAAGATTCCGGAAGACCTATGGAATGAAATCAAGACAAACAGTAGAAATAGAGACTGGAATTATACCAATGCAATGGAGGCAATCAATGCGAACGAGAGAAGTGTAGCTTCTGGTGGCATGGCAGAATGGAATCCAGAAACGCCCACCAATCGTGGTGGCTTCTTTGCGTTCGACTTTGAGACTAGCAGAATTGGTACACCTTCCGAGCAAGTTCCAGGCATTCAAACCTACAGTATTGGCAATGAGGGCAAGGTAGTAGCTCCTCTATCCATGTCTATTCAGGAAGCGCAGTATACTGACCAGGGATTTGTTGGAACGGGCGATAGAAAAGATTATCTTATCCGTCCACAACAAACATCTGGTAGACCTGCGACACTCAAACAAATAGGCCAGATGCTTGGTCAGACAACCGAGAAGGGGCAGACGATCGGAGAGCTTACGGGATTATCTGTTGATGCTTTCAGAAAACCGCAGGACTATGGTTTTGCTGGTGTAATGTCTCCCGAGCAAGCTGGAATGATGTCATCGCAGATGATGCAAAATCAGCCTAGTCCAGTTGCTATGGCATACAATGGAAGAGGCTTTGACTTCCCGCTAATGTCAGGATTGCTAAGTGCCGCAAAGCAACCTACACTAGAAGAACGTGGCGCTTTGGCATTTGATCCTCTTGATGTTGCCAAGAGAACCATGCCTGGAAAACATAACTTAGCTGCCGTTGCGAAGAATGTTGGCCTAGCGGTAGATCCTGCCCAATTACATCATGCTGGTGGTGATGTAGATCTAATGCTTCAAGCCGCAGGGCCTCTTGTCAAGAAAGCGCAGGCCGCTTACGCAACCCGCAATATGGTTGAGACACAACCAGACGCTAGGCGATATACCGTAACCGCATCTAATCTTCCCAAGCTGACCAGGACACCAACAGAAAGACGAGCAATGGGTATCTCGAAAACCTGGGAAGCTGGTGCATTCAATAGGCTTCGCGCAGAGAACACAATGCTAGCTGAAGGGAAGACGCAGGCAGAGATTGATGCGCAATTCCCAATAGATCCAGCTATGGCTCAAAAGGGTAAAGAGTTCCAGGACTTTGCTAATGTCGAGGCGGTACGAACACATGGACTTAGTAACACAATAACAGATCTACCTAGAGAAAGAGCACCTGTTATTCCGCTAGAGAATGTTATGACTCAAGGCGAGCTATCGTTCCTTCCACAAGGAACAGCCATGAGCATGCATATGACTCCTGATATCATGGGACTTACACCAGACAAGCAGGCAATGACTCTTGAAGCGAAAGGTGGCCCTTCTCAGAGAAAGACAGGACAACTACAGGGATTTGAATATAACTTTATGCTGTCTCGCTTAGCAGGATGGGATCCAGTCCAGGGGAAATCCTGGGGTGGTGGTGGTAAGGAGTTCTTCAATCCTGTTATGGAACAGCTACTTACCTATGGCAATAAGGATTTCGCCAACAAGACACCAGAAGAACAGGCGCAAATTGTTGAGGATTACTACCAGTCTTATAGCACTGGTGGTGCTACTGCCAGATACCACGAGGGTGCTCAAGCGCAGATTGGTGCACCGTTCACGAATGTTGAAGACTTTGCGATTGGCTCTAAGGGTACCGGAATACTATCAAACCAGAAAGCCTATGGTCTAATGATGGGCAATCTTGCTAATGCGGCAGCCGATCTAACGGGCAATCCGATGGCTGGAAAGCTTGAGCAAGTTGGGGCACATACTAGGTTTTCCCCAAGTGCAGTTAGAGGCCCTGTTATCGCTACGACAAGAACAGGAACACCTATAACACAACAGCGTTATCCTGCTCTAAAGGTAACCAATCGAGGCCCACAACCACCATCCAATCAGCCTCCGGTTGGTGGACGAACTGAAGCATTACCTCCAGGTGAAGAGCCATTGATACCATTGTACGATGCAGAAAGAAATCGTACTGGATTTATTAGCACCAGAGATACTGCTGGCAATCCGGCTTTTGGTGGACTTGGGCAGGGTGGCGGTCAGGGTGGTGGCTATTCACCGGACTTCTTCAAGCCATTTATTGAAGCGCAAGAAGCGTTAGGACTTGACGTTGGAGAACTAAAAGAGCAAATTGCAGGTGGATTGTCTATCAATTTCTCAGGTGGCAATCCGCAGAAAACACATCGACAGGTTCAGCAGGTCGAAGCTGGTATAGCTGCTGTTGGATACTCTCAAGGACAGAAACGCTTTGGTGGTTTTCAGGCGAAGTATCTTTCTCAAATAGGTAGGGTGCTAGGTCTTCCCCAGGAAGAAATAGCACGTCGTCCCGATATGTGGGCAGGTTTGAATGCTGAAGCATGGCAAAGTAAACCTGCCGAAATGGCAGAGTTCATGCAAGGGCCACAGGGTAGAGTGGCGCTCGAGATGGAAAAGCAGAATAAGCTTATCCAGGGTGGTGCTACATTTGCTCAGAGAGGCGCAGTTCTCGGAGAAATGGGTATAGAATCTGCGCCATATTTGGCACAACTTAGAGCTATGGCGAAAGGGAAGCAATCTGGTGACGAACTCGCAGGTGGTCTAGATTTAGCAACAATGGCTACCAGTCTGGCTAGAAATGCTGGTGTAGTTGGTAAGAACGCATTTGAGCCAACGCTTGGTGAGATAGATGGTCTCACAGAGAAGTTCAAGACTCTTAAAGAAGCTATGGTCAATACTCAAAAGACAGTCGAAGAGTATGGCGAGACACATCAAAAATCAATTCAGGCTATTCGCGAAGAACAGAAAGCGGAAATAGGAGTATATCGGGAATCGCGTGGTATTAAGCTGCGTGCTGTCAGACAGAGAATTAGCGATTACGAGGCAATGCAACCCGAGGAGAAAGCGGAAGATCTACAGGGTTACGAAGAAGCAGTAATGCAAGAAACCGCTCTTCAAAAGCAAGAGACTGCATCCAAGATCCAGGAACAGAATATTGCAAAAGCAGAACAAACAGCGGCAAAACCTGGTGCTACAATGCGTCAGATATCCCAGGCTACTCGTAGTCTAATTGGTGGCTTTGGTCTCTTCTATATGGGTACTCTTGCCAAGATGGGTTTAGGCGCACTTCAAGAAGGATATCCAGAAGGACAGGCAATCGCAGAAGCCACTTCGCAACAGGCGCAGACCGCCTTTGGCCCAGGTCAAGTATCACCATTTGTATCACCCGAACAAATAAGAAAGCAAGCTCTCGCTAGATCTGGCGGTGGTGTTTATGCTGCCATGAGGACATTGACAGCAGGAACACCTGGAATGACTTCTGATCTTTCTGGTGGTGCACTAACTGGTATTGGTGCTATGGGTCTTGCAATGCACATTGGTACATCAATGGAAAGAATGGGGGGTGTTGCTGGTGTATTTGGACAAGGACTATACGAGAGTGCTGCTGGAATAGGAATTGGCATAGGGGCAGTTATGCCTGCTGTTATCCAGGCAGGTTATGCTATTAATCGAGAACAATCCATTCTTCAGGCAGCAGCTACCGAAGCAGGCGGTGGTAATTTTGGACAAATAGGCGCAGCATGGAAATTGGCTGGCCCAACTGTAAGGGATTGGCTCGAGGGAAAATCTAGTATAACAGAAGGATCTCAGTTCGAGCAACAACAATTGGTTGCTCAAATGAAATTTATAACTGGACAAAAAGAAAATCAAACCGATCTTGATAAGAGATGGGAAAAAGCTCTAGAAATGGAACGGCAAGGAAATCCAACGCAGGCTAATTTGTTACGAGCGCAGGGGATTCCAAAACCAGAATATAAAAAAGTTCCAGGCACTCCTGATGAAATTGCTAAGCTTGCTCAGGTTTTTGCCACAACTAATATTCCTGGCATACAGAATTTACCGGAAGAACTCAAGAGTCAACTTGCTATTCAGGGAATGAGAGCAGGATTCCAGGGTGGGGATCTACAAAGCTATGTCCAAGGTGTTGGTCAAGCAACTGCTGCAGGATTACCAGTTCAGCAACTTGCTCAGCAAACCCTGGCCCTGCAGGGAAAGATTGCTCCCGATGTAAGACAAACAGCCACGATGGAAGCCATGTATGGTAACGCACCATTTGGTTCCGTATCTGGCGGCATGGGCGGTCTTCGTAGGTACGAGAGTCTTCCATATTATTCACCGCAAAGACAGCGAGAGATAGCCGCTGGTCAGCAACTAATGATGCAGACTCCTGGTATTCTTGAACAGACCTATGGAAGAACTGCCCCGCAAATTGACCAGATGGCTGAACAGTACTTCCAGATTGCTGGTGGGCCTCGTCAAGAAGCATTTCTAACTCGAGCCAATGTACTTCAGCAAGCAGTTGATGCTGGCGTAGCAGGTGCAAGACCAATGAGTCAAACCGAGATGCAGCACTACTATGCTACTCAAGGGACAATGACTAATCAACAGCGCTTCGAGGGTCAGACATTAAATCTAGGAACTGCTAGAGTAATAGCAGCGACTACTGCCTGGAATGCGCTTGGGGTAGGTTATGATGTAGCTGGCGAGAGAGCGGCTATGGCGGCTACTCCTGCAGGAGATATCCTTCAGCAGAGAGGTCAGGCTATTACTCGTCAGGCTCTTCAATACGGTCAACCTGCACCTGTAGGTGGCTTCATGGCTGCCGCACTACGCGATACTTCTGGTCAGCTGATGGCCTTTGGTGAACGTGTGCTTGGTGGTTCGCCTATAGCTATTACCGATATGGCAATGAAAATGCAGAATGCTGGCAATATTGGTGGTGCTCAGCAGTGGTCTGATCGCTTCGCTATGGATACTGGTCTAAATGGTCAACAGACAGGTATGGCATGGGGAACTACTGGACTTGCTAAGGGTGGCTATACTGCAACGTCTATGGCTAATCGTATATGGGGCAATTTGGGCGTAGGTGAGGGTGGAAAGCTATCCGGATGGCGAGAAGCTGCTACCACAGGTATTACGCTACCTAATGGACAGAAGGTTGGTGGTCAGTGGGGTATCCAGGCTTACATGCAGCAAGAGGGCTATAAGCAACAGCAAACGCAGACTGGTATCCAGATGGCTCAGATAGCCCTTCAAGAAAAGTATCAGCCAATGTTCTGGAACATTGAAGATAGACAGCGCACACTGGCTGATACACAGGCTCAGTGGGGTTTCCAGATACAAGAACGTCAGGCTGGCATGCAGCGTAGCCAGTTCCAGGAACAATCCGCACTACAACGCACACAGATGCTTACTGGTCGCCAATGGGCTCGAGAAGATTGGGGATACCAAGATCAGCAACGTGCTCAGTCGTGGGGATGGAAACAGCAGGACTTCCAAGAACAGGCTCGCTTCATGACAGGGCGTGATCGCCGCTTGGCTGAGCGTGGTATGGAACGTGAGACCATCATGTATGGTCAGCAGGGTGACGAGATCGAACGCCAGCGTTCACGTCAGAAGCAGCAGTGGCAGTGGGAAGACGAGTCTTTTGCTCAGAAGCAGAAGCACTTCAACGAGTCGCAGAAGCTGCAAGAAGAAGATCGTAATCGCCAGAAAGAGTTCTACGAAGAAGGAAAGAAGCTGCGTGACGAACAAGTTGTATTACAGAGAGCCATGTGGCGTGAGCAGATTGCACTGCAGAAACAGTCTATTGCCGCTTCTGCAGAGTATGCCAAGAACATGAACGAGGCAAACCTTGCTCTGATGTCCTTCTCACAAGAAGAACAGAAACAAGCTGGTCGCCAAAGACTTGCATCAGAGAACATGACTACTCTCTGGAATAATCTAATGGAAGGTCTCGATTGGGTTGTTGCGCATGTCTCATCCGAAGCTATTCAGGCTGCCGTTTTAGGTGGTGGTACTCTTGGTAGACTGCCTGGACAAAATCCTGGTGCTGGTCAGAATGGTAATCCAGGCGATCCAACTCCAACAGCGATTGGTGGCCCTGCTGGTATGGGTAGATCCAATATTGTAGGTGAAGCTGGTACAGAGATTGTCCGGTCTTCGGGTGCCCTTAGTGTTATTCCAAACAACGAGCTTAGGGCTATGATGTACGAGACTCAATCCAAGGACGTGTGGAGCAATAGCTTTGCATCACAGTCTAGTCCTGTATCCGGTGGCAACCAGAATGTTACAGTAGTAATCAATATCGGAAATGAACGCCTTGGAAAATATGTCGTCAAGGCAATCGAGCAGGAATTGGAGGCATAATGGCTAATTACATTACAATCTCTGCTAGTGACGGTTCCCTTATCAAGAGGTTCCGTGTTATCTCAGAAGGCTATGACAATGGCACACCAGAGAAGACCATGAGCGCACAGAAAACGGTTGGTGGTGGTATGGACATTTCTCAGGGTGCTGTATATCATTCCTGGAATCCTACAATAAGGGTGCGTGGTACAGAATCGGATACTGCCTATGGATCCCTAGCTGATATTGAGACCTTCTTTGGATACAACAATCCCAACACTACAGCAAGCGATAAGCTTATCTTCACTGACCATGTAGGAGTAGGGCGCACTGTTGTGATGACAGGTGATTTGAGAAAACAACTGCTTGGTGCGCTAACAGATGGTACCGAGTCTCACTATCTTGTGAAAGCCAGATTTCAGGAAATAACAGGTACTACATAATATGTCCAGAAGCGATGCTACTGCTACTCTTGGTAATGCAATCGACCTGAATGGTACGTACTACATGCTATTGAAAGCCGATGCATGGAAGTCTCGTATCTTTTTTGAAGCGATCACAGTAGACAATGCTATATCGGGTGCCGATACTATTGGGATCATTGACGACCCTCTTCCACAAGATATTGAGTATAACGCTGCCCATGATCTGACTACATTCTGGAGCAATGGATCTAAGCTATGCTATGCGCTGCAGGGAAGTGCTGCCGTAAAGGAAGCAAGTCCGGATTGCACCTGTAAGCCAGGGGTGTTGGGCAATGTGATTTACTGCTACGATGGCACGAACATCGTGCGTTATGGAATCACCTGGGCAGGCATGTCTTTCGCAAGTCAAGCTTCTGCAACGGCTACAAAGACTGTAGTTGCACTGCATGCACTGTCAGCAACCGAAGTAGCTGCTATCTGTGACGACGATGGTGGCTTTAGGTGCCAGTATATTTCTGGTACAACTGTGGTCTCGTCTACTGGTCGCTTTATGTTTCCATCCTTTGTGGATTGGGATGACTCTGATAGAACCATGCTAGATATGGGTCTCTTCTCTTGCTCTATGAAGATTGGCAACTTAGTCTGTTTCTATATCTCTAATGCAGCATCGGGCATGGTCGAAGGGATGATCTATGACATCGATACTGGTATGTGGGGTGATAGCTTTATTGTTGTTCCTACTGATCTCGAGACAAGCCTATGCGAGTTCCGGATCTCGAATGGCTATACCAGGAATAGCGTGGCTTATATGTGTGGTCAATTCAGGAGAACCGATTCCTATACAGGAGATCAGCCGTATACCTTACTGCTTCAGAGCACAGATGGCAAGCACTTTAGTGTCGATCGTTTTGTGCTAGTCTCTAACATTGGCTATCGCTTTCTTGCAAGAGTGGGATCTGACAACAAGCTTTATCTAGGAAACTGCAATCGTGTATGCCACACACCAGTCACCTGGGTATTTGATGGAACGGGAACAACGGGTCTAAAGACTTCCTTAGCAGGAATAGATATTGTTTCCTTCCGTGATGAGAACCTGTCATCTGCATCACTGGTCACAAAGGCTGGTGACGAAGTGTACATGACTGACACCAATCTTGAAGAAGGTGCCAGGGTACAAGTTTATGCTGGAATGAGAACAACTGCAGGTGATGAGTATGTGCTGTATGGCACCTATATTATCGATGGTATTGATGAAGGCTACGCAGATGGTGCTCGCTCTCTATCATTCAATCTGGTAAACGAAAGCCAGTGGAAGCTTACTGGTCTATCTATGCCATTCTACGCAGAGATATTCGGGAAGTCCACGCTCTATGAGCCGATGGTAGAAGTAAGCGGGAAGATGTATGCTGCTGGCAACTCTTCTTTAGCGCAGACATATTTCGATATTGACTTCTGGCAGCAGGATCCCTACAATGACGTAACCGAAGATATCGTAGGCTTCTCTATGATGGATGGTGGTGGTGTTAGCTGGAAGGGATATACTACTGCGTTCAAGTATGGCATTATTACACAGAATGAAGTCAAGGATATTCTTGGGCTTCGCAAGAACCCACTGATAACGGGTACATCTCTTACAATAAATCTGCATTGCTGGTCTCGTACATGGCTAGGTGGTCAGAACACACCCACAATTGAAATGATATTACTACTCTGTGACATAGATGGCAACAATGAGGTACGAATACTCACGTCAGCAGCCAATAGCATGAAGAATGCCTATACAGAAACCCCTGTTCCTATTGCGTTCTCTATTGATGTAACTGCTTTTGTAGGCATGTACATCAAGAAGGTGGGTGTAGTTTTCAATCAGGTTGAAACCTATGGTGCAGTAGTTTCCGTTGCCAGAGCAGACTTTACTAACAATGTTCTAGTATTACTAAGTGCGCCTAATGAGAATGGGCTATGGGAAAAGCAAGGTGATGGCTCATTCAAGCTGCCTGCACCAGGACGACCCTACATTATGTTTGGTCAGAAGCCATACAATGCCTACAACTTCATGCTTATGGCAGGCTTTACAAATACCGTGACCGGCAATATCGCTACCTATGCAGTCGGTGGTGGTCTAGTAGGTCACGCTGAAGATGCCATAAACTATACAGTAGGGCGCTACAACGCTACCAATAGTATGGCCGAGCTCGTGGTATGTAGAAATGGTATTGAGACTGTTCTTGATTCTGCGGCACCAGGATGGACGGTTACTACAGATCAACGTATTCGCTTTGTACACAAAGATGGCAACTTCGAGATTAGCATGTATCGGATATCGTCTGAAAAGTATGAGCTTGTTCTCTCCTATCCCTGGGAAGCAGCCGATGGGTTTATGTACACATCTAGTACATCGCCAATGAAGTGTGGTATCTATGGCAAGATTGGTGTACCCTGGTTCAAGTCAATGGGTCTCTGGAAGGGCGACTCCGAAGGTGTTACAACGGCTGATGGCATAGGTATTGATCCACTAG
>Ga0315276_10002092_pt1 | contig 18117 bp, 41 predicted proteins | sample YL17G05_0_MG_FD_204542 | JGI IMG/M metagenome (GOLD analysis project Ga0315276, IMG submission 204542) | Sediment microbial communities from Yellowstone Lake, YNP, Wyoming, USA - YL17G05_0 | ecosystem: Environmental > Aquatic > Freshwater > Lake > Sediment | place: USA: Wyoming | collected... | reverse complement strand
AACCCGTAGAATCCGAGGCCCGGCAGGTACTTGTAATGGGTGAACCACTGGCGGCGCTTGTACCGCTCGTCGCCTTCCTTCCAGTTCCGGCGGACCGACATGAGCTGCCGGGTCTCCTTCTCGACCGTGACGACATACGGCAGCGGATAGCCGTCGATGTCGCAGCTCGGATCGTCGGACACCCCGAGATACCGCAGCTGGTCCTCTGTGAGAGAAAGATCGCAGTGCATCTCGTAGAGCGTGAAGCTGTCGTCGTCCTCATGGACCACCGGGGTCCGATCGTCCGCCACGTCGAGCATATCCTTCGAGGATCCGGCGTCGGTGTGCATCAGCGAGTCGGTCTTGAATAGCTCAACGTCCCGGTAGTACCCAGACTCGATCAGCCGCTCCATCTGCGCCCGGACCTTGACCATCCGATGCGTGTAGCGCGGCGACGTGTAGAGGTCGGTCGCGAGGTAGGGAACGATGAAGTCCCCGGGCGGCACCAGCCGGCTGACGACCATGCCTTGCGGCGCATCGAAGTAGGTCTTCTTGAACGCCGACCCGAACACCGGCAGGAGGAAAAGCATCTGGTCAACGTGCCAGAAGTAGGCCCGGTCCTCCTCCATCATCTGATAGTTCATGTGACCGTTGACCCGGTCAGCCTGCTCCTCGCGCTCTCGGGTCCGCTTGCCGACGATCTTCGTCTTGCATGGACCGTCTGACGGGAAGACCTCCTCGATCGCCCGGGCCTGAAACTGCACGCACGCCTCGCCGATCAGCGGGTAGGTGACAGCTGAAGCGCCGACGAAGGGTAGGTCATCGAGTGGCCGGTTCTGGATCCCGAGAAGCTGCATCGCCTGATCGACCCGCTCCTCCCACGGAGCCCGGGAGGCGAGGTCGGCGTCGACCTGCTCGATCACGAGGTTCACGAGGCGGTTCCGCTCCGTGTCGTCCATGCCTTCCGCGAGGTTGCAGATGTGCTCGTCGGAGTCGTCGATGGACACCCTATCCGCACCGGGCGCGAAGTCGACCACCGCGGAGTCGCCCCGTCGGACGACCCTGATCGGGCCATCTTCGAGCACCCCCTGCATCGGCTCGTCCTCTTCCATCGAAGGAGACCGCGGCGCGTCCATGAGCGGAGCCTGATTCATGTCCATATGCTTATCCGTATATCTTGCGGGGCTTCGTGTCTCGCATCAGGTCGATGTCGTCGTCGCCGTCCTCGGTCGTGTAGCCCACCAGCCAGCGTCGGCGGAGGTATAGCGCGCACATCGTCACGGTGTCCACTATATCGTCGTCCGAGCCCGTGGGGAACTTCGCGCAATCCTCGATCACTTCGAGCGCCCACTGGCGGGGCGGATACCAGATGCACCCCCGCTCGAACACCAGAGAGGCGGCATGAGCCCGGGCGATCTTACTCTCGCTTACCTTGATCCGGGTCACCGGGATGCCCGCGCGGCGGAGTTCCTGCGCCAGAGCGTGCCCTGACGACTTCTTCTCGATGATGACCCGGTCAGGCTTCCAGCGCTCGTTCGCCGATAGAGCGTCTGCGCGGAGAGCTGGGTACTCCATCCGCTCCTTCATGCGCTCCAGAAGGATCACGCACTGCCGAGTCATCTTCGTCCCCCGGACTGCCCAGTGGGAATCGGCGCTCGCCGTCTCCTCGTACTCGAACACGCCCCACGTCGTTCGGGCCGAGTAGTCGTTCTCCTCGCCAGCCTCGAACGCCGTGTCGTAGAACTGGAGCAGCGTGTGGCACTTCGGCAGCTCGGGCTCGTCCCACTTCCGCCACTGCGTCCGCTTCAGGATGTTGCCCTGCTCCTCGGACGGATTCTGCTGGATCTGAGCCTCGAACCCGCGCTCGGTCAGCTCGGCGGCCAGCTTCTTCATCTCGGCAGCGCCGAACCGGCTCGGGGTGAGAAGCTCCCGCTCCTTCGTCCTCCAGTCCTGCCAGATCAGCTCGCCCTCCTCCAGAGGAGAGGAGAAGCGGTCGACGTTCGCGGGTGGCTGGGTGTATGGGTTCCGCTCCGACCCGCTCTTCTTCGCGTAGGTCCGGCAGCGCTTCGTCGGCTCGAAGTACCCGGGAAGGTTCAGATGAACCCAGTTCCCCGTGCTCAGCGCGTACCCCGGGAGATCCAGATGGTGACCCCTCTGCCCCACGATCACCCGCCCGACCGTCTTCGGATTGTTCCCCCGGGTGCTCATGGCATTCCGCCACCAGTTGACCACCCCCTCCCGGATAACGTCGGACTCGATCTCGATCATGTTGTGGGCGTCGTCGACCACGATCCGGTCCCCGCCTTCCCCGGTCGCCGTGCCACCGACGGATGTCGCCAGCCTGTACCCGTTCGCCGTGTTATCGAACCGCTGCTTCTGGTTCTGGTCCCCGGTCAGCTTGAATACGTTCCCCCACCGATGCTTGTACCACGGGGAAGCGATCAGCCGCCGGCACTTCACCGAGTCGCGGATTGTCAGGGATTGCGCGTAGGTGGCGAACAACCACTGGACGCTCGGCCGCCATGTCCACTCCCACGCCGGCCACATGACGGCGACGATCGTGCTCTTCGAGTGCCGCGGCGGGACGTTGATGACGAGATCGGAGATGTCCCCGAGCGAGACGAAGGTGAGGTGATCCGCGATTGCGTCGATGTGCCGGCCGCCCACGAACGGCGCTCCCGGCTCCACGATCTTCCACGCTTCCGGGATGAACGCCCGGAACTCCCGCCGCATGAACTCGATCTGAAGCCCAGTCAGACTACCCCGGGCTGAGACGACTTCATCCATCAGAGCGGGGTCTTGTGCCTTTCGGGCTGGTAGCTATACGGCACGTAGCCATTCGCCGTTCGCATCACCGGGCCACCACTAGAGTAGGCCACGTACCTCCCGATGGCGTGCACCTTCCGGTACTCCACGCCGGCCGCGCTCTTGCGGGTCTCGACCATGTAGCCCTTGCCCTGCATGGCTTCCATCCGCGCCTGCGTCTTCTTCTCGGACGTAGGAGCCTGCCGCCCCAGCGCCTTCCTGACCGCGTCTACTGCCCTATTCATCGTCCCAGATCCCCTTGACTCCGAACCATGAGAGGACGAGCACGATGCGCGCCTCCACCCCATCGAAGAACCTGTCCAGCCAGATGGCCGGGCTGTTCCGCACCCACACCCCGCCGATCAGGATCCCCACGAACACCGTGAGCGCGAAACCGATTAAACCGATCATCTTCCTCGTCCCCTCTTACCTGACACCGCCCGCCGAATCCGGGCCGGCTCCAGACACTTCGCCCGCGCCGCCTTCCCTGCGCGCTTCATCGTCTTCGACTTCCGGCTTCTGTCCGCTGCCGCCATGATCCTTACCCTTCTTGCTGGGCTATCTTACCACCCCGGAGCGCAGCCTCCAGCGCCGTGACCTGCTTCATGAGGTCTTCTCGCTCTACGATGTGGGCTGCGATCCTCCCCCGGAAGTCTTCTCTCTCCCGGAGGAGATCTGCCAGTGCTTCCCCGGCGCGCTTCCCGGTCTCGGCAGCCAGCCAGTCGCCCAGCTTCTTGAAGTCTTTCGTATCCGGGATCATCGCCCCTCCTTCCTGAGCTTCGCCTTCTCCCGAGCCGCGCGAGCCGCAGCCTCGGCCTTGATCTCTGCCTTCCGGGCCGCGATCCCCCGGAGCGCCGACGCCGCCTCCAGTAGATCGGAGGTCCTGCGCGCCGCCCTTTCGGCCCGATCGCCCGTGTTGCAAGCGTAACAGGATCGGTACTGGAAATGGGTGGCGAATACTGCCCCACAGGTCACGCACTCGGCGCGCGGCTTCGTGATCCGGATCTTCTTGTCGATCTCACTAGACGTGACCCGGCATGACGGATCCGCAGATACGACGATGGTCATGGTGCCACCCCGAAGCCCCACATGATCATGACGACCACGGATAGAGTGCTCAAGCAGATCGAGATCAGCCGAAGCGTCTGGATCTGGCCCGTGAGATCCCGGACTTGCCGCTCCAGATGCCGGGCATACCCCACGACATCGGGAGCCATGGCGACCTGAAGCGCGTAATTGTCCGGGTGATCCTTCCACTCCCTCGGCAGGATCAGATCCCCGGTCTTGCTGAGAAACATCTCGGACGCCTTCATGTAACCCCCTAAAGTATGTTCGGCAAATTCGAGGCTAGTATCACCGCCGTCGCGAGCAGCGAGATCCCGATCAGCCACAGCTCCAGCCGGCGGACATGCTCCTTCAGCCGGCGAACCTCCGGCCCGCGACGCCGATCCTCTGGCTTACGATACATCGGATAGGGCCTTTCTCAGCCGCTCCATGGCCTCCGCGGCGGGCTCCGCCTCCTTCCATGCCGGAGTATCCCATCGGCTCAGAACGCCCCTCGCAGCCCCGGAGAGAGCCGCCACGGGGCGGACAATGAACTGAATGGCGATCTCCATGGACCTGCTCCCGCCGCCGGATTCCTTGAGCCGCTCCAGCGATTCGACGCAGGAATAGATCCCGGTGATTCTCGCCCTGACGATCTCCCGGGTAACAACCTCCGCGCTCGGGATCGTCGCGAGCGCGGCCTCGGCGATCGCTGCGCGAGTCCGGCAGTCCATAATGCACTCCCCGATCACCTCGCGACGGAACGAGGCTATCCCCCTGATCACGACCTCATCAGCCTGAATCGGATCCATTGTCATCTCCCAGTTTCGGAACAATCATCTTCGTCAGGGGCACCGCCCCCGGCGTTACCTTCTGGTCATCCTTGTCCAGCTTCGACACCGCGAGCGACCATCGAAGCTCCAGATCTGCCGTCTCGATGATGCGACCGGCCAGATTCCCGACCTCGCGCCCCTCCTGCACCGACATCTTCCCTGTCTTGACCGAGTCGATCGCGTCGAACAGGATCGCCCGCAGATCCTCCGTCGTCTTTCCCTTGCTCACTCCATACTCCCTTGATCAGTTTCCGGGCCAGCTTGCCCAGCGCCCGCAGCTCCTCCCGCCTCCGGTAGACCGGCCGCGCCTTGTTCCAGCACCCCATGCAGAAGACGGGCGATCGGGCCTCGTCGCGGTAGTAGATGTCGAACCGATCCCGAACCATGAATGGAGCCCCTAACCGCCCGCAACCCTCGCACGAGTTCAGCGGGGTGAAGTAGGCCGAGTGCCGGCGCAGCCGGAATCCCGGGGTCCCATCCTGCCGCGGGATCCGCGTGTACCACTCCGAGATCTGCTCCAGCCGGCCGACCCTCCGAGTCATGGCCCGCTGCCGGTGATCTGATTCTGCCGAGCCTCCTCCAGAACCTTGCCCTCGAAGATTGCGTCCAGCTCATCCGAAGCCCACTGAGCCCGCTGGAAAGCGACGAACGTCTTCAGCCGCACCGCGCGCCGGTCCACCTCGCCCCCATCCACAAGCATCTTCGCCAGCTGTCTCATGGTCAGCTCACGGACCCACTCCTCACCTTTCATCCCGAGCCCCCAGCTTTCCGAGCAATTCGGCGTTGTCCTTCCCGCACCATTCGAGCTGTCTCCATGCCAGATCCCGCTGCGCTACCGTGAGCTTGTAGAACGCCAGATCAGCCTCTCGGATCTTGTCCGCCCTCTCAAGCTCGGCCTCCAGCCACTCAACCCGCTTCCGCAGCGCCAGCTTCTCGCATACCGGGCACGTCGCGAAGTTCCAGACCGTCCGAAGGTGAGCGCCGCACTCACACCTATCGCCCCTTCCCCGTCTCCACCACCTGATCACCACGGCTCCTCCCCGCTCAGATCCACCGGCCACAGCTCGCCCTGAGAAGATGTCTCGAAGTGAAGCCGCGCCACCTGTTCAAGCAAGAACCGCCTCGGGTAGATGCGCTTGCTGTGCCCAGCCTTCACGAGCGCATTCGGATCGGTCTTCGGCAGGATCGCCCGATGCGGCTCACCCCCTTTCCTCTTCCAGACCTCGGAGATCTGAGTGCCCAGCCGCCAGTGCACCGTCGGATTCCCCACGAGACCCAGAAGCGCTGTCGCCTGATCAATGGAGATCATGCCCTCCGGAATGGCTGGATCGCCCGGCAGGTAGTCCGCGATCGTCGCCGTGATCGTCTCGACGTGCTCGCACCGCCAGACGGTGTATTCCGCCGCGATGACCGCGAGGAACGCCGCCTCCGCCGCGATCATCGCCGGGGTCGGGTCAGCCGGGTCCTCGCCACCGTATTCATCGTCCAGCTCTTCCAGCACGCTCTCCAGCGGACGAGCCCACGAGATAGACCCGATCGACTCCGGAACGTACCCATAGACCCTCACGGTCTCCGGCCTCGGACCGTCACCATCTTCGAGCATGGCGTCGATCGCGTCCGCTATCGTCCTATGCCTCAGCGTCTCAGCTTCCGGATCGCATTCCCAGAACTTGATCCCGCCACCCCTGCCCCATGAATCAGGAACCATCTCCCATCTCCTGCAATACAGCCGACTTGTACGACACATGCACGATCCGCGAAACGATATACTCGCGCCCGCACGACCCGCAATCCGTCTCAATCTCTCCCTCAAACCCGGGGCCGAAGTCCATCTCCCATGCGTCCCGCTCAACGTGCCCGCAATGTGGACAAACCGGCGTGGATTTCAGTTCGCCACTCTCACTCATCCTCATCGCTTCTTCCTCGCGTTCCGGCTCTTCGGGTTCCGAGGGGTCCGATTGCTCGGCGGAGTCTTCTCGAACTCGCACGCCGGGCACCTACCCTTAATCCCGTGCTTGCACGGCTCGCTCATCTCTCTATCCCCAACTCTTCCCACGTTGCTATGTCTCCATTGAGATGCCATCCGGCAACGCCATTGCTGTTACGTGCGATCTTGCGGTATGCCTCAAGTTCGGCCCGCAGCCGCTCGATCTCGGCCTCTCGATCCGCCACTTTTTGAGCAAGCTCTCGATAGCCTTCGAGCTTTTCATCTGCCGCACGATCTACCATGAACTTATAGTTTGCCTGCGCTTTGTCCCGCTCCTCCCGCAGCCGAAGCACTTCGGACCGTAGCGAGTGGTCTGCCCATGCAGCGTCGATCTCATCTCGGTCACTCATCCTACTTCTCCGCCTCAATCACTCCATGAAGCCGTCTCAGCGCTGCTTGCAGATGGCTCTCTGTCACGATATCAGCCACGAACCAGAGGCCCGCGTCGGCGGCCTGCTCGTCTACAACTCTCCGGATTGCCGATAGGTGGTCGCGCAGCCGATACGCATGAGCCGTAAGAGCGTAGTTTCTAGCCAGCAGTTCCAGCACCTTGTCGCTCGTCCGGTTCGCAACGTCCTCCCGCAGCCGAGCGATCTCCGCCTCCAGCTTCGAGAACTCCTCCACGACTATTTCGGGCCTCAGTCTACCGAGCGGAGTGTCACTCATGAGACACCTTCCAGATGGCGGAAACCTCTGAGATCTGGAGCCGAAGCCACGCTGCGGTCATCCCCTGATGGGCGGTGTTCAATAGCGCGTCAATGTGACGGAGAGCGCCCCGAAGACGATCGGCATCCCTCTGAGCCCGCGCGTGAATCCCGCACTGCTTGACCGGCCTATCGTCGTCATCGAATCGGCAAGCGCAATGCGTGCCCCTGTGGGCGCTATCACGAAGAACGTACTCATAGTCGGCGGGGAATACCCGGTCGACCGAGTAGCTCGTCTCGAATGCGGTAAAGTCGGGGTCGGCCTCCAGCTCAGCGCGCTCCCCCTCGTCGACCACATCTCCGAGCCACTGTAGAAAGATCCGCTCCGGCGGCGCGCTCATGATGCCTCCTCCTCTTCCTACACCGGAGCCAGCTTCGGAAGGAGGGTCTCGATGTACGTTGCCGCCATGAAGATGTCCGCATTCAGATCCTCGCGGAACTGCGCCGACGGACGCGACGACCCGTGAAGAGTCTGAGCCGCCGAGCGCAGCCGGACCACCAGATGCCGAAGCTCATCCTCGTCGACAGACTCACGGTTCAGCCGGTCGATCGCGGCCTCCATGGCCCGGATCACTTCCTCGACAACCATATCGGGCTCGATCAGCTCCCTGCCCTGCGTCGCGCTCTTCCCCATCTCGACCTGAAGCGCAGCCTCGGCCGGGTAGTAGACCGCGGTCGGCTCCCCGTCCGGACGCTCCCGGCAGACACGGGACAGCGCGCCATAGTCCGCCCAGCTCACGGCATCCGCCGCGCATGGGTCGGTGTGGTGCGAGTAGATGTCCCGGGCATACGCGCCACGGCAGCGCAGCTCCGGAGTCTGGAGAATCGTGATCGCCATCCGAAGCGCCTCTTGCGGAGTGGCCGGCGGGGCGATATCGCAGTCCATGTCGATGCGACCATCAGCACCGATCCAGTAGACCATCTGTTCAACTTCGCTCATGTCGCTCTCCCCATCTCTCGGCACTCGTTCCGATGTGCCGCGCCGTTGAACCGTCCAGCGACGAATGCCGCCTCCCTAACGCTTCCGCTCTCGTAGGGGCACGGAGCCCCACCCTTGAACCCCAGCTCGTATGCCACCTTCAGCGTGGTGTCCGAGGTCACGGGCGGGTTCTTCCGAAACTCCTGCATCAGCCGCATCTTCATCGCCGCGCAGCCTCCCATGCCTGAATCTTGAGAGACTGAAGCGAACTTCCGCGAAGGTGCCCGGCGATGAACTTCGCAACGGATGCCTTGCTCGGCTGCCAGATCGCCGTCAACGGAAGCGCCGGATGCTTAATGAAGTAGCCACGGCTTTTCTTGAGGATCGCACCCGTCCCGTTCGGGCTCACGAAGCACGGCTCGACGGTGAAGCTATGGCTCCCGATCACCACATCCGGGTCGCCCTCTACCGAGAGCTTGACCGCGGAGCGCTCCTGCTGAGCCGCGATCCCCTCGGCCTCGTTCATCCCGATCAGATCGACGCCGCCCCGAGCGATCTCAGCGCAAGCCTCGGCGTCGACAAGGCGCTCCTCTTTCACGCCCCAGCTCTCGGCAAGAATGTCGTAGCTTTCCTTGAAAGCCTTCCGATCGCAGCTCCACGACAAGTACCGATTTCCTTCGGCCTTCTCGATGGCAGCCTTCACGTCGGCATACTCGTACATGGCGCGGAGCGCGAGGACGTATTCTTTATCAGTGCGGATCTTCATGATTCTTTCTCGCCTTGATCGGCTGGATTGCCGTATCGAGATAGGACTGTAGCTGACAGAGTCATCCCCGTCAACTACTCTTTTCAAGCTCCCCGATGACCTCTAGGATGTCGCTCAGAATCGAGTGTGCATCCTGATCGTCAAACCCATCCTCCACCGCGCAACGCACCCGCTCCGCCAACTCGGCAGGTATCCGCAGCGCGTCCCGCTCTCCACGTAGGCTCGCAAGTTCTGCCATCACAGCTACGCATTGCCCCCGCCAGTAATCCAACGTCAGTGCGTCACTCATCCTTCTTCTCCTTTACCCCTTCGTGCCATGCGAGGATGTCGCTCAGAATCGAGTGTGCGTCCTGATCGTCGAACCCATCTTCCACCGCGCCACGCAGCCGCTCCACGAGATCCTCCGGCAGCCACGGAGCGCGGCGATACCGAGCCGCCCCGGGAACCTGCGCCGTCGTCGACCACCACCCCGCGGTAGTCACTCCGGATCCCTGTATCATCCACGCCCAGATCTCATCCGGTACGATCACTCCGCCACCTCCTGCCTAACCACCTTCGCGCAGACCTCCATGAACCCCTGCCTCGTTCTCGGAGCGGAAAGCCTGACCACGTAATCGAACCACTCGGCGTATCGCCCCCGGTACGGATAGACCATCAGCACGATGCTCATGCCGTCCGGCTGATCCGAGAACCACGACGGCACCCGGTCCCCTACCGCGGGAAGCTCGGTGAATGTCATACCTCATCCCCCTCGTCCACGTTCGCCTCGATCCAGAGCACGTCTGCGACCGACTCGATCTCGTCGATCGCGAGCTGAAGATCGTCCTTCGTGAACCCATCCGCATACCCGAGCCAGATAGGCCCGGCCTCCGCGCCAGACCCCTCGACGATCGAGCCGACAGACACCCCATCCCGCGAGAACTTCAGCCACGCGCCGCATTCCGTGCTCTTGTAGATCGCACGCTCCGCCTCATCCCGGGTGCCCGCATCGAAGAACGCCAGCACCCCCGCTTCCGAGGTGATCATGCACCATTCTCCGCGGCTCGCAGCTGAGACTGAGCCCGGCGAAGACCGGAGTCCGCGTCGATGTAGTCGTTCACCTTGCCCCGAAGATCGTCGGGAATCGCCACGTTCGACGCGAGCAGAAGATCCATCAGCTTCGCCGCCGTCTCCCGACCGAGGCACTCATCTCGCTGACGCTCCCACTTCCACACCCGATTCAGCGCGGCATCGACGCTAACCTTCTGGCGAGCGGCATCGAGTTCCTCGGTCTTCGGGAGCCGAAGTTGCTCAGCAATGGCCCGGACCAGAGACACCATCTTCGTCGTTCGGCGGGATGCGTCATACCCGCGCGCCTTCTTCGGGGTCCCGATGAACTGGTACTCGTACTCGGTATCGTAACGATAGGAGAACTGCGCCTCGATCTTGCCGATAAGACCGTTCACGAGCCCGACCTGATTCTGGTTGTAGTGCTCATGGGGGCGCGGATTCGCAACCACCGTGTAGCTCGGGTTCCGCACGCGGATAACACAGGTCTCCCCGCGCCACTCGGTCTCCACGAGAGACTTGTCAACTATCGCTTCGAGGGCAGAGGTGATCGTATCCACCCGCGCGCCGAACGCCCGCTGCGAGGCGAGCGATCGAACAGCGCTAAGCTGATCCGTCATCTCTGAATCCTTCGGATCGAACCGCCCCCTCCCGAACAGGAAGTCCCCGAGGCTCAACATCCCGCCGCGGGCGTTGACTTGTTCGATGTAGGCATCCGCGAGCTTTTCCTGCACTGACAATTCCATGATCTTCTCTCTCTGTGCTTCCGGCTGGAGTGCCGAGCGAGATGGAACGATAGCTGACTCAGTCAGCCATGTCAACGCCTCTCGAAAACATTTTCTCAGAGACCCGGGCATCCTCCTCCCACATCTCCAGCCGGCGATTCAGCGTATCGCGCGCCTCTCGAACGTCGTCGATCATCCCCTTCCCAGCACCGCGCCCGCCGGGCAAGAGCAACTTCTTGATGGCATGAGCGATCGCCGAGTCCTTGACCCCGAAGAGATCACAGACCCGATACACGTCGATCTCGTCGATGAACTCGACATGCTTGAAGTAGTGCCCGTGCCTCCTCTCGCTCACGACAGAAGCTCCCGGCAAGCTGCCTCCGGGCATGGGACCTTCCCCTTCGAGATGTCCGTCACCAGATTCAGGAGCCTCGCATACCGGGCCTTCGAGACCATGCCAGAGAATGCCGCCTCGGCCTTGAGCCGCGCCGACAGATAGTTCGGGTCGTGAATCGTACAGAACCTCGAAGGAGAGACGGCGCTCCGCGGGCACTGATGCTTCCCGGATTTCACCAGCGCTCGACACTGCGCTTTCTTCCTCATACTGCCCACCCCATGCGATTGCTTTCGGGGGTCGCCATGAACTCCTCTGCCGCCCCCATGAATGCCCAGACGCGATCGAGAACCTTGTGCTCGCCCTCGGCATGGATCCAGTCGTGATCGGCACGGATGAACGTGTATCCGCCACGCCACGGGCTCACCCGCTCCAGCTGCGCCATGGACCCGGCAATGTTGTCAGGCGTAACTCCCATTATCCCGAGACGAACGCCGCCCCTGATCGAAGGGATGCAATCCGAGAGAGCCCCCGCCCGAACGATGATTGATATATTGTCCGCGTTTCCAGCGATCCGATAGGCTGCGTCTATCGTGTGCGGAGCTGCCTCGATGACCGTGTGATGAGCCGCAAGACGGGATCGAACCACCGAATCCGATAGAAGCAATCGAGAGCTTTCAAAAGCCCCACCCAGCATGTAGAGGCGCATGGATGGATCGAGGACAGACAGCAAGTGCATGACCCACGAGGGAGTAGCGTCCGGGCTGAACGGGGCCTTGAGGTGCATAGCCCGGTTCGATATTGATGACCGTCTTGAGAAGCTATCCGGCGGGGTAGCTATGTCTGCCGAGAATTCAATCGCTGGATATTCGCCCGAGAGCGCATCCATCTGCGGAATCGTGAGACTGTCTTGAGTTATCGGAATAGAGACGCGAGTGACGGTCAGCATGTGAACTCCCCTGCATTACCACGAGAAGGGAATGTATCACCTCGCGGGAAGGCAGGCAAGTCAGAGAGCGGAGATCACCGAGCTGTCGATGAGCAAGCCATATACAGAGGTCGAAACAGGCACGCTGTTCGCTGTCGACTTGCCCCTCGCTCGGCAGTCAGACTTTTCCTGAATGAGATCCCCATTCCCGTGCCCACGATACTGCCGGGCCGACAAGAAAACATCTGCCAGCGCTCGCCACGACTCACCGAACGCGCGCACCTGAAGCATGTGCTGAAGGGTTTTCGTTGCGCCAGTGTCTATGCCGACAACGAAATCATACCCCGTCACGAGGAGGGTCTTCCCGAGCGGCACCGTATAGATCAGCTGGTGCGAGTACCCCTCGTTCACCTCCATATAGACGGCAGTTGTTCCAGAGATGGTCCCGGTGACGCTGCCGGCGTTCAGAGAGGTGGTGCTTCCGCTGCCCGGGGCAAGCGCGTAAAGAGCGTTGACCCTGAGATAGCTGAGAGACGTGAGAACCGGGGTGATCCCGGTGAGCGCCACGGTCTCGGACTGCTCGGCATACGTTGCGGATAGACCCTCTATCCGGACGGTGGCGACGCCAGTTCCGGCAGCCGCGTCCTGAGCGCTCGACGACACCAGAGAGACCTGAGCTGCCGCAGCCGGGAATGTGTACAACCCTCCGAACGGCCAGATGTCCTCTGTGCCCACGTCGATGTTGTCGTTCATGCCGAACTTGCGGAACACCGACCATCCCGGCAGGCGTCCCAGAGCGATCGCCCACTCGACTCGATCAGGGAACCATCCCCCTCGGGAGTCGGTCAGCCTAGCCACGCTGGACCCGCCGGATCAGGAATGGCCCGCGAACGCCGTGATCACCGTAGCTGACCCACTGCCATTTCTCATGATGCAGGTCGATGTGCCAGCGAACCTTGCCCCACCGGATTTTCACTCGACCACGAACCAGTCGCGCGCGAGCATGTCGGAGTGCGACGCGACCCACGGGATGCGATCGCCGTCCGTGCTCATGAAGATGTACGGACGAGTCATCTTCGAGTGAGAATCAGGGACCTGTAGCTCGATCCACATCGAGCGCCCGGACGCGACGCCATTCCACCCCTCGCGGGCGAGATGGTGTCCGTCCCAGAGCATAGAGATCACGTCTCCGAAGACGAGGTTCTTCATGCTCTACTTCTTGTTGCGCTTGTTCGTCGGCTTCGAGCTGCCCGCTTCCGGGAGGTGGTGCCGGCGGCCAGACGGGAGGCTCGCATCCTTCGGAGCGCCGCCTTTCGATGCCACTGTGGACGCTTTCTTCGTTGCCATGCTTCAACCCTCAAATGGTAGGACGATCTTCGTGCGGGATTCTGCCTGAGCTTTCGCGAGTTCGATAGGGTTCTCCGAGCCACGAAGCACCACCATGAACCGATGAACCGAATACTGCGCCTCGGTCAGATCGTTCACGTCATGGGGAAGATCCTCCACCGGAACCCCCCAGTCTGCTGCGAAAGCGATCCCGCTCGGGGTGTCCTCGATCATCAGGTAGCACTTCATTCCTCGGCCTCCTCCTGCCTCAGATCCTTCAGGAAATTCATCGCCTGCACCATCTTCTCGTGAGGCATGTGAGTGAACTCGTCGGTGACGACCCCGGGGCCGGAGTCCTCGGTGAAGATCCCGAAGTGCTTGCCCAGCATTTCGAGCGCCTGCGCCTTCCCGTGGAGCGTGTACGAATACTCCTGAGAGACGAGCATCTTCCGGATGGTAACCCCGTCGTCCTTCTCAACCATGTTGTCCTTCAGGCGGACAGACTTCACGGCGGCGCGCTGCATCGGGCTAAGCTCTTCGGGCTTCTTCCATCGGTAGCAGTCGACCCCGTCCCTCGTCTCCTTGATGAGATAGTCGATCGGGTTCACCAGCGCGATCGCGCCTATCTCGTTGACGACGGCAGCCGCTTCAAGGGCAAGCTCCGGCTTCGCCCTCTCGCGCAGCTCGTGGACCATCTCCATAACATCAGGATCCCGGGCAAGCTGATACGCCTTCGAGATCGCATACGACTCCGAGTAACCAGCGGTTCTCGCGGACACCTGAGCCGATTTCCCGGCCGCCAGCTGAACGCAGAAAGCAATCCTTCGACTATCCATCCCGGCTCAACCTCTCCCGACCCGCGTACTCGCATAGCCGCAGGTAGTCGTCATCCGCTCTGAGGACGTAACGAGCGATCAGCACACCGGCTCCGCTCCCAGTTTCGTCCGTTGCATCCCTCAACTCGAACGTCCCGGTGAGACGCTTATCGAACTCACGACCGAGAAGGCGGAGGGGCGGCGGCCATACGTTGATGTCGACATGGAACCAGAGCGGGTAGCTGAAAGCATCCGCGTCCGGGTCCGAGTTGTGAATCAGGAGTATGGCTCGCACCTCGGCATGATGCCACACTTCCGGCGCGTTGACATGAGCTTCCGCAGTCAGCTACCCTGCGGCCCCGATAAAGGCGAGGCCCGAATGGATCACGAAGAAGTACACAAGGCGGGATGGAAGGTGATGGGTCTGACCTATGTGCCGACCCCCACCAGAAAGCGAACGCACGTCCGGGCGAAATGCCTCTCATGCGGGACCGTCGTCCACGAGAGGAAGGACCACTTCCTCAACAGGCGAAAGTGCCCCGGGCCGAAGTGCAACGCGGCACCCGTCAGAAATGCGCCGCTTGACAAGGATGACTCTGTCAGCTTATAATACGTCGGCGTAATCCCACGCACGACGAGAAAGAGAATGAGAGCAATCAGGATCAGAACGGATGAAGGCGTTCGACATGGCATCGAGCTGAGCGTCGAACGGAAGTACAGGCGGTGCCTGTTCATGAACTCGGCGGGGCTGAAGGTGGAGCGGGTCGCTATCGGATCAGAGGATGACCGAGCCACAACCGAGATCATCACCGCATCCCTGCCGGCAGCTATTCGGCGGTTCAAGACCGCGGCGAAAGACTTCGGGTGCACCGCGGAGGTTGCGAGCGCACTCGGTATCCGCCGGGTTATCCGGCACAGTGAGCGGGAGAAGGTTGATGGATGATGAAGATCGAAGGCTGATCGAAGGGATGGTTCGGGGGATGCCGGTCGAAGATCGAGAGGATCTTCTGGGCAGATTCTCCGCAATGCTGGGGCTCGAAGGAACCATCCGCCCGGCATCGCCGGATGCTGCCCTCCTCGGGGTGGTTCGGACTATCGTGCAACAGGGGTACGACGCGAGCGCAAAGGTAGCGTCGGATCTGTCCACTGCCCTGATGATGCTTGACCGAATGCTCAACAAGTAGCCACGCGCAACAGCGGCTCGCCCTCGGGGCCGCATGGATACCTGAATGGAAACGACGAACAGCAAGCTGAAGATCCTGATGATCGCCCACAAGCTGACGCGGGCTCGTGTGGCGGAGATGACCATGTGCTCGGGAAAGAGCACTGTGGATCGGTGGCTCCTGCCTGAGTACATCGACGGCAAGAAGAACGAAGGCTGGCGCGCAATGCCGAAGATCCGCATGGCTGCGCTGGTCGCTGAGCTGGAGAAGGTCAGGAAGCGCGAGGCCGGAAGGGATCGGCGCAGAGCATCCGCTGGACAGTGAAACTATTTTCTCAAAGGGTGTTGACATGGCTGACCCGGTCAGTCAGAATGGCTCCACTGTCAAACGACAGACACATAACCCGGAGAGAAAAAATGGCACACGAACTCGACTTCACCACCGGCCGCGCAGCGATCGCATACGCAGGGCAAACCCCGTGGCATGGGTACGGTGAGAAGATGTCCCCGACCGCAACCCCGGATGACTTCCGCAAGGCCGCCGGCCTCGACTGGGAAGTGATCTCGGCTCCTGTCCAGTACACGATCGAGCAGAAGCACCTCGGCACGATCCCGATGGTCCCGGCCGGCAAGGTCGGAACCGTTCAGGTCCCGTCCCGCAAGGCGCTGCTCCGCTCGGACACCTACGACATGCTCTCGATCGTCTCGGATCGCTACGTCGTCGCCCAGCCCTCGAAGGTCTTCGGGTTCTTCAACGAACTCATGGGCCAGCAAGGTCTGACGATGGAAGTGGCCGGCGCGCTCAAGGGTGGCAAGCGGATCTGGGCACTGGGCCGGATGGACGACACCTTCGTTCTGCATGGGCAAGACGAGGTCAAGCCCTACGTCCTGATGGCAACGTCCTACGACGCAGCCATGGCGACGCAGGCAATGCTCACCACGGTCCGCGTGGTCTGCAATAACACCATGACCTACGCTGGTGCCTACGAGTCGGGTGAGTCCGCAGGGCGCTACTCGGTTCCCCACAATCAGGAGTTCGACATCACCGCGGCGCACGGCAAGCTCGGGCTGAACGAGGCCGCGTGGATGGAGTACAAGCGGAACATGGAGAACCTCGCCCGCTTCACGGTGACCCCGGAGCAAGCGCTGGAGTTCTTCTACACCATCGCAGGGCAAGGCGACGGCATCGTGCGGAACGGCGAGAACGGCACGATCGTCACGTTCCCGGAGCCGAGCCGAGTGGTCAAGCAGTACATTCAAGCCTACAAGCAAGGCCCGGGCGCTCACATGACCTCGGCGAACGGGACCGCGTTCGGCCTGCTGAATGCAGTGACCTACTATCAGGATCACCTCGCACCGGCAGCGAACTCCGGCAATCGCTTCGACTCCGCAACCTTCGCTTCTGGCAACGTGCGAAAGCAGCACGCTCTGGCAACCTGCCTGAAGATGATGGAAGCGGCGTAAACCTGACCGGGGGCGAAAGCCCCCGCGTTACTCCTTATCGAGTCAGCCGCACTGGGATCCCGGTCATAGCCTCGAAGACCGCCCGGCGGAAGCGAGCCTCCGGCATGTCCCACCCCTTGAAGTCTTCAACCACGAGCGCCCAGCCATCGGGGCCGCGCTCCTCATACCTGAAGTCGTCCGTATAGACTGCGTGCCGCCCGACCTTGTACCGCTCGCTGCGGATCAGGATCGGGCGATCGCCGCACATCAGCTTCGTGGGAGTATGGACCCGGAGGTTCCGGATCTCGCCGGCCGACTCCATCGCGAGGAGTTCAACGTACCTCTTCGCTTCCCCCGCCGAGTCGAGCTTCACTCCCCGGATCGTCGTCTTCGTCGACCGGACGCGCGCCGCTCTTGCTCCGGTGCTCGAACTCCCAGCGGCGGGCGAGGACGAAGATCGACTCCTCGTAGCTGAGGATCTGGTCAACTTCCCGGAGGTGGTCAAGCTGCGAGCCATACCGATTCTCCCACGTCACCACTCCGGTTCCGCTGTCTATCCCCCGGGATCCGATATGGAACTCGGCGTGCAGCGGGATCTGAAGGAACGGGTTCTGGCGCTGCGCCATCCCGACATGCCAGCCCAGACCCTTGAGTGATCCACCGTGGCAGTGGTGAAGCGTTACCGGCCGGCGCTCCGAGACGATGCACGGAAGCTCCCGGAGGCGGCGCTCGTGTTCACTTACTGACGGCACCCGCGGCCTCTGCCAGAGCGGCGGCTACCTTGCCCAGCCCCTCGATGGAAGAGTGCAGCTCCTCCAGAACCCGGGCCAGCCTAGAAGCCTCCGCGAGCATGAGCCTCTGCGCCTCACGGCGGCGCTCCTCATCCCTCGACACGGGACATCCGGAGGACCTCAAGGGCGCGCTTCGTCTCCTCCAGTTTCTCGATCAGCTTCGTGATGCCCACATGGATCCCGTCGATGACGAGGTTCCACTCGCAAGCCTGCGCGTCATACCCGGCGACCTTGTTCCCCTCCGCGTACAGGTTCGCGTTTCCAGCGAAACGGAAATCTCGCGCCCCAGCCGGAGCGCGTACTTCTTCCTGAGCCATTCATCGAGCCCTCAGTCAGCGTGGTACAGCCACGCATTATTTTCCCTTGAGACCCAGCCGGAGCATGTCCCAGCCGAGCAGATTCTTGCCGTTGCATAATACAGACCCGGGGAAGAGGGGGTCCACTTCCACCTCGCGCCCGGCCCCAGCACGCGAGAGGCGACGCGCGCATCCGTGCGGTACACTCGGACC
>Ga0315276_10002088_pt1 | contig 18132 bp, 18 predicted proteins | sample YL17G05_0_MG_FD_204542 | JGI IMG/M metagenome (GOLD analysis project Ga0315276, IMG submission 204542) | Sediment microbial communities from Yellowstone Lake, YNP, Wyoming, USA - YL17G05_0 | ecosystem: Environmental > Aquatic > Freshwater > Lake > Sediment | place: USA: Wyoming | collected... | reverse complement strand
ACGGAGTGTCTTCGGCCCGCAATTATGCTTTAAAAAAAGCCGGCGGGTCGTTCGTAGTGATTCTTGACAGCGATGATATGATGACGCCGGATTTTATCGCCAGACATTTGCGGGTATTCGAGCAAAATCCCGAAACTGACCTGGTTTATTGCGATGATTGCTTTATTGATGAGAATGACAAGCCCATCCGTGTGATGGGCAGGCCGGAGTACTCGGACCAGAAAGCACTTGTATCAGCCCTGTTCCGCTACGGGTGGGCGATTCTGCCTTTCAGGACCTGCATCAGGAAAAGCGTCTTCGACAAAATAGGTCTTTACGACGAACGTCTGATTATGTCCGAGGACTACGATATGGTGAGGCGTTTTGTAAGTCAGGACCTCCGGATGCGGCATTTACCTGCGGCGCTTTACCTTCGCCATCCGACGGCGAACAGTCTTTCGAGAAGCTTCAACGCTGCGAAAGCAAAGGGCCATTTTGAAGTCGTTCGCAAGTTTACAGAGACGTTCACTGCTGAGCAGTTATTTCCCGATGTGCGTTGGGAAAACCTGCCGGCTGAGCAAAAGTTGTTGTTGGCCAAATGCAAAGCGGCCCTTGTTTATATTGGCATTGGCCAGCAGTATCTCGCTTCTCATGCCCAGGATTTTGCAGAGGCGGCTTTCGAGATGGCCTGTGCCCAATTGGATGATTGCTGCAAAATTGAGCCGGCTAACCACCAGGTCAGGAACCTGCGGGAAAAATGTCAGTTCATTCGCGCCAAAAACCTGTCTTCAGGTCGCCTCGGTGTTTGCCAGCCGGCCTGAATTTAGATAGTTTAATATGTGCAGAACAGCTAAACAAATTGCGATTTCCATCGACAATAAATGCGATAGATATCACACATCATCAGGAAGTTGGCGTCTTATAATACTGCCGTATTTTGAAAAGGAAGGCGGGTAAAAATGGCCACTATAAATCTTTCAGGCCTATCTACCGGCATCGACACAAAAACTCTCATTGCGCAGTTGATGGCTGTCGAAAGCCGAACGCTAAATATTTACCAGCAACGTGTCTCTAACTGGGAGGAAAAGAAAGACGCACTTAGCACGCTCGAAAGCAAGCTAAGCGCGCTGAGGTCCACAACCCGTGCTTTGTCTGATGCGGAGCAACTCAGGGCGTTTAATATCAGTTCCAGTGACCAGGACATGGTTACGGCAGAGGCGACCAATAAGGCCTTCGAGGGTAACCACACTGTTGCGATCAACCAGTTGGCGACGGCCGACAGGTGGGTTCATACCACCGGGTTCGATTACGCCGAAGATTACGTCGGTGCAGGTACATTCATTTATTCGTATAATGGCAAAGAGGCGGTCATCACAACCACTGCTACCACCACTTTGGAAGAACTCGTTGGCCTGATAAATAACGATGCCGACAACCCCGGCGTTACGGCGTCTCTATTAAATTACAGCAATGGTTATCATCTTGTCCTCAATGGCAATGACGCCGGCTCCGATTACCGAATCTCAGTCAACTCCAGTCACACCGAGGTTTTGCAGGCAGATACTGCTTTCACAGTTAACTCCGACAATGCCACTCTAACCACTCGTATTACCGAACTTGACCAGTTTGACGGAGAACATTATCCACTCGGAGTCGGCGAAAAGATAAAAATCACCGGGAAAGACCGCTATGGCAACGACATCGCCCAGGTTGACCTTGATTTGACCGGAAATACAAAAATAAGTCACCTGATTGACAAAATCAAGCAGGCCTTCGACGGCAACGTCAATGTAACTCTCGAAAACGGCAAAATCATCGTCGCCGACAGTATTTCCGGTGACAGCCAGCTTTCAATCTCGCTGGCTTACAGCAACACTGAAAGACCCGACTTGCCAACTATGGTTGTCTCGACCGAAGGCGGTGGCGCCACAACCCCGCCTCCCGGTTTCTCGCCCTCGGATTTTACCCAGAGTCAGGCGGCACAGGATTCTAAAATAAAAGTGGACGGCTATCCTTCGGCGGCAGCCGTCTCCGAGGTCCAGCAAATTGTTCATACCGCGGTGACCGGCGATACGTTCACGCTCAGTTACGGCGGCTATACCACCGAAGATATCCCAATTGGCACGAGCGCTTTGGACATCCAGGCATATCTCGAAGCGCTGCCCAGCGTCGAAACCGGCGACATTACTGTCAGCGGCGAGTCGTTAGACACCGAGGGCACCCTGACGTTCACCTTCAAGAATACGCTCGGCGATGTGAGTATGATTCTTATAGATTCGTCCAATCTTAGCGGACCACTTTCGGTTACTGAGCAGACTAAAGGCGTTGACGAGTATATAAGCAGGAGTTCCAATACAGTTGAAGATGTGATTTACGGTATCACCCTTCATTTGCACGACACCACTGATTCGAGCGGCGAGCAAATAACACTTACACGGGATACGGCGTCCGTAAAGCAGAAGCTCACGGCAATGGTGGATGCTTATAATGCCGCAGCGACATATATCAAGGAAAAGACCGGCTACAACGACGTCCTCAAAACCGCCGGCGTTTTGATGGGCGACTATGTGGTAAGTACCATAGAAAACCAGCTCTATACGCCGCTGGTAGTCCAGACCAAGGGTTTCATACAGGACATTGATAGTTTCCTGATGCCTGGCCAAATCGGACTCCAGCTCGACAGCGATGGCACACTTAGTTTCGACTCGAATGTCTTCGATGAGGCGATAGCCAAAGATTATATGGGTGTTCTCGCTGTAATTGGTGCAGACAAAACCGGCAGCTCCGACAGCAACACAGTCCGGTTCTACCAGGCACACAGTAAGTACACGACCGCCGGAACGTATGATGTTAAGGTGACATTAACGAACCACGTCATAACGGGAGCTTATATCAAACTGCCTAATGAGGGTGAATCGGCGTGGCGTCAAGCCACGTATTCCGGCAATACTGTCACGGGCATCAGCAGCTTCGACGAGAACGGCAACCCCGTGCATCCGGAAAACGGGTTGCAGCTCAGTGTTGATTTGAGTCAAGGTGGCACAGAACCGTACACGTACACAGCGACGGTCAAAGTAAAACAGGGCTTCGCCGGCGCGATAGAAGACGTTCTGGATAAAATGTTAAAGGCCTCCAGCGGCTCTATTGATATCGACCAGGAACATATAGACGATACTATAAAGCAAATACAGGACAGAATCGGGGATGAGGAGACCCGGCTCACTAAGAGAGAAGAACGCCTGGTTGCGAGATTCGCACGGCTGGAAAAGACCTTGTCGCTTTTGCAGAGTCAGATGGGCGCTTTGGGTTTGGGTTAATAAAACACCACCGACCTGGCTGATGACCATTATCTTCTTCTCTTCCGCAGTCGATGCAGTATCGCCATTACCTCTGCGACCGCCACATACAGGTTTTGCGGTATCGGCTCATCGATTTGCACGGTTGAGAATATCGCTCTGGCAAGTTGGGGCCTGCGAACTATCGGGACGCCATACGCCCGTGCCACTTCCATAATCTTTTCGGCGATATGGTCTGCGCCTTTGGCGACCACCACCGGCGCATCCATCGCGGACGTCTCATATTTAAGCGCTACTGCTATGTGCGTCGGATTGACCAGAACCACCTTGGCCTTGGGAACCTCCCGCATCATCCGTTTCATACTCATCTGAAGCTGAATCCGGCGGATTTTACTCTTGACCTCTGGTGCGCCTTCCATGTCCCTGTTCTCCTGCTTTACCTCCTGCTTGGTCATCTTAAGGTCTTCGATGTATTTCCATTTCTGATAAAGCGTGTCTGCTATGGCCAGCACGAGCAGGGCTATACATATCCGGACGCACAACCCGAATATAATGCCGGCGGTAGTGGTAATTATTTGTGTTGACCAGGCCCATCGTAATTTCATCAGTGCATCTACTTTATCGCTCAGATAAACCCAGACGATTATCGATACCAGTATCAGTTTGAGTATCGAGACAAGCAGCTTGACCATTGACTTGCCGTTAAAAAGCTGTTGCAGTCCGGTAGCGGGATTTAACGCGTCGAATTTCAGGGTGATTGCCTCAGGTGCGAAGTTTGGGCCGATTACGGCCATGCTCGCCAGAATCGCGCACGCGGAAATCGCTGCCAGAATGGGCAGGCATATAACCATCGAATCGATAACCTTGGCGTTTATAAAATTTATGAATGCGTCCCCGTTGGTGAAAAACCGCGTCTGGCAGGACAGCCCCTCCCTTGTCAATGCTGTTGCCCAGCCCGCCAATTGATGGGACATCATCGCTATCGTCACGACAAGGGCCAGAAGAGTTGCCACCGCCATCAGCTCCTGAATTTGCGGCACGTTGCCTTTGCTCCTGGCCTTTTGCAGGCGATGCGTTGTCGGCTGTTCTGTCCTTTCTGCTGCTGACTGGTCAGGCATATAAAATCCTAATCACCGTTCACAATGGCAGTACTTTCGTCATCATTTTGGCCATTTCGCCGACAAAGCCGTTGATGAACGGCGCGAATATAACCAGCATTGCGAGGCCGAGGAGTATCCGCAGCGGGAAGCTGATAAAAAAGATGTCCATCTCAGGCACGATGCGCGCAAGAATCGCCAGTGCAACAAGCAGCACCAGCAGTGCCGCCAGTATAGGCGCGGCCAATTGCAGACCCGCTGCCAGCATCATTGTAGTTGCGTCGAGCATATTGCCGGCCAAAGTCGCTATGGGGGGCATCTTTCCCGGCGGGAAAAGTTCGTAACTGCGATGGATAATCCTTAACAACAGGTGATGGCCGTTGGCTGCGAGAAACGCTATGACAAATATCATCTCCAGCAAACTCGCCAGCGGCTGGCCTTGCTCTTCCGACAGCGGGTCTAATATCTCGGCCATTGTCAAACCCATCTGGTCTTCAATTATTCGGCCCGCTAATTTGACTGTGGTAAACAGCACGCTTGCGATTGCCCCCAGCGCCAGCCCGTATGTCGCCTCGCAGCTCAGCAGAAGCACCGCCTGCACCGTCGAATCCTGCTGTGCCGCCGCGACCGGAGGATTTATCAGCGAAAAGAAAATCGACAGCATAACCGTGGCCGCGACCTTTATCGTCACAGGAACGGCAGGCAAGCTGAATACCGGCGCAACCAGGAAAAACGTTGAAATTCTCGTCAGCACCATCGTAAAGCCGAGCAGCTTATCAGTAATAATCGCATCCACGGATTATCGCCCGACGCTCTGGATATACGCGAAAATTTCGTTTGTGAATCGGAGTGTTACTTGAAGCATCCAGCCCCCGAACAGCAATGTAACAACCCCTACGGCCAGGAGCTTGGGAACTATTGTCAGCGTCATATCACGGATAGATGTTACCGCCTGAAACAATGTCACCACCACGCCGACTATAATGCAGGTCAGCAGGATAGGCGCCGACAAAAGCAGGGCGGTTTCTAACGTGTGCCTGCCGAGATAAAGAGTAAAACTGGAGTCCATATCAGATTCCGTATTAAAGTTATCTGAAACTTAAACTCAAACTTTTCGCCAGCAGGCCCCAGCCGTCAACAAGTATGAATAATATCAGCTTCAACGGCATCGAAATCATCGTCGGGGGAAGCATCATCATACCTGCGCTTAGCAAAACGCTTGCGATGACTATATCAATCAGCAGAAAGGGGATAAACAACAGGCATCCCATTTCAAAAGCGGTGCGGAACTCGCTGATTATGAAGGCCGGTATCACGACGTGAAGTCCTATGTCCATTGGGCTGTTGGGCCGTTCCATCTTGGCCATTTGCACAAACAGTGCCAGGTCCGCCGGCCTGCATTGCCGAAGCATAAATTCTTTTACGGTGTCGCCGGTCTTTTGTGCCGCTGTCTGGAAGTTAATCTGGTCCGCAATGTATGGCTGAACGGCGTTGACGTTGATTTGCCCCAGCGTAGGTGTCATTGTGTACAACGTCAGGAATAACGCCAGACCCATAATCGCGATATTTGGCGGTATGGTTTGTGTCGTAAGGGCTCGCCGGACAAACGATAAAACAATCACTATCCGGGTAAACGACGTTACCATTACCAGCAAACTGGGCAGAATCGCAAGACCCGTGAAGATGATTACGAGTTTAAGCGGCGTTGACCAGTCCTTGCTTTTGCCCTGGTCCGCCGTTGCCTTATCGACAATGGTCATCAAATCGCCGATGCTCGGCACTGTCCCGGCAGGGGTATTCGTTGAGGAGTTGACGCCGGTCGGCATAGCCGGCATAGTCGGCATTTGCGGCAAACCGTTGCTTTGTGCGGCAAAGGAAAATTCGGCGGCGGCCAGCAAAATTAAAATCGTCAATATCACGCGCCTGTCGAGCATTTGGTTTTTCAACTCCTTTTTTCCAGTTCAGCGGCGAAGTTCGGTCCCGAATCGGTTATTTCCGCCAGCATCGTAATGGTTTCATCAGTGCTCGCTATCAGCAGACGCCGTGTGCCGACCTGAACCAGGTGTATCCCTTTGCGCGGTCCCAGGTGGGTTGTCTCCACGATTCGTATCTGTTTACCCGGCAGATTCGTAATCCTCGGCATTATTTTTTTCGAAACGTAAACCACGGCTATACCCAGGCCGATAACCACCAATATTGACAGCAGCATTTTGTAAAAAAATTCCCGTCCGCCTGTGACGCCAAACTCCTGATATGAGGACTGCGAATTCGAATCGGCGATTTGCATTTGCCCGGAGGCGGGAAGAACCGGCTTTGAGTTGTGTTCGGCTGCCGCTTTGCTCGCAGCCGACAGCAGACCGCCTGCCACTATTAACCCAGCCAGTATCGCAACAAATTTTATTTTGCCTGCCGCCATTCTTTTACATGCCCAAACAGGGATATACACTGTCTTTAAGAGCAAATACCGTGCCGAAGGACATAAATGGCGATGATATGTAGATAACCACGCTTGCGAAACCGGGCCAAATCAAAAAAATGACGAAGTGTAGAGAAACTTGACACTAATCCGAGGGTGAGGTTCCCCGTACGACCCCTATAAAAACGGGCGACTGTTCCGCAATTACACTGTCCTGGCCCACCCAGTCGCTGCCGGTCCCCGCTCCCCACGAATATATGGACCATTGATTGCCGGAGGGCAGATTGCCTCGGATGAAATCCGCTACCGTCTCTGCTCGTTTGGCCGAGAGTATCCATTGCTGTTTTTCGCTCGTTTCCCGTGAAGCCAGCCCCACTATGTATAACTTCAGTTGATCTGCCGGGGATTCCTGCAAGTCAGTTGTGAATTTGGTTAAAAAATCCTTTGCCGGCGCATCCAGGACAAACTGCCCACGCTTGAACGTAATTGGTGTTACTACGAAATCCGGCTGCCCCCATTGCAACTGCGACTTGCAGGTTTTGGCGTGTTTGCCAAGCCGGTTAAAAACCCGCCGTATTCTTTCTTCTGCCGCGTCTATTGTTCTGCCGGTGGTTTCATCGCCCTCCACGGCGTAGTAAGTTTTGTGGCTGTCGAAATACAATGCTTCCCCCGGTGTTCCGTGCTGCTCCGGCTTGCCTCCAAATACCTCAGGCAGCCCGAATCCTTCAATGGACCGCTTGAAACCGGATATCGTTGCCTCGAAAATACCTTCGCCCTCATTGACTATCTTACCGCTTTTTGTGGAAGCCATTGTCAAAAGCATAACAAAAAAAGCCATTAACAGCGATATCATATCCGCAAAGGAAATTATCCACAGCGGCGCCTGTTCTCCCTTTTCTTCAACTACTGGGGGTTTATTTTTCACGTCTATGTGCCTTATTCCAGCAAAGTTATTTCCAGTATTCGCGTGGTCTTTAAATTTGTCCCTGGCATTATGGCCCTTGTTCCGATGCCGCATCGGCCTTTGGGCACGCCCTTGCCGCCCAGGTACTCCACTACCGCAATGGCCCTGAGAATCCCTGTGTCGGGATTATTCCCGGGACCGACTTCGCTAACAGCAAGCCGACCGGGAATTTTGGCCAAAAGCAAAGCTAAACAGTTAAGAAATTCCCGTCCTTCGGTGGTTATTGTCGCTCCGCTGCCCCAGAAGGCCTTTTCAGATTCAATCAGGAAAACCTTCTGGCTTCTAAAATCTTTTGTTGTCTCAGCCAGCGACCCGCGGCCTGTGGCGTCTTCGAGAGTCGGCTTTTCACTGCCCATTTCGTTCTGGCCGGTCGCCACCATCTGATGTCCCATTGCGCCACGAGCGGGATTCTTGAACCAACCTCCGTAATAATTAGGCGCCAATGTCGCGTTTATCACCTTGCGAAGCTTCGCGGATTCTTTTGGACCAAAGCCGGAGAACGTGGTCAGCATCACGAAAAACGCCATCAGCAGCGATATCATGTCCGCGAACGATATAATCCACAGCGGCGCCCCTTCTCCTGATTCTTCTTCTTGTTGTTTAGGTTTGCCTGCCATTAAACCTGTGCCTTTACTTCTTCACGGCGTTTTGCGGAGATAAATATCTGCATTTTCTCCCGCACAGCCGTGGGGCTGTCCCCTTTGGCAATCGCACAGATACCCGATGTAATCATTTCCATTGAAAGCTTTTCGGTTTTGGAATGCTGGCCCAGCTTGCCTCCGAGAGGAAGAAATATCAGGTTGGCAAATAACGCTCCGTAAAATGTGCAGACCAGCGCTACTGCCATACCTTTTCCGATGTCTTCCGGGTTTTCCATCTTGGCTAACATTGATACAAGTCCAATCAATGTCCCCACCATTGCGAATGAAGGACACGATGCGCCCATAAAATCAAGAATTTTTTTACCTGTTGCGTGTCGTTCTTCGAGATATTGCACCTCAAGCTCCATTCGTTCACGTATAGATTCCGCCTCTTGCCCGTCTATGAGCATTTGCAGACCCTTAATCATAAAACCATCTTTGATTTTGGGTATCTCCTGCTCAAGCGCCAGCGCGCCGTCGCGCCTGTTAATGGCGGCGTAATTAACCATTCTTCTTATAAGTTCCTGTGGAGAGACAGCTTTGTGAAGAAGCGTCTTTTTGATGACAGAGAATATCCCAAGGAGTTGCCCCATCGAAAAATGTATCATTGTCGCGCAGGACATGCCGCCGAAGACAATTGCGATAGCGGGGATGTTAAAAAATAACATAAGGTTGCCTTCGTACTGGATAGTTCCGATAATTACGATAAATCCGAATATTACGCCTAATACTGTTGCGATATCCATATAATTCTACTATTGCTCCACTATCTTTTTTAATCGCTGGCACATAACAGCCGCGAGTTTCGGCTCGGTTGTCACCATCTCGGCCAGCAGCTTCGCCTTGGTTCGCTCAGTCATATAAAACAGGATTTTCACCGCGTCATCGATGTTGCCGCCCTCAATCCTGCCCGACTCCATTTGCTTGGCGCACATACTGATTAGAATTTTGCCTGCGCTTGCCGGGTCCATCTTGTCGTATGTCGCCGCTATTGCGGTGAGGTTTGCCTTTTCGCTTTTCGCTATCTCGGCCCTGGTTTCAAGTAATTGGCTTTTCTGCTCCTTCAGGTTTGCCACCATTGATGCCAGTTCCACTTTCATTCGGCTCAGTTCGCCGATGTCTTTCTTGAGTGTCTCCTGGGTCATCTGCAGTCGCGTTTCACGAAGGTCCAGTTCTTTTACCTTGCTTTCGTAGTCGTTTATTTTTTCGCGGACTTCGTAAACCAAACTTTTAAGTTGTTTCTGCGTCAGCCCCTTTATTGTTTCGGCTTCATCGTTTGTGCCCGTTTGCGAATCTGCCATAGCGGATTTAGAACCTTCCGCTTCTGGTTGTGTGGTAGTGGTTGTTTGTTGGGCTGTTGCGGTTTCGGCTGGTGGCGGTGGGCTTGACCGGCCAAGCAGCCACGCCCCGACAAATGCCGCGGCAAAAGCCAAAAGCCCCGCTCCCGAAGCGATTATTATCAGTTTTTTACTCACCTTTGGTTCTCCTGCAAGCCGACTGCTAAATCTATATCATTTTCTGCTTCTGCGTCTTGAACTGACTGACGGCCTTCTCTGGCAAAATTCAAAGTCGCCGCCTCATCCATCTGCTTTTGTTCAAGTTTATCCTGCTCTTCTATGTATTTCCTTTTCGCCTGTTCTCGAAGCCGTTCTAAACTTTCCTTGAATCGCCTGAGTTTCAAAACCTCTGCAACTTTCTCTTTTTGTTTTGCCTCAAGTTCATGGATGCTGGCCTTGAGCTGCCTGATTCGTTCGTCCGTTGCGGTTGAATGTCGCAGGAAAAACTCCTGTTTGGCCAGCCGTTCCCTTGGGTTCTCATTGGCTATCGACTCCAGTATGTCCCTTAAGATTTGCTGTTGCGCAAGCAGATTGCTTCGTGTCTGCGCCAGTTTTTCGGTTATAGCAAATAACTCCTGTGTCTTTATTTGTTCCTGCTTGGCCTTTATGTCGAGCACTCGCTGTAATCGCCATACGAATCGCCTCATCTAATTCGCTTCCTCAGTTCCCGCTGCCCAACAGCCGGTCCCATGCTTTGGTAATGGATAACATTTGTCCGACGGTCTCACGAAGGGTGGTTCTCTGCCGAACGGGCTGAACGAGAAAATCCTTTATACGGTCTATAAGCGTGATAGCGCCGTCAATTCGCCGGTTGCTTCCAGGCGAAAAAGCTCCGATGTTAATCAGGTCCTCGGCGTCGGCGTATGTCGCGTATATCTCCCGCAGTTTTCTCGCCGCCGTTTTGTGTTCCTCACCGGTAACCGCCGGCATCAGACGACTTACGCTGGCAAGAATGTCCACCGCAGGGAAATGTCCCCGCTCAGCCAGTTTGCGAGACAGCACTATGTGTCCGTCGAGCAAGCTCCTTGCGCTGTCTGCGACCGGGTCACCCAGGTCGTCGTTTTCCACAAGGACGGTCAGTATCCCTGTGATGCTGCCTTTGTCGGCACATCCCAGCCGTTCAATAAGTCGCGGCATAAGCGAAAAAACGCTCGGGCAGTAACCCTTTGATGCGGGCGGCTCGCCGGCGGCAAGCCCTATTTCCCGCTGCGCCTGTGCGAACCGTGTCAGCGAGTCCATCATAAACAGAACGTTCTTGCCGTTGTCCCTGAAATACTCCGCCACCGTTACCGCCACGAATGCCGCCTTGACTCGCTGTATGGGCGGAGAATCCGAAGTTGCCACCACGACAACGCTGCGAGAAAGCCCCTCAGACCCGAGGTCGTTTTCCAGAAATTCGCGCACCTCTCGCCCTCGCTCGCCTATCAGGGCAACCACGTTTACATCCGCCTCGCTCGATGTGGCAATGTCCCCAAGCAGCACGCTTTTGCCGACACCGCTGCCTGAAAAAATTCCTACCCGCTGGCCCTTGCCGAACGTCAGCATTCCGTCAATCGACCGAATACCCAGCGAAAGCGGTTCGGTTATTCTTGTCCGGCTCAGAGGCGGCGGGCTGCCTGTATCAAACGTTCTTTTTTCGGTTCCCGGCAGCGGTCCTTTATCGTCAATGGGTTCGCCTAATCCGTTAATTACCCTGCCGAGGATACCATCGCTCAGCGTGATTTGTCTTGGCGCGGCCCTTGCCGTTACGGCGTTACCGGGTGATATTCCGTCTATGTGTTCAAGAGGCAGCAGAATCAGATGGTCGTTCTGAAATCCTACCACCTCCGCCAGTACGCGCCTTCCGTCTCGAAGGTGAATCCCGCACAGTTCTCCCAACCCCACTATCGGCCCGTTGGATTCCACCGTCAATCCCGAAACCCTTACCACGGTGCCCTGGCAATCCAGAAGATTGATTGTGTCCAGCGCCGTATGGAGCTGCTCGAAATCAATCACAAATTCATCGATGTAGTTTGTAGTCATAGCTTAGCTTGCACCGCCTTGGCCAAAGCTCTGGCGACCTGCTCTAAATGCTCTTCTATCAGCGATTCGACCTTGCCTTTCGGCGTATCAATCACACATTGGGCAGGCCCGATGTCGGGGTCTGCGACTAATTTAACGGAAGCGAACGCGCCATCGCCCTGTTGCATTTGCTGGCATCGGGCCAGGTCCTGCGGATTCAGTCGCACGACAACATTCTGTCGTGTAGGCGAATTGTTCAATGCCTCCTGGATTATCAATTCAATCTGGTAATCGCCGTCCTTTACCTTTTGCGCAAGTATCTTTCTGGCAATCTCAACCGCCAGCTTGGCTATCGCCTGCCTGTGCTCAACAATCATTTTCTCATATACGCGATGCAGTTTTTCCGCTGCTGCCTCAATCACCTGCATTGCCTGCTCATACCGTTGTTTTTGTATTTCCAGCTCATCCTGTATCCCACCCTCGATGTCGCCCTGCAAGTCCGCCGGCGATGTCCCCGGCTCAATGGCCATTGCCTGCGACTCGATTACTTTTATCGAATCAATCGGCTTGGCAAGTTTGAGCGTGAGCATATCGGACATAGCGTTATCCTTCTACGAACATAAGCTCGCCCTTGATATTCATTTCGCGAAGGGTTTTGACAAGGTCCTCTCTTGCTGTTGCTATGTCTTCCTTCTTCGGCGACGACATAAGCGACGTCTCCTCGTCCACCATAGCGCTGGCTCGTTCCGATATGTTCGACCTTATTTTCTGCTTTATCGCCGCGTCAGCGTTGGTCAGGGCAAGCGCAAGCTTTTTCGCGTCAACGCCGCGAAGTGCCTGCTGTAGCGACTTGTCCGTGACAAACAGGATGTCTTCCCAGATTATCATCAGCTCGGCCACCTTGTCGGCTGCGCTGCCGTCTTTTTCCCTGATTGCCCCAAGCAGGCCGTCCCGCACCTCTTTGACGAGGTTTCGCAGAATCACCGCCACTTTTCTGAGAGATTGGTCTGCCGCCGGCTGAGCGGTCCCGGCCGCCGTAGCGCCCGTAAGGGCCTTCAATCGGTCATTGACCATTTTTGCTATGCGCAATCTGGCTTCTACGCCGACGGTCTCTTTGCTTGTCATTCGACTGATGACGCTTAGTCGAACCCCTTCCCCCAGTAAGCTGAGAACCTCCGAGCTTTTTTTGGCATCCAGCTCCGCCAGGACCACGCCGATTGCCTGGGGATGTTCGTTCTCAAGCGACTTGGCGAGCACCTTCGGGTCCACCGACCTGATTGGCATAAACGGGTCGCGCCTGTGCAGCAAGTCCCCGATTTCCTTTTGTATCTGTTGTGCTTTATCGCCTCCTACGGCGTTCTTGAGCATCTCGTCCAGAAACCTCTTGAACTGGAACGTGTCGCCGATGCGAAGATAATTGCAGAAGTCCATCGCAAGTTCGATGCTTTCCTTGCTGTCGCGATATCCAGATGCATCTAAGTATGCAAGCTCCAGCGCGAGTTCCTGAACCATCTGCGAGTCCATACCCTTGAGCAACTCGCCGGCTGTTGGCGCGTCCAGCCCCATCAGGAGCATTGCTGCCTTTTGTTTCCCTTTAAGTTGTATTGTTGCTTCCGGCATATCGGTCAGGCAGTTTTATTATGCCCCGTTTTTTTCCTGCAGCCAGTTTGTGAATAGTCGTCTTGCCTGGTCTGGATTATTCCGCATCACTTCCGCTAATTGTCTGCGAACCACCACCGGCTCCGCGGCGGTCGTCATACCGGGCAGCATTCCCGCGGTCTCCGCGCCGGCAGGAAGCTGACCAGGTGTCTCGGCCGCAGCTTTCTTACCGGCCTTTGTAAATATTTTCAGCACTAACAACGCACACAGGGCCATAATGCCCAGAGAGGCCTGGCGGGCAATCGCAATAAAATCCAGTTTTTTCGGCTGCTGACTTTCATCAGCCGTTACGGCCGGACGGAAAAATTTCGCCTCGACAACCTTCAGCGAATCCCCGCCTTTGAGGTTCAAACCGAGTGCGGTCTCAATGAGTTTTTCCACTTCCGCGATTGGCATTATTTTCGCCGACTGGTCCGCGTTTTGCGCCTGGTTTGCCTCAGCCGGCGACAGGTCAACTACGGCGGCGACCGACAGCGATGTTACCGTTCCTGGAACGCTGCTTTTTTGTTCCACTGTTTTGCCGACAACGTATTCGGTTGTTGATGTCTCGTCTTTCTTGACTCCGCCGGCTGCTGTTTTGCCCGTCTCTCCGCTGGTCGCCGGCTCTGTTTCCGAATTACTCTTTATCTCTTCTTTGGTCGCCACTTTCCCGGTGGGGCTGTATGTCTCAGTAATCATTTGAACACTTGTCATATTGACTTCCGCGCTTACCCGCACGGTGGCTCGACCCGGCCCCAGTACCGCCTGAAGCATCTGTTCGACCTTGTTCGACAGGTTCTGCTCCACCCTCTCCTTGTAATCCTGAACGGTTCCTGCGCCGCTGGCTACCGCCTGGTCCGACCGACTGCTGAGAAGACGACCGTCGCTGTCAACGATAGTCACGTTTTCGGTTTTCAGCCCTTCGATGCTGCCCGATACCAGGTTGGCTATCGCCGCGATGTTCGTGTTGTTGAGCCGATAGCCCGCCTTGAGTTTCAGCACAACGGATGCGCTTGTCTGCTGCTGATTTGGGTTAAAATGCGACTGGTCGCTGCTGACGATATGTATCCTCGCGTGCATTACCCCATCGATCATCTGGATGCTTTTGGCAAGCTCATCCTGAAGCGCACGCTTGAGATTAATGTTCTGAACAAACGGGCTTACTCCTATCTTCTCGTTGTCAAATAAGCTGTATCCGCCCTGGTCGCCGGAAGGAAGCCCGTCCTTGGCAAGGTCTAAGCGAAGCTGATAAACCTTCTCCCTCGGCACATAAACGCTTTTGCCGCCGTTGCGAAGCTCGTAGGCAATGCCTTTCTCGCTGATTTTGTCGGTAATCTTCGCCGCCTCTTCCGGGCCAAGCTCCGCGTATAACATTTGCATATCAGGCAGTTTTGCCCAGTAAGTCAGCAGCGTCCCTACGATACCCATCGTCAGGATAATCGCCATCAACAGCGCACGCTGAACTATATTTATCTTTTGCCAGACCGCGATGAGTTTTTGAAAAAGGTTCATATGCTACATCCGCCTCGGCTGTTCGTTGTTTCCCGTTTACAACGGCATACTCATTGTCTGCTTGTAGGCGTCAACAAGCTTGTTCCTCACGCCGACGAGCACTTTGAAACTTATGTCCGCCTTTGCCACCGCCGCCACGACGGATGCGATATCCTCATTGCGTCCGGCCAGCAAGTCCTGTATCGACATATCCGATTGTCCCTGCGACTGGTCCACGTTTGACAGATACTTTTCGAGCGCCTTGACGGTTCCGGAGAAATCTCCCGATTTCTCCGTGCCGCCCTGCGGCTTTAGCGTCTGCTGGAGATTGCTTGTTGTCGCCTGACTGATGTTTGGGTCAAACTTAATCATTGTCTTTCACCTCATTTAGCGAAGCAGTTCGAGGGTCACTTCGACCATTTGTTGATACCGTTTCAGTACCGCCGCATTGGCCTGGTATGTTCGTGTCGCCATCGACATATTCATCATTTCGACAGGCAAGCTGACGTTGGGCATCTGGACGTAGCCATTTTTGTCGGCCTTGGGATTGCCCGGGTCGAGCACACTGTCGAAGCTGCTCATATCTTTTTCTATCCGCCCAATTTCGACTCCGCTGATTTCGTCGGTTTGCGTCTTGAAGACGGCCTCGAGCCGACGATACGGTTCGCCTTTGCCCGCGTCGGTTGTCCTCGCGTTGGCGATGTTCGAGGAGATTACCTCCATCTGCTTGTTCTGCGCGCGCAAACCGGACACCGCTATGTCTATTGGCCCGAATACGTTTTCCACTTTCATTTTCTGCCTTCCGTTGTTCCGGCTGTCTGTTGCCCTTTGCGATGCGAAGCAATTTTGTCGTGCCCGCCAGTTGGCGAGGTCTCGTCTTCGACGGACGAGTCGGCTACCGGATATTGATTGCCTGGTCTATTTGACTGTACTTTTTGTTCAGCAGACGGATGAACGCCTTGTGCCTGATACTGTTTTTGACCAGCTCGCCGACTTCGACGTCCAAACTTACATCATTGCCATCGGGTTTGACTGCCGTGTTTTTCGGCTGATACAGTTCCGCCTGAAGCTCATCGGGGTCGAGTTCGCCGTCGGATTCCATCGCCTTGGCAAGCAGTTGCTCAAACTTAACGTCTAAGCGACGATACCCCGGCGTCTGAAGGTTGGCTACGTTGTTGGCGATAGCCCGTTGCCGCAGGGCTTCGGCTTTTAGCCCGGCCTCAAGAAACTCAACTACGCTTATCTTTGACATTTGTCGTTCCCAAAAAAAACCTGCCCCCTGCACGTCTTTAGCAGGGGTGCGCACCTACTTCTTGCTGTTCTGATAGTGCAATAATCGTGCCAGATTGCGGCAGGGTGGGGCAAACCCCTTATGCCTGCCGAAAATCGGCGATTACATAGGTAAAAACGCTCGCTGGTGTCTGTTTTGCCCGTTCGGATTCTATACAATAAGCAGGGTTTCTTGACGGTTACTGATGCCCGATGACATCTTGCGACCTGCTGAAAACGGCAATTGTTGCCGGACGGTTTCGGAACATTCCGCCGGGTCACAAAAGTCAATTGGTGAACCGCTTGATAAATAAGTTTTTTAATATGCATAACTTCATCAATGACAATTGGTTACGTTCCTGGTCGATTGAGGCTAACACCCTTGGCACCGTAATTGCTATTTGATGTGAAGGTTATGAATATGAACATGTTGAAAATAGACGTTTTATCCGCAACGCCGGCAGAGCTGGCTCGCGATGTTTCTGCCCACCACCGTATGGGCCGGGCGGAACGCTCCGACCGGCTTGACCGGGATGATAGCCGGATTGCCTTGGCGGGAGCGGAACGCTCCTCTGGTAATAAACGTGGCGAACCAGCCACGACAACAACTGAGGCACATAAGGCGGATACGACACAGTCCTATAATATCGCTCCAGCAGTACCGAAAAACAATAAAGAGTCGTCCAATCGCGACTTTGAGAATGCACTGAAACGTCGGTTAAAACAATCGGATAGCGAACAGAACACAGAGGATGTTTCGCCAAAGACGCAGAATTCCGGCACGGATGGTAAAGCCGAGCAGCCCCCGCTGCTTCTCTTTGCGAAGCAAAGCGTGGGGGTGACCGCACTTCAGAATGGTATTACGGTTTTGGCGGAGCAGAAGCAGTCAGTCACCAATAGTGAAACGGTCTCGAACCAGCCGAGTCAGTCGGTCCAAAATGCTTCGACTCATATTCTCAACTCTGCATCAAACGAGACACTGGTTGTTGTCGGCGGAGACCTTGCTGCTGTCACAGAGAATCAGGAACAGGGCGTGACCCGGCAGGCACAAGCGATTTCAGACGTAGCACAAAATCAAGCCAGGGCCGCCCAGGCGGCGTTACTAACGCCGGGTCAAAATGCGGTTGTTCAGCAGGGTGATGGACAAGGTAAATTGGCGGCCGCGAAAGAGCCGTCGTCAAATGCCGACACAGGGCAAACTCACGGGAATACCGCAACGGTTCCGCAGCGAGTTACAGACAACTCCGTTAAAATGAATGTCCCCGCGGACAATGCCGGCTCAGGCAAATCAGTCGAAGCAGCGAATCAGGGCAGCAGCGCGAATACCGAATCGGTCAACTTGTCCGGCCGGCAGGAGTTGGTGCAGTCAAAGGCACAATTTGCGGTGGTATCTGCCGGAACGACGACCGACCTGAAGGACGGCAAACAGGTAGCTGAGTCGGTTGCGGCAGGGGGGCGACAGGCAGGTCTGGAAGCAGCATACCGCGGTCGCGTTAAGGACGACTCCGGCCGCGAGCGACAAAAAAATTCTAATGACCTTTCAAACGGCAACGCTAAGGTTGAGACAGTGACCGCCGGCCTGAATGAGAAGCTGAATGTCGAAAAGGTTGAACTGTCGTCAGGCAAAAACGATACGACAAAATCGGAACAAGGTATTGGCGTTTCGCAGTCCGCACGAACACAAATGCCTTTTTTTAATGCCGGTCAGGTTACCAGCGACCGCCCGATTACAGCCGATAGTGCCAATGTTGCTGCCAGGAGCGCCTCGGCGAACGATACCGCGGCGGCAATACGCGACCAGATTTTCCAGTCAGTTCAGACCTCTATCCAGCAGGGGCAGCGAGAGATTATCGTGCATCTCAATCCCCCTGAGCTTGGCAGGGTGTCGATAAAATTCACCGAGCAGGGTAAAGAGTTAACGGGTCTATTGGAGACCGCAAACCCCCAGACCAGGGCTGAGATTCGCCAGGCGATACCTGAAATCATACGTTCCCTTGAGGAGT
>Ga0315276_10002087_pt1 | contig 18144 bp, 26 predicted proteins | sample YL17G05_0_MG_FD_204542 | JGI IMG/M metagenome (GOLD analysis project Ga0315276, IMG submission 204542) | Sediment microbial communities from Yellowstone Lake, YNP, Wyoming, USA - YL17G05_0 | ecosystem: Environmental > Aquatic > Freshwater > Lake > Sediment | place: USA: Wyoming | collected... | reverse complement strand
GAAGGCGGTAAAGGGATTGAAAAGGTCATCGCAAGCGGGAACGTGAAGATTCAGCAGGGAGTTCGGGTGGCAAGCTGCCAGAAGGCAGTCTTCTATAATCTTGATCAAAAAGTCTTTCTAACGGGTGACCCGAAGGTTTGGGAAGGGGATAATATCGTTTCAGGAGATGAGATCGTCTTCGATATCGAGAGGAATCGTGTTGAGGTGAAGGGGGGGCCGGGTGGACGAGGAAAGGCAAAGATTCATCCCGGAGGGGAATTTGAAAAACCGAAATGAGAAGAAATCCCATCTTCTATCTCCTCACTATTTTTTTGCTCCTATCCTGTACGTTTTCTGAAGAAAACCAAATTCGTAAAACCTTGGACCGAAGGGAAGAGGCTTTGAGGAAGAAAGACCTTTCCCTATACCTTTCCTGCATCTCAAAAGACTATAAAGATAAGGAAGAGGATTTTGGTCGACTTCAAAATCGTATTGGCAGTTATTTTAAAACCTTCGATCGGATCGAATATACCTATTGGGATCGCTCCGTCCAAATTGAAGGGGAGACAGCGATGGTGCTCCAACAGTTCAATTTAGAAGTAGAGAAGGGAGGAAAAAGAAATCGCTATTCTGGAAAGGAGGCCCTCTTTTTTAAGAAAGAGGGGAGAGCGTGGAGAATCATGAAAGGCCTGTCAAATTGACAATTCGGGAAAAACCTAATAAAATGTTATGTTTAAATTCATTCTTAGGTTTAGACAATGTTTGAAAATCTTTCAGATAAACTGGATGGTATTTTTAAGAGGCTGAAAGGCCATGGGAAATTGACAGAGCAGAATATCCAAGAGGCCTTGAAAGAAGTGAGGATGGCCCTATTGGAAGCCGATGTCAATTTCAAAGTCGTCAAGGATTTCATCCAATCTGTCGAGCAGAGGGCGATCGGTCAGGAAGTGATGGCGAGCCTTACCCCAGCTCAACAGTTGATCAAGATCGTGAAAGAAGAAATGACCTCCCTGATGGGCGGTGAGGAACAAAAGATTCATCTTTCGGGAAGTCCCCCTATCCCAATCATGCTGGTCGGTCTCCATGGCTGCGGTAAAACGACTACCGCAGCTAAACTTGCACGATATTTTCATGAAAAGGGGAAGCGCCCCTACCTTGTTCCTGCTGATGTCTACCGACCAGCGGCGATTGAACAATTACAGAAATTGGGGGAAGAGTTAAAGGTCGATTTTTACCGTCCCGAACCATCCCAGATGCCACTGGATATCTGCCTGAAAGGAAGGGATTCCGCCCTTAAGGGAGGGTATGATGTGATGCTGGTCGATACCGCCGGGAGACTCCATATCGACGAGGCATTAATGCTGGAACTCCGGGAGATCAAGACACACATCAAGCCGAAAGAGGTGCTCTTGGTGGCGGATGCCATGACCGGACAGGATGCTGTCAATATCGCTAAAAATTTCAATGAGCGATTGGGCATCGACGGCATCATCCTGACCAAAATGGATGGGGATGCACGGGGAGGGGCTGCCCTTTCGATGAAATCGGTGACACAAAAACCCATCAAATTCATTGGCGTAGGAGAAAAGTTGGATGCTTTGGAAGCCTTCCACCCCGATCGGATGGCCTCGAGAATTCTTGGGATGGGCGATGTCTTCACCCTGATTGAGAAGGCAGAGGCTGCCTTTGATGAGAAGAAGGCGAAGGAGTTGGAGAAGAAGATCCGAAAGGATACTTTCACCCTGGAGGATTTCCGGGACCAACTCCAGCAGGTTCGAAAGATGGGTTCATTGGAATCGATTATGAGTATGATCCCGGGGCTTCCAAAAAAGATGAAGGGGATGGGAGGCCTCGATTTTGATGAGAGGGAACTGGTTCGGGTGGAGGCCATTATCAATTCCATGACATCCAGGGAACGTGCCAATTTTATGATCATCAATGGAAGCCGGAGATTGCGGATTGCTCGAGGAAGTGGGACAAGTGTTCAAGAGGTGAACCAACTTTTAAAACGTTATGCCCAGGCCCGAAAGATGATGAAGCGGTTTGCCCAAATGGGAGAGAAGGGGTTCCAAAGAGGAGGAATGCCATTCTTTTCATAGTGGTGATCATATACTGGAATGGTGGAATGATGGAACAATGGAATAATGGGTTAGTTCAAAATTTCCCTGATAATTTTTCACCCATCATTCCATTATTCCAATATTCCAATTGCAGACAGAGGAGGTGATTCAGAACAATATGGCTGTATCGATGAGGCTGATGAGATTTGGTGGGAAGAAGAGCCCTTTTTACCGGATTGTGGTTTCGGATCGTCGTTCTTCCAGAGATGGAAGGTTTATTGATCAGGTGGGGACTTACGATCCCAAGAAAAATCCCGTAGAGGTCCGGTTCAAGGAAGAAAAAACGATCCAGTGGTTGAGAAAGGGAGCTCAGCCCACCCCGACTGTTCGTCAACTTTTAAAAAGTTCTGGCGTATTGAAAAAGTTGAAAGAGGGTAATCAAGGATAGATTGCCTTTTCCCCAACCCTTGTTTTTCATCGAGTTCTGTCAGGACCGTTGCGGGAACTGGAGGTGGGGTTATGAACACGAAGGATTTAATTGAGTATATCGCAAAGGCATTGGTCGATCATCCAGATCAGGTTAGGGTTTCAGAAATCGAAGGGGAGAAGACTTCGGTCATCGAACTCTATGTGGCCAAGGATGATTTGGGGAAAGTGATTGGGAAACAGGGTAGAACGGCTAGGGCCATCAGGGTCATCCTGGGGACTGCCTCCGCGAATTTGGGGAAGCATTCTGTTTTAGAAATCATTGAATAGGAGAGCTCTGAAAAAATATTTCACGCTCTTTTGATGATAGAGATTTCTGGGCTTTTTCAGAAATCTCAATAATGATCCATGGGAAAAGATCTTTTGCCCATCGGCAGGGTGGTTAAACCCCACGGGGTCAAAGGGAAGATCAAGGTAAAATATTTTGGGGAAGATCTCAACCGTTTTTCTCTCTACCGAGAGGTCTTTATCGAGGACAGGATGGGCAAGATGGAGACCTATGAAATCCTGGAGACCATTCCCCAGCCACCCCGACTCATTCTCCGATTGAAAGGGATTGAAAGGGTAGAGGATGCCCAGATTCTGGTGGGAAAAGAGATCCTCATCCCAAAAGAAGCTCTCCCCGATTTACCAGAAGATGAGTATTATTGGATTGAGATTTTGGGAATGGTCGTTGAGACAGAGGAGGGCAAAAGGATCGGGAAGGTAAAAGAGATCCTACCCACGGGAGCCAATGATGTCTTTGTTGTCGAAGGAAAGAGAGGGGAGATCTTTCTTCCGGCAACAGGGCAAGTGATCCAGAGCATCGACCGAAAAAGAGGATTAATGAAGGTTATTCGGATGGAGGGATTGTGGGAGGAAGAGGATGAGGTTTGATATTCTCACCCTCTTCCCTAACATGTTTTCTTCTCCCTTTCAGGAAAGCATCTTAGGTAAGGCAATCGAGAAAGGGCTCATCCACATCCGAACTATTAACATCCGAGATTTTACGACAGATAAACACCAGGTGGTGGATGATACCCCCTACGGGGGAGGTCAGGGCATGGTGATGAAGGTGGAGCCCATTGCCCGAGCCATTGAGTGGGCCAAGTCTCAAAATCCGTCTGCCTGGACGGTTTATTTAACCCCCCAGGGGAAGCAGTTTAATCAGGATATCGCCCGGGTCCTTTCGTCCCGATCACACGTCATCCTCCTTTGTGGCCGATATGAGGGGGTGGACGAGAGGGTGAGGGAACTCTTTGTGGACGAAGAAATTTCGATCGGGGACTATGTCTTGACCGGAGGAGAACTGGCAGCGATGGTCGTCATCGATGCCGTCTCAAGACTACTGCCCGGAGTTTTGGGATCGGATCGATCGGCAGAGGAGGATTCCTTCTTTGATTCTCTCTTGGAATACCCTCAGTATACGCGACCTTTCAATTTTAGAGAGAGTTGTGTTCCAGAGGTCCTCCTTTCTGGAAACCATTCAGCGATTTCACTCTGGAGGAGAAAAGAGGTTCTCAAACGAACATGGGTTAGACGGCCGGATCTCTTAGCCAAAGCCAATCTCTCCGACGAGGATAAGAAACTCTTGGAAGAGATCCTCCAAGAGAATTCAATTGATGATTGCGGATTGCGGAATGCGGAGTAGAAAAAGGAAAATCTACAAAATCCTTCAGATGAATTGATTTCAAAGTGTGTAAGGATGGCGTCGAATATCTATATTGGACTAGTCCACCATCCGATTTATGACAAGAGAAAGGAGGTGGTGGCCACAGCCGTCACCAACTTCGATATCCACGACATCGCCCGTTGCGCGAGGACATTTGGAGTGGGAGGTTTCTTCATTATTACCCCTTTGGAGAGCCAAATTCAATTAGTGGAGAAGGTGATTCGTCATTGGGTAGAGGGAACGGGAGCAGTTTACAATCCCACAAGAAAGGAATCTCTTTCCCTCGTCCGGGTCACCCGAACCATCGACGAAGCAGATCGAGAGATCTCCAACCTCTGGCAAAGGAAAGTGAAGAGGGTTGCAACAGGAGCAACCCAATACCCGAAAAGCATTGGGTTTGAAGTTTTGCGGAAATTATTGGGAGATCGAAGTACTCCATTCTTGATGCTCTTTGGAACAGGATGGGGGTTGACCCAGGAGGTGAAGGACAGTTCTGACTATGTCCTCGCACCGATCGAAGGAAAGGGATATAATCACCTTTCGGTTCGCTCAGCAGTCGCTATTATCCTCGACCGACTGTTAGGAGATCGTTTTTCTTAATTGCGGAGCGCACAATGGACTTGGATTGTTCATTTGCAATTTTCGATTGCCGATTGCCAATTTAAATTGCAAATCGCAAATCTAAAATCGGAAATAGTTTCGGAAGGAGAATAACATGAATCTGATGGATATGGTTGAAAGAGAACAGTTGAGGACAGATCTCCTCGATTTCAGGGTGGGTGATACGGTGAAGGTCCACGTAAAGATCATCGAGGGAGAGAAGGAGAGGATTCAACCCTTCGAAGGGGTCGTTATTCGTAAGAAAAAGGGGGGAATCCGGTCTACCTTCACCGTTAGAAAGATCTCCTACGGGATTGGGGTGGAGAGGATTTTTCCTTTGCATTCGCCTCGAATCGATCACATTGATGTGATCAGCCGAGCGACCGTGAGACGGGCCAAGCTCTTCTACCTAAGAAATCTGAAAGGAAAAGCAGCCCGCATCCGAGCCCAGAAGAAACAAGAAGCCTGATCATCAGCATGCAGAAGGCGGAAAGCAGAAGGCAGCCGGAAACCCAATTTTTTATGTCTTCTGCCTACTGATTACTGCCTCCTGCCTACTTAATCTTTTATGCTCTTCCCATCCCTTCCAACGCAGCCCATGGACTATTTCGAAAGGATGTACTACAGGCGAGGCTACCAGAGGATTGCCGGTGTGGATGAAGTGGGAAGAGGGCCTCTGGCTGGACCAGTCGTCGCCGCAGCTGTCATTCTGCCGAAAGGTGGGATTGGACAGAAGCTCTTCGATTCAAAGAAAATTTCATCAAAGAAACGGGAGGAGCTTCACGAAGTAATCCTTTCGAAAGCATTAGGAGTGGGCATTGGAACAATTGGGCAGGAAGAGATCGATCTCCTCAATATCTTTCAGGCCACGTTAAAAGCAATGGTCCTGGCGATTGAAAACCTTACCACCCCTCCAGATTTCATTCTTATCGATGGTCCCCACGGTCTCAGACTTTCCATCCCGCAGAAACCCATCCGAAAAGGCGACCAACTGAGCAACTCTATCGCTGCCGCCTCCATTGTGGCCAAGGTCACCCGAGACCGGATGATGCTGGAATGCCATCAAAAGTATCCTCAGTATAATTTTGCCAAACACAAAGGTTATGGGACGAAGGAACATCGGAGGGCGATCGAAAAATTCGGCGTCTGCGAACTCCACCGTAAGACCTTTCGAGGTGTCAAAGAGTATTTATGATGGGGAGATAGGGAGATTAGAAAAGAAAAGCTTTAAGGAATTATAAAAGATACCTCCATTCCCCTCCACCTTGATGGAGGAGGGTGTGGGTGGGGGTGAAGAGAAGAATTTTCAGGACTTGACTGCGAACAGCAATGCAGAAGAAAGAACTCGGTAAAAAGGGCGAGGATGTTGCCCTTCGATTTTTGAAGAAGAGGGGTTATCGTATCATCGAAAGAAATTATGTCTGTAAGATGGGCGAAATGGACATCATTGCCAGAGAGAAGGATACCTTGGCCTTCATCGAAGTAAAGACCCGGACCTCCACCCTGTTTGGTCCCCCGCAGTTAGCCGTCAATTCCAAAAAGCAAAGGCAACTTTCGAAAGTGGCTTTGAGCTATTTGAAAGCAAAACAGCTTGAAGATATTAAGGCAAGGTTCGATGTAGTTGCCATCCTCCTTGGCCCCAAAGGAGAAGAGATCGAACTGATCAAAGATGCCTTTGATTTGAGATATACCTAAAAAATGGCATAGGACATAGCGTCTAATCTGACAAAATCCCAATATTATACGAACTTCGTTTTTTCTGCTATTACATTGAAAATACGAAATGCAATCAGCAAATTAATAGACACCAGGGGTAAAAAGTGGTAAAAAAGGGGACGTAGAGGAGTTGATTCGAAACAAACCGGAACTTCGTCTATTAATCGTTATGCACAAATAAATAGATGAAAGGAGATACAATATGTCGCTACCGAATGATCTATCAAAAGATACCAAGGCTATCATTGCATCAAATCTTACCGTCGCCCTTTCTGTACTCGTTGCCTCCGGCAAAAAAGAAGAGGATGCCAAGCCTATTATTATTGGCGGGTTACGTCTTCTTTTTGATCAGATTCCTGATCAACCGCCAAATAATTTTCTCTTTCGTAAAGATCTCCCGTGAAAATCATAGATATCAAAATCTGGTCTTTAGCTTTTGTTAAGACAGAGTCGATCTGAGAATGGGTTAAACCGATTAGTATAGGAGAAACCAACGAAATGATTTTATTTATATACTTCATTTTCCTTTCTTCGCTCTTTTCTCGCTCCTTTTCCCGTTTGACTGCGGATTCCATTGTCTTACTCCATGATTCGCTCATATTCGCCTCCATTTGCAAAATTAAAGAAAACTCCGTACATAACAAGTCAATCAAGGCAACGGGTGATAGTCCGTGCCTTTTTGCGGGGGTCACTGCCCCTGCGCCTTATTTCCAGCGTTAGGCATATGAATTGAAACGAATGATAGATAATAAGACAAATGACATCAATCGAAGACTCAGCAAATAATCGTATCGTTCCTTTTCTTCTCGATAATCCCGCGCCATGTGAACGATCGGTATGCACTACTTGTGGCGGTCGATTACATTTTTTATTGAGACTTCGTCAAGCCTTTCCGAATGAAGATGATCTCGTTAAGAGCCTTAAAACCTTAACCGGCACTGATGTCTCGCAAATGAGAAATGATCAGAATTGCATGCCTCAAGTGTTAAACAGCCTATCTGAAGATGTACGCAAGACCATATTGGAATCTTGGATGCAAAATATTATGAATGACAGGGACTTAGCTCTTGCTATTCTGCTGTGGACGCAATATGGGAAAAGCCTGCCCCAAAGTATGGTATATGAGCTTTTGCTTGCAGCGGAATCACTGCTTATTAGTTCTCGTAAACTCCGCGATAATCTTCGCAAGTTACTCCAGATTTTGACAGAATTACCACCCGGCCTCAAATCTGCTATTGAAAAAGACATGTGCGAAGAAGAAGAAAAGCTTAAAGCGGCATATTTGGCCGCAAAGGAACGTAACGACTACCTTGATGGACTTGCCAGCATTAGTTTTACCGAGCGAGTTCCGCGCATTCTGGTGGACCAGAGCATTAAATATCAAGATTGGCGTGAGATATGGTCAATTTGCACTGATGGGGATATCGAAACTCTTAAAGCGGAAGATGTTCAAAAACTTATCGACTTATGCGAGGCAAATCAGTCTTATCGATGGACAGATGCATTGAAGAAACTTTACGACAAACGGCACCAACTGCGACTTGCTGCAATTGAAAGGTTTAGACATCAATACGGCCAGATGAATCCTCACGAGCAACTGTCTCTACTCATCCGAAATCTCACTGTTCCAATCGAACATTATCCCGTCGAACTTGCACAATATGTTACGCCGCATTGGTTAGAGACATTAACAAAAGAAGAAAGGGATCATTTTTCTGAACTTCTAAACCACACGCACCTTCGCACTTGGAAAAAAGTCCGAGAAAGATGTGGCAATGATGATAAAATTACCTAATCGGGTAAGGGACGGTGTTTAACCGTCCCTCCCCACACCACCCATCGTGCGGGTCCGCAATGGGCGGTTCGCGGAAATCATCGGGCCGTAGCCAGAAGTAAATCACGTTCTACAATGTATACCACTGATACACTGAGACCGGATCGAGGGGACCTTCTTCCATAACGCGCCTCATAGTATCGGCTCCTCCGGTCGGATTCATCGCCGCATGAGAGCTTATAGAATCGCCTCACTCATTTCCGCGTTCAGGCCTTCGTCCAGGATACCCGGAACTACTATGCCCTCTGCTGACTTCTGTTGACTCACCCGGTATGTTGCCATACCGGGCGCTGCAGGGTTGGTCATGAGCCGCTGTTTGTTTCGTGTTTCCATTGAGGACTCATATCCGCCAACAGCAAACGGACATGCCGGGGTTTTGCTTTGCTGGGTCAACCCCTCCCGGATTTTACTCATGATCTTCCTGCCGCATGGTAAATAGATCTCCCCGGATAAGGACGTGAACTTTCCGTGCACAACCGCCGCATTTACCCTGCCCCCTGAACCTGCGGGCTTTGTTGTGTTGTGCCAACTCGCCCAGGGGCTAAGCCTTGTATGCGGTTTCTGTCCGTCGGCTCGCACTTGTGCGCTCCGGCTTCCTTCAGACGGTCGGTCACCCTCCCGCCCTTGCCTTCGGCTCGTACTTTTGGTAGTATTCATTAACATGAACACCATAGGTTCTCGTACAGGGGACTTTCACCCCATAAGTTCACGCCCATGCCGGGCGTACACAAAAAAATCCAGCGGACGGGGAATAAGCGCGGCGCGATTTTAGAGAAGGTGGTTGCCCCCGCCGCTGATTTAGGTCGTTATGAAGAGGAAATGGGGAGACGATGACGGGCGATAAGACACAAAAGCTCTTCGTGCCAAGTTCAGGCCCTGACCGTGTGGTACTTAATTGGACAGGCTCACCGGAAGAACAGCTAAAGTTCTATGCAGAGGCCTTCCACGGCGCAGGTAAGAAGCTCGCTTCCCAATATGAGGACGAGTGGCCCCTCTCTTCTTTCGAGGCGTGTGCAATCATCTACCTTTATCGCCACGCTTTTGAGTTGTATCTCAAAGCCGTGCTTGTGAATGGCTGCGACCTCCTCCTATGGCGCGGAAAACCACCAATCGATTTAGATAAGGTTATCGGCGAAGATTCAAGACACATTCTGACAGATTTTGTTCCTGACCTCGAAAGAGTATTCCAAGAGGCAGGATGGGGCTGGGACATAGGCATCGACGGATTTCGTTCGCGCAAGAACTTTACGGGTATTATCGCCGAGTTCGACAAACATGATAGAAGATCCTTTGCATTCCGGTATTCCATGGACAAAAAACGAAGGGCTGCCTTGCCTAGACACTTCTCGTTTGGCATGGTTAACTTCGTGTCACTGGTGGATCCTTTGCTAGAGGCACTCCACGGAGCCACGGATGGCTTGAAACAGATTGTTGACGACGAGAGACAGGCGGGGGGGGGGTATTAGACGGAGGAGGGCAGCCGCGAATCCTGAATTGGGGAAGAGATGAAGGCCACAACAAGCCTGAGACTTCATAACCAGCCGTTCCACCGGATCGCCCGGAAATCGGGCTCCCGGTGACCTTCATGTTAGGCTGCTACGTGGGGTGAAATCGCCATGAAAGTGAACCAGAGTGACGTCGCAAAGAGGCTGCGAGCGATGACTCCCGAGGACCTCCTGGCCGGCTACCGGAAGGGTCAACGGGAATTCAGCCGGAGCAACCTGCTCCGTCCGGAACTGGAAGCCGCACTCAGGGATACGCGCGATCTGGACTGCATCGACCACCCGGAGGTGGATAATTACAACCCGCTGTGGGTGGATTTTCGTTCTCCTGGAGAGCAGGACTTCGAGTGGGACAGGTGGGGTCGGTGTCTTTTCGTGCATCTCTCGGACCCGCCGGCGCCTCGTCGACTCTCTGGAGCCGTTCTTCCTGGAATCAATCTATCAGGCTCGTATCTATATCCGATCGACTTCAGCGAAGCAGATCTCTCTGGCGCAGACCTGCGGCGGGCGGTATTCATCGATTGTGCGCTGCCCGGCGCACGGCTCACTAGGGCGGATCTCCGGGATGCCCAGTTCTTCGAGTGTAATCTCACGGGCGTCGACCTTTACATGGCGAGGATGGAACGCGTGTCGGTTGTGGATTGTGACGCGCAGCGCTCGAACCTGCGAAGGGCCAAGCCGCGCCGCGCACACATGACAAGCGTGAATCTCCGCAAATGCAACCTCGCGAATGCGCATTGTGAGCGAATTGCTCTCCATGCGACCGACCTTCGCGATATCGATCTGTCAGCCGTGTGCCTTCCAGACGCCCGTGTGTTCGGGTCAACGATCAGCAAGCGGCAGGTACCACAACTGCTGCGGGCGCTCGACGTAACGGTAAGGTAGAAAGGCCGCCTAACACTTATAAGATACTTCTAGGAGCGATATGAACAATAAACAGGACTCATCAGAATTGAACATCTTAGGTGTATTTGTGAGGGAATGGAAAGAATGTGCATCTGTTAAGACTGTACTCCATTTAAAGACATCGACTTTTGGAGTGTTTTCTAAAGTTGATGGCAGAGATTTCCTTGACGTCACCTCGCCACGAGAAATCCCCGTTAATTCAAGTTTTGACTTAATACTTGGGGATTTGCCTTTAGGGATGAATCAAATTGATTGGGACCATGGCGGTACAAAACTAAAAATCCAACGTAACTGGGCTGAACTCCTAGAATCATTATCCTCACTTAACGAAGGAGGAACAGGTCTGTTTTTATTAGAGCCACTCGGTTTTAGCACAAGCAGAGGCAGGAGGGTTGAGAGCGACCTGAATAGGAGAGGTTTCTTTGTAAGCGCAATTTTTAATGCTCCAGAAAGAATGCTTCAGCCTGAAACGTCTATTACACCAATTATAGCAGCAATAACAACAACACAAGTCGAGCGTTTATTTGGCTGTTGAAATGAATTATGTAAAAGCTGGAAGTGAGTTGCAGGAGAGAGAAAATTCCATCTACATCCCAAATATCGGCAATTCTCCGGTTGTAAGTAAATTGTCAGATGTAAAACTTAAGCATCACAATTGTTTCCAAATCGTACTTGGAAAGCAGGCAATTAACGAATATGTCTCAGCATTCTTTAAATCTGCTCTTGGCCGATTAATTCTTGGGTCTTTAACATCTCAGACTTTCATTGCTCACCTAAATAAACGAGACTTAGAGCAACCTTTAGTTGCACTCCCAAGCCCTGAAGAACAACAATCCATAGTGAATACACAAAAAAAACTATATAGCCTGAAATTTGCTATTAACGAATTTGATAAAGAACTGGCTCTAAATCCAACGAGTTCAAGCTCTATTTTAAATCAATTAGATTTAATGCTTGATGCTATTGGCAACCTAACAGATACTGATAGAGTTCGTAATATAATTCGAGAGGGCGAAACAAAACACATTGAGTTTAAAGAGACTTTAAGTCTAGATGCTAAGAAAAAAACTAAAGAAAAGTATATTGAATTATCCGCCTTAAAGACAGTAGTTGCCTTCCTTAATACCGATGGTGGTATTTTACTTCTAGGAGTAACTAACGAGAGGATCATTGCTGGACTAGATACTGAAATAGGCATGTTTCATAAGAATGTCGATAAGTTTTTGCTTTATTTGAAAAATTTACTCAAAACACGAGTGGGAGAAGAGTTTTATCCTTATATTGAATATAGAATAATTGAAGTTGAAGCAAAGCTTCTTTTATTGGTTGACTGCAAGCCATCCCAATCACCATGCTACTTAGACAATAGCGAGTTTTACGTAAGAACCAATCCGGCAACAGACAAACTAGAAGGGCCAAAATTAGTTGAATATATAAAGAACCACTTTGGTTATTAATGGTATGGTGAAATAAGTATCTAACAATCGCATCAACTCGGACTGGCAAATCCGCTGCGCTCCTTTGCCAGCCGCTTATACGAGTCGTTAGATGTAAGAATTATTACAAATGGATTGTTTATGAAAACAAAAGTTAACATTGACAAAAAATCCCAAAAAAGAATCTTGGAGCTTTCCAATGAAGAGCTGATAAAAATAGCTTTTATTGAATCGCCAAAGTATAGGGAAGAATTTGTGGAGTTATCGAAAGTTGAAGTAAAGAAAATGGGATTGGCTGAGATCCCAGTTAAACATCGTCCTAATTGCGAAAGGCCTGTTCCTCCCGAACAAGACATTTGTGTGTGTGGATATAATTTAAAATAGACATTAGAGATTGGAGGTTTTCAACCATGAAAAAGATTTCGGCAACAGATGCCCTTGATTTATCAATTCCGGAGAGAATCCAGCTTGTGGAAGATATTTGGGATACGATAGTAGCAAAAGCCGACTCTCTCGAATTGACAGAAGAGGAGAAAAAGATAATTGACGAGCGATTGGAGAGGTATCACCAGAGCCCTGAATTAGGCTCTCCGTGGGAGGATGTTTATAAAAGAATCGTGAGTAGACAATGAAATACAGAGTCATTGTCAGGCCTGAGGCTGAAGACGACTTAAAGGAAGCCTATTCCTGGTATGAAGAAAAGAGGATAGGGTTGGGGTATGACTTTCTTCTGCAAGTTGATGCTGGACTGAACTTCATAGGAAGAAATCCCAACATCCACCCAATAGAATATAAAGGAACGAGAAAGCATCTCGTCAAAAGGTTTCCATACAAAATCATTTATCTTGTTGAGAAAGAAAAGATAATCGTCCTCGCTGTAATTCATAGTAAGAGGAGCCCGGTCTTAATAAGAAGGAGAATAGATAGCATCTAGTCGCTCCACCGGATCGCCGATAAATCCGGCTCCCGGTGACCTCTTTGTTAGGTGCAATGAAGGAAAACAATAATGAGTAAACTGGGAACCCAAAAACAGCCAGTAGTGGCTCACGTGAAGTCACAAAAACGGGCGGAAGAGATTTTATCTATTTGTAACACAAAAGGATGGAAGGTTATCGTCGGCATCGAGCCCAACAAGCCTGAAGATATCTCTGACATTGAACGGCTCCTTAATCCTCCGGAAGCTCCAAAGTCACAAGTCAAGACTGGTCGAAATGAGCCTTCCCCCTGTGGCAGCGGGAAGAAATACAAAAGATGCTGTGGAATGTAGATTGAGACAATCGGATAGACACACCACCTAACAATGGTAGACTTTGGGGTCAGACTTGATTATTGAATTTCAACCAAAAAAAAGCGCCTAACACTTATAAGGCCTCCGGATGTCAATAGGGAAAAGTAATCCGAAACGAAAAAATATCTATTTTTCGTTTAACCAGACAACGATATTCTTAGACTTGTAGCGATTTATTTGCAGATAGGGGAGAATTGGGACATGAAACAGAACATTGCCGAAATCCTAAGGGAGGCGTTGAAACTGCCCCCGGAGGCACATGCGGCTAAGAGCCGTCGTAAAGACCATTCTATATCAGATGCCTTAGAAAATAAAAAAAGCCCTCACCCCTTCTCGGGGCGAGGGCTTTTAGTCGGCAAGTGCCCTGCATGCCCCGCCCTGTGGGCGGGGAGCTTCACAGGCAACTTCCCTCTTTGTCCCTATTTAGCAGCTTCTTCCAGCGGTATTCTCATCTTGTAGAAGGAACGCCACACGAAGATGAGACCGACAATGAACACCGGAAGAGCGATGTAGGGAGCGTAGTTCGTGGAACTGGTTTCCTTTGCGTGTACTGCCATCTCGATCGCGATTTCGGTCGCAAGCAGGCCGAACAGAGTCGAGAACTTAATGATGGGGTTCATGGATACGGATGAGGTATCCTTGAATGGGTCGCCCACCGTGTCGCCAATGACCGTTGCGGCGTGGAGCGCCGTGCCCTTCTCCTTCAAGTCGACTTCGACGATCTTCTTCGCATTGTCCCACGCGCCGCCGGTGTTTGCCATGTAGATGGCCTGGAAGAGGCCGAAGCAGGCGATGGAAATCAGATACGCCACGAAGAAGTTGGGGTTCAGTAACGCGAAGGCGAGCGTGATTAACAGGATCGCGATAAAGATGTTCCACATACCTTTCTGCGCATACTGGGTGCAGATCCTTACAACCGTCTTGGAATCCTCGATATCGGCTTCCGTCTTGTCCAGGTTCATGTTCCTTTTAATGAACTCGACCGCCCGGTACGCACCGGTGGTAACCGCCTGCATGGAGGCCCCGGCGAACCAGAAGATCACCGCGCCGCCGCAGATCAGGCCGAGAATAATCGGCGCGTCGGTCAGCTGCACATGCAGCATGTTCTTGCTCTGGAGCAGCAGGATGATCGAGAAGATCATAGTCGTAGCACCGCACACCGCAGTGCCGATGAGCACCGGTTTGGCCGTCGCCTTGAATGTGTTTCCGGCCCCGTCGTTGGACTCGAGGTAGAATTTACCCATTTCGAAATCGGGATCGAACCCGAAGTTCTTCTTGATATCTTCCTTGATGCCGGGGATGTTTTCGGTCTGCGCCAGCTCGAATATGGACTGAGCATTGTCGGTGACTGGGCCGTAAGAGTCCACCGCAATATTGACCGGGCCCATGCAGAGGAATCCGTAGGCAACCAGACCGAAGGCGAAAATCGACGGATAGTTGATGACTTCAGCCGGTATAAAAAGGCTGACGAAATACGCGCCGGCCAGAAGACCAGCAATCAGCATGCCCATGTAGAAGGCGCTGAAGTTACCGGAAACGATACCGGACAGTATGGTAAGGGATGCACCGCCCTCGCGCGACGCGGTCACAATCTCTTGCACGTGCTTCGATTTGGAGCTTGTAAATATCTTGGTGAACTCGGGGATGAGAACTGCGGCCAGCGTACCGCAGCTGATGATCATGGCAAGTTGCCACCAGACATGGGGCATGGGGGTAAGCACGCCGTCTTTTAGAACCTGGAGGTCGCTGATCAGCAGGTAGCTCATCACAAACGAGGTGCTGATGCACAAGGTGGCGGCGATCCAGATCAGTCTCATGAGGGGCTCTTCGAAATCGATCTCTTTCTTCCCTCTATATTTTACGGAAGAAATGCCCTGATTGACAAAATAGGAAAGCCCGGAGCAGAAGTCCATAAGGAAACGCATTGCGAAAATCCAGACGATGAGTTTGCCCTGGATGGCTTCTTTGACCGCGCTGTCAGGACTCACAACGGCAAGCGTGATAAAAGCTATTAGCGCAACGCCGGTAACGCCATACGTTTCGAAACCGTCTGCCGTGGGACCAACGCTGTCGCCCGCATTGTCACCGGTACAGTCAGCAATAACACCAGGGTTACGGGGGTCGTCTTCCTTCACCTTGAAGACAATCTTCATGAGGTCGGAGCCGATGTCGGCGATCTTGGTGAAGATACCGCCGGCGATACGGAGTGCCGATGCGGCCAGCGACTCACCAATGGCGAATCCGAGGAAACAGTACCCGACGATATCGCGGGGTACGAAGAGCAGAATGATAACCATCATGACAAGCTCAAGAGAAATGAGGAAGAGGCCCACGCTCATGCCTGAGCGCAGGGGAATATTCACCACATCCCAGGGCTTCCCCGCCAGCGAGGCAAAAGCGGTACGGGCGTTGGCATAGGTGTTTATCCGGATGCCGTACCAGGCAACGCTGTAAGAACCGCCCATACCCACTACCGAGAAGAGCAGCACCAGCAACAGTGTGGGAACCCCCTGTCCCTTTAGAGCCAGGAAATAGAAGGACATGGCGGCGGCGATAAAGATGAACAGCATGGCAAGAAATTTGCCCTGCTGAATCAGATAGGTGCGGCAGGTCTGATAGATGATCTCAGCCACCTTGAGCATCGATTCATGGGCTCTTAACTTCTTGACCTGGTGGCGCAGAAACAAGCTGATACCCAGTGTACCAGCGATGATGCACGCGCCATAGAAGAGAAGATCCCATGGTTTTATGCCACCCAGCAGGGTGTATGGAGCACCCTTGTGCAAGTCGGGTATCGCGAGATCTGCCTCGCTCGCAAATCCTACGAGCGGGATGAACAGGTATCCAACCACCATTGACAACATCAACCTTACGTTTTTCAGTCTCATAATCCTTTCTCCTGAAAAAATTTGTATTTGGTTAAATTTGTTAGAACTTGATGACTTCGGTTCTCTTTCTAAGTCAGGCTATTTTTGCCAAATATCGATCTATTGTTGTTCCAAATGTGAAGGGAAGACCGAATAAAAATTTTGGGAAGAATATTAAGGTAAAGCATTTAAGAAGTCAAGAATTTTTTCACAAAGTTAACTAAATTTTTATATAGAAAAAGGATGCTATTTATAATTTATCAAAATATGCCAGAATACCCCCCAGCTCTGCTGGGGGGATGAATGGCCTACCCTCTCCCCTGGGGGGAGAGGGTTAGAGAGGGTTAGGGTGAGGGGGAAATGATCTAATCATCACCCCCACCTTAATCCTCCCCCATCAAGAGGGAGGAAAGGTTTTTAGAGAATTAGATGCCCCGCAGCTCTGCTGCGGGGTACTTCACTGAAAATATTAAATAATTTTTTATATTCCTTGTTTAAGGGGATGCAGATGTAAAGGGGGGAGGCCCTGCGCCACACAGGATGCAAGGAAAAGGCCTTGAGCTTATCCTGAACTACATTGAGTTCAGGACTAATCATGAACCTCACATGGTTCATGGCATGGTTCAGGGCTTTATAAAACTTGACATATTTAAAATTTTTTATTATTAATATCTTGAAAAGAAAGCTAGGGGAGCTCAGTAGGCTGAGAGTCCTTACTTCAAAGTAGGGAGACCCTACGAACCTGTTTGGGTAATTCCAGCGAAGGGAAGCGGAAAAGGATAAAAAAGCCGTAATGCCTCCATTGGAATTACGGCTTTCTTATTTTGAACTCATTTGGATTGTCATTGCTGTGAAGGCAGAGCTTGCCCCGCGCGTGATGCGGGGAATCCATGGTCTTTAATTACTGGTTCCCTGTTTTCACAGGGACAAGTCTGAATTCCCGTCTGCACGGGAATGACAGAATACGAGGAGGAAGGCATGGCACTTGATGAGAAAATCATTACTCAAGCGATTATTGATCGATACTTCCAAAAACTGAAGGAAAACCTCTCTATCGATGTGGCTGTTGTTGGAGGAGGTCCTTCTGGATTGGTCTGTTCCTATTATTTAGCCAGAGATGGGTTTAAAGTCACCCTTTTCGAAAGGAAACTATCGATCGGAGGAGGAATGTGGGGCGGGGGGATGATGTTTAATGAGATTGTTGTCCAGGAAGAGGGAAAGAGAATCCTTGATGAGTTTGGAATTCGATCCAAACTCTACAACAATGGTTATTATACCGCTGATTCTATTGAAGCCATCTCAACGCTCTGTTCAAAAGCGGTGAAGTCAGGAGTGGCTATTTTTAATCTGATCAGCGCTGAGGACCTTATCATCCGGGAGAATCGAGTGACTGGTTTGGTTCTCAATTGGACAGCCGTAGAGATGGCCAATTTGCATGTTGATCCTTTGACCATTCAATCAAAATTCGTTGTGGATGCCACAGGCCACGCTACAGAGGTTGTCGCCACCCTTCAGAAGAAGAATGATATCAAGCTTTTTACAGTGACAGGTAAGATCGTCGGTGAGAAATCGTTATGGGCAGATGCAGCTGAGAGGGATACGATGTCCAATACAAGAGAGGTCTTTCCAGGGCTCTATGTAGCTGGTATGGCGGCTAATGCCACCTTTGGATCCTATCGAATGGGCCCCATCTTTGGAGGGATGCTCCTTTCGGGAGAAAAAGTGGCCGCCTTAATCACAGAGGAATTGAGGAGGAAATAGGAAGTGTCACCCCCACCCTCACCCTCCCCCGTCGAGGGCTGAGCTTTACACGCACTTG
>Ga0315276_10002085_pt1 | contig 18157 bp, 13 predicted proteins | sample YL17G05_0_MG_FD_204542 | JGI IMG/M metagenome (GOLD analysis project Ga0315276, IMG submission 204542) | Sediment microbial communities from Yellowstone Lake, YNP, Wyoming, USA - YL17G05_0 | ecosystem: Environmental > Aquatic > Freshwater > Lake > Sediment | place: USA: Wyoming | collected... | reverse complement strand
GAACCATGCCTTTCTAATGTTCGTCTCTCCGGCGAAAGCCGGAGTCCAGTCCGAGGCTTTCAAAAGGAAAGGTCCTCCAACCAATGATGTTTAGACTATTATGGACTCATTAGTAAAAAGGTTTTGCATAGTTCCCTTTCTTTATTTGTTAAGGTGCTGTCAACCGCCCACATGGATCGCAGGGTATGTTGATCAAAAATTGGATTATTATTATTTTTCAGGTGCATAGCAAAAGCGTAGAATATAACATCTGTTTTTTCTGGCATGGTATTATCATGCTCATAATATCGAACGAAATTTTTATAGGAGGTCCATTTGCCAAGCTTCCACAATAAGGCTTCTGCCAAATTTTGTGGGGAATCCTTTGTGTCAGGTCGTATGAATACTTTTTCTCTAAGCTCTGGATATGTTTTCATATCGTATGGAAAACCAATATTGGAAAGGGCTTCGCTAAATATTGTCACGGAATCAACATCCAGAGTCTCATTGTCGATAGCCTTCCTTAGATCCGAAACTATTGAACATAATTGTTGCTGGCCGGAGGCAACAGGGCCGGTTCTGGGTGTGCTTATGCGAGTTTTAGAAAAAATCGTAGGAATATAAGGATTCGCAGCCATCATAGATTTAGCATTATGTATAGGGCAAACATCGGGACTTTCTTCGGGTAAACAATATTGTCCGTTTCCTAATCGTACAAAACGATGTGATTTCGTGTTGGTCTTGCAATGATATCCTCTGCTCTGATGGCATGCGCAGGCTGAATGATTCGCAAGAGTCTGATTTGGATATTCATCATTTACATGTGGTGCAATATCTTTTGCAGTCCACACTGGTTCAATAATGCCCATAGAGCGGAGCCCTCTTATATCTTCATGTTGAACAGCCATCCGTCACATGCCCATGAATCATTAGAATATGAAGCCTAACGATGGATTATATGGTTTCGGTATATGGCCCCCGCACCAAGGTTCTGTCGGCATAAGACGTCAACGTGATTTTACTTGGTAGTGTTGGCATTAACAATAATTTGCTCTGGCAACGAGGACACCCCGGGGTCTTATATGGTTTCCGTATAAGACCCCCGGAGCGCCCCCCCTCTCAAAGCGAATCCATGGGGCTTCAAACACCTCTTCCGCCACGATTCAAAACATGGGTATAGATCATGGTTGTCTTCACGTCCTTGTGGCCCAAAAGTCCTTGGAATTTGCGAAGGTCGTAAGCGTCTTCCAATAAATCCGTTGCGAACGGATATCGAAACGTGGCGGGATATTGGGTAAGGATACAAACCGCTTAACCCGGCGGCAATAGGCCTGTTCCGTTCTTCGACTGTAATGGCAGGAACGCAGGACTTCTCGGAGCGGGTCCAGGAGTTTCGGCTTCCGGACAGCCCCCGGGGTATCGCTCGGATGGCGTACAGGTGTACCCGAACTTGTTGGTATGGAATGAGCCCCCTGCACGGGCTTTCCTCCCTTTTAAATACACTGGCTATTATCACTATCATTTTTATTCCCGTAAAGTCAAGCGCACTTTATAAGACTTCCCCAGGGGCTGATCTTAGAGGTTATTTATGGAAGCGTTTCTCTGTTCACCCCCACCCTGCCCTCCCTGAAGCTGTGAAAAAATTCCCTAAATCACCCCCACCCTCTCCCTCCCCCATCAAGGGGGAGGGAATTTCTTTCTTATTTCAATATGTTTACCCTCTCCCCGGGCGGGAGAGGGTAGGGTGAGGGAGGATATTCCGATTTTTTCACACCTTCCCCCATCAAGAGGGAGAGTGGATATGGCGTGAGCCGGGGCGAAGGGACTTTGAAATGGTAATCCCGTTCTATGGAACCACGGATATTCCTTCGACACGGCGGAAATCTCTATCAAAAGTAGCTATGAGGCTTTCTTTCCGCAGCCTGGCAAGGATAACGAGGGCGGCGTCGGTAAAGCTAAGGGTCGTTTTTCTCTGGGCCCGGAAAGTTTCGAGGGTGGCCCCAAAGAGATCGGAACAGGGGACGAATTCTACCTCTCGGGCCTGTAAAAGCGTGTCGGCAACCGATGTGGCCACCGCCAAGCCTCGCCGGGCCAACAAGACCGTGACCACTTCCAGGAAGACATACTCGAGCAGGAGCGCCCCACCAAACTTACCGCTCACCAGGTCTTCCATGATTCTGGATGCGGCCGGGTGGTGAACATCATTTTTATTGTGGTAAGCAATCAAGAAGCTCGAATCCAGAATCAGCACGATCCGTCCCCTTACAGGCCGTAGACGATGGCATCAATCTCTTCGCTCAGACGTTCGTTCCCTTTGGGATATTTCTCAGGGGTCAAATCGCTCAGGCTACCCCGACGCTTGGAAATGGTTTCGGGGCGGGCAAGATAGGATTGAATGGCTACATTGAGCACCTCCCCGATCGTCTTGCCGGTGATGGCCGCACGGGCTTTCAATGCTCGGTAGGCTTCTTTATCAAGGTTCCGAATTGTCGTATCCATGGTATCAATGTAACACAAGTGTTCTTTGTCTTCAAGATGATTTCTACCCCCATGGGAGTCCAGGCGAGCCGCCTTTTTGAATTCAAATTTAAAAAGACCCGCTGTAAAATAGATAATCGGGTTACATCTTGTTGGGAATCCGGGATCTATGCCTATGGGCGCTTTGCTGAAAATAAGGACAAAATAGAGGAGGGGGATATGTCCGCAAAAGAAATGGATCGGAGGGAGTTTTTGAGATCTTCAGCCACGGGTCTGGGGGCATTTGTTTTTCTTCTCCCGGCCAGTCAAAGGGCTGGGCTTGCCAAAGAAGCCCAGCAGCGGGACCCCAAGAACTATCCGCAGCGGGTTTTGGGAAAGACCGGGATCCGGCTGCCGGCGATCACGATGGGCGTCATGAATTCCGACAACCCCAGTTTGATACGGGCGGCCCTGGACGCCGGAATGATGCATTTGGATACCGCCCATGCCTATATGCGGGGGCGGAACGAAGAAGCCGTGGGAGAAGTCATCAAGGGCCGTCCCCGCGATTCTTTCTTCCTATCGACCAAAGTGGGATTGCCCAAGGATGAGACGACCGGCATCTATGATCAAAGCGCAACGGAGGCGGCTTTTTTAAGCCGCCTGGATATCAGTCTAAAAAGGCTCGGGCTGGATTACGTGGACATCCTTTATCACCACAATGTCTGGAAAAAGGAAGCCGTATTGTATGAACCGATTATGAATGCCATGGCCAAGGCCAAAAAGGCGGGCAAAGTCCGCTTTACCGGGATCTCGACTCACCGCAATGAACCGGAAGCGATCCTGACCGCAGTGGATTCTCATTTTTATGACGTCGTGTTAACCGCCTACAACTTCCGGCAAAAGCACCAAGAGGAAGTAAAGAAAGCGATTGCCAGGGCCGCCGAAGCGGGGTTGGGGGTTGTCGGCATGAAAGCAATGGGAGGGAGCCCGCAGAGCAATTACGGGCGCGGGCGAGAGCCGGAAGAGGCCCGGGTGGGATTGAAGTGGGTTCTACAGGACGCGAACGTTCACATGGTTATCGCCGGTTTCACGACCTTCGATCAGCTGGAAATGGATGTAAAAATCATGCAGGATATGAGCCTCACCAAGCGCGAAAAGGCCTATTTACAAAAGGCCATTTCGATGACGAGCCTTTACTGCCAGGGGTGTGAAAAGTGCCTGGGCTCTTGCCTCCAAAAACTTCCCATCCCCGATCTCATGCGGGCGTATATGTACCTGTATGGGTATCGAAATATTGGAGCGGCCCAGGACCTCCTGCTCTCTCTTCATCTGCCGGCGAATGTTTGTAATGACTGTGAGACCTGTCCGGTGGGATGCCCAAGCGGATTTCCGGTCGCCAAAAAGATCGCGGATTTGATTCGTCTCAGGGATGTTCCTCCCGAGTTCATAGCCTGATCGCCGGAACTTGGAATCATCCCGGCCGGACTGCCTTTTCTTCTTGTGAGAGCTTCTCCGTCTGCTCTTTTCTCTTTAAGGCGGCGAGAAGTTTTTCCGGGGTGATGGGCAGGTCTCGAATCCGAACTCCTGTGGCATCGAAGATCGCGTTGGCGATGGCCGGAGCCGTCGGGGCCGCCGCTGGCTCACCCACCCCCTTGGCACCGAATGGACCCTCTTCGTGATACGACTCGACCAGGATCGTGACGATTTCAGGAAGGTCCAGCGTGGTGGCCAGCTTGTAATCGGCCAGGGTATCATTTAGAATCTTGCCTTTTTCCATCTTGAACTCTTCAAAAAGAGTATTGGAGAGGCCCATGACGACTGCCCCTTCGATCTGCTGCTCGCACAAAGCCGGGTGGATCGCCCGCCCCACATCATGAGCAGCGGCGATCTTTAAAACCTTCACCACGCCGGTTTCGATGTCCACCTCCACCTCGGCCGCATGGGTGCCAAACATCCAGAATATACTACTGATCGCCTCTTGGCCGGGGGAGGCGGCCAGCAGCGGGGATCCGGCTGGCGAATGATGCCCCTCCCCCAGGATCGACCCCCCCCTTCCGCCAAAGATCTTATTGAGGAGCTGCTGCAGGGTTATCAACTCCCTGCCGCCCTCATCGAAAATCTTTCCTTCCGAAAGGTTCAATCGGCTGGGGTCCGTCTCCAGGCTTTTGCCCGCGAGTTGCAGGATCTTCTGGCGCACTTCCTGGCCGGCCTGGCGTATGGCATTTCCCATGTGATAGGTGGTGCGGCTGGAAGCAACGGCCATGTCATAAGGGGTGTAATACGTATCCGGATTGGGAATCACGATGGAGGACAGGGGTACGCCGATCGTGTCCGCGGCGATCTGGGATAGCACCGTCTTCTGTCCCCCCCCAACCTCAGGGGCGCCGGAGAGGATGACGATGCTGGCGTCATGATTCACCCGGATGAAGCAGTACGAATCCGTCGGCGTGGCCGTGGGTTTTAGCATTGTGGCCATCCCCTTGCCCCGAAATTTACTCCCCCTCGGAGCAGGCTTGGGTTGTCCCCAGCCAATCTCCCGGCCCGCCTTCTTCAGGGTCTCTTTCAGTCCCACGGTGCGCAGAATCTGCCCATTGATATAGGAGTCCCCGTCCACGTAGGCGTTCTTCAGCCGGATCTCCAGAGGATCGATCCGCAGCTTCTGCGCGATCATGTCCATCTGAACCTCGCAAGCCCAGGTTACTTGCGTAGTCCCGAAACCCCGATAGGCCCCGCCGATTTCCTTATTGGTATAGACCAGCCTTGAAAGAAGCTCCACATGGGGGATCCGGTAAGGCCCCAATATCGTCAAAACCCCCCGAAAGCCCACGTCGGGCCCGAGCGAAGAATACGCCCCGTTGTCCCAAATGATATCCGCTTTACGGGCCGTGAAAATCCCGTCTTTCTTCACCCCCGTTTTCAGTTTCATGAAGGCGGCATGGCGGGTCTGCGAGGCGGTTAATTCCTCTTCCCGGGAACAGACCACTTTGACCGGCCTTCCCTTAGTGAATTTGGCCAGAGCCACTGCAATGATCTCAGCCACCATGGCTCCTTTGCCCCCGAATCCGCCTCCCGAGTACGCCGAAATAAAACGGACCTGATTCAGGGAAACACCCAGCGCCTGAACCAGCTCCTTTAACAGACGATAGGGGCGGTCCGTGGAAGACCAGATGATGTATTCATCCCGGGGCTGAAAATACTGCGCCACCGCGGCGTGGGTCTCCATCGGGCTGTGCGCCACCGGATGGATGTAAAATTCATCCTCAAATATTTCATCCGCCTCCGCGAACCCACGCTCCACATCCCCCAGCAGCAGCCGCCTCACCATACACACATTCGTCCCGGCCACCCCTTCATAGAGAGGCACATGCCAATAGTCCCCGAAATCCGGATGCAATAACGGCGCGCTCTCTTTCAAAGCCTCCCGCGGATCGAACACCGCAGCCATCTCCTCATACGTCACCCGCACCCGTTCCGCCGCCTCTTGCGCGGCCAGTTCCGTCTCGGCAGCGACCGCCATTACCGGCTCGCCCACATATCGCACCCGTTCCACCGCCAAAAAGGGCTGATCCTTGACCTGCCCCCCGAACGTATACGGCACATCCCGCCCGACAACCACCGCTTTTACCCCGGCTACCTTCCACGCTCCAGAGGTATCGATATCCACAATCCGAGCATGCGCGTACGGGCTGCGTACCACCGCCCCATACAGCATCCCGGGCAACTCTACATCCACACCATACACCGCCCGCCCCGTCACCTTCTCCAGGCCGTCCACGCGGATTACCGATTTCCCCACATACCGGGTTTCCATCTCTACCTCTTTCCTCCCATCTTCTCCCCGGCCGCCTTCACCGCCTCCACAATCTTCTTATAAGAACCACACCGGCACAAAACCCCGGATAAGGCACTCTTGATCTCCTCCTCCCCCGCCCCGGGAACCCGGTCCAATAACGCCTTCCCGCTCATCAGCATCGCCGGCGTGCAAAAACCGCACTGCACCGCTCCCTTCTCCAAAAAACTCTCCTGCAAGGGATGCAGCCCGCCCTCTCCCGCCAAACCCTCTATCGTTAAAACCTGCCGCCCCTTGATATCCACCGCCAACACCAGACAGGAATTGACCGGAACCCCTTCCACCAAGACGATACACGTCCCGCAATCCCCGGTCCCGCATCCTTCCTTCGTCCCCGTCAGGTGCAGCCTCTCCCGCAAAAGCTCCACCAGCGTCTCCCGCGGCTCCACCTCCAGCTCGTAACGCTCGCCATTCACCGTCAAATCGATCGGTACCTTCACGCCTTCCCTCCTTCCGCCAGTCGCAGAGCCCTCGCCAGCGCCCGATAGGTCAATACCTGGACCATTTCCTGCCGGTACGAACCGCTCGCCCGCATATCACTAATCGGGAAACACTCCGCCGCCGCCGCCCGCGCCGCCTCCTTCATCCGCTCCTCCGTCAACGAACCCGAAAGCAATACCTGCTCCGCCCTCTTCGCCCGCAACGGAACCGGCGCCACCGCCGCCAAGGCCACCCCCGCATCCTTCACCCCATGATCCTTCCCCGATAGAGTCACCAAGGCCGCCACGCCCACCAACGCGCAATCCATCCCCTCCCGTCGCCCGATTCTCTCATAGACCGCCCCCGAGCCCGGCGCCATATCCGGCAACAGGAAGGAGGTTATCAGCTCCCCGGAAGACAACACGGTCTCCCCCGGCCCCTTGAAAAACTCCCTCACCTCCACCTCCCTCTTCCCTTGCGGCCCCTCCACCAGCATCCGGGCCCGCAAGATAAGAAGAGAGGGCGCCATATCCGACGCCGGCGAAGCCCTCCCGATGTTTCCCCCCAGCGTCCCCAAATTGCGGATCGATGGAGACCCTAAAACCCCCGCCGCCTCGGCCAACACCGGATAGCTCGTGCGAACCAGGGGAGAATGCTCAATCGCGGAAATGACGGCCAAGGCCCCAACCCGAATCCCTCCCCCCGGCTCCCGTTCAATCCCACCCAGACCGGGAATCCGCTTCAAATTGACCAACGCCCCGGGCGCCAAATCCCCCCGCTTCATCCGCACCAATAAATCCGTACCTCCTGCAAGGGGATGCGCGCCAACGCCCTCCCTCGTCAAAATCCCCACAGCCTCCGATACCGTACCCGCTTCAAAATACCGAAATGGTCTTAGCCGTTTCATATTTTTCCTCTTTGCGCATTTTGTGGCATTTAAGAAATTTAACCACCGAAGACACAGAGCGGCATACCGCAACCAAAGGAATCAGTTTTGCCTGGGGCCAAACGCCTTCCAGAAATCCCCCCCGCCCCCCTTTAATAAAGGGGGGTTCGGGGGGATTTCAGAGGCTGGTTTCTAAACTAAATTTTTCTCAACAAAATTTTAGGCTTTTGCGTTTTAGCAGGTTGCTGAAAAAGTCCCTTTCAACCTCAGGTCGTCATTCCTGCGGAAGCAGGAATCCAGTCTTTCCAAGACCTCCTGGACTCCGGCTTTCGCCGGAGTGACGGAGAATCGGAGTTTTTCCGCATCCTGTTGGTAGTACAGAGAAATTATCTATTTTCAGCAAGCTTAAGAAGCTGTAATTCCCTTTGCTCTTTGCCCTCTAAATATATTGCCTTACATTGAACTTTTTCCAGATTTTATTTCTCCTTCCCTCCAATTTTGTTCGTCCTGGCTCCTCTACATAAAGCTGGGCAGCCAAGTGGCCAACCAAGGGAAAATGGAAAGTATGACCACAGCTAAAGCATAAGTGATCATAAATGGAAAAGACCCCTGGATAATCTCGCCCATGGTAAGCTCCGGGACCATCGCCCGCAGAATGAAAAGGTTCATGCCGAAGGGAGGGGTAATCAGGGCCAACTCGCACAGAACAACGATGATGACCCCAAACCAGAGGGGGTCATAACCCAGTTTCATCATTGCCGGGAAGATGATGGGCATAGTCAGAAACATAAAGGAAGTCATGTCCATGAAGCAGCCGGCGATGATGTAGAGAATGACGACCCCGGCAAGGATGACGACCCGGGGAACATCCAAACCCGTTATGAAATCGCTGCTCACAGCCGGCAGGCGGCTGATGGCCAGGAAGTTACAGAGGACCAGGGCGGACGCGATGATCAGGAAGATCATGGCCGTGGTTTTTGTGGTATCCATAACCGCTTCCATGAAATTCTTAAAGGTCAACCGCCTGGTGATCAGCCCCAAGAAAAAGGCTCCCGCCGCCCCCAAACCTCCGGCCTCTGTGGGGGTGAAAACGCCGGTCAAGATTCCTCCGATAATCGTAAAACCCAGGACCCCGATCCCCCAGCTGTCTTTTAAGGAAACGAACCTCTCTTTCCAGGTAAACTTTATTTTTAATGGGGGGGCAAGTTTGGGGTTCAATTTGACCATGACGTAGATCAGAACCATGAAACACGCGGCGCAGGTCAGCCCTGGAATGACGCCGGCAATCAGCAGTTTGGCTGCGGACTGATAGGTGATCATGGCAAAAATAACCATCATAATGCTGGGGGGAATCAGGGCGGCCAGGCCTCCGACACCCCCCACGCAGCCCACGGCCATTTTGTCATCGATCCCATGCTGGCGCATGATGGGTATGCAAATTTTGGACAGGGTGGCACAACTAGCCACCCCGGCGCCGCAAGCCGCTCCGAAGGCGGCGCCCCCCACCACGGTAGCCTGGGCCATGCTTCCGGGAAGATGGCCGAACCATTTCTGGCAGGTATTATACATGGAAGTGGCAAAGCCCGCTTGGTACGCAAGGTGTCCCATAAGAATAAATAGGGGAATTACGCTGAGGGTGTAATTGGCCACTTTGTCATACGGGATAATGCCCAGAACGGAAAGGGTTCTGGCAGGGCCCGCCAGCACCCAGTAGCCCAAAATCCCGGTAAAGAGAAGGCCGAAGGCAATGGGGATGCCCATGAACAGCACCACGCACATCGCCGCGAGCATTATCCAGCCAATGGTTATGGGTTCCACCTGGCCCGGATTGATCAGGCCCAAAAAGAGCGAAAAGGCCAGTAACGGCAGGATGGAAACGATGAGCCATAACACCCATTGCCGGCTGCTGTTTCTTAGCTGGAATACGTGATCTTTGATATCCGTGATCAGTCTCAGGCAAAGTAAACCCAGCCCGATCGTCATGACCATCTTGGCCGGCCAAAAGGGGTAATGAACCTCGCCCATATCGTAATCCCCCGAAACCCAGGCGCCCCAGGCCAGCAGGCCGCTTTGCCAGCACATGGCTGCAAAAGCCACCAATGCCAGAAGCAGCGTTCCCAGTTCAAAGGAAAGTCGCGGGCTGCCCTTTAGGCGATCGATCACAACATCTACTCTTACGTGCCCCTTTTGCTGCTGTACATAAGCGACCGCCGGATAAACGGCGCCCAGCATCAACATCTCGCATAGAGTATACGCCCCGGGAAGGGGGCTGTTGAAGACGTAGCGGAGGAAAACATCTACCGCGGTTAAGAGCATAATAAATGTTATGACGGCCGCCGAAATCCCGCTAAACCCCTTTTCCAAGGCAATCTGAGCCTTTTCCAATTTGCCCAAGAACATCTCTCCTTCCGTCCCGGAATACATTAATGGTGGGCCGTTTATAAAATTGCTGCTCGGCCCTCACATCTTGAGGTTCTTCACCCCGGCCGATGAAGATCAACTCGCACCGGAAACTGAAATCCTCCTGCCAAATCCCCCCTCGCCCCCCTGAAGCTGTGAAAAAATTTTGCTGGTTTCAAATTGCCGGGCTTGGAGCAACATTCCATGGCCTTCCCCGGTTCGGGAGCCAGATGGCGATTCGCTTGGCATCATGAGGCAGTTTTCCTTCCAAGGATCAGGCGGGAAGAAGCACCCCGCCCCCCTTTGCGGAGACAAGGTTGAATCTTCTGTTGGCGTTTTCTCCCGCCGATGCTGCCCGCGCTCATCGCCACCTGGCTCCCGAACCACGATAACGGTGGGATGAGGTAAGGATTTTTTCACACCTTCCCTTTCATAAAGGGGGGTGGGAGAATTTGTTCAGGAATACCGGACACCCAATGACCACTTTCTTTTGGCGTTCACCCCAGAACCCGGCGGCACCTGCCCCATCCGCTTATTTTTTAAACGGATTTTGGGCGTCCCATTTCTTATAAAGTTGTTGCCAGGTATCCAGGACTTTTTGGCCCGCAAGCCCCTTTTCCTTCATTCTCTCTATCCATTTCACCCAGACCACCTCTTTGGCGGCTTTTTCCAACTGGGCGACATCTGCCGCCGAAGGCTTGCTGACTGTGACCGCGCCCTTCGCTACTTGTGTTTTCAACTGGTTCTCGGCATTCGTCTGGTATATTTCATGGCCTTTTCTAGCGGCTTCTTCCCGCAGATCGATAAACATCTTCTGAAGATCGGCAGGAATCATTTTCCAGCTGTCTTTATTAATGCCCGTGAAAATTTCGCCGTTATTGCCGAGAAGGAGTTCAAAATAATAGGGAGCAACTTCCCACCACTTATAGTCACTGGCGTAGCCGGGGTTGGCAATGCCGCCGTCGGCAGTTCCCTTCTCGATCGCCTGATAAACTTCTGTGGATATAATCGTTACCGGTATGGCCCCAATGGCTCTCAACACTACCGCAGCTTCTCCAGAGCATGCAATCTTCTTTCCTTTCAACTCCGCAATCGAATGAACCGGGCGCCTCGTCCAGATGCCCAAAGAGATGTTGGTTGTGTGGCCTAGATACATGATGTTGTGCTGATCCAGCTCGGCTATCAATTCGGGCATTTTATGCAATTCCCCATAGGCCATAGCAGAAGAGTAATAATCGTGACTGATGGCCGGAAGGCCTCCAACATTAGACAGGGGAAGTTTGCCCGGCTCGTAACCGGCATTCACGAAAGCAATGTCCGCCACCCCGGTCTTCAAGCCCGAAACGGTCTCTTTCGCCGGGACCAGGGAACCGGACCAGTAGTAATCGACCTTGAGCCGTCCCCCGCTCCGCTTCTCAACCTCCTGGACCAGCCAGCTGTTGGCCCTCGCGAAAACGTTCACAGTGGGGGCCGGGAGCCACACAGACATTTTTAGGGTGATGGGTTTAACCTGGGCCGTTCCCACTGTTGGGTTCAGGCTAACCCCTAAGAGAAATACCACCATCCCCACGAACCACGCCCTAAGCAATTTCTCCGTTACCATTCTTCCCTCCTTTTTGAATCTGTCTCTGGTTAGACTGAAAATTCGGGGATCCCTCTCGGGCCCAATCTCTTTTGAATCCCCATCTTCTTCCAAAATCTCTTTTCCCTCGAGTTGACTCTGCCTCATTTCCCCCCTTTCCACATCAGTTCTTTTGAGATGCAAAACCCTTCATTTTCTACCGGCGATCTACAATCTTCAATCGGCCATGAATTCAAAAACTAACCTTTTAGGAAATATGGCCGGGCGTACTCCGGGTTGGGATAGGAATAAAATCCCTTGCCGGTCTTCATACCCAGTTCTTTTCGGTCGATCATATCCCTCAGGGCCTGGGGAGGATGATCCTGCGGGTTTTTCGATTCGCCGTAATAAACCATCAGCAAATCATAGAGCACATCCAGGCCCACCGCATCCATGAGCCCAAAAGGACCGCGGGGCATTTGGGTAAAAATCATCCAGCCCCGGTCAATGTCCCGGAAATCCGCGTATCCTCCGGCCCACAGAGAAAGCGTACGCTGGTACGTGGAATGTAGGATTCGGGCAAAACAAAAACCCAGGATCTCTTTATTTACCACCAAAGGAATACATCCGATCGACTGAATGAATTCCTTGGCCGCCTCCATGACATCTGACCCGGTCTGGGTCCCACCCATGATATCTACCATATTGACCAGCACGGGTAACTGATAGAAATGGAGATTGAGGCATCGATCCCGCCTTCGGGTCGCATCCTCGACTTGAGAGATCGGGATCGATGAGCTGGTCGTGGATAGAATGGCCCCGCGGGGAGCCAGGGAATCCATCTGGGCGAACATCTTCCGCTTCAACTCCAGGTTTTCGGATACGGCCTCGACAACCAGGTCAGCCTCCTGCAGTGCCTCCTCCAAATCCGTACAGAGCCTGACTTTTTCAGCCCCTTTCAACCATTCCTCCAGCACCGGCTTCGGAATCCTTCCCGTGTCTTTCAAATAACTTTGAAGGTCCCTCAGCGTTTTTTGAAATCTTTCCGGGTGGCGCGCATGGAGGCTTACCTCATATCCATGCTGGGCGATTTGCACGGAGATTTGTGCCCCCATCGTTCCAGCGCCGAGCACGGCGATTTTCTTTATCGGCATCGTCCACTCACCCATCTCATTTCAAACTTCACTCCGACGACCTCCGTATGGGAGAACCCCTCACGAAGGTTGAACATCCGCGCCATGGTCGTCATTCGCTCCCCCAGCTCCATCAACTCATACAGGCTGGTATCCCAACCCGTGATCGCTTCGACGGCTTCCGCCAGCAAGGGATTAAAACTTGCAGACCTCAGATTGCCGATTGGATGAATTCAAGATCCAGGATTGTGGATCTTGGGTTGAAAGAAAGGAATTCTGAAATCTGAATTTTTCGGTCAAATCCCTATTTGATGATCTTGTAAAAAGTCTGAAAAGACGTATTTCCGTCATTCCGGCGAAAGCCGGAATCCAGTTATTTCAAACACTTAAAAATTCTCTGGACTCCGGTCTTCGGCGAGCTCAGCCGAGCCGTTTCCACCGGAGTGACGACTTTTTACGATTCCATCCTATTTTATCAAACTATAATCCCCCTGATAGCAGGCCCGATACAAAGACTCGAACTCTTCCACCGTTGCCGCCCGGGGATTCGTCAGCGTTGTCGGGTAAGTACGAGAGGTCAGGGCAAACTCCTTGATTTTCTCATTATACGCACTCTCTTTGATGCCCACCTCCTTGTAGCTTCCCGGCATGTCTAATTGCTTCTGCAATTGCCGGATCCTTTGAATGAGATAATCCGTGGCCTTAGAGGCATCCTCGCCATCATACCCGACCGCCCTGGAAATGGTGGCGAAAAGGTCCCCCACCACTTTAGCGTTATACTGGATGGAGTAAGGCAGGGCAATCGCATTCCCCCGCCCGTGGGTCAATTTAAATGATCCCCCAACTTTTGTAGCCACGGTATGACATATGCCATTGGCGCTGTTCGAGAAGGCGAGGCCGGCCATGGTCGCCGCGTAATGAATATGCTCCTTGGCCAAAGGATTATTCTCCAGATAGGCCGGGGGAAGATACTTCATCAAAAGGCCAATCGCCTCCAGCGAGATCCCCCGGGAAAAATCATTGGCCATTCCGCTCACATAGGATTCTATGGCATGCGTAAGGGCATCCAGCCCCGTATCCGCCAGGACTCCTTTGGGCATCGAGTCGGCGATATCCGGGTCGACAATCGTCATATTGGGTTTCAGTTCCGGGTGGACGATGGGGCATTTGGCATGAATCGCGGGGTCCGTCAGAACACAGACATGGCTGGCATCCGATCCTGAACCGCTGGTTGAGCTGATGGCCACATGGGTTGTTTGCTTAAAGGGGGGAATGGAGGCTTTGGGAGGTCCGTTCAGAGCATGGACATCTTCAAAGGTCAAATGGGGATGTTCGAAGAAGACCCGAAAGCCTTTGCTGGCATCGATCGCCGACCCGCCCCCCATGCCCACGATGACGTCCGGATTGAAATTCCGATTCTCGGTTACTATTTTCATGACCGTTTGAATCGACGGCTCCGGTTCCACTTCATCGAAGGTCCTCACCTCCAAACCGCCCTTCTGGAAATAATCTCTGGCCCTGGCAGCCGTTCCCAGCTTCGTCATCACCGGATCGGTAACGATAAGGGCTCTTTTCCCGCGAATACTTTCCAGGTGGGCAATACTCCCCCTTCCCCAGACGATATCCCTTGGAGACCGAAATATCCTGAACGTGCTCATGACCTCTCTCCTTTTTCTCTTTGAGGCATTATCAAAATTTGATTATCTCCACATCAGTTGATCGATTATTCCATAAATGCTCGTTGGGGCGTTTCGCGAATCGCCCCTACAGAAAAAATATGCGCCCTAGGATTGCAAGCCCGTAGGGGCGACCGGCCGGTCGCCCCTACACCATCTGCCGTATGCTAGAACTTTGCCCCTTCGTTTCCGTTCGGCGCTCTACGCGGGCACAATGACCCCGGGGTTCATGATCCCGTTCGGGTCGAGCATTTTCTTGATCCGCTTCACAAACTCGTAATACCCCGGGTCGAGCTTTTCAATCATAATGGGCAGAAAGTCCGTGCCCACCCGGTGAGGAACACAGCCGATTCGGACCAGCCCTTCCATAAATTCCCTGGCCTGGGCCAGCGCCTTCTCCCGCGTCTCCGGTTTCGTCGCATCCCAGGGGATGACTGCATGGGCCAGTAGAACGGGGCCGCCGAAGGGATATCCGATCAACCCGAGTTTCAGGTTGTGTTTCTTCCCGAACTCCTCCGTCAAGGAAAAGGCCTCTTGCAGACGGCCGAAGGGGGCAAAAGCCACGATCATGATCTTTTGGCCCTTGCCAAGACTGGCCGCCTGGACAACGAATCGGCCCGACCACCATTCCGGGATTTCATCCTCGGCAATCTCGCCTCCCTCTTCGACAGCGAAGGCGCAGGCTTTGGCCAGGTGCCGTTCGGCATCGTCCCGGTCGCCTTCCGCCCGGAGGACCAGGAGGTGCCGGACTTCCCGCCCAAGGGAATCTCGCAGCCGGGGAATGGCCGTCACCATCATCTCTTTGGGCACGATCCGCTGTTCCACAAGCGTGGAGAGCCCCCCTCCCCTCTGTCCTTCCTGCAGGCGGCGCAACAGACGAATAAGCGGATGTGCTTCTTTAAACCCCACGATCCGCATCAGAATCACCTCCGGGCGCCGGTGGATCTTCAAGGCCGCCTGGACAATCACTCCGAAAGCCCCTTCAGACCCCAGAAAAAGACCCGTCAGGTCCGCTGGAAAGAAGCGGCGGGCGAAATGGCCCCGGGCCGTGGTGAAGGCCCCGGTTCCGGTGGGAAGAATCTCCCCCGTGGGCAAGACCACCTTCAGGCCCAGGATCTGTGTGGCCTGATCCTCGAATACACTGCTCGAGTGCGGAGCGGTTCCCCAGGTCTGGATGTGGCCCCCCAAGGTGGCAATTTTCCCGCTCTCTGGAAAAAGGACAATCCGGTATCCCTTGCTGGCGAGGACCTCGTCCAGCTTGTCGAAAGTAATCCCCGCCTCAGCGGTCACGGTCATCACGTCCTCATCGACCGTAGTCACTTCGTTCATGCGGGTCAGATGGAGAAGGATCCCACCCTCCGGCGGACGAGTACTGGACCACCACCCGGTCCCTCCCCCCTTCGGGCGGACCGGTGTCCCGGCTTTGTTGGCCTTCTGTAGAATGGCGGCCACCTCCTCCGCCGTGCGCGGCCGCACGATCAGAGAGTTGCCTTCCCTGGAGACCCACTCGGCCCCGAGGGTACCGGCCAGCTCTTTTTCCAGCTTCTTGATTTTTTCTCCTGCCTCTTTCATCCCCTGCCCCCCATTTTTCCAAGGTCTAGGGCCAATAAAGCCCAACGGAATATTTTCCTTTTCGCTGTCAGGAGAAGTATAACAAAAGCCGAACTATGAGTCGAGTTTTTAAAGCTCGCGGATGTTTCACAAGGGAGGCATGTGCCATCGGATACCGCGGATTCATTTAGTGATTCGGACATCAGACCGTAGACTTCAGATTGAAAGGGCAGAAAAGTCCGAGCCTAATCCCGCGGAACTGAAGTCCACACTCCGAAGTCTAAAGTCCGGTGTCTGCATTGCCCGATTCATTGACAATCCTCGTTTATCGGAGATAGACTTGAATTCTCGCGCATTTCAAAATTATTTAGCCACAGAGGTCACAGAGAGCACAGAGATATGGAAGCAGAAAATGGAAAAGAATTTGACCCTGCACCCTCAAAACAGATTCCCCAGGCGTTCGCCTTTTCCTTTTGGTTTTTGAACGTAAATCCCTCTGTGGCCTCGGTGAACTCTGTGGCAAATAATTAAAGGAGGTTTGCTTTGTCCCGGCACGATTCCCAGCGCCGATTCCAGAAAATGCCCGAAGTGATCCCCGCCCCTGGAAATACGGCGCTCGTCGTCATCGATATGCAATACCTGGATGCTCATCCCGATTTCGGGTTGGCCAGGAAAGCAAGGGATGAGGGGCAATTCGAGATCCTGAACCATCTCTTTGCCCGATTGCCCTCGGTGATCCTTAACATCCAGCGCGTACAGCATGCCTGCCGCAAAGCCGGAATCGAAGTCATCTTCATCAAGATTCAATCCTATACGCTGGATGGCAGAGATCTCGGCCCCAGCTATAAGGCCAAGGGGCTGCAATGTCCCCCGGGCTCCAAGGAGGCCCAGATTCTCGAGGAGCTACAGCCCGTGGGCGACGAAATCGTCATTCCCAAACTTTCCACCAACGCCTTCAATTCCAGCGCGATCGACGCGGTCCTCCGGTATATGGGAATTACCAAGCTTCTGGTCTGCGGGGTAAATACGAATTACTGTGTCGAGACGTTCATTCGAGATGCCTACGATCTGGGCTATGAGGTGGTGTTATTGGAGGACTGCTGCGCGGCCGTTGTGGAGGAGCACCACAGGGTAACCTGCGAGGAAGCGGATGAGATATTCTGTAAAGTACGCTCGGCCGATCAAATGCTCACCGCCATAGAGCAAAACAAAAGCGTAGGGAAGCATCCAGGATGAGGTAATGACCAATGACCAAAACAGTTCTTATCCGTTACAGGATGGCGGCCACCGTGACGTGGCTCGGGGGGCAGGGCGATGAGCGCCGGCAGCCTCGGCTGGGGGGAAGCAATCCAGAAGATACAAGTTTTTTCCGCCGCAGGAGGCGGGGCGTTTCTTCCCGCCCCATCTACGGAGATCGCAGCGCCTCAGGATGCCAAGCTCAGCCCTGCACCGCATGGTGTTCAGGGCTCAGCGTCCTGGTCCCCGAGCCTTCTGACCGGCGATCAATTATGACACCACTTTTTGGGACGCGACACGAATTTCCAAGGTCCAAAGGAGACGGGCATGCAATCTGGTACTGGAGCAAAACTTTTGCGGGTGGATCTAACCCGGGAAGAGATCCGGGAGGAAAGTCTGGACCGGAGGATTACGGCTCTCTTCCTTGGCGGACCCGGCTTGGGCGCCAAGATTCTTTTGGATGAGGTCCCGCCGGGCATTTCCCCTTTTGACCCTGCCAATAGACTCATTTTCATGGCTGGCCCTTTGACCGGGACCCCCGTTCCCGCGGGCGCACGCTACGGGGTGGTTTTCAAATCGCCCCAAACCGGGGGGTACGGGGAGGCCACGGCAGGGGGGAAATGGGGCTCTGAGCTTAGATGGGCCGGTTACGACGGGATCGTCGTAGAAGGGTGCGCCAAGTCCCCCTGTCTCCTGGTGATTACCAATGACAAAGCTGAGATAAAGGAGGCGCGGGCTCTGTGGGGAAAAGATACGCGGCAAACGGAATCTGAACTGCGGAAGGAACTGGGGGAGAAATTCAAAGTGGCCTGCATCGGGCCTGCCGGTGAGAATCTGGTGAGTATGGCTGCGGTCATCAACGACTTTGGGCGAGCGGCCGCTCGAACGGGGCCGGGAGCCGTGATGGGCAGCAAGAGGCTCAAAGCGATCGCCGTAAACGGCAGCCACAGGCCCCCGCTGGCCGATGCGACCCGCCTGGAAGCCTTGCGGCGGGAGCTGATCAAA
>Ga0315276_10002084_pt1 | contig 18165 bp, 17 predicted proteins | sample YL17G05_0_MG_FD_204542 | JGI IMG/M metagenome (GOLD analysis project Ga0315276, IMG submission 204542) | Sediment microbial communities from Yellowstone Lake, YNP, Wyoming, USA - YL17G05_0 | ecosystem: Environmental > Aquatic > Freshwater > Lake > Sediment | place: USA: Wyoming | collected... | reverse complement strand
GACCTTGGTCCACCTTATTGACATGTCCGGCTTTGAAGGAAGGGACCCTGTCAGCGATTACAGGGCAATAAATAAAGAGTTGAAAGAATACAGTCCTTTGGTTTATAAAAAACCGCAGATTATCGCAGCAAACAAGATGGACCTGGAAAATGCGCAGGAAAACCTTGTCAGGTTCAAAAAAATAATAAAAAAGAAAGTCCATCCTATTTCAGCTTTGAAAAGTGAGGGATTAGAGGAGCTGATAGATGCAATCAGAGAAAAACTTTAAGAGGATCGTAGTAAAAATAGGCAGCAGCCTGTTTTATGACGCAGGCAATGCCCTTGATCCCGAAATACTGGCGGGCCTATGCGACCAGATCAAGGACCTGGTCAAAGAGGGCAGGCAGGTTGTCGTCGTCTCATCGGGCGCCATAGCTTTGGGCATGAATATTCTGGGGCTCAAAGACAGGCCAAAAGGGCTTGCCCAATTGCAGGCAGCAGCTTCTTTGGGCCAGAACGAGCTGATGAATTCCTATTGCAGATTTCTCGGCAAAGGCTGGTTTGCAGCGCAGATCCTTCTGACATGGGATGATTTTGACGATCGGCAGCGCTACAAAAACGCCAAGCAGACCCTGCTTGCCTTATTGGAGCAAAAAAAATACCAGATCCAGGGCATCGTGCCTATAATTAACGAGAACGACACCGTATCGACTGATGAGATCAAATTCGGGGACAATGACCAGCTTTCAGCAAGGGTCGCTGCATTGATAGGCGCTGACCTTCTTGTAATGCTTTCCGACGTTGACGGGCTGATGGACGCTGACAAAAAAGTCATACATGTCATAGATTCCATTAACAGCCGGATCAAAGAACTGGCTGCCCCTTCGAACAGAAAGACCAGCGTCGGAGGGATGATAACAAAAATAGACGCCGCAAAGATAGCCGTTGACTCCGGGATACCATGCGTTATAGCAAACGGCAAGCGCAGAGATATTATTTTTCTTGTTACAAAAGAGCCGCAAAAATACGGGACGCTTTTTATTCCCAAAAAAGGCCTGCGTGAAAGAAAACGCTGGATCGCATTCGGGACCAGGCCTAAAGGCAAAGTAATTGTAGATGATGGCGCAAAACGCGCGCTTTTAAACAATAAGAGCCTGCTTTCAGTTGGAGTAATAGGTGTCGAAGGTGTTTTTGCATCTGGAGACACTGTTTGTGTCTCGGATACGAACAAAACAGAAATCGCCCGCGGTAAGATCGCTGTTTCAAACAAGACCCTTGAAAAAGTAAAGGGTGCTCGTTATGACAAAGAGATAATCCATCGCGATAATATCGTGATATTGTAGCTTTAGAGGCCGGTATGGAACTTAAAAAACAGTTGATAGAAATGGCAAAAAAGGCGCAAAGCGCAAGCAGGCAAGGCCTTTCTGTTTCTTCGGAGACTAAAGACAGGGTGCTTAAGTCCATGGCAGCTTCGCTTTATGCGAACAGAGCTAAAATAATCGCTGCCAACAAAATAGACATTGCTTTAGGAAAGAAACAAAGATTGTCGGCTGCACTTATAGACAGGCTTACCCTGGATGAAAAAAGAATAAGGCTGATGAGCAATTCTTTGCTTGAAATAGCTGCGCTGACAGATCCTGTGGGAGAGGTCATAAAGGCCTGGAGAAGGCCGAACGGCCTGTGGATCCAGAAGGTCAGGTCGCCTATAGGCGTTATCGCGATAATTTATGAATCAAGGCCCAATGTCACTTCCGACTGCATAGGCCTTTGTTTTAAATCCGGCAACAGCGTGATCCTGCGCGGCGGAAGCGAATCCCTGAATTCTAATCTAGTGATCTATAATATCATCAGGCAGAACCTGAAAAAATTCAAGATAGACGAGGCTATGGTAAACATGGTCACGACGACTGACAGACGCGCTGTCGACGAATTGTTAAAACTCAATGATTACATAGACCTTGTCATGCCCCGCGGCGGCGAGGGTTTGATAAAAAAGGTGGTAAGCACTTCGAGGATCCCCGTAATAAAACATTATAAAGGCATCTGCCATGTGTTTGTGGATGATTGGGCTGACCTGAACATGGCGCAGAAGATTTGTTTTAACGCGAAGGTGCAGCGTCCCGGGGTCTGCAATGCCATGGAAACCATGCTTGTGCACAAAGATGTTGCTATCAGGTTTTTGCCGGGTATGCTTAAGGAATTCAAAGGAGCCGGCGTAGAAATACGCGGCTGCCCTTTGACTTATAAGATATCAAAGGGTGCTGTCAGGAAAGCGACTGAAAAGGATTTCAAAACAGAATACCTTGATTTGATCCTGTCCGTCAAAGTCGTGGAAAGCCTTGATGAGGCAATAGACCATATCAATTCATTCGGTTCGCACCATTCAGACAGCATTGTGACTGAAAACTACGACAATGCCCTTAAGTTTTTAAGGCAGGTCGATTCTGCCTGCGTTTACGTGAACGCCTCTACGCGTTTTACAGACGGGAATCAATTCGGAATGGGAGCTGAAATAGGCATCTCGACCGATAAACTGCATGCGCGCGGCCCCATGTCGCTCGAGGAACTGACGACATATAAATACATGGTATTCGGAAACGGACAAATCAGGCGATGAAGATAGGGATACTGGGCGGAACTTTTAATCCCATACATATAGGCCATTTGATACTGGCTGATGAGGCGCGCGAGAAACTGGGCCTGGATAAGGTCATATTCGTGCCGACATATCTGCCTCCCCACAAGGAAAACGGGGATATAATTTCTGCAAAGCACCGGCTGGCTATGATAAAGCAGGCTATAAGAGAAAACTGCTTTTTTTCGGTTTCGGATATCGAGATCCGAAGAAAAGGAAGGTCTTATACCATTGACACGGTAAAAGCTTTTAACAAAAAATATCCCAAAGATGAGCTCTATTACATCACGGGCTCTGATCTTTTGAAATACCTTAAAGAATGGAAAGACCTGGATGATATACTAAAAATAGTAAAATTCATAGTCGCGACCAGGCCCGGGTATCCTTTGGAAAAAATACCTTCGTATATCAGGAGGGTATCGATAAGGGCGGTTGATGTCTCTGCCTTTGAGATCAGGCAGTGCATAAAAGAAGAAAAATCCTTCAGGTATCTTGTCCCTGATGCGGTATTTGAATACATAACGAAAAAGAGGCTTTACAGATGAAAACAAAAGTAGCTCCTTCGATCTTATCGGCAGATTTTGGCAGGCTGGCAGAAGAAATCAGGGCCGTTGAAAAGGCAGGCGCTGATCTTTTGCACGTAGATATCATGGACGGCCATTTTGTGCCAAATATAACGATCGGGCCTTCGGTAGTCAAGGACATACGAAAAGTCACAAAGCTGCCGCTTGATGTGCATCTGATGATCGAAGAGCCGCAAAAATTCATAGACCGTTTTGTCGACGCCGGAAGCAACATGCTCACCCTGCACATCGAAACTGTTTCCGTTCCAAAGCTGATGCGTATCAAAGAAAGGCTAAAAGCAAAAGGCGTAAAATTAGGCATTACTCTGAACCCGTCAACTTCGTTTAGCAAGATCAGGCCTGCTCTTGGGATCGTTGATTTTATACTTGTGATGTCGGTAAATCCCGGATTCGGCGGCCAGAATTTTATACCCGGAGTCCTCCCTAAAATAAAAAATCTACGTTCGCAGTTTAAGGGCGATATCGCAGTAGACGGCGGTATAAATGACAGGACTGCAAGGCTTGTTGTTCAGGCAGGCGCAAATATTTTAGCGGCAGGCTCATATATCTTTAAATCAAATGACTACAAACAGGCTATAAGGAGTCTAAGATGTGCGAAGTAAAACCTGATATTAAGTTCGGCACTGACGGATGGAGAGGCGTGATCAGCGACGATTTTACTTTTGAGAATGTCCGTCTGGTAGCCCAGGCCATTGCCGACCATTACAACAGTTTACCGTCTGCACCGTCCCGAACGGTACATGCACCGTCCCGAACGGTACTAACGGTGGGTGTCGGATATGACGCGAGGTTTCTTTCAGACAAATACGCGCAGCTTGTAAGCGAGGCCCTTGCAAAGAACGGGATCAATGTGGTCCTTTCAGACAGGTATGTCCCCACTCCGACTTTGAGTTTTGCCGTCAAAAACAGAGCGCTTGATGCAGGTGTGATGATAACAGCCAGCCATAATCCCGGCGAATACAACGGCATCAAGATAAAAACTGCCGAGGGCGGAGCAGCAGGCACGGATGTCACCAAGGAAGTCGAGAGATTAATAAAAGAACCGCTCACCCGGCAGGATAGGCAGCCCGGAAAGATCGAAAAAGTCGATCTGACCAAGGAATATGTAAGGTTTCTGCGCAGCTACATCGACCTCAAAAAATTCAAGGACGCAAGATTCAAGGTCCTCGTGGACGCAATGCACGGAAGCGGCGGAACCTTTCTTGCCGAAGTCCTTAAAGGCACAAAGATAAGGCTTGAATTCACCCGCAATGATATGAACCCTTCGTTCGAGGGTTTAAGGCCTGAGCCCATACCTGAAAACCTGGAAGCCACCTTTAAAAAACTAAAAAAAGAAAGATTCGACCTTTGCCTTGTCTTAGACGGAGATGCGGACAGGATCGCAGCCATAACAGGAAGCGGCGAATTCATAAGCCCGCAAAAGATCCTCGGCCTTTTGATCCTTCATCTTATCCAGGACAGAAAATTAAACGGCGGCGTTGTAAAGACCAAAGTCGGCACAAACCTTATAGATAAGATCACCTCGAAACTCGGGCTTAGACTTTATGAGACTCCGGTAGGTTTTAAATATATCTCTGAATTGATGGTAAAGGAAAACATCCTTGTCGGCGGAGAGGAAGCCGGCGGAATGGGATTCAAGGATTATATCCCTGAAAGAGACGGCTCCCTTGCAGGGCTTCTGCTTATGGAGATGATGGTATACCGCAAAAAGTCCATCAATCAGATCTTAAAAGACATGGAAAAGGAATTCGGCAGGTATTATTACGAAAGAGACCGCATAAATCTTGCGTCTGCCGTAGCCTCAGACCTGGAGCCTTTAAAAAACATCAAAAAGGTATTGGACAAGGACGTCAAAAGGCTGGATGATTCTGACGGTTTAAAGTTTATACTCTCCGACGAAAGCTGGCTGATGCTGCGCACTTCAGGCACAGAGCCGATCATACGCATATACGCCGAATCTAAAAGTTTGAGCACGACTAAAAAAATGCTGGATTTCGGGAAAAAACTTATTTTAAAGAATGCTGTATAAGCCGGGAAGGGCGATAACATATATACTGAGCAGTATCCTTTTTCCGATCGAAGTCTCCGGCACCGAAAATGTCCCTAAGAACGGGGGTTTTATCCTGGCAAGCAATCACTTAAGCAATCTTGATCCTGTTGTCTTAGGGATTGCCTGTCCAAGAGAACTGTATTTTATGGCTAAGGAAGAATTGTTCAAGAATAAATTTTTCGGCTGGATCGTAAGCAACTGCAATGCTTTTCCCGTTAAAAGAGGAAGGGCTGACCTGTCCGCGATCAAAGAGGCGATCGAACTCGTAAATCAGGGCCGGGTCTTGCTGATATTTCCTGAAGGCGGAAGGCAGCAGGCCGGCACGCTGGGTGAGGCTGAAAAGGGAATAGGTTTTCTGGCAAGCAAATCAGAAGCCCCGATCGTCCCTGCTTTTATCAGGGGCACGGATAAAGCCTTGCCAATAGGTTCAAAAACTATTAAGCGGCAGAAGGTCTATGTAAGCTTCGGCCCGCAAATCTTTATAGAAAGGAGGATGGCTTATCAGGATATAGGTTTTAAGACTATGGAAGCCATAAGGCACCTGTCCAATGCTCAAAATTAGATTCGCCAAGAGTATCGGCTTTTGTTCCGGTGTTAGACGCGCAATAGATATTGCCGAAAAAACGCTTGCAATCCAGAACCGCAGGATTTATTCTCTCGGCGCCATTATTCATAACCCTCAAGTCATAGAACGGCTTAAAAAGAAGGGCCTTTTAACCGTAAAATCTCTTTATGAGGTAGAAGACGGTTCGACAGTCATCCTTCCTTCCCACGGAAGCCCGCGTTTCATAATAGAAGCCGCCCAAAAGAAAAAACTTAAACTCATTGATGTGACCTGCCCGTACGTATCTTCTGTACATAAGATCTGCAAAAGTCTTCATAAACAAAATCTTAAAGTCATCATAATAGGGGATAAGGTTCATCCGGAAGTAAAGGCACTTTTGGACCTTGCTCCTGGAGCGCGGATCATAGAAGATATTAGCGGCGTTAAGGAAAACGAATTTTCGCATTGTAAGATCGGGATAATCTCCCAGACTACTCAGGCAAAAGACAAATTTTTTAAGATCGTGGGCAGGCTTTTAGAAAAAAACCACGATATCCTGGAAGTACACATATTCAATACCATATGCCTTGACACATCGAAGAGGCAGGAGGAGGTGAAACGGCTTGCAGAAGCTGTCGATACTGTATTGGTAATAGGTTCACGTATGAGCGCAAATACAAAAAGGCTTCTGCATCTTGGCAGAAATGTCAATAAAAGTACTTTTCTGGTCGAACAGGATTCGCCGGACTTAGGGCGGCTCTTAAAAGGCGTAAAAACCGTAGGCATTATAAGCGGAGCTTCTGCGCCTGACTGGCTTGTCCGATCAATAGCAAATAAGATTAAAAAATAATAAAAAAATAAAAGGAGGGACTTTAAAATGATCGAAAAATCAGAAATGGAGCAGCTTTACATCGACAGCATAAGGATGGTCCAAGAAGGAAAGATAATCAAAGGAATGGTAGTGTCATTAAAGACCAAAGAAGTGCTTATTGACGTGGGTTTTAAATCCGAAGGTGTAGTTGCCATCACCGAATTTAAGAACGACGAATTAGTCGTTGGCAAGGAGCTTGATTTCTATGTGGATTCCATCGAAGACGACTCGGGGATGATTGGCCTTTCCCGCGAAAAAGCAAGATGTATGCAGGGCTGGGACACCATAGTCAAGCATTCTCAGGACGGCACTCTCGTCGAGGGCAGGCTTTCAAAGAAGATCAAGGGAGGTTTTATCGTAGAAGTCATGGGCATCGAGGGATTTTTGCCGGCTTCCCTTTCGGCTTTTAAAGGAGTCCAGGAAAGAGACATCCTGGGAAAGAATTTCAAGTTCAAGATCATTAAAGTCAACAAGCTCAGATACGGGATAATCCTGTCCCGGCGCGAGGCAATACATAAGGAAAAAGAAGAGACCAAGGAAAAGCTTTGGCAGGAGTTAAAGATCGGGAATGTTTATCCTGGCCTGGTCAAGGCTATCACTGACTTCGGCGCATTCATTGATCTGGGAGGCGCTGACGGGCTTTTGCATATCACAGATATGTCCTGGTCAAAGATCTCTCATCCGTCGGAAATTGTCGCTGTCGGAGACAGGATCGAAGTCATGCTTTTGAACATGGACAAGGAAAACGGCAAGATCTCCCTCGGATTAAAACAGAGGACGCCTGACCCGTGGCAGGAGATAGAGTCAAAATATTCCGTAAACACCAAAATAAAGGGAAAAGTAGTGAGTATCCTTCCTTACGGAGTATTTGTCGAGCTTGAAAAGGGGATAGAAGGGCTGATACACGTTTCAGAGATCTCCTGGACAAAGAAGATCAATAATCCAAACGAGGTCTTTGCAATAGGAGACATGGTTGAAAGCCAGATCCTGACGATAGAAAATCAAACGCGCAGGATCGCTTTGAGCATAAGACAGCTTGAGCAGAATCCCTGGCTTGAAGCTGAATCAAGGTATCCGGTTGGCACAACCGTGCAGGGCAAAGTCAAAGGTTTTACAAAATACGGGGTATTCGTGGAGCTTGACAGCAACCTCGAAGGCATGATACACATCTCTGACCTTTCCTGGACAAAGAGAATAAGTAACCCGCAGGATGTTTTGAAAAAGGGGCAGAAAGTAGAAGTGGCAGTGCTTTCAGTGGACGGGCAGAATCAGAGGATCGCCCTTGGTCTTAAACAACTTCAGACAAATCCCTGGTCACAGATAGCTGAGAAGTTCAAGCTTGATACTGTCCTTGAGGCCGAAGTCGTCAATATCACTGATTTCGGAGTGTTCGTAAAGATAGATGAAGACCTGGAAGGGCTCGTTTTTTCCAACGAGATAGACCCTGAGCAGTTAAAACTGTTAAAGGCTGCTGATAAAATAAAAGTAAAAGTCATCAAAGTCGACGTGGACCAGGGCAAGATCGGCCTTTCCGCAAAACTCTAAAATCAAGATCGGGTCTTGAAAAGCTTTGCAAACCAAAAAGTTATAAGGCCCGAAATTGGAAACGAGGTGGGTATGGAAAAATTACCAGTAAAAGAACAGCTGGAAATTATCAAACGCGGCGCAGTCGATATAATCTCCGAAGAAGAACTGGTCAGGAAACTCGAGGCCGCTCAAAAGGAGAACAGGCCATTGCGGATAAAAGCAGGTTTTGACCCGACTGCTCCTGATATCCATCTTGGCCACACAGTGCTTTTGAGGAAGATGCGCCAATTCCAAAACCTGGGCCATGAAGTCTATTTTCTTATCGGAGATTTTACCGCTCAGATAGGAGATCCGACAGGAAGGTCCCAGCTTCGAAAGACTTTGAATAAAGACGAAGTCAGGGAAAACGCAAAGACTTACAAGATGCAGGTGGCAAGGATCCTTGACATACACAAGATCAAAGTCGTCTTTAACAGCGAGTGGTTTGAGAAGATGAGCATAGTAAGATTCCTGGGGCTCACGATGAAGGTGACTGTCAGCCAGATCCTTGCGCGAGAAGATTTCAAGAAACGGCTTGAACAGGCGCAGGATGTTTCGGTGCTTGAATTCATGTATCCTATACTGCAGGGATATGATTCCGTATTTCTACACGCAGATATCGAGCTCGGAGGCACAGACCAGATCTTCAATCTATTGATAGGAAGGGACCTGCAAAAAGACTTCGGCCAGGAGCCCCAGGTCGTCATGACCATGCCGTTACTGGAGGGAACTGACGGCGTCAATAAAATGAGCAAGTCCCTGGGGAATTACATAGCGATAAACGACAAACCAAACGATATATTCGGGAAGATAATGTCAATCTCCGACGAGATGATGCTTAAATATTACACCCTGCTGACCGACGAAGATATTCAGGATATAAAAAAGCTCCATCCGAAAGACGCCAAAGTCAGGCTGGCTAAAACAATAATCTCGCAGTATTATTCAAATGCAGTCGCAGATTCAGCAGCAGAAGAATTTGACAGGGTCTTTGGCGCTAAAGAAAACCCTCAGGAAATGGCTGTGTTCAAACTGCCAGGTGAAAAGAGCCTGGTAGATATTGCAGTCGAGGCAGGACTTGTAAAAAGCAAAAACGAGGTGCGCAGGCTCATCCAGCAGAACGCAGTGGAGTTTAATTCTCAAAAAGTTACTGATATAAACCATAAAATAAGCACAGCGGGTATCTTAAAAGTCGGCCCCCGCAGATTCCTGAAGATCGTAAAATGAATATCCAAATGACTGATCTTAGGGCTCAATACGAAAGCATTAAAGATGAAATCGTCTTAGCTGTAGCTGAGGTGATTGCGGAGTCAAATTTTATTTTGGGAAAACAGGTAAGCCTGTTTGAGCAGGAAGTTGCAAAGTATCTTGGTATAAAATATGCAGTAACAGTTGCTTCAGGGACTGACGCATTGGTATTGGCGCTTACTGCTTTAGGCATCGGTGCCGGTGATGAAGTGATAACTACGCCGTTTACTTTTATAGCTACTGCTGAAGCGATCTCACGCTGCGGTGCAATCCCAGTTTTTTGCGACATTGACCAGGAGACTTTCAACATTGATTCTTCAAAGATAGAAAAGAAGATCACTTCTAAGACAAAAGCTATCTTACCTGTGCATTTATACGGACTTTCCTGCAATATGAAGGAGATAGTCAGAATAGCAAAGGCAAATAATTTGAGGGTCATAGAGGACTGCGCTCAAAGTTTCGGCTCTGAGTGTTGCAATAAAAGGCTTGGCGGATTTGGCGATTGCGGATGCTTTAGTTTTTTCCCGGCAAAGACGCTCGGATGTTACGGCGACGGCGGCATGGTCTGCACAAATGATGAAGATACCGCACAACGGCTTTTAAGTCTTCGTAATCACGGACAGGATCCCAAAAACAAGTATATTTACCATATGCACGGTTTTAACAGCAGGTTTGATACTTTGCAGGCAGCTATATTGAGAGTGAAACTGAAATATTTAGATAAATGGATAACAAAGAGGGTAGAAAACGCAAAGCTTTACAATGATTTCCTGTCTAGTTTTAAATTCCTGATTACTCCAAAAGTTCCTCAAGATCGCAGCCATACTTTCAACTATTATACGGTCAGGATCAAGAAGCACAGAGATTCAGTGAAAGACAAATTAATGGAAAAAGGGGTCCCATCTGCGGTTTATTATCCCTTATGTTTACATCTGCAGGAAGTCTATAAAGATTTAGGGTATAAGCTTGGGGATTTTCCAATTGCAGAGCAGTCTCAGTCAGAAGTCCTGTCTTTGCCGATGTATCCTGAGCTGACCAAAGAAATGATCCAGAATATTTGCCAAGAACTAGGGGACGTTTCTCTTTGATCTAACCTCATATAGATTGTGAGGTTGTGGACAACTCACTATCGAATGGAGCATAATATGCAAAACAGCAATTATGCAATTCTCTTAGCCGGGGGCCAGGGAAGCAGATTCTGGCCGCAAAGCAGGACCCTTGAACCAAAGCAATTCTTGTCATTGCACAAAGACAACAGTTTTTTTGAACAGACTATTGTAAGAGTCCGCAGGCTCATCCCACCCGCAAATATTTTTATAGCCACCTCGGAATTATACCGCAACCAGATCATTGAGCTTATCAGGCCTTTCAAAATTCCTTTGGATAATCTTGTTTTTGAGCCTGACGGCAAAAATACAGCTCCTTCAATCGCAGTTACAGTTGCATTGATCGATCGACGGGACTCAAAAGCCCGCATTGCTGTTTTGCCCTGCGACCATCTGATAAAAAATAATCAAAGGTTCCTTCAGATCCTAAAAAAAGCTTTAATGCTTTGTGAAAATAAACTTGTCATTTTCGGCATTCCGCCTGCAAGGCCGGCAACAGGTTATGGTTATATACAGGCCGGCAAATCAAAAGGCGATAAAGTTTCAGCAAGCGCGTTCTCAGTAAAACGTTTTACAGAGAAGCCCGACATTAAGACAGCTCTTAAGTTCATTAAAAGCGGGGATTACTACTGGAACAGCGGTATCTTTGTGGGTTCAGGCAAAGTGTTTTTAAGGGAATTCAAAACTAATCTGGCGGATTTATTCGGACAGTTGAAGAAATTACATAAACCCGAAGACATCGTCCGCATTTGGAAACAGATTCAGCCGGTTTCATTCGATTATGGTATCCTCGAAAAATCTAAAAATCTTTTGATGCTTCCCGCTTCCGGGCTTGGCTGGTCTGACCTTGGAAGCTGGCAGGCATGGGATGAGATCCTAGAGAAAGATGATGAAGGAAATATATTCAAGGCCGATGTCGTAAACCTTAACAGCAGAAATATCACTGTCGTCGGAGCTAACCGTTTGATCGCGACCATAGGTTTAGATGACCTGATCGTAGTCGATACTCCCGATGCGCTTTTAATAACTAAGAAGGATAAGACCGAAGAGGTCAAAAAAATCGTTGATATCTTAAAGTCAAAAAAACGCCAGGAACATTATGCGCATAAGACAGTAAAGCGTCCCTGGGGCAGTTATACGGTACTTGAGCTCGGCGAGGGATTTAAAGTGAAATTGGTCGAGGTCAGGCCAAAACACTCCTTGAGCCTTCAATACCATAAAAAACGCAGCGAGCACTGGGTCGTAGTCGAAGGAAAGGCAAAGATCGCAAGGGGAAGAAAAAGTTATATTTATAGCTCTAACGAGAGCACTTATATACCTATAGGCTGCGTGCACAGGTTAGCCAATCCTTCAGCCACAATTTCGCTAAAAATAGTTGAAGTCCAGGCCGGAAAATATCTGGAGGAAGACGATATAATAAGGCTCAAAGACGACTTCGGGAGGAAATAACCATGGAAAGAGTCGCTGTTATCGGAGCGGGTTACGTAGGTTTAGTCACTGCAACATGCCTTGCGGACCTTGGCAACAAAGTGATCTGCGTGGATAATGACATAAAAAAACTTGATGACCTCAAGAAGGGCAAAATCCCGATTTACGAGCCCGGATTGAAAGAGCTTGTCCTTAAAAACAAGAAAGCCAAAAGATTGATTTTCAGCCACAGCATAAAGGAAGCTACTGAAAAATCGCAGATAATATTCATCTGCGTGAATACGCCGCCTTTGTCTGACGGAGGAGCTGACCTTTCTGCGGTCGAGAAAGTCTCGACTGAGATAGCAAAGTCCATGAAGGATTACAAGGTGATAGTTGGCAAAAGCACTGTGCCTGCTGAGACTCATGAAAGGATCAAACAGACCGTGAGCATGTTAAAACCTAAAAAAATAGAATTTGATGTGGCTTCAAATCCTGAATTCTTAAGAGAAGGACACGCTGTCTCAGACACCCTGCATCCTGACAGGATAGTGATCGGAGTTGAAAGTAAGCGCGCAGAAGAAATGATGCGCAGGCTTTATAAGCCCATGAAGGCTCCTTTGCTTATAACCAATATCACCACCGCTGAGATAATAAAACATGCCTGCAATTCGTTTCTCTCGACCAAGATATCTTATATTAATGCTGTAGCTAACATCTGCGAACGAGTCGGAGCAGATGTGGAAAAAGTCGCCGAAGCCATGGGTTATGACAAAAGGATCGGCCGCCAGTTCCTTAACGCCGGAGCAGGATTCGGCGGAAACTGTTTCCCGAAGGATCTGGATGCGTTCATATACCTTGCAGAAAAAAAGGGATATGAATTCGAGCTGCTAAAGGCTGTGCGCAGGATCAATTCGGACCAGAAGAAACTTATTGTCAAAAAGATCGAAGACGCCCTCTGGATCATCAAAGACAAGACAATCGGTGTTCTGGGCTTGAGTTTTAAGGCTGAAACCGATGATATTAGAAATTCTATAGCGATAGCTGTCATTAAAATGCTTCTTGAAAAAGGAGCGAAAGTAAAAGCATACGACCCAAAGGCCATGGAAAAAGCCAAAAATGAGCTTAAAGGTGTAAATTTCTCTAATAACCCGTACGATGCAGCCAAAAACAGCGACTGCCTTCTTGTCATGACTGAATGGGAAGAGTTTAAAAAACTTGATCTTGCAAAGATTAAAAAAAATCTCCGTCAGCCAGTGATCATCGACGGAAGGAATATTTTTGAGCCGGAAAAAATGAAAAAGCTCGGGTTCGTGTACAAGTGCATCGGGAGAGTGTAAGATGAATATTCTGATAACAGGAGGCGCAGGATTCCTCGGTTCTCATCTGTGCAGAAGATTATTAAAAGACGGCCATAAAGTCATCTGCGTTGACAATTTTATCACCAGTCCAAAGGCAAAAAACATAAAGGACTTTCTAAAAACCCCGAAGTTTAAACTTATCAAACACGACATCACCAAACCCCTGTATATAGACGGAAAAATAGACTGGGTCATGCATTTTGCATCTCCTGCCTCGCCAAAAGATTATTTGCAGCATCCCATAAAAACCATTAAGGTCGGGACGCTTGGCACGCATAATTGTTTGGGAATAGCAAAGGCAAAAAAAGCAAAATTTTTCCTTGCTTCGACTTCTGAAGTCTACGGCGACCCTAAAATCTCACCTCAACCGGAGGAATACTGGGGCAATGTCAATTGCATAGGAGAACGTTCTTGCTACGACGAAAGCAAAAGAGCTGCCGAGGCAATGACCTTTGCCTACGTGCGCCAGCATAAACTCGATGTCAGGGTGGTGAGGATCTTTAACACCTACGGCCCCTGCATGCGTTTTGACGACGGAAGGGTGATCTCCAATTTTATTTATCAGGCGCTCACAGGGAAGGATCTGACTGTTTACGGAAAAGGCTCTTACACCCGTTCTTTTTGTTATGTGGACGATCTGATAGACGGGATTATAAAGTTTATGAAAGTCAAATATCCGGGGCCCTTAAACCTCGGCTCTGTTTATGAGTTTTCCGTATTGGAACTTGCAAAGAAAGTGATATTCTTGAGCAATTCAAAATCAAAGATAACCTATATGCCTTTGCCTGTTGACGATCCGAAACAGAGAAGGCCTGATCTGAAGAAAACCAGGAAATTATTGAACTGGAAGCCTGAGACCCAGCTTGATAAAGGCATCCTAAAGACTATTGCCTGGTTTAAAAAAGATATCAGCTCTTAATTTTTATGCGTAAAAATTATAAATACAATATAGACAGCTCAAACCGCCTTGTCATAAGTAAAAACAGCAAAAAAATCATCCCAAAAACAAGATTTTCAACAGATATAAATAATGACCTTATTTGCTGGCTCAATGAGCCTATGAGCTGGAGAAGGAAATACGATTTGCCCTCCAGGATAAAATTTGAAGGCAACTGGAAACTTGATCCGGATCACGACCTGATATTAAACCTGACAGAAAAATCAGGTTTTAAACAGGGCTATTTGTTGCTTAACGGGCAGTTGATCTCATGCGAAGCAGACAAGCTTGCCTTTGAGATAAAATCAGTAGATGTAAACGGGCAATCGCATATTCAGATCCTGAAATTATCCGGCCTGTGGAAGGCCGATGATAAAGACCAAATCTGTTTTTCAGTGAACAAAAAAGGCTCACCTGATACTCTAACCTTTCAGGGAGACTGGCATATAAATAAAAATCAACAGCTCGCATATACATATGAGAAGACAGACCTTAAGACCAAAAAGAAAAAAAACTGCGCAATCACATTACTTGGTTACTGGGAGATTTCAGCCCGTAATAAGCTGACTTATATTTTATCCAGGTCTCTTGATTCAAGGTTTGATTTCCGCGTACAAGTAGAGACTCCCAATATACTTCCTAAAAGCAAGGCAATAAAATATCGACTGGGGACAGGGCTAAAGCAGACGCAAATGGCGAGATCAAAGGTGATCTGCCTTTACGGCGCCTGGAGAATAGACAGAAAACTCGGCCTTCTCTTTGACATGGAATATGATAAAGGCAAATGCCGCTCGCAGGCTTTCGGCGCAGAACTGAATTTCGATAGAAACAACAGAATAGTCTTTAATCTGAAAGACATGCAGGGGGAGAAACTTGGTATTTCCGTTGTCTATTCGCATCAGTTTTTAAAACAACAGGACGCACAGTTTTTTCTGAAGCTCAGGAAGATCAGGGCAGATTCAGCCATAGAAGCAGGCATTAATATCCCTTTTTAAAAGGAGAGACTATGAAAGGTATAATCTTAGCAGGCGGAAAGGCAACCAGGCTTTATCCTATTACCGTGGCGGTGAGTAAACAATTGCTTCCAGTTTACGATAAACCGATGATCTATTACCCGCTGTCCACTTTGATGCTGGCGGGGATCAAGGATATCTTGATTATTTCCACGCCGGAGGCCCTGCCCAGGTTTAAAGAACTGCTGGGAGACGGCAGTAAACTGGGGATAAAATTATCCTACTGCGAACAAGCCCGGCCGGCTGGGATTGCCCAGGCGTTTCTGGTGGGCGAAGAATTTATCGCAAAAGACAAGGTTTGCCTGATCCTTGGAGATAATATTTTCAGCGGCCCGGGATTATCCCTGCTTCTTCAATCCGCGGCCAAACAAAAAAAGGGCGCCACTGTTTTCGGATATTACGTTAAAGACCCCCAGAGATACGGGGTGATCGCTTTTGACCGTTGTCTAAAAGCGATTTCCATAGAGGAGAAGCCTAAAAAACCAAGATCAAATTTTGCGGTCACAGGGATCTATTTTTACGATAACCAGGTGGTCAGGATCGCTAAAAACCTTAAGCCTTCATCTCGGGGTGAATTGGAAATAACTGATGTGAATAAGATTTATCTTAAGAAAAAGGCGCTTCAGGTCAAACTGATGGGCCGGGGTTATGCCTGGCTGGATACCGGGACCTATGATTCTTTGATCGACGCCTCGATATTCATTAAAACCATTGAAGACCGCCAGGGCCTGAAGATCGGCTGTATTGAGGAAGTAGCGTACAGAATGGGCTGTATCAGCGCCAAGCATCTGGAAAAGCTCTCCCTGGGAATGCCCAATGCTTACGGAGAATACCTTAAAAATATTTCTAAGGAGAAATAATGGAACCTAAAGTTTTAATTTTCGGAAAAGGATTTATCGGCGAGCGGCTGGCCCGGGAATTCAACGCTGCGGTCACCGAGCGCATGATCCTCAAACTCTCTGATGCCCAGGAAGAATACGAGAAGTACAAGCCGGATATAATTATTAATTGTATCGGCTACACCGGCAAAAGAAACGTGGATGACTGCGAGCGGGATTTAGAGATGACTTTGACCGCGAACAGCTTTGTGCCTATACTTCTGGCGGAAGTGGCGTTGCGCAATAAGATCAAATTGATCCACATCTCCAGCGGCTGCATCTTTCATTACGATTATAGAAAATCAAAACCGATCACTGAAGATCAGGTTCCGTATTTTTTTGATTTGTTTTACTCGCGCTCTAAGATATATTCCGACCGCGCCCTTGAGGTGCTTGCCAAAAGCTATAATATCTTGATCTGCCGGATCCGTATCCCGATCGATGACCGTCCACATCCTAAGAACACCCTGACTAAACTGATAAATTATAAAAATGTGATCGATATCCCTAACTCGGTGACCTATATCCCGGATTTTGTCGTCATGGTCAAGCATCTGATCAAGATCGACGCCCGCGGCATTTATAACTGCGTAAATAAAGATGGCTTGCGCTATCCCAAGCTCATGGCAGTTTATAAAAAATATGTCCCCGAGTTTGAGTATAAGGTTATTGATCTGAAAAATTTAAATCTGGTCAGGACTAATCTGGTGATGTCCACCAAGAAACTTGAGAAAACCGGGTTCAAGGTTCGGAAGATCGACGATATCCTTGAGGAATGCGTTCGTTCCTATGTCGGAAAATAGGGACGGTTCTCATTTTTTAAAAAGAGGTAAATATGAAAATATTAACGACAGGTTCCGCAGGTTTTATCGGCAGCGCTTTTATCCGGCTTTTAACCTCTAAGGGAATAAGCGCCATCGTGGTGGATAACCTGGATTATGCCGCGGATCTAAAAAGGCTCGATCTTGCCAAAGGCAAGTTCAAATTCTACAAGGCGGATATCCGCGACCTAAAAAAAATCGACACCATCTTTAAAAAAGAAAAGCCTGATGCCGTGGTTAATTTCGCCGCTCAGAGCCATGTTGACCGCAGCATCAAAGAGCCTTTTATCTTTACGGATACTAATATCCGAGGAGTGCAGGTTCTTTTGGAAACCGGCAAAAAATACGGACTGGAAAGATTTGTCCACATTTCTACCGACGAGGTCTATGGGGATATTGAGCATGGAGAATTCGTAGAAACAACTCCTTTAAACCCCAGTTCTCCTTATTCCGCCAGCAAGGCCTCAGCGGATCTACTGGTTAATTCCTATAAGCGCACTTTTAATTTGCCGGCAATAATTGTCCGTCCCAGCAATAACTACGGCCCCTGGCAGTACCCGGAGAAACTAATTCCGCTTGCAGTTTTAAAAATATTGCGCGGGGAGAAGATCCCGGTCTACGCCCAGGGCAAGAATGTCCGGGAGTGGCTTTACGTAGAAGACTCAGCTGCCGGAATATTAGAGATCCTGGAAAGAGGAAAGCTTGGAGAGGTCTATAACCTGGGCAGCGGCCAGGAAAAACAGAACATCGAGGTGGTCAGAGCGATCCTGGCTATTCTTAAAGCTGACGAATCCCGGATCGAATTCGTCAAAGACCGGCCTGGCCATGATATCCGCTATAAGCTTAATTCCCAAAAGATCCAGCGAGAAATCGGCTGGCAGGCCAAGGTTGGCTTTGAAGAGGGTATCACCAAGACAGTGGAATGGTGCGTAGCCAATAAGGACTGGCTGTTGGGGAAGTGGAAAAAGATCTCCTGGCTCTATAAATGAAAGGACGAATATGTTCTTTGGTATAACGATGACGCCGTGGGAAATTGTAGGTTTAGCCGCGGCGTTTTTGACCATGTTCGGATTTTTGCCGCAGGTGATCAAGATCTACCGCACCAAATCCGTAAAAGACTTGAGCCTTTGGGCGATCCTGCAGTTCATATTGGGTATTTTACTCT
>Ga0315276_10002082_pt1 | contig 18167 bp, 14 predicted proteins | sample YL17G05_0_MG_FD_204542 | JGI IMG/M metagenome (GOLD analysis project Ga0315276, IMG submission 204542) | Sediment microbial communities from Yellowstone Lake, YNP, Wyoming, USA - YL17G05_0 | ecosystem: Environmental > Aquatic > Freshwater > Lake > Sediment | place: USA: Wyoming | collected... | reverse complement strand
TCGAAGACGCTCTCGCTCTTCTTCGTGCTGCACGTGGCCATCCTGCCGATCCTCCTGTTCGTGCTGACCGCGTTCCATTTCTGGCTGGTGCGCAAGGGCGGCGGCGTGATGGTCCCGAGACGGGAAGGGGAGGAGGAGCGGCGCCGAGCGATGGTGCCCACGTCGCCCGACCTGGTGGTGCGCGAGGGCGCGGCCGCCCTGGCCACGCTGGCGGCCGTGCTCCTCCTGGCGGCGGTCTTCGAGGCGCCCCTGCTGGCCCAGGCGAACCCGGGCATGAGCCCGAACCCGGCCAAGGCGCCGTGGTACTTCATGGGGCTGCAGGAGCTGCTCGTCCACCTCCACCCGGCCTTCGCCGTCTTCGTAGTGCCGCTCGTGGCGCTCGCGCTGCTCCTGCTGCTTCCCTTCCTTCCCCTCGGCGAGACGCCGAGCGGGAGGTACTTCCACTCGCGGATCGGCGCCCGCACGTCCCGGGCGGCGGCGCTGGCCGCGTTTCTGCTCACGCCCCTCGCCGTCGTCGCGGACGAGACCATCCGCCACGCCCCACCCTGGCTGCCCTTCCTGCCGGTGGTGGTCCGCACGGGCCTCGTTCCCCTGGCCCTCGGTTGTGCCTTCCTCGCGGTGCTCTATCTTGCAGTGCGATGGAAGTACTCTGCGACGCGGCTGGAGGCGGTGCAGGCCATCTTCACCTTCGTCGTGGTCGCCTTCGTCGTCCTGACGGTCATCGGGTCGCTCTTCCGCGGCCACGGGATGGCGCTGGCCTGGCCCTGGGTGGCCGCAGCCGCGCATTGAGGGGGGAGGACACCTTGACGAAGGCACCGCTGGAGACTCGGGGGGATCCCGCGCAACCCGACCGACGCGGCTTTCTCGCGAAGGTGTCCAAGGGGCTGGGGGTGGTCGCCGTGGCCGAGTTCCTGGGGATCACCGGGGCCTTCCTCTGGCCGCGCGAGCGCGAGGGCGGCGGGGGCCACGGCATCGTCGAGGCTGGGCCCGTGGGTGATTTCACTCCTGATTCGGTGACGCCGTTCCCGGGGAGGGGCTTCTACCTTGTCCGGCTCACCGACGGCGGATTCCTCGCGCTGTCGTCCACATGCTCGCACCTGGGCTGTACGGTGCCGTGGAGCGAGCAGAGCCGGTCGTTCCCGTGCCCGTGCCATGCTTCGGTGTTCGACATGCGTGGGGATGTCCGCTCGCCGCCGGCGCCCCGTGCGCTGGACCTGTTCGCGATCACCATCGAGGGCGGGATCGTGAAGGTGGACACCGGACGCCCGACGCGGCGCGCGCGGTTCGAGGCCAGCCAGGTGGCGTACCTGTGAGACGGCGCCTCCCGGCATGCCGGCGGCCCGGAGCGGATGGATGAACGCGCCCGACGATTTCGCCCCGAACCCGGCGCCGGCCGGACACGACCCGCTTGCGCGCTGGCGCCTGGTCGGCCTGGCGGCGCTGGCCGTGATCGTGCTGTCGGTCCCGCTCCACCTTACGCTGCGATGGCTGCGGGGCCCCGCGATCAAGGCCGTCGCCGAGGCACGCTACGTGGGCAGCGAACGCTGCGCGCCGTGCCACAAGGCGGCCTTCGACAAGTGGAAGGGGTCGCACCACGAGCTGGCGATGCAGGCGGCCCGCCCGGGCACCGTGCTCGGCGATTTCGACGACGCTACGTTCCCGCTGCGCGGCAAGACCTGGAAGTTCTTCCGGCGCGGGGAGAAGTTCATGGTCCTCGCCGAAGGCCCGGACCAGGCGCTGCACGAGTACGAAATCGCCTACACCTTCGGCGTGGATCCGCTCCAGCAGTACCTGGTCCCGTTCCCCGGCGGGCGCCTGCAGTGCCTCTCGGTGGCGTGGGACACGCGCGCCCGTCGCTGGTTCTTCCTCTACCCCGGCAAGGACATTCCGCCGACCGACTGGCTGCACTGGACGCGACAGGCGCAGAACTGGAACGCGATGTGCGCCGACTGTCACTCGACGGCCGTGCGCAAGCGCTACGACGCGACCACCGACCGGTACCGCACGACGTGGTCGGAAATCATGGTCGGCTGCGAGGCCTGTCACGGCCCGGGCTCGCTGCACGCGGCCTGGGCGGACCAGCCGGCCATGGCGCGGCCGCCGGTGGAGAACTATGCCCTGCTCACGCGGACGTCCGGAATCTCGAACCGCGAACTGGTCGACCTCTGCGCGCCGTGCCACTCGCGCCGCGCCCAGATCGCGGACCAGGGAGTGCCGGGCACGCCGCTGCTCGACCGCTACCTGCCGGTGCTGCTGAATCCGGGCACGTTCCACGCGGATGGCCAGATCCTCGACGAGGACTACGAGTACCACTCGTTCATCCAGAGCAAGATGTACGCGAACAACGTCTCATGCCGGGACTGCCACGACGTGCACAGCGGCAAGCGGCTCAAGGAAGGCAACCAGCTTTGCACGGGCTGTCATCGTGCCGACACCTACGACACCGAGGCCCATCACTTCCACAAGAAGGTCTTCAAGGGTGCGTCCAGCGCCGGGGCGCTTTGCGTCTCCTGCCACATGCCGGGCCAGAACTACATGGTCGTCCACTTCCGGCGCGATCACTCCCTGCGCGTACCCCGCCCGGACCTTTCCGCCGCGCTCGGCACCCCCAACGCCTGCAACGCCGCCGGCTGCCACGCGGACCGGAGCGTGATGTGGGCGGTGGGGAAGTGCGACACGTGGTACGGCAAGAAGCGCAAGCCGCACTACGGGACCTCGCTGGCGGCAGGGATCGGTGGACGGCCCGGGGCGGAGCGCGAACTGGCGCAACTCGCGCAGGACCCGCTTCGGCCCGCGATCGCGCGCGCCACGGCGCTCGCGTTCCTGACCCGCTACCCGGGCGAGGAGACGCATGCCGCGATGGAGCGTGGGCTCACGGACGAGGACGCCCTCGTTCGCCACACCGCTGCCGGCAAGCTGGCACCTGCCGATCCGTCGCGACTGGCGAAGGCATTGGCGCCGCTCCTCAAGGATCCGGCGCGCGCGGTGCGCGCGGAAGCCGCCGTGCGCCTCGCGGAGTTGCCGGCCGAACTCCTCAGCCCGGCGCAGCGCGAAGCGCAGTCCGCGGCCCTGGCGGAGTATGCCGACATTCAGCGCTACATGTCGGACATGCCGTCGGGCCCCTACAACCTGGCCAACCTCGAGATGGTCCAAGGCCGGTACGCGGAGGCCGAGCAGCACTACCGCCGCGCGCTCGCAATTGACGACCAGTTCGTCGCCGCCAGGAGCAACCTGGCGCTGCTTCTCAGCCGGCTCGGCCGCAACAGCGAAGCCGCCGTGCTCCTGCGCGAGGTCGTGGCGGCGCAGCCGGGCGACGCCGTCGCCGCGTTCAACCTGGGACTGCTCCTGGCGGAGGAGGGGAAGACCACGGAGGCGGAGCGGTCGCTGCGCGCGGCCCTGAAGGCGGACCCCGGGATGGCCAGTGCCGCCTACAACCTCGCGGTTCTGATCGCCGCGCGCCGGCCGGCCGAGGCGTTGGCGCTGTCCCGGCGGGCGGCTGAATCGCGCCCGGACGAGCCGAAGTACGCGTGGACGATGGCCTATTACCAGGCAAGGACGGGGGACCGACCTGGCGCGAGGCGGACACTCGAGGGCCTGCTCCAACGCTTCCCCGGGCACACCGACGCCACCTTGCTCCTCGCAGACGTCCTCGAGCGCGAGGGCAGGGGTGTCGAGGCGGAGGCCTTCCTCCGGCGCGCGCTCGAGACCAAGGACCTGCCGATCGCCGACCGAATGCGCATCGCCGCACGCCTTGGTGGCGCGCCCCGAGCCCCCGCTGTCCCCTGAGCGACTGAGGGAGCCTGCCCAAGGCGTTAGCGCATGGTTCGGCCTCTCCCCGGGTCAGAATTCGACCGCGATCCCTCTTGACTTCGCCACCTGGCAGATGGCGTCGAAGGTGGCGGACGTGTCCCACGGTGCGTCCTGGGGCTCGTTTCGGAACCCACGAAACGCCCGCTCGACGTTCATGTACAGCCGCCCCGGGGAACGCCACTCGCCGTAGGGGCCGGACTCGATCTTCTTGGCGGCTTCCAGTGAGCTGAGCCCAGCGTATCCTGCCATGATCCGTGGCCTCAGGAACGGGGGGCACTCCACGGGCAAGGCGGGGCCCCGGGTTCTCGAGGGCGGATGAACGCCGCGTGCTCGCTTCCGCGCGTGACCTGCCCCAGAGGCGAGAAGCCCGCCACGCGTCACCGCAGGCGGGCCGAAGGATGCTCGTGAAGTTGGTGCGCCGCCTAGGACTTGAACCTAGAACCTACTGATTAAGAGTCAGTTGCTCTACCAATTGAGCTAGCGGCGCGGAACGCGAGCGTCAAGGAGCCGCTCACGAACAGCAAGGCCCGGACAATCTACGGACGAGCCCTCTCAGCGTCAAGTCGGCGGCCCGCGCCGGCTGGTAGAATCAGCGCCGCGCGCGTCCCCGTGGCCGGCGGCGACCGGAGCAGCCGCGACTCGCGTCGAACGAGACGGGATCCCCCTCGAGCCGACGGGACATCCCAACGGACACCGGAAAGGAGTTCCTCGTTGAGAAGATCACTGCCGGTCCTGCTCCTGCTGGCGCTGCTCCTGTCCGGGGCGGCGCTGGCGGCCGCGCCGAAGCGAGCCGCGCCGCTGGAGCTCTCCATCTACTGTTCCATGGATCTGCGGAAGGATGGCGAGGTCCGCGAGCTCGAACGGGTCTGGCGCCGCGCGGCGGCCGCCGGCTACACCAGGGTGATGCTGGCCGACGTCCACTTCGCCCGCCCGAGCGATATGGACGGGCAGTACAGGGCGAACGCCGCTCGGGTGCGGAGCCTGGCGGCCCGGCTCGGCCTGGCGATCGTGCCCGGCGTGTTCCAGGTGGGTCGCTCGAACGTCATGCTGGGGCGCGATCCGAACCTCGCCGAGGGCGTGCCGGTCCGGCGCGCCCGCTTCGTGGTGCGCGGTGGCGAGGCGCGGCTGGTCGCCGACCCGCCGGTGTCGCTGGGCGGCCGCCCGGAGTGGGCGGACCCCGCCGTGCGGCTGGCCGGCACGGTGGCCGTCACCAGCGACAACGCCGGACGCGCCCGCTTTCGCCTGCGCGTGCGCGTCGCACCGTTCCGCTGCTACCGCGTCTCGGTGAAGGTGCGCAGCCGCGGCTTCTCGGGCGCGGCGCTGATCAGCGCGCTGGGCGGCCGGCAGGTGCTGGACTTCATCCGGCCGCTCGACATCCTGCCCACCCAGGACTGGCGGAGTTACGACGTCGTCTTCAACTCCCTCGACCATCGCGAGCTCGAGATCCATATGGGCCTGTGGCAGGCGGCGCGGGGCCGGCTCGAGTGGACCGACTGACGGATCGAGGAGGTCGGCCTGCTCAACGTGCTGCGCCGTGCCGGCACGCCGTGCGTGGTCGAAAACCATGTGGAGGGCCGCGACTACGAGTTCATCCACGACCCCGATCTCGAGCGGGTGCGCGGCAACGGTGCCTACTCCGAATGGCACGAGCCGCCGCGGATCCGCACCCGGCTTCCCGATGGCACGGAGTTGCGGGTGTCGTGGTACCACCCGGTCTTCTTCTTCGGCGGGAACACGACCTGCTGTCCCTCGGACCCGGGGACCTTCGCCCTGCTGCGCGAGGAGGCCGCACGCCTGCGGGAACTCTGGGGCGCATCAGGTCACCTGTTGATGCACAACGAGATCCGCTGCCTGGGCTGGGACGCCTCGTGCGCCGCGCAGGGGAAGACCGCCGGCGGAGTGCTCGCGGCGCACCTGCGGCGCTGCCGCTCGCTGCTCGCCGGGACCCAGGTCTACGCCTGGAGCGACATGTTCGATCCATTCCACAACGCCCATGCCGGCTACTACCTGGTGCGCGGCGATCTCGCGCGCTCCTGGGAGGGGCTCGACCGCGACGCCATCATCCTCAACTGGAACTCCGAATACCGCGCCCAGTCGCTGCGCTTCTTCTCGCGGCGGGGCCAGCGGCAGATCATCGCCGGCTATTACGATGGCGATCCCGTCGGAGTCCTGGATGCGCTGGCCGCCGCGCGCGGGGTGCCGGGGGTCATCGGCGTGATGTACACTACCTGGCAGGGACGCTACGACGATCTCGAGAGATTCGCGCAACTCGTGAGAGGGGCCGGACGGGACTGACCGGACCCTGCGGGGGCCCCGCGATCCGGGACAGTCGCTGCACGCTTGGAATGCCGCCGACCACCGCATATGATGAAACTCACCTTGCAACAAGCCCGGACGCCAGACGGAGAGCCTGCGCTGGAGTCCGTGCGGCGCCCGGGACCGCTTCCAGGGAGCCGCGTTACACGAAGCGCCCGGGCACACGACTTCGGCATGGAGAGTGCATAGTCCTATGGTCCCTTCCTGCCGTCTAACCGCCACCGGCCGCGAAGCGCTACGAGGATCCATGCGCACCACGTTCTCCAGCCTGAGGAAGAAGTTCCAGCGCCGGGCGGCCGCGTTCGCGGGCCTGGCCGGTGCGGCCCTGCTTGCCGGCGGCACGCCCGCGTGGGCCGCCACGTACTACGTCGCCCCGGGCGGCAACGACTCCAGTGCGGGTACCTCTCTGGGCACGGCCTGGCTGACGCTGTCCAAGGTCAACAGTTCGCTCCAGCCCGGCGACGTCGTCCTCATCCAGCCCGGCACCTACAGCGGTGGCATCACGCCGGCACGTGACGGCGGCCCGTCCAGCCGCATCTCCTATGTCGGTTCGCCGACCTCCCCCGGCGCGGCCGTGGTCGCCTCGATCACCCTGTCCGGCAGGAGTTACATCTCGGTCAAGGGCGTGACCTCCAGCGGGGACATCAGCATCGTTGCGAGGTGGACCTCCGATGCTACGTCTGCCCCAGCAGAGTACGACAGTGTGCTGTACGTCACGGGCCTCGCGGGCCTGACGATGAATGGTGCCCACTTCTCCCATGTCAGGCACTGCACCATCGGGAACGGCACTGCCGGAGACGAATTCTCGATGACGAATCTTTTCCAGGACAGCACCCGGTTCTGCACGATAGAGGACAATGTCTTCACCTTTACGGCCGCAGTCGAATCCTACGCCACCCATTTTGCTGGCATCAGGAACTGCTCATTCAGCCGGAACCGCTTCAATCTTAGAGTCCTGCCTGCTAGCGGGGCTGCCGGGATGGTCCCCCGCTACACCATGCTGGACTGCTCGTTTACGGACAACAAGTGGATCTTCAAGAACGACAACGATGATGCTCCGACCTCATCGGGTCTTCTACTACGAGATCGGTGTCGGTTCAACTCGTGGACTCGGGACACGTTCCTCGTCCATCCGTCAAGTACCTACCGAATCAAGTACCGGTTCGGCAGCGGCGGGAACGACGCCAGCACCGGGAACCACTACACCGACGGGCTGAACTACGACGATTGGCGATTTCATAACGACGCCAAGGGGAGTTGTGGGAACAACACTTGGACCGACTGCTACTTCCAGAGTGACGGAGAAAGAGCTGAAGGAATCGGAATGAGCCAGCGGACGCACTCTGACCGCTTCTTTGGCAACACGTTTGTAACGAAATCCCCAGTAGTCTTCTTCGCCGACAGTCTGTACTTCCACCACAACACCATCATCAACCTGGGTTCCCCAGACGTGGTGTCCGGGGAGTCTGAGTCGGTGATCACCGGTTCCACCATCCGGCGCAACATCTTCTACGGCACGGGGTCGAACACGTCATACCCGACGGTAACGCTGCCCTATTCCAACACGGTATCCAGCGATAGCAACGCGGTGTACTCGTTGGGCGGGAACCCGAACGATGCGTTCCACGAACGCTTCCACGATTGGTCATGCAAGGCTGGAGAGGGCTGCTCTTGGTGCGATACCTACCGAAAAGACTGTGCTTCTCGCTGGTTCAACCCGGAGTTCCTTGACCTGACCTGGTCCTCTCCGCCCAATCCGAGGCCGGGCAACGCGGCGGCGTTCTTGGCGTGGGGGGCCGACGGCTACGTCGGGGCGATCCGTCCCGGGACATCCGTTGGAGATCTCACTGCGCCTGCCGCGGTCGGCGACCTCGCGCTGGCCCTTGTCTCAGACCATACCGTCGTGCTGAGCTGGACGGCGACCGGCGACGACGGGATGACGGGGCAGGCGAGCGCGTATGACCTGCGCTGGTCGAACCAACCCATCACGGCGTCAAACTTCGCCGCGGCGACGCCGGTCGGAATCCAGCCGGTGCCCGCCGTCGCGGGCTCCACGCAGAGCTACGTGCTGACCGACCTGGTCCTGTCGACCAACTACTATTTTGCCCTGCGGGTCGTGGACGAGAGCGGTAACTGGTCCGGCCTGGGCAACGTGCTCGGAGCGATCACGAAAGCGACCGACACCGTCCCGCCTGCGCCCGTCATGTTGGGTCCCTAGCCCGCCCATTCATGAAACGCCAGCCGAGAGTGCGAGATGGGGCACGGCGACAAGGCGCGCGAGCGGGCTGCACCGCAGGCGTGTCCTGAGACACGCCGAGGAGCACCCCGGTCGCGCAACGCAGTGGCCGTGCCCCAGATCGTGCTCGCAGGCGGCGGGTCATGAATAGTGCGGGCTAGCCCGTGGACGGGCATCAACGGAACATCAGATCGGTCATGTAGACCTTGAGGATGGGCTCCGGGTACACGGGCCGGCGGTCGGCATAGCAAGCGGCATTGGCAAGGGAGCGGTTGAGCGCCCGGCGGTCCCAGAGGTCGCCGCGCAGATCGCCCACGAGGTCGAGCAGTCTCTCGCCCGAGCGCAGGAACTCGAGATTCCGTGCCCCGGTGCGCAGCGGCCCGACGCGACCCCGCGTGGCGTGGTGCAGGCGCCAGATCGCGTCCTCCGCCAGCCGGCGCCCCGCGCGCGAGGCCTCCTGCGCCAGGATCGGCATCCCTGCGGGGAAGAGGCTCGCCGAGGTCGGAAAGCGGAGCAGCCCGGATGCATGCCGGCGCAGGATGCGACGCGTGATGGCGTTCTGGGCCTTGAGGCCGATGCGCATGCGGCTGGCGAGGGTCAGCAGCTCCCGGTCCGCGAACGGGATCGCCACGTCCAGCGAGGCCCGGCAGGTCAGTGCCTGCGCGTTGATGTACTGGGTGCCACGGTGCTCGGCGATGAAAGCCTCGATCAGCTGGTGAGCCGTGGCTACCCCGCGCCGCTCCAGCCGCGCGAGGTCGGCGGCGATGTCCGCGTCCATCGCCTCGTCGAGCCCGGGTGCGCCGGCCCAGAACGCGTCGGCGAGGAATCGGGGTCGCCCGCCCGCCCAGCGCCGCAATGCCGCGAGCGCTTCCGCTCGCCCCGCGTCCCCGCCCAGGTCCGTCAGGGCCGGCAGCCCGAGGAGCGGACCAAGCGCCGAGCCAACCTTGCGCGCGCCTCGCAGCAGCATGGCGGCTCCATAGTGGCCCCCGAGGACTTCACCGTAGATGCCCGACATCACGCTCCGGGTTCCGGCCTCCGCCAGCAGCACGCCGGCGCGATACCACGGAGCGAACATGACGTGCTCCACGCGATCGAAACAACGCTGCAGGGTCTCCGGCTCGTACATCGGCTCGGCGAGCGGCTCGGCATGCCACCGCAGGCCGAGCGTCCTGCAGAGGTCGCCCACGATCTTCAGCTCGCGGCTGTGCAGGTCACCGTGCGAGTAGGCGAGCAGCGCCTGCGCGCCCGGACCCTGGAGCAGCGCCGCGAGCAGGAGGCGGGAGTCCCAGCCGGCGGAGAGCATGAGCGCGTGCGTGCCGGCGCCTTCGGTGTCCCGGCGGACGACGCGCTCGAGGACCTCCCAGACCGCGTCGCTCGCGGCGGCGGCATCCCCCCGGCGCCACGGATCCTGCCCGGCCCACGCCGCGCTGGTCTCCCGCACCGCGAGGTGGCGCGGATCCGGCGAGAAGGTCAGTACCTGCCCTGGGAGCAGGCGCCGGATGCCTGCGAAGAAGGTGCGACCGTCGAACGTGTAATCGCTCAGCAGGAACTCGCAGATCCCGAACGGGTCGGGCGCGGCTTCGAGGGCGCGCGCGAGCGGGCGGAGCCGGCTGCTGAACAGCAGGCATCCGTCTCGCTCCGCGTAGTAGACGGGGAACGAGCCGGTCCAGTCGGCGGCGAGCTCCCAGGTGCCGGACGCGGGGTCCACCACCGCGACGTTCCCGACGGACCGCTCGACCAGCGCCGCGACAGGTGGCTTCGGCGGCGCGTCCGCGACCACCGGCTCCTCCGCCAGGGCATGCGCCCTGCGGTACAGCGCCAGCTCCCCGTCCACCGCGAAGTGGAAGCGCCCGCCCGCGCGGTGCAGCGCCCGCGACGGCTCGAACGCGTGCCCGCCGAAGACTCCACCCGGAACCGCGATGGATTCCACGCCGCTCCAGGGTGCCGCGAACTCCCGCTCGAGCGCCTCGCCGACGCGGCTCGGCCGGCCAGCACAGCCGAAGATCCCGGGCATCGGCCGCTCTAATGGGGTGGCGGTTGGCCGAGTGGGGCCGGAGACGCAGGCGGGATCGTGTTGCCGTGCTGACGTTGCGGGCCCAGGCGCCGTCTGCAAAGCGAGAAGTTGTGGCAGGTGCGATGCGGCTGACTCACACGGTCCTCCCTGCAGTTGGGATCCTTGGTTCCTGCGATATCGTTCATCACCGTACCGTTGAAATGGGGCTCCTCACACGGAGCGGAATCTACGGGGCTGTGGGATAGCTGACGGCTTCGGGGCAACGAACACCGGGGTATTGGCAGGCAGAGCTTTGGCCGCTCGCACCCGCGCCGGCCTGGTGACTCCAGCCGCTGCCATGGTTGTCCCGGAAGCCAACGCGACGAGTACCGCCACCTCAATAGGCGCCAAGACCGAAGTCGACTTTCGATCAAACATGTTCATGCCCAGTCCAACTGCTAAAGCAGGACAGAGGATGTGAACTTCCAGGCGCGCCAGGCTAATCCTACGCCTGCTCCGACGCCGGGCGCCAGCCCGATCCAGCCCGCCTGGGCCCGGAACCACTCGCCGCGCCGCCACCGGGCACGCGCGGGCGCCCGTGCGCGGTCCGGGCCGCCCGCAGCCCCCCGGTGGGTAGACACCGACGGCAAAGCATTCTGGCGGTCCGGAATTGTGGGAACTGTGGACCGGTGTGATCCGATTCAAGGAGTTGAGTGAAACCGGTCCTGTGGCGCTTCAATCGATCCGGCAGCTTCCACAACCGTTCTCCGGGATGCCGCGGCGTCTTTGAAACATCTCCCTGCGACAAATCTCCAACTTCAGAACACTACCCCGGCCTGCTACGATTTGAGTGAACTGAGCTATGTCGAAGATACTGAAGCTGCGCCCCGCGCCCGGTCCAAAGCCACCGTGGAATATCGCTCGATCAGCAATGAATGTGCCCAGTAAGTCATCAAGAAGCAACCCTCAGGCTGGCGTTGCAAGTACCTTCGGAGCCACACAGGAACTAGTCCGGACAAGCGACTAAGAACGACCCGATCCAACTCAATCAGAATCTTGAGAAGGAGCAATTTCGCAGGGCTCGTACGCCGAATGCCCCTCAGCTGCAGGAATCGCCGAAAACTCTGTTGTGCCAAAGGAGAGAATGGCCAGCAGAGCCCCACATCGTGGCATGCAGCGCTCTTCCTTCGCGCAAATGTTCCACGCAGGACTCCAGCAGTTTCAATGATCCGTCTCGCGATGGGCCTGTCGTAGTCCGTCCCGAGTGTCCATGGCGCCATTTCGGGCGCATTGGTGATCGCATGAATATCAGCATGGCATCGGATGCCCCAGAACGGAACGCAACAATGGAATACACCTCGGAGCAGGCGTAGCTCGCCAAATCCTGCTCCTACCGGATCGTGCCGGCCAATCGTTGCCAACTCATCGTGCGGCTGCCGGTCCCACACGACGTCCCCAAGATACCCAGTGAACAGAAGAGTCAGGGGTTCAGGGTACCGAAAGAGAGTGAAGTTCAGGTCATAAGGCTGTCCGAGGGCGGCCCATACCGCTTCCTCGTCAGGATACTCGCGCGCGGCTCTATCATATTCCTCGCAGAACATCCCCAAGGCTATCGCAGTTGGCTTTCCAGAGTCCGATCGGTGTTTGATAAATGCGCGTGCTCTGCGAAAACTGACCGCCTGTGTACAGCCTGCCACCCGCGCGATGATGGCCGTTGCCGAAGAGTCATAGCCGCTCGAAATGGTGGCCAAGGGCTGGATGTTGCACTTCCTCTCCCGAGCTTGGAGATTATGGCCGAGTTGGGCGGCGGTGTTCTTCAGAAAATCATGGTAAGCATCAAAGTCTCTGAATCCGGCTACGCCTTGTGGCTTTCGGGCCTCGGTGAGGGTCCTGCCGTCAAATACAAGGTTGTGAAAGCATGTGAGCCGTGCAACACCTTTGTCCAGGGGCAGTTCTCTTACGTACCGGTTGAGGCCGTTCTTGACCGAGCACAGATCCTCGGGATACCGCCGGTAGTGTTCTTGGAGTCCATTGCGCCCAAATGCCAGTAGGGCGGGCAATGAGTTCGAGACGTTCCAGCCCGCTGCATCCCGGCAATACCAGAGCCTGTCGAGAGTGGTGCCGGAACTTACAAACACCACATGTGTATGTCTGTTTCGTATGCCAGTTCCGAACACGAGGTCGGTGCGATCAAAGCCCCCGTCGATGAAGGGGCCAACCCATACCGCTTCAACACACCATTCTTCGTTTGGTTCCACGCAAGGCCCGTGGAAGATCCTGACTTCGCCGGAGCCTTCGGTGCAAATGGCAACCCAGGCGAGCTTGGGCCAGTCCGCGACTTCACAGGAACGGAGTTGCATGTCCTTCAGCATACGCAATCCCTCTTGGCGAAGACGCCATGTCGCGAGGCAGCGGTGGCAGGCTTCGCGTGGATCCTCGCGATCGGAGTCGGAGGCTCCGGGGGTTGTGAGTCGTGCGCCATCTGGGACAGGAATGTTCTGCGGTTCTCCAGAAGAATGGGCGGGGCCTGACCAACCCAGAGGCACTGCGCCGCGGTGGCGCTCATGTCAAAAGGTGCGTAGACGGGTTCAGGCGGCGGCCCTCCGGTTGGGCTTTCCGAAGTTCTCTCGATCCTCGAACTTCACGTTGCGACAGGCCGCGGCGGCGAGATACGGTGCGTCGAGCTTGCGGAACCGGGACTCGGCGACGGGCAGCCGCCGCCGGATCATCGCGGTGGCGCTCTCGACCCCGTTGGTCGTGCGCAGATGCTTCACGTGATCCTTCGGGAAGTCGTAGAACGCCACCACCTCTTCCTCCAGAAACTCCTGCAGCGTGCTCCGGGTCTTCGTGCGCATGAACGCTTCGAGCGTCTCCCAGGTCGGTTCCAGCCCGGACGATTCATGAAGCGCCGCCGGCCAGCACGATCCGGAGCACGGCCACTGCGTGTGTCTTCTTCTGCACGGCGGCTTCTGCTTGCGTTGCGGGCACGCGGCCCGCGGTGGTTGTCAGCCACCGGAAGGTTGCGTCGCCTTCATCCTCCTGTCCACCCTGTGATGGTAGGTCATCCGAGACCTGAAGGGGCAAGTTGATCCAGCACCGGCAGACTAGCATGAGGGCACGCGTCCTTCGTCCTTCCCAAAGAGAGAACGCCCGAGGTCTCCTGCCGTAACCCTTGCCCACGACAACTCCGGGGCCGCTCCGCGGGAACGACCGCGCTTCCTCCGCGGAGGACTCCTGCTGCGCGCCGCCGGCAGGGCGCTATCGCTCCTGCGCCGGGGCGGCGCTGGTCGGCTTGGTGTCGGAGCAAGTGCCGCTGACGGGCACGAGCCGCTCGACCACAGCGTGGTCCACGACCTCCTTGGCGGCCCCGGCTTCTCCGACCACGGCCAGCCATGGCTCTCCAGGCCCCCAGGCTGGCCGGTCACGCTGGCGGGCATGCAGGCCGTGTTCGGCGAAGGGCGCCGGATCGTCACCCTCTTCCAGGGGCTCTTCGATGCGGGCACGGTCGCACTCTCGGCGTGGGTGGCGTGGCCGATCTCCCGCAGCCGGCAGGCCGCGGTTGCGGCCTTCCTGCTCGTCGGCCTCTGACCTCCGTCGGACGCCGTCCGAGTTCGCTCGGGAGTCCCGGGAGCGCGACTCGGGAGTCAGGGTCGCATGAGAACGGGGCTGCGCGGGGCTCCTGCGAAGCCCGTCCCGGGCGGTTCACACCGGAATCGGGCTTCAGAACCAGCCCGGCGGGGTGCTGACCACGATTGCACCAACGTCGGGGGGCAGGTCAGGAGGAAGGCCACCTGATGCCCGATCACGTGCACATGCTGCTGTCGATCCCGCCGAAGTACGCGGTGTCGCAAGTGGTGGGGTACATGAAGGGGAAGAGCGCGATCCAGATTGCGTGGCGGTTCCTGGAGGTGAAGCGGGACTTCGCGGGGCAGCACTTCTGGGCACGAGGGTACTTCGTGTCGACCGTCGGCCGCGATGAGACGGTGATTCGAGCGCACATCCGGGCGCAGGAGGCGGAAGACAAGCAGGCGGAGCAGTTGCGGCTCCAGCAGCCCGCCGCCTTCAGGTGGCTCCCAGACGCCGCTCGTGAGCGGCGCCCAGAAACAGCCGCTTTGAGCGGCTCACGAGGTACAAAGCCCCAGGCCTTGCCGGGGGATGCTTACGGCGCTTCTGGGGGCACCGCCGGCGGGTTGCCGGAACGCGCGCGGTGTGCTAGCGATTGCTCGATGTGCTGGCCGTCGGCGCCGTGGATCCACTTCCTGCCGGTGAGGGTCCCGACGTTCTCCCTCTTTCCCAAGGACGAGGATTTCTTCGGTCTCCTGCCGTGACCCCTACCCCCGACAACTCCGAGGTTGCGCCGCGCGAACGGCCGCGCTTCCCCGACGGCAGACTCCTGCTGCTCGCGGCCGGCGGGGCGCTATTGCTCCTGCGCCTGGCGGCGCTGGTGGGCTCGGTGTCGGACCAAGTGCCGCTCACGGGCGACGAGCCGATCTACGACAGCGTGGCCCACAACCTCCTTGCCGGCCTCGGCTACACCTACCGCGGCCAGCCGTGGCTCTTCAAGCCCCCGGGCTGGCCGATCACGCTGGCGGGCATCTACGCCGCGTTCGGCGAGGGGCGCCGGATCGTCAGCCTCTTCCAGGGGCTCTTCGACGCGGGTACGATCGCGCTCTCGGCCTGGGTGGCGTGGCGGATCTTCCGCAGCCGGGCGACCGCGGTGACGGCCTTCCTGCTGGTGGCCCTGTGGCCTCCGTTCTTTCGCGAGAGCCGCTTTGGACAGACCGAGCCGCTCTACACGTTCGGCCTGGTCCTGCTGCTGGCCGCCTTCGTGCGCTTCGTGCAGCGCCCGACGTCGCGCGCGGCCTTTGTCATGGGGGTCTGCGTCGGGCTCGCCTCGCTGGTGCGCCCGAACGGAATCGTGCCCGCGTTCGCCCTGGCGGCGGGCTGGCTGCTCCTCGGCCGCTCGAGCGCCCGGCCCCACGCCCGCAAGCTCCTGGCGGCGGCCCTGGGTCTCGTCCTCGTGCTCGCGCCCTGGACCCTCCGCAATGCCGTCGTCTTCCACGCCTTCGTCCCGCTCTCGAGTGGCACAGGGGAGCTGTTCTACATGGGCACCGCCCCCGAGACGGATGGCCGGTGGATACCCGACCCCATGAGGCGACTGACTGCCGCGGTGGTGCAGCGGGAAGAGCAGCGGCTGGGCCGTCCCCCCGGCCCGTTGGAGGCCGACCGGGCGCTGCTCCACGCGGGTCTCGAGAACTGGCGAAGCGCGCCGGTCCGCAGCCTGACCATCAGCCTGAAGCGCATCTGGCGGCTCTGCTTCGCCTCGTTCGATCGCTCCGATCGGGCGTGGCTGCGGGGGAGCTTCCTCGCCGCGCTCATCGTACTCTACGCGCTGGCCCTGCCGGCCGGCATCGCGGGGATGCGCGAGCGCGGGCGGGGCTGGCCGCTCGCGGGCGTGCTGCTCATCGCGGTGCTGTGGACCGCTGTGGCCAGCACGGTTCTGTTCACGACCTCACGCTTCTTCGAGCCGGTGCGCCCGCTGCTGCTGATCCTGGCGGCGGACCCGCTGGCCCGGCTCCTCACGCGTCGCCCGGGAGCGCCGGGCGCGGGCTGATCCGACCTGCGCCGTCGGGTCGTGGCTGTGTTCCGCCCCGCAACCGCGCAGGCCGGTGCCGGTCGTGCTCCGGTCAGGTCGAGCGGAAGAGCACGTGCCGGCGCAGTCCGCGGAACTCGTCCGTCTTCGCGATCCAGTTCGCGCCGGCCAGCGCCTCTTCGAAGCGGTCGGGTGTCGAGGCGATCAGCGAGAGCGCGCGGGGCGCGCGCTCCAGCGATCGGCGCAGGTTCTCGATCACGGCGGCAAGCACCGCCCCGCGGAACGGGTTGTAGATGAAGACGCACGTCACGTCGTCCGGGAACTCGTAGAGGGCTGCGTCCGCGGTCACGAACTCGACATCGCGACAGCGCAGACGCGGTCGCGCGGACTCGAGGTTCTGTTCGGCGATGCGGTTCAGCACGGGCGAGATCTCGACTCCGATCGCGCGTCGGAATGAATGGCATGCGGCCGCCAGCACGATCCGCCCTTTGCCGGAGCCACAGTCGAGGAACGCCCCACGACGTTCATCGGGTGACAGCCAACGCAGGGCGCGGCGAAAGTCGAGGTAGCTCTCGGGGGAGTAGCCGTGATCGTCGTGGTCGACGATGCCTTCCGACTCGAGCTGATAACCGCCGAAGGAGTGAATGCGGAGCTTCCAGTCCCAGTACTCCGCGTGCAGCCGGTGCACGGTGTGCAGGAGCGAGGAGGCGAACCCCTGCTGACGCAGCCTGTCGAGGGCCCGGACGGGCGACGGGAACGGCATGCGTGGCCTCCGATGAGGTTGCGGTTCGGACCCCGGCGAGAGAGAGAACGCGCGCAGCGCAGAACCTCCACGTGCGCGCCCTTCCGCAGAGAGCGCCCCACAGCGCGCCCCGTGGCCCGCGGCGGCGGTTCCGGGCGCAGGACCGGTGAATGGAGGCCACCGATGAAGTTCGAATCCGGGCCAGCGCTTCCAGCCACCATGACCCTTTGCATGACGGGAACCGGAGCGGGCGCACGAGAAAACGTAATCGTCTTCGCGTACTTGCGAGTATAGTTCCCTTCGTGGCTGCGGCTCAAGGGGGACCCTCCTCAGTTCCTTCTCCTTCTCCAGCGTCCGGCTTGCCTGCGGGACACGGCTCCCCGCCAGCGCTCCGCAGCATGACGGAGCGGGGACCGCGTGGTATCCTGCCGTCCCTTTCTGACCCGCATGCGGCCTGCCGCGAGAGGATCCGGGCATGGTGACCCGACCGCCAGAACGCAGATTCTTCGTGCTCTTCATGGGTTTCTGGCTGCCGGTGCTGGCCTACGTCAGCCTCATCTTCGCGCTCAGCTCGCAGTCGAACCTGCAGTCGCCGATCCGTTTTGCGTACGGAGACAAGGCCGCGCATTTGGCCGAGTACCTGGTGCTGGGACTCCTGCTGGTGCGGGCCCTGCGGGCGAACCTGCGGCTGAGCCGGCCGCTCTTCGCGGCGATGATCGCGATCGGCATCGTGGTGACGGTGGGTGTGGCGGACGAGTTCCTCCAGTCCTTCATCCCGGGCCGGCAGAGTGACATCTTCGACCTGCTGGCCGATGTGCTGGGCGGGGCAATCGCCCAGCTTGTCTACGTGACGTTCGTGAGGAGATGACCCATGGTGTCCAGGTTCCAGGCTCCCCGTGGCACCCGCGACCTGCTGCCAGCGGATCTCGGCCGCTGGCAGTGGGCGGAGGCGCAGGCCCGTGGCGTGCTCGAACGCTACGGCTACGGCGAGATCCGCACGCCGCTGTTCGAGGACTTTGAGCTCTTCGCCCGCACCTCGGGTGAGTCGAGCGATGTCGTGCGGAAGGAGATGTACCGCTTCAAGGACCTCGGGGACCGTGACCTGGCGCTCCGGCCCGAGTTCACCGCGGGCGTGATGCGCGCCTTCCTCGAGCGTGGTCTCGGCGGGCGCACGCGCATCCACCGGCTGTGGAGCACGGGCCCGGTGTTCCGCTACGGGCGGCCGCAGAGGGGCCGCTACCGGCAGTTCTCGCAGGTCAACTGCGAACTGGTGGGCTCGCCCGCGCCTGGCGCGGACGTGGAGATGATCACGCTCTTCGTGGACCTCTACGAGGCCTGGGGCTTCCGGGATCTGACCGTGGTGCTGAACAGCGTCGGGCAGCCGGACTCGCGCCGCGCCTACGGCGACCGGCTGCGCGCGTGGCTCGCGCCGGTGCGCGAGCGGCTCAGCGCCGACTCGCAGCAGCGCCTCGTCGTG
>Ga0315276_10002081_pt1 | contig 18173 bp, 15 predicted proteins | sample YL17G05_0_MG_FD_204542 | JGI IMG/M metagenome (GOLD analysis project Ga0315276, IMG submission 204542) | Sediment microbial communities from Yellowstone Lake, YNP, Wyoming, USA - YL17G05_0 | ecosystem: Environmental > Aquatic > Freshwater > Lake > Sediment | place: USA: Wyoming | collected... | reverse complement strand
GAGGTTTTTTCCGAAAATTTGCATTTTGCATTCTGCAATTTTCATTTTTCAATGAAATTCAGTGTTCCTTTTCAAAACGCTGAATTGATACAAACCCTCGTCTTTAAGAATAAGGGTACCAGGAGCCAAGGATTCAAGGGTACAAGCAGGCGTTCAGTTGTTCCCTTGGACCCTCGGCCCCTTGAATCCTGGAACCCTTATTAAATGTAATTTTCCATCATCTTGTAGACCTCTTTTTCGATCTCTTCAGGCGAGCGGGGGCCATTCGACCCTGAAGATCGAACGTCTTCTATGATCCGTTGAATGCGCCGCCGGGCCGCGGGGTCCTCCAGGTCGGCGAGGCTGCGGTAGTGTCCCAAACGGCGTCCCACGCGGTACCGCAGGCGTTCTTCATCCGGCAGGGCGAGGTAGCGGTCGATGACCGCGAGCATGGCTTCCTTTTCCTCGGGAAGTTTTCCCTGGATTTCCTCCAGAAGGTTCAGGATGTGGTCGCTTACGATCGTGCTTTGGATCCCCTCGAGGGTTTCGAAGAAGAGGCGGATTTCCCGGATGATGGCGTCATCGGAAGGGCGTTCGAATTCCCCTTTGGCAACCTTCTCATAAAGAGGCATATTCGGACGGACATAAAGGGTCCGAAAGCGGATGAAATCGGCGTTGATCTGGTTCAGGACCCGGGCGGTTTCCACGGCGTGCTCCCGCCACCAGCGCGTGCCTCCGAGGCCCGGCATGACGTATTCGCAGAGGGATATCCCGGATTGAACGACGTTTTGCCCGGCCTGCACCTGCTCCTTCGCCGTCACCCCTTTTTTCACATATTCCAGGAGGGGATCATAACCGCTTTCCATGCCGATATGAATTCGGGAAATACCAGCCTCCCGAAGCTCCTTGAGCTCTTCTACCGTCTTTTTAGCGAGGGTTCGCGCCCGCCCGTAACTGGTGACCCTCTCGATGAAGGGGAACCGACTTTTCAAATATTTCAGGATTTCTAGAAGGTGAGAGGTCTTGACCATCAGGGTGTTGGCATCCTGGAGAAAGACCTGCTGCCCACCGGAATAGAGCCATCCGACGACGTTCTGCCACCCGGGGTCGTACCGATCGCTCTGGTTGTAAGCCTGGGTCAAAACCTGCCGGTTGATTTCCCCGGCGTAACCAAGAGTCCAGGAAAATTTTCGGATCTGCTCGCAAATCTCCGCGACTTGGTCAATGTCCTTCTTGATTTCCTCCACCGGGCGGAAAGAGAAGCGCTCTCCCTTGTAGGTGTGGCAAAACTCGCACTGGTTCCAGGGACAGTTGCGGGTCACCCGGATCAGGAGGCTCTGGGCCTCGCTGGGAGGACGAATAGGCCCGAGTTCGATGTAGCCGGTTTCAGTCATGAAATATCCTTTCCAAATTAAAATTATCATGATTGCAGGCGTTTGGCAATGATGACAGGCTCCTGTTCCCCGGTTGGGCAAAAAGACGGCGGGATCCGCTATTTCAGCGCCCAATCCAAGTCTTCATCCCATCATTGGGGAATTAAAGCCAAATGGGGGGAAAAACTTCTTTCCCCTTGACTTGATTCAAAAAATTTCATATAAACACTTGTCTCTTAGGCGCATCCGGCAGACGCCTGAGGGGATTCGAAAGGCCGGAGAAAAGACATGGAAGACGGGAAAGACCGCCCCAAGCTCAGAAATATCGACGTTTTTCCGGCTCAAGTCTCGGGGCAGGGGGTGATCTGCCTTCGGGATCCGCTCAATCTTTCCGGGAAAGTCCTGTTTGTGCCCGTTCCCACCTTTTTTTTGATCAGCCTCCTGGACGGCCGGCATTCCATCCAAGATATTCAGTCCGAATTCATGCGGCGCTTCGGCGAGCTTGTATACAGCGAGAAAATTCAGGAAGTGGTCGACCACCTGGACACCCATTTCCTGCTCGAGAGCGGACGGTTTTGGGAGGTGGACCGGCGGATCCGGGATGATTTTAAAAATTCTCCGACCCGGTCCATGGTCCTGGCCGGGGAGAGCTATGAGGAGAACCCCTTGCGCCTTGAGGAAGACATCCGGGGGTATTTCCGGGAACCGGCGGGACCGGGCGACCCTGCGGAGATTGGTTCGAAGCCGAGGTTGGCCGGAATCATCGCCCCCCACATAGACTTTCGCCGGGGCGGAAACTGTTATGCCTTTGCCCACAAAGTCATCCAAGAATCCGCCGAGGCCGACTTGTTTCTGATTCTGGGTACGTCCCACGCCCCTACCAAAATGCCTTTCGCCCTGACCCGCAAGCATTTTGAAACCCCGTGGGGCGTGGTTGAAACCGACCAGGCTTTCCTGGCGGATTTCGAGAAGGAATGCGCCCTGAATTTCTACGAGGATGAATTCGTCCACAAGACCGAACATTCGATTGAGCTCCAGCTTGTTTTTCTTCAGGCCCTGCGTCCGAAAGAAAAGCCGTTTCGGATCGTTCCCATCCTCTGCGGCTCTTTCCACGAGGCCATCGTCCGCGACCTCAGCCCCCTCGATCTTCCGGGGGTAAGGGAATTTCTGGAGGCGGTCCGGAAGGCCAAAGCCGGGAGCTCAAGGGAAATCTGCGTCCTGGCCAGCGCGGATTTAGCCCACGTGGGCATCCGCTTCGGAGACCCCGAACCTCCGAATCCCATGAGCCTTCAAATCCTGGCGGATGAGGATCAGCGCATGCTGGAGCCGGTTCGCAACCTGGATCGCGAAGGCTTCTTTGCATTCTTGAGGCGGGAAAAGGATCGGCGCAAAATCTGTGGTTCCTCGTCGATTTATACCCTGCTGAATCTGATCAAATCCCGGAAAGGGAAGCTCTTGAAGTATGATCAGTCCGTGGAGCCGAACTCCCAATCGGTGGTGACGTTCGCCAGTATGGCCTTCTACGGCCCCGAGCGGGAAGGGGAGAAGGGAACATTTTAGCTTTTTGAAAAGCCGTTAAATCCCCCTTCATCCCCCCTTTGGAGTAGGCCTGTCGCCACCCCACAGGGGGGGAAAGGCGGAATGTCTTATCGCGTGCATTCACAAAGCTCTCCTCCCTTTGGAAAAGGAGGTCGGGAGAGATTTTTAAGAGTGCATTTCAAATAGAGAAATTGATACTTTTTCCAAACCGTTAAATTATTACGAGCAAAGTAGTTTTAGCCTTGACATTTCAAAGGAGGGGGACATGAAAGAAATTATTTTTTCCCATAACGGAAGAAGGATTTTGGCGCTTGTTCTGGTGGCCGGGATCTACTTGGGCGGAAATCTGGTTCTGCAGGATTCTCCGCCGGCCTTTGGGGGGGCTTTGCCCGGCCAGATGGCGCCCCAGGGAGCGAAGTATCAGATCGCCGGCTGCGATGCCAACTCGGCCTGGGTGATCGACACCCAAATGGGAGACGTCTATTTGATCTATGCGAATGGCAAATGGAAGGAAGTGGGAAGCATCGTGGATGAAAAGAAACGGATCAAAACCAAGCCGTGATGTTTCATACGGCTAATTGGGAAAGCAAAGCGCTTATTGAAAAGCCGAAATTTACCTTAACGATGGAGGTGTCTAATGGAAGAAAGGAATCCCGTGGCGTTGAATGAGGAAGAGTTTGTTTTTCGGGCGATCAAGAGGCTGCGCAAGCCCCCGTACAAGGGGATTCACAGCGTATATAGCGGTTTCAATCAGGCCTTCAAGGAGCAGTTCGGGAAGAACCCCGTCGAGGTCACGAACCGCATGGCGCAGGAAGGAAAAATCGTAACCCGGCCGGTCCGGGGGGGCGTGATGCTCTATCTGCCGACGGAGGCGCCGGTCTCCCCGCAAAAGGGGGCCCTGCAAAAGATCCTGGGTTCGGAAGACCTCCGGGAGCGTCTGCGGATCGCGCCGGGGCGGCTGGACGAGATCAACGCCCTCCTTCTTGATCCCAACAGCCGGATCGTCAACGACCTTCTGAAAGTCGTCGCCAAATACGGCACCCCGGAAGAGATCAACGCCAAGGCGGCGGAAGCGGGGAAATTCGAGAATCTCCTGAGCCGCCTTGAGCAGGAGAAGTCTCCGTATCTTGCCGACGTGAAGTGGCTAATCGCCCAGCGGGACGCCGGGGCCTTTGTAACCGTCGATGAATACCGCAAATCCGTTCTGGGAGAAAAGGCCGCGAAGAAGAAATTCAAGGACGAATTTGCGGTCATCCTGGAGATTAGCGCGGCGCAGTACTTTCCCTGGATCATCGCCGAGGCGAAACAGGCGATTGCCAACAAGGAGCTCATGCCGGGACGATTCATCCGGGTGCGCAAGATGAAGGAACAGGAGAAAGACCACGGGGATATCCTGGCCTTTGCCGCGGCCATGCAGATCATGGGGGCGACGTTCGTGGAGACCCTGGATACCAAGGGAACGGACGGGGCCAACATCCACCTCGGCGGACCTGAGACGATCACCGGTTATTTCGGGGGGATCGGGCAGCCCAACGACTATCCCCTCCGCTATATCGATGAATTCCTGTATTACTATACCCAATACGGGATCCGGCAGGTCTTAAACATCAATCCCGGGACCGTCCTGGCCGGATACCTGCTGCGCAAGTTAGGGGTGCACAACGAGTTCAAAATCTCGGTCTTCATGGGCAACGACAACCCGTATGCCGGCCTGTGGACGCTCCTCGGCGCGAAGCTCTTCTCCGCGGAGGACGGATCCTGCCCCCTGATCGGGTTCAATCTTAGCAATTCGGTGAATAACGAGACGATCGAAATCATCGCCCAGGTGCGCAAGGCCCTCGGTTTTGAAACGATGGTCCGGATCGAGCACCATATCACCGAGACCTGGAAGAGCATCGTCCGACAACCTTACAACCGAAGGGAAGAATTGGTGTCCCTTGCCGATCATGTAGCCAACCTTGCCGCCAAACACGAAGGCGGGGAGGTGGAGAGAGAAAAAACGAGGCCGCACCCCTCGGATATTCTGGATTACTTTCGGGACAAGGCGGAGGTCGAGCAGTCCGGGGCCATGCCAGACCTTTTACAGAACTACCTGGACAAACACGAATCGACCAATCTGACGGCGCGGGCGCTTACCGAAAATGGGTTGAGTTTCGTGGCTGCCCCATTGCTTCACCATCGCTCCTGAGCTGCTCGGGGCCTATTGGGCATCCCGATTCGCAAGCCTGCCGTTGCCAACCGCAGGCAGTGGCAACGGCAGTTTCCTCAAATGATTGGGAGGGGATCCTTATTTGATGGTTTCGTAAAAAGTCCCCGAACGATGGGTTCGATTGTAGGGGCGAGCGCAGCTCGCCCCTACATGCCAGGCGCGCAAATCCGATGGTAGGGGCAACCTGCCGGGTTGCCCGATATCGGGCGGCTCGGCGAGCCGCCCCTACCTTCCGTTTTTTACGAAACCATCTTCTTTACCAAAGTGGCAAACCATACCGCCTCCGTTTTGACAAGAGCCTTGCCAATCAAAAGAGCCAATCAAAAAGTCTTGACAAATATTTCCCCTGAGATATTTTGAGGCCGCAGGGCTTTTTCCGTTCTCCGGTTCCGAGTAAGATGGCGCCACGCCATGAATCAATAAGGAGGTCTGGAAGATGGTTATCCCTTTGACTCCGGTTCGTTTTTTCGAATACGCCGAGAAGATTTTTTCCAAAAAGGAAGGCGTGGTTTGCGAGGAGAAGCGATTTACCTACGGGGAGTTCTGCCGCCGGGGGCGCCGGATGAGCAACGCGCTGATCGGGATGGGAGCGGGAAAAGGGGAGCGGGTGGCTTATCTCGGGTACAACTGCCACCGGCTGTTGGAACTTTTTTACGCGCCGGTGCTGCATGGGGCGATTTTGGAGCCGCTGAACATCCGTCTGGCGGCCAGAGATTTTGAATACATCATCAACGAGTCTGCTCCGCGCCTTCTCTTTCTGGATCAAGATTTCATCGGGGTCATCGACTCGATCCGGTCCAAAATCCCCGAGATAAAAGATTACATCATTCTGGAAAAGGCCAAAGGGTTGCCCGGCTGGATTTCGGGGAGTTACGAGGAGATGGTGGAAGGAGGGTCCGAAGCCGCATCTTACGCCCCCGGGCATTACCCCTTTGACGAAAACGATACGGCCGAGATTTTTTATACGAGCGGGACGACCGGGAAGCCCAAAGGGGTCATGATGACCCACCGCAACCTCTATCTCCACGCCCTGGGGGCCATGGCCATGATGGCCGTCCGCGAGACGGATATTCAGGTTCACCTCATCCCCCTTTTTCACGTCAACGGCTGGGGCACCCCCCACTATCTTCTGGCCAAGGGCGGCAAGCACGTGATGATCAAGAAATTCGACCCGACCAGGACCCTGGAGTTGATCGAAAAAGAGAGGGTGACCCGGGCCTTTGTGATTCCCACCATGGTCAACGCCATGCTGGCTCTTCCCAACTTTACCTCCTTCAACGTCTCCAGGATGAAGGAAATCCTCATCGGCGGGGCCCCGCCCCCCCGTGGGATGTCGGAGCGGGTCGAAGAGGCCTTCGGGTGCATTTCCCACACCGGTTTCGGAATGACCGAGACCTGCCCGCTGATTGTTCTCCCGGAGCTTTCGGAGGCCTTGGGCGCCGAGGAATACCGTCACCGCCGCCATGACACGTGGGGCCGGCCGCTGCCCGGAGTGGAGTTTCGGATTGTGGACGGGGAGGGGAAAGATCTCCCTTGGGACGGAAAGAGCGTCGGGGAGCTCCTGGTCCGGGGGGACATGGTCATGAAGGGCTATTACGCCCAGCCGGAAGAGACGGCGAAAACCCTGGAAGGGGGCTGGTATCACACCGGAGACTTATGCGCCTTAGAGGCCGACGGGCAGCTGATCGTAAAGGATCGCAAGAAGGATATCATCATCAGCGGCGGGGAGAATATCTCTTCGCTGGAGATCGAGCAGGTTCTGTACGGGCACCCGGCCGTTCTGGAGTGCGCGGTGATCGGGAAGAGCGATGAAAAATGGGGCGAAATTCCCCTGGCATTGATCGTGTTGCGGGAGGGATATGGGACGACCCCGGAGGAGTTCATAAAATACGCCCGCGAGAACATGGCGCATTTCAAGGCGCCGCGGGAAGTGAAGATCCTGAAAGAGCTCCCCAAAGGAGGAACCGGCAAGATTTTGAAATCCGTCCTCCGTGAAAAATACTCCCCGGCATGACCTCCTTCCTTACTTAGGCTTTCTTCATCCAGGTTCTCCGCGTCCTTGTCGTCTGTGATTTTGGGATTTCTTAGTGGACAAGAATTTTGGGGAGATACAAAATGATCTCTGGAAAAATCATGCATAAAGTCAGACCCAGGAACTGAATGAGCACAAACGGAATAATAGATCTATAAATGTCGGTCATGACGATTCCTTTGGGAACGATGGCTTGCATGTAGAAAAGATTGAATCCAAAAGGAGGTGTCAAATAGCCCATCTCCATGTTAATCACGAAGAGGACTCCGAACCAAACGGGATCAAAGCCCAATTGGGTGATGATGGGAAAGAAGATGGGCGCCGTAATCATGATAATTCCATTGGGATCCAGGAAACATCCCATGATCATCCAGATTGCCTGCATGCCAATCACGATTCCCCAGCGACCACCGAGGTAGGACAATATCTGTCGGGTCAAATCGTGAGCCCCGATGGCGGTGTAAAGAGCCGTAAAAACCGAGGCGCCGAAGATGATCCACATGACCATGCAGCTGAGACGCAGGGTCGTTTGACAGGCGTCGCGCAGGGTCGGCCAATTAAAAGTCCGGTAGATAGTCGCGCAAACGATACTTCCCACGGCACCCAGAGCCGCAGCCTCGCTGGGCGTGGCGGCTCCCGCAAAAATACTACCCAGAATTCCCACAATCAGCACAATGGGCAGGATGACGGCTTTTAGGGCGATGAACTTCTCCTTCCAACTCGCCCTTTCTTCGGGAAGGAGGGCCGGCCCCCATTCCGGTTTTATTAAACAGGCTACGAAGATGTATATGTTAAAGAAAATCGCAAGCATGATGCCTGGGAAGATGCCTCCCGCATAGAGGGCCCCAATGGAGGTATTGGTATAAAGGCCGAGGATGATCATGAGGACGCTGGGGGGAATGAGCACCCCCAGAGCCCCGCCCGCCGAGATGCAGCCGAGGGCAATCTGCTTTTTATAATTGTGCTTCAGCATGGAAGGGAGGGCCACCAACCCCATGGAGACCGTGGCCGCTCCGGTGATTCCCACCATGGCGGCAAAAATGGCGCAAATGGTAACGGTGCCGATGGCCAACCCTCCTTTTATAGGCCCCATCCACTTGAACATCATGGCGTATAAATCCCGGGCAATACCGGACCTCTCCAGCATACAACCCATAAAAATAAACATAGGGATGGCCAAGAGGACAAAGCTGTTCGCGTTCGTGAAGGTTCTGCTGGCCACCATGTGCAAGGCCTGCGGACCCCATAGAAAATAGGTCGCAATGACCGCGGTTCCCCCCAAGGCAAAAACGACCGGAAGGCCCATAGCCAGGAAGATCAAAAAAAGGCCGAAAACGAGAAGGGTAAGATATTCAATGCTCATTTCGCCCGATCCTTTGCCGTAAGAACCGTTTTGAGGTCGCGAATGAATTTGGCGGTGCCCTGGATGAGAATGAGGAAAGCTCCAATGGGCAAGGTGATTAAGAGCGGATAGAGGGGAGGGTTCCAATCCGTGCCGGTGTGGCGGTTCCGGATAATCGCATCCCAGGCGAATTTCGATCCTTCCCAAAACAGGACCCAAGTATAGAGATAAAAAACCACAGCGGTGATTGAATCGAAAAGAGCTTTCCTACGGGGAGTCTGTTTATTATAAAAGACATTGATATTGACATGGTCCCCGTGGAGGAGCGTATATCCACCGCCCAAAAGAATATATGCCGCAAAGATAAAGGCCACCATTTCGGTGCCCCATTCTGTAGGGGATTGGAGAATGTATCTCATAAAAACTTCGAAGGACATCAGAAAAATCAGAGGTATCATCCATAGGCTGACGATCCTTCCGGTCCATTCGTTCACCCGGTCGATAAGATTTAGAAATGGGATTTGCATGCGTAGTTTCCGCCTCCGAGAAAGGGGGGGAAGGACGCCCCCCCCATTTTGTCTGATTTACAAGCGGGTTAATCGCGGTCGCATATCGACAATCTTCATTGTGTCCTGGATGATTTTGAGAGCCCGCTGGGTATATTCATCCTTGCCAGCCATCTTGGGCAGCAATTCTGCGGTCAGCTTCCGCATCTGGGCAATATCCTGCGGGGGCAGGTTATAAATCGTGACTCCGGCCTTTTTCATGGTTTCGAGGGCCAGGCAGCTGAGAAATGTCGAATACGAGGAACGTTCGAGGGCGAAGACGCGGGTTGCCAGGATAAAAGACTCCTGCAGGTCTTTCGGCAAAGAATTCCAGGCATCCATATTGATGAACATGTCTTCCATGTCATACTGGATGAGAGAGGGGAGGGTATAGTGCTTGGCCACCTCATGAAGTTTGGTGGCGATATTCCCATAAGGAGATCCCCAGTTTGCGCCATCGATCACCCCCGTAGAGATGCCGGTGTAAAGCTCCTCTCCCGGGAGGCGGGCAATACCAGCCCCATTCATTTTCCAGATTTCGGCGGCTATCCCCGAGCTCCGGATCTTTAGACCCTTGAAGTCCTTCAGGGTTTTAATAGGTTTGCGGCAGATCGTGGAGCCCCATTCATCAGAGTAAATGGGGGCGATAAAGAAAACGTTCTTGGTGGCGAAAGCTTCGCGGGTTAATTTCAGCAACCCTGCCTCCCACCACAGGTAGTCATAATGATCCACCACGTCGAAGGCGAAAGGGATACCCCAGGTCCATTCGGTAAACGGGAAAATCCCCTTCCAGTAGATTTGAGCCCCATAGCCCATTTCCACAACCCTGCGGCCTACGCCATCGAGCAACTCGAAGGTGGGGACCAATGCCCCGGGTGGGTAAGCGGTGATTTCAATCCGTCCGTTGGAGATTTCCTTAATGGTTTTGATATACCGCGGAAGCATCTCCTCCCATTCCTTCCATCCCGGGCCCAGGAAGGACTGCAGCCGGAATTTGAACTGCGGCGTCTGGGCAAATCCTTTTTTGGTCAGACCGATCAATCCGACCGAGGCGGCGCCAGCAATCCCTGCTTTCAACAAATCTCTTCTTTTCATCTCTTTTCCCCCTTCCTCTTTTTTGACCATCATTCTTCCTGACCTCCTTTCTCATTTCTTGAGTGCCGGAAATTTGAAGAACCTTCTGCCACAAACGCCGCTAGGTATTTGGGAAGGATTCAGGCATTTCCATATTCGATCAAGTCTAGGGTAATTCCATCGGGGTCATGAAAATAGGCCCCCTTGCCCCCTTCCCTTACGACAAGGGGAGGGGAATTGAACCGAACGGTTTGGTCCTTTCATTGCTGACAAAAGGCGTCGATGCCTTTTACTTCAAAAGCCATATGGGTTATTCCAGGATCGCAAACGGGTTTGTTTTCTGGATAGGGTCTGCCTGCGGGCGAGTGATATTGAAAGAGTTCGATTTGGGCTCCCCACCCGCTGAGCATGGCGTAAGAAACGTCCACATCATTCAAACCGACAATTTTCTCCAGCTCCATACTCTTCCGATGATCGATGCGCCAGTCGAGTCGCATACCAAGCAAATCCCGGTAAAAGCGAAGGGATCGATCGAGATCTTTGACGCTGAGGGCGGGGTGGTGGATTTGCTGAATCATTTTATCTCCAAAAAGAATTATTGGCAATTCGGATCAGGATTTTCTGACCTCTTCGATAAAATCTTTCACTCCGCTTTCAAGGTTGAATTGAGGTTTATATCCAAGTTCTCTTTCCGCTCTTTTCCAATCATAAGAGGGAGGCCAGGGAAAGAGCCTTTTCGCTTCCAATTCAATTTGGGCAGAAGGAATGAGGCGCTTCACCGCCTCCGCAACCTCGCCAACCCGATAAGAGCCGCCGCCGATATTGAAAATGCGCTCCTGGGGAGACCCCACCTTGCGGGCAAGGATTAAACTATTTATGGCGTCTTTGATATACAGCCAATCCGTCACCGCATCCCGGACATCCCCTCGGGTTGACTCTCCCATGGCTGATTTTTCAATCATGAGACTGCAAATCCCCGTGGAGCCGCCTGATTTCCCTCGCCCATAAATGGTTGTAAAACGGAGGGCTCGAAAATCGATCCCGAAATTTCGGTGATAGTGAAGGCCGAAGAATTCGCTGGACACTTTTGTAGCCCCATAAACAGAAGGAGGATTCGTGGGCGCGTCCTCGCCAACAGGAGATCTTTCATTGGGATGATAGACCGCAACGGAACTGGCAAAAATGACCTTTCCCAAGTTGCAGAGGCGGGCAGCCTCCAGGAAATTTAGGGTGGTTTCCACGTTCGCCTTTAAGGCCAGAAGGGGTTTCTGTTGGCAGACGTCGGCGAGGAGGGCAATAAGGTGATAGATGTCCCGGACTTCGTGATCCTGAATCGCATGAAGGATGTCCGCCAACTGGGTGGCATCCCCTTTTACCCCGACTACCTGTCCCCCAAGGTTCTGGAGGGAGTGGGAGATAGGCTGGGAATCAAAGACCACCACTTTTTCCCCCGTCTCCACCAGTTTTTTCACCAGGTGAGATCCAATAAAACCGCCTCCTCCAGCAACCAGAATCGACATATTGCCTCCCCCCAACCCAGGAATTCGGTAGGGTAAATCACTCGTTGCATAAATTGCAGGGCGAAATACAAAATTCTCAAGCCCTGCCTATTCCCAAAACAATTGGGAACCTACTCGTAGGAATTCACCTGCGGTGAATTCCATCTTCATCCCTGATTTCCCCTTCACCCTTCCCCTCTCCCCCGATTCCGGGGGAGAGGGCGGGGTGACGGGGGATTCTCACGGCGCTTTTTATGCAACGTTTAGGGTAATGCAGACTCAAACGGGGTTCGCCAAGCCGAGACGGAAAACAACTATTTCTTTGGGCTATGGATGGCCGATCCTTGCCAATCCAGAGCTGCTTCGCTAAGGATCTCGGATAAGGTCGGATGTCCCTTTACGACCTTGCCCCAATCCTCAATGGTTCCTTCCAGATTCATCGCCAGAACGCATTCGCCGATCAAATCCGTGGCCCGGTCTCCGAGGATATGGACTCCCAGGATCTGTCCCAGCTCTTTTTCGGCGATGATTTTGACGAACCCCTCCGTTTCCCCAATAGCCAGGGCCTTCCCGCTGTTCCGATAGGGGAACTTTCCTACTTGAACCTCATATCCTTTTTGGCGAGCTTCATCTTCCTTCAAACCCACGGAGGCGACTTCGGGAAAAGTGTAGATGCAGCTGGGAATCTTTTGATAATCGATTTCCCGATTCTTGCCGGAAATGTTTTCCACAGCGACAATCCCTTGGGCGGAGGCGGCGTGGGCAAGCATCATTTTTCCGGTCACATCTCCAATAGCGTAAATTCCGGGAATACTGGTTTCCAGGCGGGAATTGACCTCAATGAAAGACCCATTCATCTGGATGCCGGCTTTATCTAAACCCAAAGCCTCCGTATTCGGTTTCCGCCCCACGGCCATTAAAACCTTTTCCGCGGAAAGCTTTTCCTCCTTTCCTTCCCTCTGGAGAATCACCTGAACCCCGCCATTGAGCGGCAAGGCACGAAGAACTTTGGCTTGGGTGAAGATGCGGATTCCTTCCTTCTCCAAGAGGCGGTTGAGACCTTGGATGACCTCGGGCTCTTCGGTCGAGATGATCTGGGGGAGCATCTCCAGCAGGGTCACTCTTGTTCCCAGGCTGTTGAAAATCATGGCAAACTCAACGCCGATTACTCCTCCCCCGATAATGACGAGTTCCTTTGGAGGTTCGGTTAAAAGAAAAATATCGTCGCTTGCGAGGATCTTCTTCCCATCGAAGGGAATCTGGGGGAGCGAGGACGGGCGGGAGCCTGTGGCCACAACCATGGCCTCCGCGCGGATGATTTCCTTCCTCCCTTCGCCATCCACTTCCACCGCGTGAGGGCCGATAAATTTCCCCTGGCCCCGCACCAGATTCACTTTCTGACTCTTGAGAAGGACCGCAACTCCATGGCGAAGAGTCTCTACAACCCGATTTTTGCGGGCCGTCATTTTTTGCCAGTCAATCGCAAGAGCTTCCCTGTTTACGAATACTTCGGAACTCTTGATTTTTCTGAAGAGTTTCACATCCGCCAGGAAGGATTTGGTGGGAATACAGCCCCAATTGAGACAAGTTCCACCCAAATCTCCTTTTTCGACAAGGGTTACGCGGATTCCTAACTGGGCCGCCCGAATGGCGGCAACATATCCCCCCGGTCCTGCCCCGAGGATCAACACATCCTGGGGAGCGCGCGAAGATTTTAAAGGGGCCAGCGAAGCTGAGGGGGCCGCAGCCTGCGGAGGGGGTGCAGCTGGCACTGTCCCAATGGCAGGGGGAGATGGAACCGCTTTATATTGTTCGGGTAATTCTTCACCGGGCTTCGTGATTACGGCCACGAGGGTTAGAACCGGAACTTCGAGGTTTTCGGGGATGAAAATTTTTTTCAAGATCCCCGTTCCGGGTGATTCTACTTCGGTGACGACTTTTTCCGTCTCCACTTCGAAAAGAGGTTCTCCTTTTTGGACCGGATCCCCTTCCTTTTTCAGCCAGCGCAGAATCTTGCCCTTCTCGACCGTGATTCCCAGAATGGGAACAACAACTTCAATAGCCATTCCATTCTCCTAAAGCTGCATAAAAGCCAAGAGGGGATGTTCCAGCTTCTTTTTTAGGGTTTGCAGGAAGGCTGCTGCCATTGCCCCGTCGATGATCCGATGGTCTACCGAAAGTCCAAAACGGGCCACCTTTTCCGTTCCTACCTGTCCTTCCTTTAAGAACAGGCGATCCGTCGTTTGCCCGACACTTAAGATCCCGCTTTGGGGCGGATTCAGGATCGCGGTGAAAAAGAGAATATCAAATTGCGCCAGGCTGGAAATCGTAAAGGTCCCTCTCTCGATTTCCTCCATTTTGAGTTTCCCGGATCGGGCCCGGCCAATCAGGTCGTCCCGCATCTGCGCGATTTCTCCCAGACCCAGTTGATCGGCCTGCGGGAGGGCCGGGACCATTAAACCTTCTTCCATGGCCACTGCGACCCCGATGTTTATTTCCGGCAAGACAACAATTTCTTCTCCCTGAACCTTGGCATTGAGCAGGGGGAATTCGCGGATTGTTAAGGCGGTGGCCTTGATAAAAAAATCATTGAAGGAAATCCGGACCTGGTAACGTCTTTCAAACTCAGGAAGAATTTCATGGCGCAGATGAAACAAAGGGTCTAAGAGAACGTCGGCAAAGAAATAGATGTGCGGGGCCGTGAAAGCGCTCTGGGCCATCCTCTTGGCAGTCACTTTCTTCACCCGGCTCATCGGGAGGGTCTGACCGAATGATTCCAATCTTTTCCCAGGGAATGAAGAAATCGTTTTCGCAGCACCGGCAGCCTGAATAACATCCGCGAGAATGATCTTTCCATGACTTCCGGTTCCGGAAATCTCGGCGAGTGGCAGGTGGCATGAATCGGCCAGGCGACGGGCTAACGGGGAAACGAAGACCTTGTCGGCTTTGGGGAATAGCGGGGTACCTGCTTGGAGAGATTGAAAGTTTTCCACATCCCGCACCAGAATCACTCCATTCGGCCCCGTTCCGCGGGTCTCAGTTAGGTCGATATTCTTTTCCCGGGCTTTCCGGCGGGCGGCAGGGACGGCCCTAATTCTTGTCGTTTTCACCAGACGATTGGAATCCTGTGGCATCCTCTTTCTCTCCTCCTGATCCGTCACAGGTAGGCCTGCATTTTCCGAATCGCATCCCGAACATCATCCTCATCCGGGATATAGATCTTTTCCAGGGGAGGGCTGAATGGAACCGGAGTATCCGGCGACCCCACCCGCAAAATCGGTGCTTCCAGATATTCGACGGCCTGTTCCGCAACCCGCGCAGATATTTCCGCGGTTACCCCGCAGGTTACGGGCCCCTCATCCGCAACAATGAGACGCCCGGTTTTCCGGACCGATTGCAGGATCGTTTCTTGATCCAGGGGCCGCAGGGTTCGCGGGTCGACGATTTCCACATCGATCCCTTCTTGAGCCATCTCTTCGGCCACTCGTAAACTCCGGTTCACCAACTCACTGGTCGCTACCAGGGTGATATCTTTTCCTTCCCTCTTGATCTCTGCCTTGCCGAAAGGAAGGGTGTAGGACTCTTCCGGCACCTCTCCCTTGACCGCATAGAGTTTCTTGTGTTCAATGAACACAACCGGGTTGTCATCTCGAATGGCCGTATTCATGAGGCCTTTGGCATCATAGGGACTCGAGGGGGCGACGACAATCAGGCCGGGAATATGCATGAAGAAGGCGTGGAAACTCTGGGAATGTTGGGCCGCCGCGCCCCGTCCCGCGCCGATGTTCGTGCGCAGAACCATGGGAACTTTCCCCCGTCCCCCAAACATATAGTGGATCTTGGCCATCTGATTGACGATCATGTCCATACAGGCGGTGGTGAAATCAATGAACATAATTTCCACGATAGGACGCATTCCGGTCATAGCGGCCCCGACGGCAGCCCCGGTGAAGGCTGCCTCAGAAATGGGGGTGTCGATGACCCGCTCCGGTCCAAATTTATCCAGAAGGCCGGCCGTGACTTGGAAGATTCCTCCATATTTTCCGATGTCTTCGCCCATAAGGAAGACGGCTGGATCCTTTTCCAGATTGTACGCCAGGGCTTCATTGATGGCTTGGGCATAGGTTATTTCTCTCATGATTTTCTCCTTAAGAAACGAGGACATCTTCGTACATGTCTTGAGGTTCCGGGAAAGGACTTTCATTCGCGAAAGCAACCGCCCCCTCGATCTCCTTTTCGATCTCCTCCCAGATCTTTTTGATCTTCGCTTTGGTGATAATTTCCCGTTTCACAAGCTTTTCCTCCAGCCGGGCGATGGGACACTTCTTCATCCACTCTTGGATTTCCTCCAGGGTCCGGTAACGCCTTCCCTGGTTCGGGTCCCCCTCGTGATGACCTCGCCACCGGTAGGTTTTGCATTCGAGAAGGGTTGGACCCTCGCCGACGCGAGCCCGCTGGACGGCTTTCCCTGCGGCCTCGTAGACCGCGAAAACATCGTTGCCGTCAACGGTGACACCCGGCATATTATAGGCCACGGATCGAATCGATACATCCTGGATTGCCTGGTGTTGTTTTTGAGAAACCGAGATTCCGTAAAGATTATTTTCGCATACAAAAATAACGGGAAGGCGATGCACCGAGGCAAAATTCAACCCTTCATGAAAGGTTCCATTGTTGCTTGAACCGTCCCCGAAAAAACAGGCCGCGACTTGATCGGTTTTCCGCATCTTGGCCGAAAGGCCGGCCCCAACGGCCAAGGGGATGCCTCCCCCGGCAATTCCATTTGCGCCCAAGATCCCGATCTCCACGTCGGCAATGTGCATCGACCCGCCTTTTCCTTTACAATACCCGGTCTTTTTCCCGAAGAGTTCCGCCATCATATATTTGATCTCCGCTCCCTTGGCGATGACATGCCCATGGCCCCGATGCGTGCTGGTGATGTAATCTTCCCTTCGCAAATTCGCGCAAACCCCTGCGGCGACGGCTTCCTCACCCACGTAGAGATGCGCCAATCCGGGAACAAGCCCGCGAGCATAGAGGTCTTGGATCTTTTGCTCGAACAGCCGAATCTTAACCATGGTTTTATGGAATTCCACCAACTGCTGATTGCTCGCGTTCATACGCCGCCTCCGGCACAATTTGATTTGGTTCTTTCTCTCAAAGAATATTTTCCTTTGTCCGATTCCTTTTTGTAATAAAAGCAAACCGTTGTAGCGAATTCGGCAAGTTAGTAATAAGAAAAACTATATCAAAATGACCTTTGTGTATCAAAAGGATGCTCCCCACGGATTCAAAGCAAGGAAAAAATTTAGGCTATGATTTATGAATAAACTTCCCGCCCTTTGGTTGATTTTTCCGGGAATTCAAGACTTCCATTATCGTAACCTATTATAATTCAAGAACGGTGTCAAGATGGCAAATGGCAGTGGCAAGGAACCGGATGGCAAATGGGCGGGAATTCCAAAAACGATTTGAACGGTGGAAAGGCAACGGTAGGAAACGGAGAGAGAGTGAGATTAGAGGAACAGAAGTTCTTTAACGCTATCGGCGCAAAGGGAATTGCCAACCCCGCCTCCGAGATTGACAGAAAAATCAGAAAGGGTATAATATTAAAAGAAAAAATGATCCTTCCTTCCGGGTTCCAGAATGGAATTATTCAAAATTGACCAGCAATTGACCCAGTCCCTCTTGTCCGCCCTTCAGGAAAAAGAGTGCAACCTTTCTCCCGACGATCTGGCCGCGGTCATCGAACAAATCAAGGAAGGCGTTCTCTCCCATTATGTTCACCTTCTAATCAGCCAGATCGAAAACATCCTGGATATCAGCCCCAATCTGAGCGAACGCGAAATTCTTCAAGGGGTGGCAAAAAACGTGGTGGAGTTTTTGGGGGCGGAGGCGGCAACTCTCAGAATCTACGATCCCTTTCAAGAGCGTTTGGTTGTTTTCGGCTCCTATCCCGACTGGGAGATGGACCGCAATGAGGCCATCTCTCTGGAGGATACCATCGCCGGGGAGGTCATCAAGTCGCATCAATGCTATGCGGTCCCCGATATCGGCAAAGAGGAAAAATACAGCGCGGACAAGAAACAAAGGATGGCGAGCAAGGGGATCCACTCCATGCTGGCCATTCCCATCTCGCTGAGCAGCTTCTCCCTGAAAGAAGTCGATACCGAGGGAATCCTGCAGATTTATTTCAAGGAAAAGGATAAAGACTTCACCCCCCTGGAGACAAAAATTGCCGAGACCTTTGCCCGGCGGGTTAGTTACGTGATCGCCCGGAAGCGGATCCTGGGCCTCCAGGAATCGAGCACGATCAAGGACAAAATCTTCGAGCAGATCTTCCTGAAATTGGGCCGGCGGGAAGGGGTCAAGATGAAGGAGCTCTTCAACTTGGTCATTCCCGAGGTGGCCGACATCATGCGCATCCAACGCTGCGCCCTTTTCTCCGTCATGGAGGACCGCCAGAACGTGATCCTCGAAGCCGGATTCCCGGAAGAGCAACACGGAATCGGAACCGTCTTTTCCGTAAGAGAGCCTTACATCGACGCGGTCGTGAATCCGAAAGGCCCCTATGGCGAGTT
>Ga0315276_10002080_pt1 | contig 18177 bp, 22 predicted proteins | sample YL17G05_0_MG_FD_204542 | JGI IMG/M metagenome (GOLD analysis project Ga0315276, IMG submission 204542) | Sediment microbial communities from Yellowstone Lake, YNP, Wyoming, USA - YL17G05_0 | ecosystem: Environmental > Aquatic > Freshwater > Lake > Sediment | place: USA: Wyoming | collected... | reverse complement strand
TGCTGCTGTTCAAAAGAAAAGATGCTGAATAAGTATTTTCAGGCCGAGGGCAATAATCGCTAAACCGCCGATGGCCTCGATTTTGCTCTCAAAAAAGTGTCCGAATCTTTTGCCGATATAAACACCCAGATACGAAAGCACAAAAGTTACCAGGCCGATGATTATCACGGCTATTGCTATTGGAATCCTCAAAAACGAAAGCGTTATCCCCACGACCAGTGCATCAATGCTGGTTGCGACGGCCAGGGCCAGCAGAACCAGGATGTTCTCCGGATTAAAATTCTCCTCCGCCTTGGTGATTTTGAATGATTCGTAAATCATCTTGGCCCCGACAGCGCTTAAAAGAGTAAAGGCTACCCAGTGGTCGAAACCGGCGATATATTCCTTTACGCTCATCCCCGCCAAACAGCCGACCAAAGGCATAATCGCTTGAAATCCGCCGAAAAAAACGGCCATCCGAAAAGCGTGCCGTATCTTTAACTGTTTATAGGCCGAGCCGCTTACGATAGAAACCGCAAAGGTATCCATCGCCAGTCCTACTGCTATGATTATGATATTAAGCAGTTGCATCTGCTGTTTGACTCTTTGATTTTGGCAGCTAGTTCCTACGGGTTACATTGCTTGCATGGTTTTTTGCCGGAGTTTATTGCTTCATCTCTGCTGCTGTAATAGATAAGATTTTCCGGCTTTATTCTCTTTATCCAGATGCAGTCGGGCTTATGGAAGACCTTGCCGCTCTTTGATGCGGCATATTTGTGTTCGGCTGGCTCGCCTTGCTGCGAAGCAGGCGCCGGTTCGGTGGCCGGTTCAATCAGCTCTTTCGTTGCTGTCCTAATTTTGTTTGCATCGGGACCGGATGGTCTTTTGTTTGAGGGGTTGGCTGCCATATGAGCGTGAGTAAACGCTTCGACCTGCTCCAAAACAGCGCTGGTAACCGCGGCTGGCATACCTTCCGCTGATACCGCCCGCATTGTCGGCTCGGATTGCCAGACTTCGGTTTTGATGTTCAGTCGGGTTTCGTTTCCGAAATGCACCATCCGTGCCAAAGATGTTTGAACGTGAAAAACAACCTGATTAGAATCCTTTATATCAAGCGCCTCTAAGTCAACGCGAAGCTCGGGAATACGGGCCGCAATTTTCGTCGATATCACCGCTGTGGAATTCGGATCCGGCTTGTCGATGTCGTTTTCAGCGATTCTGATGCCTGCTTCTTTGATTTTTTCTGTAACTGAATTCGCAAGCTCTTCAGGGACCAGCCCGTGCCTATTCAGTTCAGCGTCATTAGCAAGAATAACAACATGCAATTGCCTTATCTCCTTCAAGGCGGGTTCAGACTGGCCAATCAGCATGGGCTTGCTCTCCTGCGGAAGCGGCTCGACCTCACCAATAGCAGGAACGCATAAGATTCCAATGACAATAGCTATACCGAGATAATACTTTCCGGTTTTCATAATGTCCCTTCCTTTCAAGGCCTTTACTTGAGCTGTTCTTTCGGAACTATATTAGCGTCATTCGCATCGGAGGGCTGCTTGTTTGTAGGATTGGCCTTCTGATAATCACTGATAAATTCCTCGGCCTGTTCTAAAACCATAGCGGAGACGGCCTCGTGCAGATTTTGTATCGTCACGATCTTCATTGAAGGTGCTGTTACCCAGGCCTCATCCGATGCCAAACCGTTATTAATATGGTGACGGGCCAGCGAACTTTCGACGCGTGCCACATAGTTTGGACAGCCTTCAAATCCGAGAATCTCTATGCGGATTTTGTATATATTACCAAGATAACTCCTGAAACTGGGCTGCATTCTGATGCGTTCAGGGAGTGTTGCTACTACTTTATCGTAGAGGTCTTTCCAAAATTCGGCGTCTTTATTCGGGTCGGGACACAAAATGGTCATGTTGGTAATATCTATGGTATCGAGGTTACTCAATACCCCCCAGGGTCGTTTGATTTGCTGTCGCTCGCTTGACTTTAGCATCTGGATATTACCTAAGACGGGAACACATAAAATTCCAATGATAATAGCTAAGCCCAGATAACATTTTCTGGTTTTCATAGTGCCCCTCTTTCTTTCACTCGTGTTCGATTGTGAATAAACTTTACGCTATAAGCGCAAAGGCATCGGTAACATCCATACCCTCAGTGATGCCGAGGGCTTTGGCCTTTGCATTTACCTTTGTAATCTTGCGATTTGGAAAGCGTTCAAGCGTTCCGATGGGGTTGTCCGGTGTGCTTTCCACCAATGCCGCGGCAACGCCGTACCGCTGGCAGGCCTCAACGTCAATTGCAGGACACGCCAGAAACCCTTTAGCCCCTGTCACAAGCAGAATGTTAAACCCCGCCCATTTGGTCTGTACGCCTTCAACAGAACCGTTGGGTGTCTGATATGTCTTTTTGTACACCTCCATTATTGTCGCCTCCCGTTTTATACAGGCTTGCCGAGCATGGCCTCTATCTTGGAAAGCTTTTCTTCGAGCAGCTCTTTAGTCTTTGCCTCGACAGTCAGTCTGAGCAGCGGCTCAGTATTGCTCGGCCGGCAGTTAAGCCACCAGTTCTTATACTGAATAGTGACACCATCCAGGTTGTCGATTTGGCCGTCGCTGTATCTTTTCATAAGCTCGTCCATCTTTGCCTGCTTGTCTTCGACCTTGAAATTTATCTCGCCGCTGCCGTAATACCTTCGCAGGGGTTCGATAAGCTCGCTCACCTGCATCTTTGCGGCACTGACAATATTTAATACGTGCACAAAGGTAATCATGCCCGAATCGGCGTAGTAATTGTCGCGATAATAAAAGTGCCCCGAAACCTCCCCGCCGAATACCGCTCGTGAGTCCCGCAGGGCTTTCTTCATAAAAGCATGCCCCACCCGTTCTCTTCGCGGCGTGCCGCCGTTCTTGAGAATCTCTTCGGGAACAACCAGACTGCTGCGCAAATCATAAACAATCGCTGAGTTCGGATTGCTCTTTAGGAAATACGATGCCATCAATGCCGTCAATAAATCACAGCCGATATTTCTGCCGGTCTGGTCGACCATCATCAGTCTGTCGGCGTCGCCGTCGAAGCAGATTCCGAAATCGCATTTATTTTTCTTTACCGCATCCTTTACTTCTGCCAGATTCTCTTCAACCAGCGGATTTGGCTCGTGTTTGAATTCGCCGGTGTGCTCGAAGTTAAGAGGAATGATTTCTATCGGCAAATCGCCGAAAATCGCAGGCACCATTTTCCCTGCCATCCCGTTTGAAGCGTCAATCGCAATCTTCAAATGCCTCAGATTCGGATGAAGAAATTTCAGGACATGATTTTTATATTCGCCGGTCAAATCACGTTCCTCAACCTTGCCCGTCGCTTTGCCCTTTGTATGAATCAAGGCCGTTGCGATATGCTCTATGTCTTTCAAGCCGGTATCGGCGCTGACAGGCTTGGCTTGAAGACCGGATATCTTAAAACCGTTATACTTCGCCGGGTTATGTGAAGCCGTTACCTGCACACCTCCGCAGGTGCCGAAATGATTGACTGCAAAATACATCTGCGGCGAATCAACCATCCCTATATCGATTATATGTGCCCCGCATGTCTTCATTCCTTCTATAAGTGCGCCTGCTAACGCCTTGCTGTGCGTTCTCATATCGCGCCCGACGCACAGCGATTGAGCATTTGCCTGGCCTCGCTCGTAACCGCTGAGCATTGACCGCAAAAACTGCGCAGCGGCATAGCCTATCTTCCACGCATCTTCTTCATTGAGTTGGTCGGGATAAACGCCCCTTATATCGTACGCTTTGAATATCGCAGGGTCCATATATGTAAACTCCCTTAAATAGGTTAATCTCCGCAATACTATACACCGCTTGTCTTTGGAATGTCAACAGCCAACCCCGCGGCTGGTTTAGCCTGCAAAATATCTTCGCCGAATCCACAGCGACACATTAACCAGGCTTATAAGCACCGGCACCTCCACCAAAGGCCCGATGACCGCTGCGAACGCAACCCCTGAATTTATGCCGAAAACAGATACAGCTACAGCGATGGCAAGTTCAAAATTATTACTGGCCGCGGTAAAGGAAAGCGTCGCCGTCTTGGAATAATCCGCTCCGGCTTTCTTGCCCATCCAAAAGCTGACCATGAACATCACCACGAAGTAGATCAGCAGCGGGATGGCGATGTGGACCACGTCCAGCGGGATCTGCACGATCAGGTTGCCCTTGAGGCTGAACATCACCACAATTGTGAAGAGCAAGGCGATGAGCGTGATCGGGCTGATTTTAGGAATGAAGACGTGATGATACCAGTCCTTGCCCTTGGCCTTGACCAACACCAGGCGCGTCAGAATGCCGGCGATGAACGGGATGCCGAGGTAGATGAACACACTTTCGGCAATCTGGCCGATACCGATTTTCACCACGCTGCCCTTGAGCCCAACCAGCGGCGGCAGAACCGTGATGAAGAACCAAGCATAGACGCTGTAGAACACAACCTGAAAGACGCTATTGAAGGCTACCAGACCGGCGCAGTATTCTGTGTCGCCATTGGCAAGGTCGTTCCAGACAATGACCATTGCGATGCAGCGGGCAAGACCAATCATAATCAGTCCAACCATGTATTCCGGATAACCTCGCAGGAAGACAATAGCCAGAACAAACATAAGGACTGGGCCGATTACCCAGTTTTGAATCAGCGACAATCCCAGTATCTTATAATTGCGAAAGACCCCGCCCAGATCCTCGTATTTTACCTTCGCCAAAGGCGGATACATCATCAGAATCAGACCTATGGCAATGGGGACATTGGTTGTGCCGTACTGAAACCTGTTCCAGAAGTCGACGACCGACGGGTAAAAATACCCGCCTCCGACCCCGATTGCCATTGCAAGGAATATCCAGAGCGTAAGAAACCTGTCAAGAAACGATAACCGTTTCGTTATGCCTGAGTTCATATAAGACTCTCCGTTTACTTGGTCGCGAGAACTTTTACACTTGCCACCGAATTTTCCGCTGATTTTATATCTTCAGCGGACACTTCGGGTGTGTCGAGAATTGCTTTTGCAGTCGTGTCATTGGCCATAACGTCCAAAGGAAATGCGTTCTCTTCAAGAACCTTTACATTTTTGAATCCGGCTTTTGAAATTACTTGCAGGTAATTATCTTTCATCATAGCGCCGGACAAACATCCTATGTATGCCTCAACAGAATTTTGTATGGATTTAGGCAGCGATTTAAGCAAAACAACGTCCGAAACCATAAGCCGGCCGCCCGGCTTTAATACCCGATACGCCTCTTTAAAAGCGTCGCTCTTATCCGGAACTAAATTGATAACGCAGTTGGAAATCACCACATCGACCGAATTGCCATCTACGGGCAAACGTTCAATTTCCCCGAGCCGGAACTCGACATTTGCATAATGTCCCTTCTGAGCATTTTTCTTTGCCTTTTCGACCATTTCAGCGGTCATATCAACCCCGATGACCTTCCCGGCCGGGCCGACTTTATTCGCCGCCAGAAAACAATCAAATCCCGCTCCGCTGCCCAAATCGAGCACCGTTTCACCCTCTTTAAGAGATGCTATTGCAATCGGATTTCCACAGCCTAATCCCAGGTTCGCACCTTCCGGCACATTTTGCATATCTTCCTCAGCGTATCCGATTTTCTTGCTGATGGTTTTTACTGAGCTTGTCCCGCCGCAACATGAGCTTTTTGGGCCGCAGCATCCGCTGCCGGTTTTGACAACCTTTGCATATCCCTGACGGACGGTTTCTCTAATTTTTTCATTTGACTCGGTAGTCATAAAACACCTCAGAAATTTGGTTCATCATTAAAATTAAAGTATTTCAAAATGTGACCAGAAAATAGAAACCCGCGATGACAAGAACCACTCCCGCTATCCAGCGGATCGCAGCGTCGGCGCCTCTCGCGGCGAGGCTGACCTTGCTTAACGAAATTCCCAACAGCACCGCTCCCAGCGGCAGGCTGAAACCGATGGCAAACATCGCCAGCATAAGTATCGCCCAGAAAACCTTCCCTTGCAGAATCGCCGCTCCGATTACGATAAAAATGCCGGGATTGCACGGCAGGGAACTGGCGGCGACGATCCCGCCCAGGATAAGGCCGGCCAACACTGCACCGGATTTTCCCAGCTTGCTTTTGACACCTTCGAACTTGCCTAAGGACATCTTGAAGGGCAGAAGGTTCAGGGCTGCCAAGCCAAGAAAGACCGCAACTATACCGGCAAAGACCTTCCAGTATCGGCCCAGAGCGATTTGGGCAACCTGGCCGACGAACCCGGCAATCCCTCCGATAATCATCAGGGAGACAATCGTTCCCAAGGTGAAGAGCAGTGCGGTCTTGATGGCCGCCTTTCGATTGTCATTCGCCTGAGCGCCGGAATAACCGACCAGAATCCCCAACGCCGGTAACGTACAGCAAGCACTGGTGGCAGCACTGACTACCCCAAGAATCAGGGCAAAAACAAGTCCCAGGGGTTCTGAAGCAACTTGCTGCAATGTGTTTGTAAAATATTCGAGCATTATAATATCCTTATTTACTTCCTGGACCTGGGGCTGGGGATGCAGGGCCACATCCCGGGGTAGAGGGTCCGCAACTTGATGATGGCCCGCAGCCGCCCGCGCGTGATGAAGCAACGTATGCCTGCAGTAGTTTCGTTTCTGTTATTTCTCCAGATACGGCGCCCATACCCTTGCCTTTGCTCATTACCAGTATCCCTGGCAAAGTCAATTGAGCGGCGAGATTGGCGTATTCATTAGATGGTGAACTAAACCGTAAGGTGTATAAGCCGATGTTTATGCCGTTGGATTTCAATTTTTGTTCAGCTGATGCTATTGCATCTATGGTTTCCTTACTGGCTATGTTGTTCCCATAGGCGGGGACAAAGACAAATACAGCATCCTGATTGACAGCTACTTTGTTCAGTGATGCAAGTGAATCTATGAACTCACCTACTGTTTTCTTGTCCTCGACCAGGTTGACTGCGGGTTCCTGAACATTTGCCTGATTTGCAATGGGCGCAGCAAATGCGGTTTCCGTGATAGCCGGTGCTTTCTGTTTTGCACTCGTTGCCTTGTAAACAAAAATGCCGCATACCGCCAACAGCACAATCAGGCAGATTGCGACCTTTGCCTTTTTGTTTCCCGAAGGTTTCCCGCAATCACACCCCGGTCCACAACCTTCCGACTTTACATTTTCCATAAATACCTCCTTCGTTTTATTTTATTGTTGTTAATGTTTATGCACACTGCGAAACATTGTCTCGCGCGGCGTTTTCAACAGTCCGATGCGCGGCGGAAATACCGTCACCATTCAATACTTTTAAGGGCGATTGCGTCTTTGCCCACAATAGCAGTGTCGAGCTGAAGACCACCGTAATGCAACCCGCCTCCTGAAAAATAACCGCCACTATAGGCGTGAGCATCCCAAAGCCGGCAAGGATAAACCCAATTACATTGTATATAATGGAAAAGAAGATATTGAGTTTGATACGCGACATAACCTTCCGCGACATATCCATGAAGTTTACGACCCGCGATAGATCATCATTCATCAAAGTTACATCTGCCGTTTCAACAGCCACATCTGTTCCGGCCGCACCCATCGCAATACCCACATCAGCCAAAGCTAAGGCCGGAGCATCATTGATACCATCGCCAATCATACCGACAACGCTTCCCTGTTTTTGCAGCTTTTCGACAAATTGCAGTTTTTGTTCCGGAAGAAGCTCTGCCTGGAAATCATCGACTCCGATTTCTTCTGCGACTGATTTAGCTACCTTGTAATTGTCTCCGGTAAGCATTATGATTTTTTTAACGCCCATAGCTTTCAGGGCTGCAATGGACTGGGCAGTCTCAGGACGAATCTCGTCAGCAATAGCAATCAAGCCGACTGGTTTCATATCATTAGCTACAAGAATGGCTGTTCTGCCCTGTTCGGTTTGCTCTGAAATTGCGTACTCAATGTATTCGGCAACACAGACACCTTTGTCCTGCAAAAATTTATTTTTACCGACTAATATCTCCTTGCCGTCCAACCGGGCAGTAACGCCCATTCCGACTTCAATATTGAATTCTGCGGGGTCTGGAACCTCAATGCCGCTTTCTTTTGCACAAGCCATAACCGACCTGGCCAATGGATGTTCGGAATACTTCTCGGCTATCGCAGCTAAACGCAGGACATCTTCTTCCGATATGCCGTCAAAAGCGATCACATCGACCACCTTCGGTTTTCCAAAGGTAAATGTGCCGGTTTTATCCACAAGGAGTACATCCATTTTTTGTGCCAGTTCCAGGAATATCCCTCCTTTAATAAGTACCGCACGACGAGCCATATTAGCTATCCCGGCGGTTACCGCCGTTGGAGTAGCAATGGCAAAGGCACACGGACAGGCAACCAGAAGAACCGAGACAGCAACTTTGATATTGCCGGATGTTAGGAAGGCTATTATTGCCAGTACCAGTACCGTCGGCAAAAACCACGTCGTAAAGCGGTCCGCAAGATTTTGAATAGGGGCCTTTGTCCCCTGAGCTTGTTCCACGAGATGAACTATTCTGGCCAGTGTTGTATCCCGGCCGACCTTGGCAGTCTTAATTTCAAGTCGGCCTGTCTCGTTCAGAGTTCCGCCGAAGACTTCGCTGCCCTTAAACTTCTCGACCGGCATGGATTCACCGGTAATCGGGGCCTGGTTGACACAGCTTTGGCCTGCTGCTACTATTCCATCGACGGGGACTCGGCCTCCGGGTCTGACGACTACAATATCACCGACCTGGACCTCACTTACTGGTATAACAACCTCTCCGTCATCGCGGCGTATAGTTGCCGTCTTGGGGGTAAGGTCAAGCAGGTTCCTGATGCTTCTGCGTGTTTTGTCAAGCGTATAAGACTCCAGCGCACCCGCTACTGCCATAATGAATACTATGATTGCTGCTGCTCGGAACTCACCAACTGCAACGGTGGCAACAAGGGCAGCAGTGACGAATACATTGACGGTTATCTTTCGGTTAAAAATATCCTTGAATCCCGCAAGGAACCGTAGATAACCGCCGAACAGAGTAGCAAAAAGTGCTAATCCTGCATTCAGAAAAGATGGGCCAATTCCCCAATAGGCCAGTGCCCAACTCATTAAAGTCAAAATGCCCACAGCACAAGGAACTATACTGAGCACAGCTATTTCCCTGTATTTGGCAGCCGTATCATTTCCTTTTTTTCTCATTGCCTAAACTCTCTTTCCCAACGCTTTTCTTATCATCTTCATTTGAAGGGCCACAACAGCTTCCACCAGAACCACAGCATCCGCCGGTCTTGGTCATAGATTCCCATATTGTTGCTACGAAACCTTTTTTCTTTTTTTCTGTTTCCATTATTGACTCCTAATATTTATGGTTACTGACAATAATTTTTTTATTAATCATTTTTACAAGTTGCTTTTGACAACCGTTTCATATCTGCTTTCACTGTCGCGTGGTATGCAAGACAATCCCTGAAGCATTCCTGCAGGCACTTCTCCAATCGGTTTCGAGCATTCGAAAGTTTATAGTGTATCCATGTGCCTTCACGCCTGGCTTCGACTACTCCTGCCGAGCGCATTATCCCCAGATGACGTGAAATTTTGTATTCGGGCGCATCAAGAGCCTCCGCCAAGCTACAAACACAAGTTTCACCCTGTATAGAAAGCAAAACTGCCAGTCTGAGACGAGTTGAATCAGCCAATACCTTAAAAAATGCTGCTTCGTTTTCCATATTAGTCTCCAGTTATGTAATATGCTTATATGTGCATATCCGCATATTATAGAAAAACAAAATGATTTCGTCAATAGTTTTTCATTTTTCAAAAAAACGTTTTTTTGCCACAACCAGGAGCTTTCCAGAAATCGGGGCATAAGTGCTCGTATTTAAAAAATTTAAGGTGCAGTATAAACCAGCCATATCCCGCCCAAAAGAACGAGGACCCCGCAAACTTTCTTTAGAATAACGGCTCCCTTTGAACGCTCGTTCCAGTTCATATACCGTTGGACAACCTCTGTAAATGTTCCGGCGAAAACAATTACTGAACAGTGGCCTATCCCATATACAAGAAGAAGTAAAACTCCATAGAACAGATTTGCAGATGCCAGTTTGAACGTAACTCCAAGCATCGGTGCCATATAAGCAAAAGTGCAGGGGCCTAATGCGATGCCGAATACCAACCCGAGGATAAAAGCAGCCAGCATGCCTTTACGCTTCATTCCAAATTGCCCCGGCCCCGACCACGGTGCCGGAATCACGTCGAGCAGGTGAAGCCCGACCAGGAAAAATATCAATGCCACAAAATAATTGCCGTATTTACCGACGTCACCCATCATTCGTCCCGCCGCTGCCGTAACGGCCCCGATAGCTCCAATGGTGATAAGTATCCCCGCTGCGAATAAAGTGGATATTACGAAGGCCCGTTTTGTCGATATCCTTCCCTGCTCGTCGATAAACCCTACTATCAGCGGAATGCTCGCCAAGTGGCAGGGGCTTAACAGAATACTCAGGACACCCCACACAAATGAAGCCGATAGCGCAATAAACCATGTGCTCTCAACTGCATGCGTTAAATTAGTAAAAAGCTGCTGTATCATTTCATTTTTGCAAGTTCAACCCCAAACTCTTTCCACTTGCCGAGAATATCCTCTTTCGAGAAAAATCCTTCGTGTCTGAAAAGCTCTTTTCCGGAAGCATCAAAAAATATCTGGGTCGGTATAATCGATATCCCGTACTCCTTGGCCTTGTCCGGCTCTTTCCAGACATCGATAAATTCCACATTTATAGTCCCTGCATAATCCTTCTTCATCTCTTCGAGTATCGGTGCCATCAGTTTGCAGGGAATACACTTATCCGCCCCCAAATCGACTAACCTCGGCAGTTTCTTCGTCTCGCTCGGCTGTTGCGTCTGAACAGCCGCAGTTTGAGAATTATCTACAATGGCTTGAGAGTTTTCCTTCTTCTTTACTACAACAACCGCCGCCACCGATGCAACAAGAACTAAAACGATAATTATTTTCCACAGGTTTTTCACCCCGCACCTTCCTTTCTGCTCAATCTCCAAATTATTTGAGCATTTCTTTTAATTCTTCGATCGAAGCCACTTTACCGACAACCTTAACCTTGCCGTCAACCGCCAGACCCGGCGTTATCATTACGCCGAATTTCATTATGTCGCTGATTTTTGTAATCTTTTCAAGCTCATATTCCATTCCGAGTTCTTTAGCGGCTGCTTCCGCGTTCTCCGCCAGCTTCTTGCATTTCGGACAGCCCGTCCCGAGTATCTGAATCTTTTTCATAACCGCTTCCTTTAGAAAAATGCTCCGAAGAACATTCCGACAATGGCTGACATCACTATCACAAGGGCCGTAAAGGTAATCGTTTTTTTATAGCCCATTATCTTGAAGAGGACTATTATGCTTGGTAAAGACAAAGCAGGCCCCGCCAGCAATAACGTAAGCACCGGCCCTTTGTGCATTCCCAGCCCCATAAGCGCCTGTGTAATGGGTATCTCTGTCAGCGTTGCGAAATACCAGAATGCACCGATTACACTGGCAACCAAGTTACTCTGTAAACTGTTATTGCCTACCCATTGAGCAACCTGTTTTTCAGGAATCAAAACGCTGATAAAACCGACGATAAAAACGCCCCCGTAAAGCAATGGCACAAGCATCTTTGCAAAGTCCCATGTGTTCGACATCCACAGATGTAACTCGTCTTTTTCAAACCACCCCAACGCCATAAACAGCACCGCCAGCCCGCACGCCCCCGCCAGATACCAGCGAATATGATAAACCGTCATTACCCAGCTTGGGCGGTCAGCCGTTTTTACAATTTCGGATTTTGGCAGGTTTAATTTATCGTTGGCCTTCAGTTCGCCCAAATCCTCCTCAAGCTGGAAACGCACAGCGTCCTTTGTTTCGTTTAGCACAATGGCGTTAAAAGTCCTGCCGTCGGTTGTTGTTACTGTAACTTTACCCGGATTGAACCAGTCGGAGAAAATAAGAAACAGAAGCATAGCGGCGAGGAATAGACCGTTCTTGCCGATGTGCCGGCGAGGTTTTCCCGATTGTGGCATTTGGAGAGCTGCCTCGGTCTTTGCCTTTTCGGTCTTGCGGAATATGACCGCCATCAGCACGCCGATTACTACCGCAAAAACGATTGAGCCGACGGCGCGCGAGACCCCGATCTCAAACCCCAACACGCGGGCGGTCAAAAATATAGCAAGGACATTTATCGCAGGCCCCGAATACAAAAATGCCGTCGCCGGCCCAAGTCCCGCGCCGAGTTGATATATTCCTGCGAACATTGGCAGAACGCTGCACGAGCACACGGCTAAGATACAGCCCGACACCGATGCGACGCCGTATGCGATAATGGGATTGGCCTTCGGGCCCAGGTATCGCATCACAGACTCCTGCGACAGAAACGTGATAATACCGCCCGCGATAAATAACGCCGGAACTATACAGGCCAGTGTATGATTGCGTGCATACCACTGAAGCAGACGGAATGCCTCCTGAATTGCTTGCTGAATTTTAGGATTGCTCAGCGGCAGAAAATACGCGACAAGAAAAATGCTCACAAGTGCAGCTAAGATTTTTAATTCCCTTTTCATAAAAATGGTTTCCTTAAGAATCGCCGGTTAAAGCGTGGCCAAAAGCCGTTCGCTTTCTCTTGTCTGTTGTTTCAGCACTCCTGTTACGCAGGTAAAGAAATCAAGTATGCAGGAGCATTTAAGCCGGTAAATAACCTTCAGCCCTTCCTTGCGGCAGTCCAGCACGCCCGCATTGACCATCACCGAAAGGTGCCGCGATACGTTCGATTGCTCCGAGCCGATATGCTTTGCTATATCGCAAACGCACTGCTCTCTGTCCTTTAAAAAATCCAGAATCGCTATCCGTAAAGGATGTGCTATCGCCTTCGCGACCTCCGCCTGCCTCTCGAACAGCATCTTTTTCTGCTTATTTAACATAGTCCACCTCAAAACCTGATAACTATATGACTATATACTCATATAGTAATATACAATTCAACCAAAGTCAAAAGTTTTCCGCTTAGAGTTGTCATTGCTAGGCCAACGGCCGGCGACTGTCGACTAATCTGTCCGGCCCGTTGTAGTATCTATAACAGCTTGTTGCAAAAGAACTTATGCCCCATTCGGCCTCTGGCTGTTTTTTTGAAATCCGATAAGATTTCCCTTGACAATTGTTTCGGTTATCAATTATACTGAAGTTCAATAAGAGGATGGTTCCGATGGAGAGTTTGAATTACAAGGTCGCGCGGAAAATAAAAAGATAATCTCCATTACGGGCTTGTTTTGCGCCTTGCGCCGGCTTGTGGAATCTGTGTATTTTGTCTTTAAGAAGAAGGAGGAGTAGAGTATGTGTAAAAAATTAATTGTTCTTTGTCTTGCCTTAGTTATAGCCGGATTTTGTGCCCCGGCGCTGGCGGACTCAGCGATAACATTAGAGACGCCTTTGAAGGTCGACATTGTCTATGCCCCGGACAACCAGCAGCCGAAAGCCGGATGGCTTCCTTGGCCCTTTCCGGTGAGCTGGACCGGGCCGGTGGTGATGCCGGGCCCCATTGAAATTATTTTGCCGGGTATATGGCCGGAAGCACAGCTCGAGGCGTATAGAAAGAACGAATCCCCTCAGGGTATCGCACGCAGCCGCAGCGGCGGTTGGGCAGGCGTTCTCGGAAGTGCTGAATTTTCGCCGACTGGAAAGGGCTTCGGGACCAACTACCTGAAGCTCACAATCGGCAACTTGGACCCCTATACGAACTACAAGTTATCCCTATGGTCCTTTGAGGCCAGAAATGTCTGGGCCGCTGACCCATGCAACCCCAACTCCAAATACGGAGTTTGGAGCACAACTAACCCGAAGGATTGGCTCGATACGCACGGTTACTCTGGTTTCAACGGAGAACCTAACGGCTATGGCCCAATAACGCCTTACACCAGCAATCCCACTGGTGAATCAAATATGCCTGCGGGACTGGCTGCACTCGTCGCGGCACAAGGCGGCAGAACTTCTATGATGGCGCCAACTAATGATAACACCAATTATATTGGAGGTGCGGACTACAGGGTCAGTTTCTACGCTCCCTCCGATGGGTATGGCACTATTACAGTCTACGGGTGGATGGATGCTACCGACTGGACTGGCAGCATGCACATGCCTCTTAACGGCTTTATGGTTATTCCTGAACCGACGACAATTGCGTTGTTAGGTTTGGGTGGATTGGCGCTCCTGCGAAAACGCAGAACATAAAATTAACAAAATCAAAGAAGAAGGAGAGAACGATGAAAAAGCTGTTAATCTTCTGTTTGGTCATTTCAATGGCCCCCTGTGCCTTGGCAGTCCCTGTTCTCCGGGTTGACCCGGCTGACTTAAGAGACTACTATTATCCGAGCTCCGTCATTACGATTCAACTGTACGACTCCGGCCAGGTTATCGGTTTTTCAATCGACGCAATCACCGATAATGGTGTTGGCGGCACAGCTCTTGAGCCGCAGGTTATCAACGCAAAGCTCAGTAGGTACGGTCATTTTGGTACTCTCAATTCAAACGGTATGCTGGTTGAGTATGTATATGGCTTTACTGATATAGTGCAGCAGCCTGCTACCGGTGTCTTGTACAGCTTTGATTATCACATACCTGATGTGCCGTTCTCAACAATTATTAATATTCATACAACCAATGATGGCGGCGATAATTGGTACCCGGCAGAAATTGATTACATAGACGGTTCCTACTATAGGGCGCCACCGGAACTGGGTTTGGTGATTCACCTCCCCGAGCCGGCAACTATGATACTGCTCGCCCTCGGCGGATTGGCGCTCCTGCGAAAACGCAGAGCATAGGCCGAATTTGTATCGTTAGATAGCGGGCTGTTGGTATGTTACTGACAGCCCGTTTAATTTTTAACTTCCTGGATCTCTTGGGCCGCGATTACCCAGTATTCTCCTCTTTCAACGCCGCGGCGTTTCTCCAGAGTCCCTGTAACTTGCACGTGCTTGTTTTCCAATTCACTTATTTTTTCGCGTTTGTCACCGGCGTCAACCTCAATCCGGCTTAACTTTTTGCCTTCGACCTCCAGCGGCGAATCAAGTTTAACGGCCCACCCTGTCGTTTCGCCGCCTATCGCAACCACCCTTACTAATTTCCCTGTTACAGTTATCGTCTCTTGTTCACCTTCTTTTTGTGAGTATCCGCATGAAACCATTAAGCAGCAGATAATCCCTATCGTCCAAAATCGCATAGCCATACCTTCTTTCTCCAACCATTAATTTACCTGCCGAAACTTTTTTTACTTTTTAATACGTTTCTATACTTTTTTCACAAAGTTTTCGTAAGTTTCCCTATAGTTTAGACACAGTTTTGCCACATTTTATTGCAGTTTGCATACATTTTGCTATAGTTTTAACACAAACTAAATACCGGCTATTTAGTGCTTAACCCCTTTTGTTGCAGGAAGTTAACGTTATTTTCCACTCGATGTGCTTTAAACGGAATGTTAGTATTTTTTTCTGAATCTTGCCGTGGGGATTTTGAGCAGTTTGCGATACTTTGCGATGGTTCGCCTGGCCAGATTATTAATCCCGGCCTCAGCTAATTTTTTACGTATCTCGTCGTCGCTTAAGGGTTTAGATTTATCTTCATCATCTATAATCTGCTGCAGTTTCGCCCTTATCGCCTCCCAGCTGTGTTCCCCGCCCTCTGTGTCTTCCGTCCCCCCGCTGAAGAACTTCCTCAGCGGCAGTATCCCCCACGAGCATTGAACGTATTTCCCTGCCACAGCACGAGATACAGTCGCCAGATGCACGCCGACTTCATCTGCAATTTTCGACATCGGCAGCGGCTTAAGATATAATTGGCCTTTTTCAAAAAAATCCCGCTGGTATTTTACTATCGACCGTGCAACTTTAAGCAATGTGTTCTTTCGCTGCTCGATTGCGTCTATAACCCATTGAGCGGAGCGGAGATTATTCTGCAAAAACTGCTTTGTTTTTTCATTAACCTTGGCGTCTTTTGCCATTTTCGCGTAGTAATTGTTTACTCTCAAGGTAGGCAAATCAGAATCAGCCAGCCGCACAGAATAGTCCTCCGACTCATCCAGATATTCCACTATTACATCTGCGGTAATGGGGTTATTGCGGTCTATTCCGATTTGCAGGCCGGGCGAGGTATCGAGCTTGCTTATATGCTGAATGGCCCGATTGATTTCTTCGACGCTGCAATTCATTTTCCTGGCGATACAGGGGAGGCGATTTTCAAGCAGGTCGTCCATATGCTCGGAAACAAGACGCTGCTCAAAGCTCATATCTTCGCTGCTTTGTGCCATTTGGATAAGCAGGCACTCTCTGATGTCGCGTGCACCGACGCCCGGCGGCTCCAGCTTTTGCACAAGCTGCAGGGCCTGTTTCAAATCATCGATGGTAAAATCGGCTTTGTCTTTATTGTGTAACTGCTCCAGCCGGACGGTCAGATACCCTCTTTCGTCGATATAATCTATGATGGCGCTGCCGGCTTTTTTCACACCTTCCTCTGCCTCGACCATTTGCCATTGCTCTGCCAGGTGCTCGTGCAGCGATTGGGGCGGCGCAGCGGTATTATTTATTGCCTCGAGTTTTTTGTCCGGCTCATCAGAACTGGTGCGGCGGCGAAAAACCTCGCCCCGGCCCATATAGTCGTCGTAATCATCATCAAGACCATCGAGACGTTCGAAGTCCTTGACTTTATTGTTGTCGGTATCGACAACTAAATCTTTTTCGCCAATATCATCCTGAGACTGCTGGTCAGCTGCGCCGGCATCCTCGGGATTTGACGGCTCCTCCATTTCCAAAACAGGATTGTTGTTGAGCTCCTGTTCTATTCTCTCCTGAAGGGCAAGGATCGGAAGCTGGAGAATCTCCATCGACTGAATCATACGGGGAGCAAGCCTCATTTGCTGCTCTATCCGCATTTGTGCTTCCATTCCAAACTTCATAGATTCACCCGAAACTCCGTTTCCTACATCCGACCGATTACGAGATGTCAGGATTGCCTATATACTAAAGTATACACAATTACGGCCTTGGGAAAGCCCCGGCCGCGTTTATTATATCACAAATTTGTCAAAAAATTCAGGCAATTTTCGGGGGCAGGGGGGTAATACTTTTAGGAGATGAAAATTATTATAGCTGCTGTCTGCCGATTATAGCGTCGGTGAGGATTTTGCCGCTTGCATATTCGATTGTGCTGCCGGTTGGCAGCCCTCTTGCCAGTCGGGTGATTTTCACGCCGGTATCTTTTAATAGCGAGCTTATATAAAGAGATGTGCCGTCGCCGGCCATATTGGGATTGGTCGCCATTATTACTTCTTTGACATCGCCTTTGCGGACCCGTTCGATGAGCTGCTCGATAGTCAAATTGCCCGGCTCAACCCCATCGAGCGGTGCGATGTGGCCGCCGAGAACGTGATAGACCCATTTGCATTTACCCGTTTTTTCCAGTGCTATTACGTCTTTCGGCTGCTCAACGATGCAAATGATACTGTTATCTCGCCTCTGGTCGGAGCAGATTTCGCAGATTTTTCCCTCCGAATAGTTGTAGCAGATTTCGCAGCGTTTGATTTTATTTTTGACGTCGCTGATGGCTTTGGCAAGAGCCATTGCTTCAGCGGGTTCTGCCTTTAGTATATAAAAGGCCAGACGTTCCGCCGTCTTAGGCCCAACCCCCGGCAGCTTGCCAAATTCCTCTATCAGTCTATTCAAAGCTTCTGTATAAACAGTGCTCATAGTGCGCTTACTATACCGCCTGCCGGACTGAAATGTCAACGACGCAGTTATGTTGGAAACGTTTGGAAACTATGGAAAAAATTGAGAGAAACATATCGAAACGTTTGAAAGATATATGAAAATTTACCAAAAATCATGAAAAAAAGTATCGAAAAGTATTGAAACTTAGAAAAAGCGTTGCGGTTTTAATTGAAGTTCTTACAAGTCACAGATTACTCAAAATTACACGGATTTCTTAAGTCATAAATTTTACTTTGACGGAAATTGCCGGGCAAGGTAACGTATGAGCATAAATAAAGGGCGAAGGTTAAATGGGCAAAGGCAAGATTCTAATAGTGGAAGACGACCGGGATATAGTTGAGATGGTCGAGTATAACCTGAAGCAGG